>ERZ778027.5303-NODE-5303-length-10047-cov-3.879003_pt1 | contig 10047 bp, 14 predicted proteins | sample MGYA00375757_ERZ778027 | MGnify/ENA primary metagenome ERZ778027 (study PRJEB29350, sample SAMN05389817) | bioreactor metagenome | isolation source: Ammonium sulfate bioreactor | place: South Africa: University of Cape Town | collected 2014-02-18 ... | reverse complement strand
TAGTTACATCTCTTGCTCCGATTGCACCGGCAGCTTGTGCGCCGAGTCGGCGCCGTTCTCTCGTTCGCGCTTCTTTCGTATCTGCTCTTCGATCTCTGTGATGCTCGCGAGGCTTTGGTGCAAGAGTTGCGAGAGGATCTCCTTTTCGCTCTGTGATACACACAGCGCCAAGCCCATGAGCTTGTGCTCCTTGCGAATCGCAATGAAGCGCTCTCGGTACCTTTCGCACTATGATTGCCATGCGGCGCCGATGGGAGAGGCGCGCCTCGCCATCCTCGTCGGCTTGAAGAAGTCGCTCATCAACGAGAACGTCGTTCGGGTACCGCTTCAGCCGCTCGTCCGCGGTGCGGTACAGGTACCGATGGACCGCCAGCTCATTCTCTGTCATCCATCGGGGAGTGAGTGCGCGCGCGTGGCACGCCGGCAATGTGCTCGCTTGCGTTGCGTACCAGCCGAGATTCCTCGCTCGAATGCTTGCTGTGGATTGTTTTGTGCGGTCTTGAGCTCGTGCTCGGTGCTGATCTCGCGAAGCCGCAGGTAAAAGATGATGTTGGCGTGTACCGGGCCTCGCCGTACATAGAACTCGAACTTGGTCCTGTGTGCATGCCGCAGTGAATGCATCACAAACGCGTTCAGCGTGTGAGGGTGATCGATCGATAACGACTGTTGGTATCAATGCGTACACGAGACCGTTCTCCTTGAAGAGAGCCTTCTTCTGCTCGAGAAAGGGGTCTGCCGGATCCAATGTGTACGTGACCGTCACCGAGTCGTCGGGATTGGCCGGCACCACGAAGCCGTAAAAGTGCAGCAAATGCGAGTTTGGCATATGGCCGTAGTCCAAGAACACCTGCCACATACATATGCCCGAACGGCAGCGTCAGAAAGCGAACCCGCACGGCTTGGTTTGAGCCACGCACCTCGAGCCCCGAGCGGTACATATGGCCTGCTGTGGTGATGAACTCGCCGTCCTTGGTGATGTTGCCGATAGGCTACCCATACCAGTCAGTGGTCAGCGACAGGTCGATCTGTCGATATCTGTCTCTCATCGAGCGAGCTACCTTGTGAGACGGCTGGCGCCAGTGGTTGAACACGTCGCCTCCCAGCGGGATCGCCAGCTCCTTGCCGTGGTTGACCGAGCGACTGGTCACGACACTCACGGCCCACATCCACAGTTCGAACGAGAAGCATTCGGCTCGTACATCGCCAGTCTGCTTGTTGGAGCTCGTGTCATGAGCTCCCTGTAGTCGTTGCAAGAATATCACCCCTCTCGCTCTGTGCCACTACGTACGGCAATCAATGGCTTGACCCGCTCGGTCCAGTAAAAGTCATTCTGTGCCCGCATCTTGGAGCTCTTCTCTGAGGAGCACATACACACACATACGGTGAATGTCACTTGCCCAGCGATTGATGGCTGGTTGGTAATTGGTAATTGATACCGTATAACTCAGAGCCTTCGAGCTCGGCGAGCTCCTCGTCCGTAAAGTGCATGCTAGTATCGAACGAACCAACATCCGGCAGGATCTCTGCAGTGTTGCTCCTCTGCGTCAGGGGACCGAGCACGGAAGCGCGCACTACAAGCAGTGGCACAGACAGCAACCATACCGATCCACTCCTTGTAGTGCGAGTGCTCGCCGAGGCAGCGTTCGAGTAGTATGAAGAAGGCCATCATCTGTGCGTCGTTGTTGGCAATCTTGGGGTTGTCGATCACGGACAGCAGCGCATTGAGGCCAGTGCGCTCGAGCTCGCGTATCGATCCGTCGTTGGCAGCTTGCAGTCCGGCTCGCGAGGTTTCGTTCAATCTTGCTTGTGCAATGTGGAGGATACTCGATCGCATGAGAATCAAGGACTTGGGGATCTTGATGATGGTCGCGCCTTTCTATACTCGCATGCGAGACAAGGGCGCACGGTGAGTGAGTGCGTCACTGCGTCGTCGTGCAGTTGTAGTCGTACAGCCAACATGCGCTCGACAATGATCCCGTAGCCACCGACATCCTCCGATGGTGCCACAACAACACGATCCAACTCGGCGCCATTGTTGCGTAACCATCGCGTGAATGCCCTTCCAGCTTCCACTACAACACACAAGAGAGAGAGAGAGAGGGCACTCAGGGTCAGTGGCAGAGACAGACATCACAGGGCCCATCAAACAAACAAACAAACAACCAACCAACCAACCTGAGGGAGTAGCGTGCACCAGTGCAAGAAGCCCCAAGCCCACCACAAGTATCAAGGCGATCCGATTGGATTGCATTGTGGTTTGCTGTATGGGCCTCGTGGACGAGATGGACGACGATGAGGATGGGGCAGCAACAAGAAGAACAACAACACGAAGGAGGACGATCGATTATGGAAATATGCTCAACATTACGCAGAGCGCCAGACACCGAGAGAGGGAGAGCTTGCCTCCGGAATACCCGAGCTCTCATCTCTGATCAACACCACAAGCGCACCCCATGACTCCACGACCAATAACCCAAAGACAAATGACATACGTACATACGTGACGGCTTGCTATCCCGCGAGTAAGAGAGAGATAGAAATAGCGAAATTGCCTACGCTTGGCGTCAAGTTCGAGATGGCTTTCAGTTCACTGCGAACGCGCGCATAGAGAGCACGGGTATCCTTCGGCACAGCACTCACACGCACCGGGATCCGCCGCCACCAACCTCCTCTGAATCAACGGCACGAAGCCACCTCAATTGTTGTGGCATGCTCCTCACGACGCGAATTTCGTGCGTTGATCTTGTCGAGGAGGTTGCGGCGGCTCGGTGACCTGTTTACGAACCGATATTTCGGTGGCGTTGTCGGTCGTTCACTCAGAGATGCAGGGCTGCTGGTCTGTGCGTTGTTGGCCTGCAGGTCATCAATCCCTTGCTCGCCCCCCACTCGTCGCATCGCTACGCGCGCTCTCGTCGTATTCACAGCTGCTGCAGTAGGTAGAGGTGGTGATAGTTGCACCATGAACCCAACGCAAGAGATTACGCAATGGTTCATGGATCTCAAGCAGCGCTATCGCGCTGTGGTCATGGAGGCTGCCTTCAAGGGCTTCGTGTTGTATCTGGTGCCTGTGGCGCTGCTATCACGCAAGCTACAGAACGAGACGCTCCGACGTGCCACGGCCGTCGCGGCCTTCGCGTCCGTGACCCGAGTGCTGCACCAGATCATGATCGATCGTCGTAAGGAGCTCGAGAAGCGCCTGCTTGGTGAGGCCACCACGCCGCCCGTATCGCCTGGTCGCTCGGACTCGGACTCGGACGAAGACGAGCGACACGCCTCCACTGCTGGAACGAGTGGCACTGCGCGTCGTCCGACCGCTGATGCCATGGCCGCCACTCGACGACCGCTACCGCCGCGTCTTCGATCGCAATCAGTCACGCACGGACTGGTGCTGCTGCGCGAGATCTGCAAGGACCTCCTCGACGTCGGCTCGCACTACCCGCGCTTCTGGTCGGCGGCCGCGGGCACCGTGGCTGCGTTGTTGATCGATTCGGGCTTCGTGTCGTCGATCTTTGTGTTGTGGTGCGCGATTCGAGCTGTTCGTACCTCGATTCCGGAGCAATACTGCTTCCGAGGCGGAGCACCGTTGGTCATGTACCTCGCTACCGCACAGGTACGGCACGGCTGGCAACCAACCCCTCTCCTCTCTCTTCGAACCTGGTGCTAACGCTGATTGATCGCTGCTATGGTGCTTAGTTGATTCCTACGTGGATGATGTCGCCCGACGAGATCGACAAGGGCTACCGCAAGTTCCTCGACTTCCAAGGCGGTATTCCGCGCGACATCATGAAGGAGCTCGCTACCTCGCATCCGGTGAATGCGTGCGAGCTGCTGCATCCCAATCGACCTTGCAACAAGTTCCTTGGCGACTTCTTCATCAAGGGCATCGGACGAGCGGTCAAGATGTACGCTGTCTTGCACAGCGTCATGTTCGTGCTCTCGAGCAAGCGTTCGTTGCGCACGCTCGCACAGAACATCACGACATCGACGCTGTTCTTGGCCTTGTACTGCACGATCGCATGGGCCTCGTTGTGTGCGCGGTCGAAGCTGCTACCGATCCGCACGACGCGATTGTCGCTCTTGATGCATGTGCCGTTCTGTTCCTTGACCGTACTGCTCGAGCGATCCAACCGACAGTCGGATCTCGCTGGTACGTGCTACATCGCCATTGCCATCGCCAATCTCGTCGTGCTGGTCTCTCACTCACCACACGCACGTTGTCGATGTGTAGCCTACTGCGCCACGTACGCAGTCGATTCGATGCTCAAGGGTCTTCAGAAGCGCAAGCTTCTGCCGACCTTCCCGGGCATTGCTACCTTCGTGTTGATCCTCTCGGCTGCGGTCATGGCGCAAAACCACAAGCAGCAAGCGCCTTTGCTCAGCCGTTGGCTGCTGGGATTTGCTGACGAGTAGCGATGAAATACTGCAAAATGAACCATGATACAACAACAACGATCACAACGATAGAGCTCTTCAAACCACACTCACGCGATAGGTAGATGGATAGGTATAACTCCAAACCAAACAACAGCAGTTCATTCATGTTTGTTAGTTTGTTTGTACAACAAAGCGACAATCTGAGGGGAAACGAGCAGCAAATGGTATGATGCCGTCGAGGCAAGCAGGGAAGCAAGATGGACTGAACGAAGTAAAGGCAAGTGAAACGATATAGAGTATCAGAGAGAAGGATAGATAGAGACAGAGAGATCGAGAACACACGTAAATGCCGCATAATACACTGAGTGTGCGTGTGTTGTCAATGTGTATGTGTGAGTGAGTGGGTGGGTGAGTGAGTGAGCGCATCTGAACCATCATCGACTGCGGTAGTCGCTCTAGCTTGACAATCGCTGCTTGATTTGGTCCAGCAAGTGCTTTCGGTGATCTAGTGTGTGCGTGCGAGGTAATCGCAAATCGAAATTGAGTACTCGGACCCATATGCGTGAGCGTGCGTATCGAATCATCGAGGCATTCACATACCAGCATCGGCGATTCCTATCTGCACCAAGTCGTCCTCTTGGAGCCTCGATACGACGCTCCAAAGCACGCGGCCGTGGGTCTCAAAGTTACCCTTATACTGTGACATTTCGATGCTCGCGAGCCAGTCGCCAAGCACGAAACGTGTGGTCGCGCGTCCGTTCGGTGAGGCGGCCGCTGGCGATGAAGGCGTGCTTTCTTGCAACGGCGGCAGCGGCGCCAAGCGCGGCGAGTTCACTCGTGCCGGCGACGAGAGGGCGGGTAGCGGCGCGAGAGGCGGTGAGGTGCCGGCTTTCGGCGACAAGGGCGGCGAGGGCTGTATGGGAGGCAGCGGCGCGACGCGGGGAGAGCTGGGCTTCGACATTGCAGGGGACGACATGCTGTGCTCGGACGCAGTCGGGAACGGTCGTGGCGGAGAGCTGGTGTTCGACCCAGGGTGCCGCGGCGATGACAAGACCTGCGACGACACGCGCCTTGGCGAGGTGGCATAACCCGGTGGAGCGCGCGGAGACTGCACCACCGTGGGTCGACCGGGCGAGGTAACGAGCGGTGACGGAGGCAGCGAGCGTGGCGATGTCAGGAGTGGCGCGTCGGACGATATCGGCGGTGCGGGCGCCACCGGAGGCAGCGGTGGTATCGTGGGAAGCGCTGGCGCAACGGATTGGCTGGATGACGCCTCGGGCGATGGCTGTGGGCTCGGCGCATCGGGTGAGCTCTTGCGCATTCCCGGCGTCGGCGGCAGCGGCTTGTTGGGTTGCTCGCGGCTCGGGCGCACAGTGCCCTTGTTCTTGAGCGACTTGGGCTGCGCAGATTCGTTTGCCGTGCGCGACGAGAGCAGCACTGGCAGCGGAGCCGACGACGACAATGACGGCGACGCGCTGCCTTCTGACAGGTGCAGGTTACCGGCGCCCATGTGCGTGATTGCATGCACCTCTTCGGGCGTGGTTTGCAACGACACTCGTGCACGTGGCGACAAGATCGACAACCGAGGCGCGTAGCACTCCTGGACCGGTCGTGGCGAGGTGGGAGACGCCGACGACCGAGGCGAGAGACGACTGCTTCCTCGGTTTCGCATTGGAGGAGAGGCCGGCGGGCTGTGGTCGGGTCGTTCGGCCTCGCGCGGTGAGAACTTTTGATTGATGCTCGCAAAGCTGGGAGCCGGAGGAAGCGGTGGAGGTGATGGCGGCAGCTTGAGCGAGACCGAGAGCTCACTCTCGCGCGCCGTCGTAGCCGCGGCCGCTGCCTCAGCAGAGGCCTTAGGAGACGGCACCGACGCATGATCCTTCGATGGGCGCCTGCTCTCGCCGCCCCGCGAGCCATCGAGAGCCGGCGATGCGCCTCGTGCGCTATCCTTAGCTTCGCTACCGATGGAGCCTCGCAGCTTGTGGAGCTTCGGGATCGACGACAAGGACTTGGAGCCGACCGAATTGCCCCATCGTGATGCCGGTAGCGACAAGCGCTTGGAGGCTCGGTCCTTGCTCGGCGAGCTGCTCGGAGACGAGGCAAGCAACCGACTCAGCTCGACCTTTCCACCAGAGCCTTCGGATTGCTCAAGTGTGCGCTTCTTGGCTTCCTCTGCAGGGACACGCAACGAGTGAGTGGCGGACTTTGTTACGCAGCCTGCAGCGAGTGTAGCGTACCCTTCTTCTTGAGTGACTCGGTGAGTTCCATGAGATGCGAGCTCCAAACTGCAACATCGGGCGCCGTAAGGTAGATTGTGGAGCCATCCATCTTGGAGGTAATGAACAGAAATGGTGTGTCTGTGTACCGGTGCAACTAGCGAGTCAGGAGAGACTGAATGACGATAGCGACGAGATCGGACGACAACGACAACATACCTTTGCCCATGCGAATGCCCGTGAGGTTCTCAAGCAAGTGATGGCTGCACACTTTCTTGCCGACCTTCTTGGGCGACGTGATCAGCAGCAGGTCCGAGAACAGGTACACGTAGCGCTTCTTCATGGTACCGCCCTCGATGCGCTCGTTCATCTCTCCTTCGCGTATCAGCTTTCGGCCCGGTTGCAGCAACTTGAGCCGCTCGGCCGTCTTGCCCACAAGCTCCTGTTGCACCGAGATGATCTTTGAGATGTTGATCGAGGCTTCTTGTGAATCCTCGACGAACTGCGCAATGTTGAGCAAGGTCTCGTGCGCCGAGCTGATGTTCGCATAGTCGGGGTGCTCGGGCCATGTGTTCTTGAGCAAGTCCTGTTGCAATCAAGATGATTGTTGTTTAGTACCACCACCACCATCACCACCACCACCACCACCACCAGAGGTGGGCGGGAGAGTTGCACAGAAGAGGAATGTACGAACCTGCAACAGCATGGTGTATCGTGGAATACGTTGTACGGGCATGATCAAAAAGTCCTTGATCGTTTGCTTGCCAACATCAGGATGCGCGTTGAGCTTGGCAATGTACTCGGCAAAGGCCGGCTTCTCCTCGCCGAGTTTCTTGAGTAGCGCCAACGCGCTACGATACTCATTGACGTATTGCGTATAGGTCTTCAAAAATACAGCCTGTGACAACAAAGCAGCACACCACCAACCCGACCCGACGTCATTCCGTGCTCGTGGCACGCTTGCGTGCATGGTAGTAACATACGGTGCGTGTAAAGATATCTCCAATCAATTGCTCATCGGACCAGTTCTCGAGTCGATCGGCTAGCTCGTCGAGCAACACCATGTTGTAGCCTCGAATGACTTTGATGTTGCCAAAGATGATCTTGACATTCTCCTTCGTGACGAGTGGGTCCTTGTCGGCGGTTTTAGCTTCAGCCTCCATGGGAATCATGTAAACCTGTGTCATATCCGTTTAGCTAGGTACAAAGCTCGAGATCTTGCTGCTGCTGCTGCTGCTGCTGCTGCTGTTGATTGATTGAGAGGAGCTGGCTACATACCTCGACGAGTTTGGTTAAGCTTTGTACATAGCCGCGCTCAGTCTCGAGAATCTCCTTGGCGATATTGGTGCGCTTCTGTTTCATGCGTTCGAGCTTCTTCTCCTTCTCGGCAGTGCTATCGGCAGCAACGGGGTCAGAGCTCGAACGGTGCGGAGTATCGGCGGCGAGCGTGTTGCTCTCTTCGGCATTCGCAGCCTCGAGCACCAAAGAGGTCGCACGCGAGTCGGCCGAGAAGGCGCTTGTCGAGGTCGACGAGTCGGTCGCCTCCTCGTCCGATGCCTCGCTCGAATCGATCTCGGAGCGCGTCGATGGCTCCTCGGTCAAGATTCCGGGGCTCTGGGTGAGCGAGCGCGAGGCCGGAGAGAGCGGTGGCGACGAGTGCGTATCGAGCGCGGCGGCCGAGTTGGCGTACGCTGGCAGCGGCGGTATCTCGACTCTCGGGCGGTTGGGATCGAGCAACGACAGCAAGGCTTGGAGGCCACCGGAGGCGAGCGCGTTGCGGTAGAGGTTGTCGAGCGGATTGTCGTCGAGCAACAGGCACGCCAAGTGCGGCAGCCGCGCGAGGCTGGTCGGCACGGCGTGCAGCTCGTTGGCGTTGGCGAGGATCTTGCGCAGCTGCGTGCATTCGCCCACGACGCTCGGCAACGAGGTGAGATGGTTGTGCGAGACGTCGAGCAGCTGCAGTCGCTGGAGATTGCGAATCTCCTCGGGCAGCTGCGAGAGCTGGTTGTGCGAGACCACCAGGCGCGCCAGGTTGCGCATGCCACTCAGCACCGAGCCCGTCAGCTGGCGAATGTCGTTGTTTGCGAGCGACAAGACGCGCAGATCACGCAAGCTTCCGAGGCACCGCGGCAGCTCGCTGAGCTTGTTGCCGTCGAGGATCAACGAGCGCAGCGAACCACACAGGCCGAGGTCCATCGGCAGCGTCTCGAGCGCATTCTCCGAGAGATTCAGCACCTCGAGATTCAGCAGCGAGCTCAGACTCGCGAGCGACCGAATGCGATTGCCGCTGAGTATCAGCGAACGCACGCCCTCGGCCATCGACGCCTCCTCGGGAATGTCGCGCAGGTCCTGACGACGGGCGCGGATCTCGCCTCGCGACGGGAGCCACACCAGACGGCACGGCGGCTTCATGGGCGCCGGATCGCGCGCGTACTTGGTCTCGGGTGGCGTGACCTCGATGCCTGCGAGGCGCAGCGCTTGCGACACCAGGTCGAGTATCTCCTCGGAATCGAGGTCCTCGGCGATCTCGAGAATCGACTCGCCCTGTTGGTTGACCGCTCGCGCGTCGGCGCCGTGGCGCAACAAGGCGCGCACCAGCGTGACGTTCTGGCCCTGTACGGCGCAGTGGAGCGCCGTCGAGCCGCCGAGCGACGGCTCAGCGAGGTTCACGTCGGCCTTGGCACGCAGGAGGCGCTGCACGCATGGCGCACTGCCAGCAATCGCTGCGGCGCACAGAGGCACGCCGATCTCGTTCGAGAGCCGCGCCACCGAGAGCGAGCGCGTGGCGCTCGGCACACCGTTCGGATCGGCGCCGCTGCTCAGCAGCAGGTCGACGATCGGAGCGTTACCGCGCGAGGCCGCAATCAAGAGCGGTGTCTGGCTCGATTCGTCCACGTGGTTGACGAGCGCCGAGTGGCCGAGAAGCAGGCGTACGATATCGGCGTTACCAACGTCGCAAGCCTTGTGCAACAGCATCTGGCCTTGGTAGTCGATCATGTCTCGTGGTGCCTTTGGGTACTTGGCAAGCACACGCTCGACCGCCTGCGTGTCGTTGCGTTGGATGGCGATCGACAGCGCCTGCAACAGAGACGACTGCGTGTACTATCGACCATCACGACCATCACGACCACGTATTCGTTGTCAGTCATTGCATCGTTGTGGCCACACCGGTCCAAGGTACGTACACTGTCGAGAAGCGATTGCAGCTCTGGGTTCGTTGTGAGCGAAGCAGGTGATTGCTGATGAAGGTTGATGACCGATGGGTCTGCTCCATTGTCGAGTAGTTCGTGAATGACCTCGAGGTGCTCACGCGAAACGGCGTAGTGGAGTGGTGTATCTCCGTGGTTGTTTGTTACCATGACGTCGGCACCATTGGCCAACAGATGCGCCACAATCTACAGTGAGACACACACACACACACACACACACACACACACACACACACACACACACACAC
>ERZ778027.5301-NODE-5301-length-10053-cov-2.417383_pt1 | contig 10053 bp, 10 predicted proteins | sample MGYA00375757_ERZ778027 | MGnify/ENA primary metagenome ERZ778027 (study PRJEB29350, sample SAMN05389817) | bioreactor metagenome | isolation source: Ammonium sulfate bioreactor | place: South Africa: University of Cape Town | collected 2014-02-18 ... | reverse complement strand
TGTGGTCGAGCAGGCTATGGCCGGCGAAACCGACAATCCGGCCAGCGGCCCGCTGGCCTGGGCCACCATCGGCCACATGCGCCTGGGCGCCGGGCAAAAGGCCGCAGCCATGCAGGCCGTGCAAAAGGCCCAGGCGCTGACGCCCGACACAGGCCCCGTGGCCCTGCTGTCCATGGAGCTGCTGGAAGCCGGCATGCCGGAGGCGGAACCCATCGTCAAGCGCTACCTGGCCAAGAACCCGTCAGCCCAGATGCGCATGGCCTATGCCCGCGTGCTGCTGGGTCAGCAGCGCCTGGACGAGGCCCGGCAGCAACTGGTCTCCATCACCATGGATTCGCCCGACTACGCCGAAGCCTGGGCCACGCTGGCCGCCCTGCAGCTGCAAACGAACGATGTGGGTGCGGCTCAGGCATCCACCGAGCGCTTCGGCAAGCTCGTGCCGCAGATTCCTGCCGGCGTGGCGCGCAGCGCTGGCCAGTCCCAGTACTACCTGCTGCAATCACAGATCGCTGAAAAGCAAGGCAGGTTCGACGAGGCCGATGCCCTGCTGCGCCGCATCGACGATGCCCCCAACCTGCTGAGCGTGCAGGCGCGCCGAGCGAGCCTGCTTGCACGCCAGGGCAAGCTCAAGGAAGCGCGCGCCCTGATCGAAGCCGTGCCTGCCAGCGGCCCCAGTCAGCAACGGCTCAAGCGTCTGGCCGAAGTGCAGCTCTTGCGCGACGCCAATCAGAATGCCCAGGCCTATGCGCTGCAGGCCGAGCTGCAAAAACAGGACCCCGAAGACGCCGAACTGGCCTACGACACGGCCCTGCTCGCGGAGCGCATCGGCAAGCATGACGAAATGGAGCGGCTGCTGCGCGGCATCATCGCGCGTCGGCCCGACTTCCAGCATGCCTACAACGCGCTGGGCTACTCCTTCGCCGAGCGCGGCATCCATCTGGACGAAGCAGAAAAGCTCGTGGGCAAGGCGCTGGAGATGTCGCCAGGCGACCCCTTCATCACCGACAGCCTGGCCTGGGTGAAATTCCGCCAAGGCAACCTGGACGAAGCGCTCAAGCTGCTTGAAAGCGCCTACGCCTCCCGCCCCGACGTGGAGATCGCGGCGCACCTGGGCGAGGTGCTCTGGGTCAAGGGCGATCGCGAACGCGCGCAGAAGATCTGGCGCCAGGGCCTGGCCTCCAGCCCCGACAACACCACGCTGCGCGACACCCTGCGCCGCCTGGGCGTCTCGCTTTGAGCCGCCGCGCCGTGCCCCACCCCGTGCCCCATCGTTTGCGCCCCATGCTCATCCGCCGGCAGCTGTGCGCCACGGCTGCTGCCACGGCGCTGCTGACTCTGGCCGGCTGCGCCCTGCCACCCCGCCAGCTCCAGGCCGATGCAGCAGCACCGGCCGCCGCCGGGCACTGGTCGGGCCGACTGGCGCTGCAGGTGGAAGATGCGCAGAACCAATCCTTCAGCGCAGGCTTCGAGCTGCTGGGCACCCCCCAGCGCGGCGAGTTGCTGCTGTTCACCCCCCTGGGATCGACGCTGGCGCGCCTGCTCTGGGCGCCAGGACAGGCCAGCCTGCAGCAAGGCGAGGACCGCAAGACCTCGGACTCGCTGCCCACGCTGGTGCAAGAGCTGACGGGCAGCGACCTGCCCATCGCTGCCCTGTTCGACTGGCTGCGGGGCCGGGCCACCGCAGCCGCAGGCTGGCAGGTCGATCTCTCCCGCATGGAGCAGGGCCGGCTGTCCGCCCGGCGCCATGACCCGCAGCCGCCGGCAGCGCTGCGCATCGTGCTCGACACACCCTGATTTGCGCCGGGCGCGCCCTCTGCCCCCATCCCGCCGCACCCGCCTCCATCCCTCTCATCCTCTCCAGCCCATGCGCTCGCTCCACGACGTGCCGGCTCCGGCCAAGCTCAACCTGTTCCTCCATATCACCGGCCGCCGAGACGATGGCTACCACCTGCTGCAATCGGTCTTCATGCTGCTGGACTGGCACGACACGCTGCACTTCGACAAGCGCGGCGACGGCAACGTCAGCCGCGAGGACCTCTCGGGCATGGCCCTTCCTGCCGACGACCTCATCATGCGGGCCGCACGCGCGCTGCAACAGGCCACCGGCTGCAGCCAGGGCGTGCACATAGGCGTGGAAAAGCGCCTGCCGGCACAGGCCGGGATGGGCGGAGGATCGTCGGATGCGGCATCCACCCTCATGGCGCTGAACCGCCTGTGGCAACTGAACCTGACCCGGCGCGAACTGCAGCGCATTGGACTGGGCCTGGGCGCAGATGTGCCCTTCTTTCTGTGCGGCAGCTCCGCCTGGGTGGAGGGCATAGGCGAGCACATCACGCCGCTGGAGCACAGCCATGCCCTGCCGCCCCAGCGGTTCGTGGTGGTCAAGCCCGAGGCGGGACTGGAAACCCTGTCCATCTTCCGCGCCCCCGACCTCAAGCGCGATCATGCCCATGCTACAATCGCTGACTTTGCTGCAGATCACTATGGCTTTGGCCAGAACGACTTGCAGCCCGTCGCCGAAAGGCTGCAGCCTGAAGTGAAAAAAGCCATTGATTGGCTCAAGTCCTTCAAACTGCGTGCTAGAATGACGGGCTCGGGAAGTGCAGTATTTGCACCACTGACGCAAACAATCGACTTCGAGAATGCCCCAGGCATCTGGAATGTCAGAGTTTGCAGGAATCTGCAGGCCCATCCCCTCAAGGATTGGCTCAAAGATGAGAGTTTATAGGCTGTCTGCCTGCGGCAGAGGGCCTGTGTAGGGGAGTCGCCAAGTTGGTAAAGGCACCGGATTTTGATTCCGGCATGCGAGGGTTCGAGTCCTTCCTCCCCTGCCAAACGTCTTTCGCGTCAAGGCAAACCCATCGTACTGGGGCGCTCAATGCATTCACATCATCCTGACATCATGGTCTTCACCGGCAATGCCAATCCTGGCATGGCCGCTGAAATCGTTCAGCACCTCGGCACCACGCTGGGTGCAGCCGACGTGGGTCGCTTCTCCGATGGAGAAGTCGCCGTCGAGATCAAGCAGAACGTGCGTACGCGCGACGTCTTCGTCGTGCAATCGACCTGCGCACCGACCAACGACAACCTGATGGAACTGCTGGTCATGGTGGACGCCCTCAAGCGTGCATCGGCCGAGCGCATCTGCGCGGTGATTCCCTACTTCGGCTATGCCCGCCAGGACCGCCGCCCGCGCTCCACCCGCGTGCCGATCACGGCCAAGGTCGTGGCCAACATGCTGCAGGCCGTGGGTGTCGAGCGCGTGCTGACCATGGACTTGCACGCAGACCAGATCCAGGGTTTCTTCGACATCCCCGTGGACAACATCTATGCCACGCCGGTGCTGCTGGGCGATCTGCGCCAGAAGAACTACGAAGACCTGATCGTTGTCTCGCCCGACGTGGGTGGCGTGGTCCGTGCCCGTGCGCTGGCCAAGCAGCTGGGCTGCGACCTGGCCATCATCGACAAGCGCCGCCCCAAGGCCAACGTCTCCGAAGTCATGCACGTGATCGGCGACATCGACGGCCGCAACTGCGTGATCATGGATGACATGATCGACACCGCCGGCACCCTGGTGAAGGCAGCCGAAGTGCTCAAGCAGCGTGGTGCCAAGAGCGTCTACGCCTATTGCACGCACCCGATCTTCTCGGGTCCGGCCATCGAGCGCATCGGCAACGGCAGTGCACTGGACGAGGTCGTGGTGACCAACACCATTCCTCTGAGCGCCGAAGCCCAGGCTTGCGGCAAGATCCGCCAACTGTCCGTGGCCCCCCTGATTGCCCAGACAATCCAGCGGATTTCCACCGGCGATTCGGTGCTGAGCCTGTTCTCCGAATAAAATATCGGCCCCTGTGGTCTGAACCAGCAAACCTCCTTCGGGAGGTTTGCGCGTTCCGGGATGGTTTCAGGACCATCCCGGGACACCGCAAGAGCAGCCTGTTCCGCACGGGGCAGGCGTTCTTTTATCAACGGATGAGGCTGGTCGCGGTCCATCCATCTAGGAGTTAGTTATGCAATTCGTCGCTTTTGAGCGCGCCAAGCAAGGTACGGGTGCGAGCCGCCGTCTGCGCAATTCGGGCAAGGCCCCTGGCATCGTCTACGGCGGTGCTGCCGAAGCCCAACTGATCGAGATCGATCACAACGCCCTGTGGCACGCCCTGAAGAAGGAAGTGTTCCATTCCAGCGTTCTGGACATGGAAGTCAACGGCCAGACCTCCAAGGTCGTGCTGCGCGACGTGCAATTCCACCCCTACAAGCAGCTGATCCTGCACGTGGACTTCCAGCGCGTTGACGACAAGACCAAGGTTCACCTGAAGGTGCCGCTGCACTTCGAGGGCATGGAACAGTCCCAGGCCGTCAAGGTCGAGAACTGCACCATCACTCCCCTGATCCATGAACTGGACGTGGTGTGCATGCCCGCTCAACTGCCCGAGTTCATCAAGGTGGACCTGAGCGGCCTGACCTCCAAGTCGACCCTGGGCCTGCAGAACGTCAAGCTGCCCAACGGCGTGAAGGCTGTGGTGCGCGGCTCCAACAAGAACCCGGCCCTGATCTCCATCAAGCTGCCCGAAGTGGCTCCTGATGCATCCGCAGCTCCCGCAGCGGCCCCGGCCGCTCCGCCAAAGAAGGGCAAGAAGTAATTCTTGGCTTTCCCTTGCGGCGGCTGCGGCTGCCGCAACCTGCAAAAGGCCCACCTCGCGTGGGCCTTTTGCATGGTGAACACCATCGCCTGCCTGCTGAGGCCGCCATGGAGATAATCGCCCGATGATCAAATTGTTTGTCGGCCTGGGCAATCCCGGGCCGGAGTATGAGGACACCCGCCACAACGCGGGTTTTTGGTGGATAGATGCGCTGGCGCGCGAACTCAAGGTCCACCTGGTGCCCGAGCGCAGCTACTTCGGCCTCATGGCCCGCGCCAGCGTGCGTGGCGAGAGTGTCTGGCTGCTCGAGCCGCAGACCTTCATGAACCTGTCCGGCAAATCGGTGGGCGCGCTGGCGCGCTTTTTCAAGATCCAGCCCGAGGAGGTCCTCGTGGTCCATGACGAACTGGACTTCGCCCCAGGCCAGGTCAAGCTCAAGCGCGGCGGCAGCCACGGCGGCCACAACGGCCTGCGCGATATCCATGCCCAGCTGGGCTCGGCCGACTACTGGCGGCTGCGCATCGGCATAGGCCACCCGGGGCACAAGGCCGAAGTCGCCAACTGGGTGCTCAAGAAGCCCGCGCCCGACCAGCGCCAGCTGATCGAGGACAGCATTGCCCATTCGCTCAAGGCCTGGCCCGAGCTGCAGGCGGGCGACATGGACAAGGCGACCTTGCTGATCCACACCACCAAGCCTCCACGCCCCAAGCCCGTGCGCCCGGCCACAGCCGAGAGCGACAAGGGCTGAGCGATCAGGAAGCGGCGGGAGCCTGGGATTGCAGACGCAGGTATTTCTGCATCAGCGTCTCGCGGTCTTCCACGTGGGCGGGATTCACGGGAATGCAGGCCACGGGGCAGATCTGCACGCACTGGGGTTCATCGAAATGCCCCACGCATTCCGTGCACTTGCTGTGCTCGATCTCGTAGTACTCCTCGCCCATGGAGATTGCATCGTTGGGGCACTCGGGTTCGCAGACATCGCAGTTGATGCATTCGTCGGTGATCATCAAAGCCATGGCAGGTCCCTCGCAAGCGCACGCCACGCTCCGGGCCGGGCAGGCCCTTGCACCCCGAACGGGCCTTGCAGCAAGGTGGCATCAGTCATTGCGCCATTATCCTGCCCCCTTCATACGCATGAAGGCTGCACGGGCAAGCATACGCGCCGGATCGGCACGGAGCGATGCACCTTCAAAGGCCGCTATGCTGCGCGCATGGGCCGTGCGCATTACCATTCGGGCCCGCCAAGAACCACCCACACACATTCCGCCGACGTGACAGCCCAACACCGTGCCAAGGCCGACTGCCCATGAGCGTCTTCCTGCTCAAGCGCCTGCTGATGCTGGCAGCCACGCTGCTGGGCGCCTCGGCCGTGGTGTTCGGCGTGCTGGAAGTGCTGCCCGGCAATGCGGCCCAGACGCTGATGGGGCCCGATGCCGCCCCCGAGGCCGTGCAGGCGCTGGCCGAGCAGCTGGGACTGGACCAGCCAGCCTGGCAGCGCTACCTGCAGTGGCTGCAGGGGCTGCTGCATGGCGACATGGGACTGAGCTACGCCTACAGCACACCGGTCAGCGATCTGGTGCTGGAGCGCCTGGCAGTGACCGCCCCGCTGGCCGTGATGGCCATGCTCATCACCACCGTGCTGGCCCTGGCAGCGGGCATCTATGCCGCCTCGCGCCACAACCGATGGGGCGACCTGGGCGTCATGGGCCTGGCGCAGATCGGCATTGCCATCCCCAATTTCTGGTTCGCCATCCTGCTGATCCTGGTGTTCTCGGTGAAGCTGCAATGGTTTTCCGCAGGCGGCTTTCCAGGCTGGAGCGAGGCCGATGGCGGCGGCGTCCTGCCCGCACTGCAGGCCCTGCTGCTGCCGGCGATCTCGCTGGCCGTGGTGCAGGCGGCCATCCTGGCGCGCATCACGCGCTCGGCCGTGCCGCGCCGCGCCGTGCTCTGGGGCCACGTGCTGCGCAATGCCATGATTCCCGTGCTCACGGTCATGGGGCTGCAGTTTGCCGAGCTGCTGGCCGGCACCATCGTGGTGGAGAACGTGTTCTACCTGCCGGGCCTGGGCCGGCTGATCTTCCAGTCCATCGCCAACCGCGACCTCATCGTCGTGCGCAACTGCGTGCTGCTGCTGGCGGCCATGGTGGTGGTCATCAACTTCATCGTGGATGTGCTGTACGCAGCCATTGATCCACGCATCGAGGCCAGCGACATATGAGCCAGCCAGGCAACCCTGTTTCGCCGACCGCTGCGCCACCGGGCCATCGGCCCACGCGGGCGGTCACCCTCAGCAGGCCGGCCAGCCTGGGCCGGCGCATGCTGGGCCACCGCAGCTTCATGCTGGGTGCCATGCTGACCGCGCTGCTGCTGCTCACCGCGCTGCTGTCCTTGTGGTGGACGCCGGGCTCGGCCTACGACATGGACCTGGATGCCAAGCTGGCCGCACCCGGCAGCCTGCACTGGCTGGGCACCGATGCCTATGGGCGCGATGTGGCCTCGCTGCTGTTCCTGGGCGCGCGCAGTTCCATCCTGGTCGGCGTGATCGCCGTGGGCATCGGGCTGTCGATGGGCGTGGTGCTGGGACTGGTCGCCGCGGCCTGCCGGGGCTGGGTGGAAGAGGCCATCATGCGGCTGGCCGATTTCAGTTTCGCCTTTCCTGCGCTGCTATCGGCCATCATGCTCACGGCCGTGTTCGGCGCGGGCATCGTCAACGCCATCATTGCCATCGGCATCTTCAACATTCCCACCTTTGCGCGCATCACGCGGGCATCGGCCAAGGCGGTCTGGGCACGTGAATACGTGCTGGCTGCACGCGCCTGCGGCCATGGCCGCGCCAGCATCACCTGGCGCCATGTGCTGCCCAACATCCTGCCCGTGCTGGTGGTGCAGGCCACCATACAGTTCGCGCTGGCCATTCTGGCGGAGGCCGCCCTGTCCTATCTGGGCCTGGGCACGCAGCCGCCGCAGGCCTCCTGGGGCCGCATGCTCAGCGAGGCCCAGACCCTCATGTTCCAGGCGCCGCTGCTGGCCGTGTGGCCGGGCCTGGCCATTGCGCTGTCCGTGCTCGGGCTCAACCTGCTGGGCGACGGGCTGCGCGATCTGCTCGACCCGCGCCTGTCGCGCCAGCGCTGAGGAAGACACGCGCCATGCCCCTGCTCGAAGTCTCCGGCCTCACCATCACCTTGCAGACCCCGCGCGGCCGCGCGCGTGCCGTGCAGAACCTGGAATTCATCCTGGAGCGCGGCGCCACGCTGGGCCTGATCGGCGAGTCGGGCTGCGGCAAGTCGCTGACCGCCCTGGCGCTGATGGGCCTGCTGCCGGAGCATGCGCAGGTGGACGGCAGCATCCGGCTCAACGGCCAGGAGCTGCTGGACATGGACGAGCGCGCGCTGTGCCGCCTGCGCGGCAACCGCATGGCCATGGTGTTTCAGGAGCCCATGACGGCCCTCAACCCCGTGCACGGCATCGGCCGCCAGGTGGCCGAGCCGCTGCGCCACCACCAGCGCCTGGGCCGCCAGGCCGCGCGCGAGCGCGCAGTGGCCCTGTTGGAGCGCGTGGGCATTGCCCGCGCAGCCCAGCGCTTTGATGACTATCCGCACCAGTTCTCGGGCGGCCAGCGCCAGCGCATCACCATCGCCATGGCCCTGGCCTGCGGGCCCGACCTGCTGATCGCCGACGAACCTACCACGGCGCTGGACGTGACCGTGCAGCAGCAAATTCTCGATCTGCTGCAGGAACTGGTGGCCGAGCACTCCATGGCCTTGCTGCTGATCTCGCACGATCTGGGAGTGATCGCGCAAAACGTGGAGCAGCTGCAGGTGATGTACGGCGGCACCGTGGTCGAAAGCGGCATGACCGAGGCCATCTTCGCGCGCCGCGCCCATCCCTACACGCGCGGCCTGTTCGCCGCCAGGCCGCAGCTGGAGCCTTCGGGACCAGGCCACCAGCCGCCGGCGCGGTTGCCCACCATTGCCGGCACCGTGCCCGAGCTGGTGGACCTGCCAGCCGGATGCGCCTTCGCGGGCCGCTGCAGCTATACCGAGCCCACCTGCCACAGCGAGCGCCCGCGCGCCCTGGTGCTGGAGCGCCCGCAGCGGCCCACGCCCACCGCCCTGCAGGCCTGGGCACAGCCGCATGTGGTGCGCTGCCTGCGCTCCGAGGCCATTGCGCCGGGCATGCATACGCAGGGCCGCAGCACATGACGGAGCACGACCGCCAGGCACCGGCCGCTGCCGATCCGCCCCTGCTGCAGGTGACGGACCTGGCCCGCAGCTACCGGCTGCCACGCCGCTCGTTGTGGCGCGCGCCGGAGCAGGTGCATGCGCTGCGCGGCGTGGATTTCACGCTGACGGCGGGGCGCAGCCTGGGCGTGGTGGGCGAGTCGGGCTCCGGCAAGTCCACGCTGGCACGCCTGGTCATGGCGCTGGACACGCCCAGCGCCGGCAGCGTGCAGCTGCTGGGCCAGGATCTGCACCGGCTCGGCAACCAGGCCCTGCGCATGGCGCGCCGCGATTTCCAGATGGTGTTCCAGGACCCTTACGGTTCGCTGGACCCGCGCATGACGGTGGAACACATCGTCTGCGAGCCCCTGACCGCCCAGCCTGCACCGCCCGAGCGCGCAGCCCGGCGCGACCTGGCCCGCGCCACGCTGGAGCAGGTCGGGCTGCGCGTGCAGGACCTGGACAAGTACCCGCATGAATTCTCGGGCGGCCAGCGCCAGCGCATCGCCATTGCACGCGCCCTGGTCACGCGACCCCGCCTCATCGTGGCCGATGAGCCCGTGAGCGCCCTCGACGTCTCGGTGCAGGCCCAGGTACTGAACCTGCTGCGCGATCTGCAGCAGCAGCTGGGCCTGTCCTACCTGTTCATCAGCCACGACCTGGCCGTGGTCCAGCACCTGTGCGACGACGCCATCGTGCTGAGCGAAGGCCGCATCGTCGAGCGCGGGGCTCCGCAGCAACTGTTCCACGCCCCGCGGCATCCCTACACCCAGGCCCTGGTACGGGCCGTGCCACGCATCGCCCTGCAGCACCGAGCCTGAAAGCCGAAAGCTGACAACCACCGGAGCGGACCGGGCCCTCATGGCCACGCGCACGCGCGCGCTGGTGTAAAAACACTGCTGCAGGCCGCAGCCAGCGGCCCATGACCCATCTGCAAGAATTTCCGGAGACCTGTTCATGTTCAATCGCCGTTCCCTGCTGGCCAGCTCCGCTGCTGCCGGCCTGCCCCTGCTGATGCCCTGGCCTGCGCTGGCCCAGGGCCGCAAGGACAGTGTCACGCTGGCGATGACGCTGGAGCCGCCGGGGCTGGACCCCACGGCCGGCGCCGCATCGTCCATTGGCGAGATCGTGCTCTACAACCTGTTCGAGACGCTGACCAAGATCAATCCGGACGGCAGCGTCTCCCCGCTGCT
>ERZ778027.5299-NODE-5299-length-10056-cov-2.857214_pt1 | contig 10056 bp, 12 predicted proteins | sample MGYA00375757_ERZ778027 | MGnify/ENA primary metagenome ERZ778027 (study PRJEB29350, sample SAMN05389817) | bioreactor metagenome | isolation source: Ammonium sulfate bioreactor | place: South Africa: University of Cape Town | collected 2014-02-18 ... | reverse complement strand
TGCCGTGGCTGACGTCCAACCTGATCCAATCAACCAATCAACCAACCAACCAACCAACCAATAACAATGACTCACTTACTTTCACATGATATTGAGCGAGCGCGTTCTGGCTCTCACTGTCTTACACGTCGCTGTCAGGTTGGGTTATGAACGGCTTGTTTACTGAGATACTCAGTTGGTTCTCTCTCTCATCTCTCATCTCCATACAAGCTCCACCGGTATGCACAACAGGTATTCGGCAAGCTAAGCTCGATCCGAGTCGGTATTCACAATCGAGGCTCGAGTAGTTGGTTCGATGGCAGCAGTGTGTATGTAAAGTAGTGCGCTCGGTAGGTAGCTGGCTGCAGCGAACGGTTTGGCTAAACCAGTTGAATGCCAAGCTCGTCCAAGAACGACAAGAGCTCGGGGTCGTCTTCGACCGGTGGCGGCGAGGCCAGCATCTCATTGCCCCACAGCAGACGCGGTTTGTCGGCGAGGGCCAAGTCGAACATGGTTGCGTCATCGGGGAGGAACGAGCCGGAGGGACGGAAGTTGTAGAGCTCGGTGGTGGCGTGCTGGAGCATGTCGGCGAACGTGGCATCCTCCTTGAGATTGGGACGGCACACTGGCGCCGGTACGACGTACATTCGCTCGGTCTTCGTCGGGTGGGGAGCGGGCGTCGAAGCCGTCGTGGGAGTCACGGCGCTAGATACTCCGCCCGGCTTTGCGTGCGGGTCGAGCACGGTGCCGAACGTGCGCGAGGTGGGCTTGGATCGCGCTGGCGCTGCGCCAGCGCGTACACGGGCGGCCTGCGTCGACATGGGTAGTGGTGATGCGTGAGGTGTGGTTGTTGCGAGGGAGCCAAAGAACAATGGGTATCGTGGCCGCGAAGGACGATTGATGGGAGAGCGAGACAGCTGGTTGCGCGCAGTCGACCGTTGGTGATTTTGGCGCGCAAACCGCTCCCGCCCAATTCGCTCGCTCGTTCGTTCGTTTGTGCTGCCGCCGCCTCTCCATCGTCAGCATCGTCATTCACGCCCTCCCACCCTCTGCCCTCCCACCCGACCCTCCAGGACCGTACGTTGATCACGTTTGCCATGGCGCAGGTCCAGCAAGTTCTCAGCCCGGTAGCCGCGGCCTCGAGCCAGTTTCTCGCGGTCGAGCCCAAGACGCCCGCCAACTCGGCCATCTCGACGTCGCCTGTGCGCGCGGCGCTCAGCTCGAGCAAGTTCGTTACCAAGCGCGTTGCGCAGTTCAATCTGCTCAGCCCAGTGCCGGCGCCTTCGCCGCAAGCCTCGTCGTTCCTGAAGAAGCGAGCTTCGCCGACCACCATGTCCCCGTCGCACCCGGCCAAGCGCCGCCGCATCGCCAGCACCGGCTCGCCGTTCCTGACGGCCGAGTCGCTCAGCGCCCAGCGCGGCGAGGCCGCTGTGCTTGAGGCTCCTTCTTCGATCGAGTCCGTGGTTGCGCAAGTCGTCGAAGACGAGGAGCTCGAGGAGGCGATTGCGCCTTCGCTGATTGACGAGGAGGTCCTCCCGGAGCCAGTCGAGAGTGTTGCCGACAGCGCCAGCGAGACCGCCATCCCCGCGATCGAGCAAGCCGAGGCGGCCGATGAAGAGGATGCGGAGGAGAGCGCTGCTCTCTCGTTCACCGATAGCGCTCTCGCTTCGTTGGAGGCCGGCGATGCTACTGAGGCCACCGAGACTGCGCAGGAGGTCGATGACGATGACGACGAGGATGCTCGCGACGAGTTTGACGAGAGTTCGAGCTTGACCGACCTCAAGTCCGACGAAGAGTTCTTGCTTGGCCCGTCGGCAAGCTCGAGTGCGAGTGCGAGCTCGCTCTCGGAGCTGTCGGACGAGATCGAGGTACAACGGAGCACCAAGGCAGCGGAGCAGCTTCGCCAGCGCAAGCTCGTTGCCGATGAGTTGCGCTCGACCGAGGACACGTACTACAGGACGCTTCGCACGCTGTGCAAGGTACGATGGTGCAAGGCGCCAATCGAGCTCGTGAGTGAGGCAAGTTGGCTGACTGGCTCGCTGTGGCTGCAGCAAAAGCGCAAGCTCGTCGAGTACTTTGATGTGCATGACAAGGCCATCAGCGCCAAGATGGTGCTGGTGTTTGGCAACGTCGAGGAGATCTACGAGCTCAGCAAGGCGCTGTTGCAGACGATCAACGCGCAGTTCAAGCTCACTGCCATGAGCGGCGATGCGCCGCCGTTGGCCGAGGTGGTCATTCACTGGAGCGTACGTTGAACGCGCACTTCATCGATGACGATGACGCAACCAAAGTGCGCCAGCAAGGTTGCTACCGAGATCCTGTTTGGTCGTGTCGTGTCGTTAATGTGCGCAGCAACGCATCTTGGAGCCGTACATTCGCTACCAAGGTAACTACGGTCATGGCATCGCGGCCTTGAACAAGGTGACGCACTCGGCGCACGCGCAGCAGTATGAGCCATGGATCCGTGCCATGTTCCAGTCGATTCAAGGCTCGTTGATCACGCCTGTGCAGCGATTGCCGCGATACACGATGTTGCTCGAGGTACGTTGGCAGCGGCGAATGCGCTCTCGCTGGCTCCACTGTCACTCACCGTTCGCCATTGGTGTGCTTGTGTGTGCGCAGCGTCTGGAAAAGTACACGAGCGACTTTGAGGAGCGCGTCCGATTGCAACTTGCTCGAGGCTCGATCCGCAGCATCCTCGAGCAGATCGAGAAGGAGCTCGGCAACATGCTGCAGCAGGAGGCCATGACGCGGCTGCTGTCGTGCGTCAAGGTCAAGACGACCGAGATCGGGTTCGAGGAGTTTGTGCTCGACATGACGGCCGACGGCGACAAGCGCAAGTGGGAGTTCGAGCACGTGATTCACGTGTCGTCGTACCCGGCGAGCACGAGCGACGGCAGCAACGAGGCACAGCAACAGCAGCTGGTGGTCGTGTTCCAGGACATTGTGCTGCTGTGCGCACCGCACCGCCACAAGTACGTGGCCGTGCACCAGCTGCCGATCGAGGCCACGTTCGCCGAGGTGCATCCGACTGGTACGTTGGTTGGTTGATCGCAGTTGTGCATAACGGGTGTACGAGCAGTCGGCTGATTGCATATGAGCGCTCTCGTGTTTGTCTCTGTGTGTGCTCGCTCTCTCACGCTGCAGAGTCGACGAGCGTGCTGCTGCTTGGTCAGCTGCACTCGTTTGAGCTTCACTTTGCGCTGCCGAAGGAGGCCATGGGCTTTGTGCGCAAGTTCAACCAGACGGTCGACAAGCGCACGGCGATCGCGGCCCACGAGGCGACGCGCAAGACGCTGCACGTGGTAGCGAGCGACGAGGGCGTGCGCGAGGTCGAGAACCGCGCGAGCTTCGTCGTCAACCGCTGCTCGAAGGACGACTACCACTCGCTGTCGATCACGGAGCAGGAGCTGCGCAAGCTGCAGGAGATGCCGGGCTACGAGCAGTTCCAGAACCGCCACCTGAGCCGCGACGAGACGCCCAAGGAGAAGCTCAAGCGTCGCTTCTCGACCTTGTGCTCGACGGCGTCGCCGCGAGCGTTGCTGAGTCCGGCGCGCAAGGTGACGCAGGACCTCATCAACTGCACGCCGTACCGGCTGCGAAGCCGCACGCACACGAGCAGCGCCATCGAGCGCCCATCATCGACCGCCAAGGCCGACAAGGAGAACGGCCGATCAGCCAGCAAGCGAGGTGGCTCGCGCGAGGCTCTCGCAACCAGTGTCGCCAAGTGAGAGCGGCGTGCAACCATCACTGATGACGTCGCGTTGGTCGCACCTATCGGATCGTATCGGATGGTCGCGGGTTCATGTTGGGAGTTGTAGCGCGACTCTCTCGTTGAGCCTCGGCGTCGATCGATTGATTGATTGCTTGATTGATTGCAGCACGGCCGCTGTCGTACTGCCATCAACATCACCAATTGTATTACTACCTCTACTACCACCACACCTACACGCACTCTCTCTCCCTCTCGTCGCGTGTTGTCGATCTCGAGTACGAGGTCCAGATATTACCAATAGAACAGCAATGAATAGTCAGTCAGTCACTTCATCATCTCGACGTCGATCCGCACAGCCACTACAAAATACACACACACGCTACTGCACTCTCACTACTCCTCGCATGCTATCTACACTCGGATGCGACGAGGGCGCCAGTCTACGCCGGAGGCACCACGGTCGCGAGACGCGAGATGCCCTGCACGAAGCGCTTGGTCGCGACCGGCGTCTCAAGCTGGTAGAACGGGTTGTTGGTCGTCGCAACGTACAACGCGTGCACCTTCTCGAAGAACTGCACGGCGTGTGAGGCATCGATCAGCGACGGCCAGAGCAGACGCAGCAGCAGGAGGAGGAGCGTACCTGCCGCACGTCTTGGTCCTTGACCTCGATGTCGTCGACCACGACGGCGAACTTGATGCCGGTGTGCGTGATGTAGCCGTATCTGCCGTGTCGGGCGATAGTCAGCCGAGAGCGAGAGAGAGGGAGCCGCGAGAGTGATACGTACACCTTGTAGTCCTCGATCGGATACAGCAGGCCGAGGTAGCACTGCAGGTTTGAGGCCTCCTTGAGCCGCTCCTCGACAATGTCGAGGCTGGCGTGCACGATGAAGTGGAACTTGAGCTCCTCGACCTGCGTGTTGTACGTCTGCAGGAACAGCGGGTTGTTGGCCTTGCCGAGGACGGCCACACACGCCACCACCATCGCGGTCCAAGACAGAGACGCTCTCGCTGAGGTACGCGCGAGAGGGGCAGGCGATATCAAGATATTCTCTCGCTCTCCCGTTGGTTGGTTGGTTGATCGAAGGCGGCGAACATGCGAAAGTGCGATCGAATTTCGGCTGGAGGTCACGGCGCCGAGTGCGAGGAAAACTCGTACCCCGGCATATAAGTACCGCGCTACGGCAAACAAGCGGAGATGCGCCGTCGTCTTTCGTCTCTTTCGCTCTTGTTCCGTCGGCAAGCACCACGCCCTCTCTCCCTCTCCCTCATTCGCTGTACGTCTAACGCGCACTCGCTCGTGCGTTCCCACGCTCGTGCTCGTGCCTCGCCCGCTCGTGTGTGGCGCTAACGTTCTGCTCCCTCGTCCCTTGCAGCCTCTCATCGTGATGCCCATCTTCGAGACCCTCAACTACACCTTCAAGTACGCCAGCCATCCATCGTCTTCGTCGTTGTGTCATTCTCCTTCTCACGCGCGCTCGCTATCTCGCTTTCTTCCTCGACGCAGGCACACATGGCGCGAGGTGTCGATGGCCAGCTGGCGCAAGTACCCCTGTGAGAGCCGGCCTGACGTTCTCTCGGTCGATATCGTGGCTCGCGACCTCGACAAGGAGACCGGCATCTTGCGCGCGACCCGCGTCGTGTGGATGCAAGACAAGCTGCCGCGCGTCGTCGCCAGCTTCATGGGTGGCGGCGTTGGCGTCATGGTCGAGCACTCGTACGTCGACCCGCGCAACGAAGTCATGGTGCTCAAGAGCCACAACCTCTCGTTCCAGAGCGTGATCCTCATCGAGGAGGTCTGCACCTACACGGTACGTTTGGCTCTCTCTCTCTCTCGTGCTCTCTCTCGCACGTGCTCAACGCCTCGCGCGACCACTACAGAAGAGTGCCGAGAACCCCGAGTGGACCACCTTTCTGCAGGAGGCCAAGGTCACGGCCTTCCCGTACCTGGCCGCTGGCTCGCTCGAGTCGTTCTTCGCCAGCAAGTTCCGCGCCAACGCCCTCAAGGGCCGCCAGATCATGGAGAACGCCATCGACCGCGTCAAGTCCGAGTCGGCGCAGGCGTTCGGCAAGATCGCCGACGCCAGCGAGCAACTCAAGAAGGACCTCTCGTCCGAGGCCGGCGAGGTGCTCGGCAAGGCCGAGGACCTCCTGCACCTCCAAACGACTCGAGTGCGCAATATGCTCTAAGCTCCCGTGCTGCTGCTCACCGCCACTCCTCCACCTCCCGCTATCGTTCGTGTTAGTGCGCCGCCTTGCTCGCTCGAAAGAGCGCCGCGTGGTGGTTTTTGTATTCGCGCCGGCTGGACGCTGCTGCACGAGTAGCAACCAAGGCTGGACGCTCTCTATCTCTCTCTCTCTATCTCTCTTCTTGCGTCCCAGATATTTGTTATTGATGCTCTATTTGCTTTCCGTTTGTGTATTTGCGGCCTCGAGTGTAATGTACCAACCCCTAAACCCCCAGCTAACAACAATATGAGCAGCACCGCCTCCTCTCTGGAGGCAGGAGCGCTTTGAACCCATTCGCATCGTCGCCGCTCGCTGCTCGCACGCCTCGATGGCTTCCCCATCCACAACAACAACAACAACCACATCCTCGAGCTCTGCCTCGGCATTCGCCCACGCGCCACCAAGCAACCTGCAGGTGCCCGTGGCGCGCACGGCGACCTACATTGCCGCTGGTCGCGCCGTCGAGTCGCGCCTGCCTGAGACCGAGCGCGTCATCTACGGTGTGCAGCGATATGCCCTCCATCCATCCGTGCTGCACCGCACTCCTCGGCACGGCGCCACTCAGCTGACACTTGCGCACGAGCGAGCGCCTCACAGATCCATGGGCCGAGCAGCTTGCAGGCGCGTTTGGCTTCGCGTTCTGGGAGCACATGAGCCAGTTCAACTTTGGCCGAGACTCGCGGCCGTCGGCTGTCGTGGCGATCCGCACCAAGTACGCGTCGCGTCGCGCCGACTCGGCACCGTGCCGCCCGCCACGCGCCTCACCAGCTCCACTGTGCAGGTTCTTCGACAACTGTGCACTCGAGGCAGCAACGCGTCCGCGTGATCCCGTGCGCCAGATCGTGCTGCTCGGAAGCGGTCTCGATACGAGGTGCGGCGCCGGCGCTTGCGCAATGCTGCCGCCGGCACTCTCGTGCTCACACGCTCCTCGCAGAGCCTACCGCCTGCCATGGCCCGAGGGCGTGACAGTGTTCGAGGTCGACTTCCAAGAGGTGTTCGAGGAGAAGCTGCGTGTGCTGCACTCGGCCAAGCTCTCGTGCTCGGCCGTGCGGTACGTCGGTGCCGACCTGCGCGACGGCACGTGGGAATCGGCGCTGCTCGCTGCCGCGTTCGACCCCAGGTACGCGATGGCCATCGCGTGAGCTCCACCGCGTGCGGGCCATGCCAAGTCGTGCACACAGCAAGCTTGCTCACCAGGCGTGGTGGCACGCCACAGCAAGCCATCGTGCTGGCTACTCGAGGGCCTGCTCATGTACTTTGAGCTGCCTGCTGTCCATTCGCTGCTGCACGGCGTCAGCCGCCTGTCATCTCCCGGCAGCACGCTCGTGGTACGTGGCGCAGGCGTGAGAGCTCCCGGTGATCGGTGCGCGAGTCTCACGCCCCGAGCACCGTGCCAGGCCGACATCTTTGCTGTCGCATCGATCAAGAGCATCTTCGTCAAGAGCTACGTTGAGGCTTGGGCTGCGTGGGGCGCGCCGATGCACTCTGGAACCGATTGTCCCGATGTTCTCATGCGACAGCACGGATACACGGCGATCGTGCGCCAGTACGGCGATGAAGGCGCGAACTTTGGCGTCTTCCCCGAGCCGAGTGCATGGCTCGCCAAGGCGTACGTGTCGCAAGCCACGCATCACCACCAACCCGTCCTCACGCTACTGCGCCCATAGGGTCGGAAAGGACAACCCCAACCTGCCGCGCACCTACTTGCTGCACTGCACTCGCGACAATCGCTCGTGGGCCGAGCTGTCGGCCAAGGCGCACTCGTGGAAGAGCGAGCTGCTCCTGGCGTCAGCCAAGCGACAACTCGAAAGCCTCCGATCGCTCGTGGCGCCCGAGAACCTCACTTCGATCGAGGAGTTCTTCAAGGTCTACGAGAACGAGCTGCGCGAGGTGGAGCTCGAGAAGCTCGCCAGCGCCGACGACCTCGATTGATTGAATCCAGGATCTCGGCCAGCGTTCATTCAATCAATCAATCAATCTTGTACATCCCAACAACAAAGTGGCGGTTGTGTGCCAGCGACAGAGTGGAGAATGCGTGCGTTCTCTGGGTTGGCGACGGGGTCGATATCTCGGGCCGATGTGCGGCGGCGCGGCGGTATTGCGGAGAAAGGCGCCTCGCTCGGACCGCCATCGGGCACCGAGAGAGCGCGCGGGCGTGGAGCAGCATCATTCGTTCCCAGCTCGCTTGCTCTCGCACGCTGCGCCAGCTAGCAGCTATCTACCTCACCGACACCGTTCATATCCTTGATCATCTACCAATCGATCGGTTCGCGTTGCCTTCATCGAATATCCATTGCAATTGGCGAGAGCTCGACACGGCAGCGATAGCGACAAGCTCCCTCTCTTCCCGTGCGCTCGCTCTGCTGTCGGTTACGAGCGCTGCTGTCACTTCTGCGCCCACCACAGCCCGCAACCCACACGCAGCGGCTCACTCTGATACGCGCACACCAAGTGAGAGCACCAGCTCTCACACGTACGTACCTTCGACTCATCTCCTTCGTCGTGGTGCTGCTCATCATCATCGAACTCGCTGACTCGTTCATTCCCTGATATGCGCGTGCGTACGTACCTAGCGACCACCACAACAACGACGACGAGCCATGCATGAGCCGCTACAATCACCGCTGCCGCTCATTCGCTCGAGCTCGCTCGAGACCATGGAGTTCCTGAAGCGCCGTCGATCGTTTGCCTCGCAACTGAATGCGGCCGAGAACTCGCCTGTGGTCCCGGTGCCGGGCGACGACGATGGCTACCTCGAGTCGATGCTCGATCCCACGTTCGTGCTGCCGGACGAGGTGTGCCTCGTGATCTTCAAGCAACTCTCGTACGTCGCAGCCCGGGGCGGCCGACATTCTACCGACTCTCGATTGACCCCACATGTATGTGTGCGTGTGCTGCATGCAGAGTCAAGGACCTTTGTTCGGCGGCGTTGGTGTCGCGGCGATGGTGGCGCATCTGCAGCGACAAGAGCCTGTGGCACGGGCTCGGCATCGAGCGGCTGCCGGCCGACATGTACCCGCCGCTCGATTGCTGGAACCTCTACCACTACTGGATCTTCTTCCAGTGGCACTGCCTCGATCCCAGCAAGGAGCGCACGTATCGGCGCATCTACCGCGACGAGGGCTGGTTCATGATACGCCGGCAGGCGCTCATGGTCTTCAAGGTCTTTACGTGGCTGGCGTTCATTCCGATGCTGCTCGGCGCCGGCCACTTTGCCATGACGGCCTTCCTGCTGCTGAGTCTCTTCGTCCTGTGCCTCGGCGTGGCGCGCATCTCGTACCAACGGCGCAACCAGTCGGACGCCGTCGGCATGCTGCTCGGCACCATGGCCGGCTTCTTGATACCGACGTGCACGACGCTCGTGTGCATGCGGCTCGTGTTCTCGCTCGTGCTGCACTACCACTGGGCCGTCTTGGCCATCTTCACCTTCCTGCTGTTCCTCGTCAAGCTGCTCGAGATCGTCGAGCTCACGTTCGGGCGCACGCTGGCCAAGAGCGCCGAGTCGCGCGACCCGCACGGCGAGGCGCTGCTGCACGTGCTGGCGACCTTTGCGAGCTACGGCATGATCTACTTTTGCATGGCCGAGGCCTTCACGGTGCTCGGCACCTTCATCATCTCGCTGCCGGTCGCCGCCGTCTTCCTCGTCGTCAGCCGTCGATTCATCCCGCTGCCACAGGCACTACGCGGCGTCGCGACCGTCTTCGTGCTGTGCTGCGGCTCGCGCATCATGACCTTCATCACCTACAAGTGCGTGCGTCTGCTGCTGCCGATCGCCGCCACGACGCCCGGAGGAGAGGCGCTCTTCAGCCTCCACTCGCTGCTCACCACCACGCTGCTGGCCTTCCTGTGGTCGACCTACTCGGTGCTCACCACCAACTGCGAGGTCGCCATACAGCTCTGGTGGGACCGCAATCCCTTCACGGTCGTATTCACCTCGTTCCTGTGCTACATTACCATCGGCCTCCTGGCAATCGCAATGGGCCTCTACAACCTACTCTCATACTTTGCATTGTTCTAGTATATACTACTACTCCGCGTGTATGTGTGTGTGTCGTGAGTCGGGAGCGTGATTCACCCACTCTTGGCAACGTCGTATCGCGGTGTACGCCATATGACGGTTGCAGGTGGCGGCTGAG
>ERZ778027.5296-NODE-5296-length-10060-cov-3.141529_pt1 | contig 10060 bp, 11 predicted proteins | sample MGYA00375757_ERZ778027 | MGnify/ENA primary metagenome ERZ778027 (study PRJEB29350, sample SAMN05389817) | bioreactor metagenome | isolation source: Ammonium sulfate bioreactor | place: South Africa: University of Cape Town | collected 2014-02-18 ... | reverse complement strand
GATCGAAATCCCTCGGCCGGTATCGCCGTCGTCGCTCGATGACACTTCGTCTGCCTCCCCCAACGCCACGCCGCTCGATACTCTCGAGTGTTCGGATTCATCGAGCCGCGACGAGCGCGAGCCGTGTAGCGACAACGACTCCTCACGCAGGAACTCTCGTTCCTCCACGAAGCGCAGGTCCAAGTCCGAGCGCCGCTCTGTGCCTCGCTTGTCACTCGTTCTACCGAACGATAACTCGGCCGACGCTGCCATCAGCCCCACCACCGACTCCGAGACCTCGGGCAGCGAGGCTACCGACTCCGAAGTGAGCAAGTCGCGCTCCTTCACCGGCACCATCAAGTCTCTCCTGTCCCCTCGGCTCTCTTCCAGCACTGCCGCCTCGCCCTTGAGTGGCGCCACTCCGCCGGGCCCTACTCCTTCGCCGACGCCCAGTAGCAGCACGATCGTGCTGGCCGAGTCGGCAGTCGCTGCCGCCACGACCACCGCCAACGTCATCTCCGAGGCATTCGACACGATCGCACCCAAGGCGCAATCGCTCTCGGAGAACGTGCTCAAGTCGCTCGAAGACGAGCTCAAGAGCCTCTTTGCCAAGCCACAACTGCCGCCCTACATTCCACGCGTGCCGCGTCGCAAGGACCAAAAGAAGTACATCAAGGTCGTCCTCGAGCAAGTGAGCAAGAACGACCGCGAGATCACCGACATCATCTTCACGCACTGCTCGCTCTCACACAACGGTGTACGCAAGCTCGAGCGTGCCTTGCGAACCAACACCGTCGTCTCGAAGCTCGATCTCTCCAACTATGCGTTGGCCAACGCAGATGCCGACTTTCCGCTGCTCGCCGAGAGTCTCGCCAACAACTCCTCCATCACTTGGTACGTGTGCTCGTGAAAGTCGCAACCCTCACTACCAAACTCAACCAACAATCAATCAACGCACTCACATTCAAATCGCAGGATCGATATGCGTAACTGCGGTGTCGGCCTCAAAACTGCACGTGCGCTCGAGGAACTTGCTCGAGCCAACATGAATCTTGCTCGCGTCGACCTGTGGGAGCGAGGCTACTATGGCAGCATTGATGAGATCCACGATGCCTTCAGTGCTTTGCACTTTCTGGTCTCAAATAACTACAACTATCAAGTAGTACGTGTTACTCTCTCTCTCTCTCTCTCTCTCCCCGTTGTCCCTGAACGATCATTCACCTTCCGAGAGCCACACACAGTTCAAAGCAGGAAAGAGCAACACGTTAGTGCTGGCGAAGCGTAACTTTGTTGCGATCGACGCCGAGGCCTTCTTGAGCAAGCCTGAGCAACTGCACTATTTTGATGTATCATACAATCGCATCAGCGAGCTCCCGGCCGACCACATTGGCAGACTCTCCAATCTCGTCGAGCTGTATCTCAACAACAACAACCTCACTGCCATCCCAGAGTCGATCGAGTATTTGGTCAAGTACGCGCGCGTGGCCACGCTTCATCTACGCAACTTGGCCAACCCTAACTCTGCCCGTCTCTCCTTGCGTAGTCTAAAGAAGCTGACCGTCAACCACAATCAACTCACGACTCTGCCGGCCGGAATCATCAAACTGAGAGCTCTTGAGGTCTTGCAAGCTGACCACAACGAGCTCGCCGCGTTGCCACGAAACATCGGCATGCTCAATCGGCTGACGTTGCTCACTCTCGGCAGCAACAAGATCTCTACGCTGCCTGAGCAACTGCGCCTGCTGAAGCGCCTCACGACGCTCGATCTCGCCGAGAATCGCTTCCACGACCTCCCGGACTTTGTATGCACCTTGCCTCTGTTGACCACCTTCGAGGTGCAAGGCAATCCGTTCAAGGAGATTCCCGACGAGATCGTGGCACAAGGAGGAAAGCGCGTGCTCGAGTACATTCGTATGCGCGACACTGGCTCCACGTCAGTCTATCGCATGAAGTTGATGCTGGTCGGCCAGGGCAATGTACGTCACACGATGGCACATACTTTGTGTTATTACATGGCGTGCTCGCTGACTGGCCTGTGCAGGTTGGTAAATCGAGCTTGCTCGAGTGCTTTCAGAGCCGCAAACGAACCAACAAGAAGATCAATACCCACAACGTTGCTACCGATGGTATTGCAATTGCCGATGTACGAATCAAGAGCTCGGCCTTGCGTTCGCATGAACGTGTCGAGTTCAACTGCTGGGACTTTGCAGGCCAGGTATGTCGTAGTCTTTCGTTTACTCTCTTTGTTTCTCGCTTGTGTAATAACACGATCGATACCAACCTTGTGACAACAGGATGTCTACTATGCCACCCATCAATTCTTCTTGACATCGCGAGCCATCTACGTGCTCGTAGTGAATGTGGTCAAGTATCAAGAGAGCGAGAGCCGTGTCGAGTATTGGTTGCGCACCATCAACGCGAGTGCCAAGGGCGCCAAGATCGTACTGGTCGGAACGCATATCGACAGTCCCGAGTGCTACCCCAAGTATGCCAAGAGCGTGCTCGAGTACTTTGAGGCCAAGTTCGCGCACAAGTACAAGAACCTTTGCCGCTTCCGTGCCGTGAGTTGCACCACCGGCAAGGGCGTCAACTCGCTGCTGCGCACGTTGGCCGACCTGGCCCTCGAGCAGAGCTACATGCCCGAGACGATCCCGAACTCGATTCTGTCGCTCGAGAAGGAGATTCAGATCCTGCTCGACGCACAACGCACGTCGTCCGTGACCTTTGAGGCCTTCCAGAACATGGCGCGCGCATGCGGCGTGCATGACAGCGAGATGGCACTGCAGGTGCTATCGGATCTCGGCGTCTTGTGCTACTTTCCGATGGTCGACGCCAGCCTCGTGATCCTCGAGCCGCAGTGGATCATCGACTCGTTCGCCACCATCATCACGCTCAAGTACATGGAGCGCCTGGTGAAGCACGGCCTCATGAACGAGAGCGATCTACAGTTCCTCTGGCGCCCACCGCGCTTCCCCGAGCACGTGCACGGCTTCATTTTGTCGCTGCTCGAAAAGTTCGAGGTCATCTCGCTGCTGCCGAGCTCGCCCAAGGTGCTCTTGATGCAGCAGCTCGCCTCGTTGCCCGAGCACATCTCGAGCCGCAAGATTCAGGAGCTCTGGGCCGAACACGGCAGCTCGGCCGTGCAGTCGCTCAGTAGCACGTCGCTACTGAGCGACGACGCCAACAGCGAAGGCCCGCTCGAATCCGACGCCACGTCATTCTCGAACGCCGACAACAATACGACCACCGACGGTGCCGAGAGCTCGGACGTCGTGCCCGACGAACCACCGTGCGATCGCTCGTCGGACTTTGAGGACCACCGCCCCGATGACGAGCAATCGGTCTCTCGAGACAACAAGTCCACCTCCTCGAGATCATCGGCTGCGCTTGCAAGCACCGGCGGCCGCAGTGCAACTACTACCTCGAGCGCAACGACTTCCTCGTCCTCGTCGGCTTCGCCACCCTCAGCGACCGAGACGACACCAAAGTGCTCGCCCCCGACCTCGCGTGTGCTCTTCATCCCGGCGCTGCTCCCCGACAGTGACAACTCTCGGCAGCGGCTCGAGAATTTGTGGAACGCAATGCGCACCACTTCGTCGGCTGCGCCGGACATCACCGAGCTGGGGCGCATCTACCGCTTCGAGTTCTTGCCCATGGGATTCTTTCCTCGCATCATCGTGCGCTTGATGCGCTCGCTCGATTGGTCGGCAGTCGATTACTGGAAACACGGCATCATCTTCAGCAAGCGTGGAGACATTGGCTACTTGCGCCTCCTGGACCGTTCGCACACCTTGTATCTCAACATTCGCGGGCCAACGGCATCCACGGCTCTGATGGGCATGACCGAGAACATTGATGCACTTGCGCGTGATGCGCTGCAGGTCGGGCTCGAAGTGTTGGTGCCGTGCACGCACTGCTTGCAGTGCCTTGTGCGCGAGAGCCCCGACCGTGAGAGCCACTACTACACGCTACCCCGTGGCGAGTTCGGCAACGACGAGGACGATGATGGTGACGATGACGACCAGAGCGACGAATCCGCACGCGATACCACCAACAAGCGGCTGTCCGACAGTACGGGCCTGACTGAACGGCCGTACTGCTTCTTCCTCAAAGAGTGTGAAGCCGCCGTGACCGCCGGCAAGCGGGATGTCAAGTGTGCTCTCGACGGAGCGGCCGTGTCGCTTGACGACCTGGTACCTGATGTCTCAATGTCGCAGTTCCGTGACCATCGCGTCTATTACCACGACCTGCAGATCGAGAAGCAGATTGGTGAAGGAGGTTACGCCAAGGTCTACCGTGCTCGATACCAGAACGAGTACGTCGCCGTCAAGCAGTTGGCCATCAACGAGGAGACCACCAACGACGAGTTCCTCGAGGTGTTTGCCGAGTTTCGACGTGAGGTCGCTATCATGACGTACGTACACCAAAGCCGTATTGCCGTACCCGATCGTTGTCGCGTTGCGCTGCGCACAAGCTTATATGGCGGTCACTCACTCTCGCTCGCTCGTTCGTTCATCTAGATACTTGCAACACGAGAACATCCTCGGGCTGAAGGGCTTGGTACTCGAGCCATTTTGCATGGTGCTGGAGTTCATGTCGCTCGGATCGTTGTATGATTTCTTGCACGATACCGAGAGGTCTATCGATTGGCCGACTCGATTGTCGTTGGTCGATGACATTGCGCGAGGCATGGAGTTCCTGCATGTCAATGAGATGATTCATCGAGGTATACATCCACACGTGATAACAACTCCCACACGCACACACAGACGTGCTTGAGCTCACAATCTCGCTGCTTGCACTTGCAGATCTCAAATCTCCAAACATCCTGCTGACCCAAAGCAAAGGCCGAGTGATCGCCAAGGTGGCTGACTTTGGTCTCACGAGAAAGTCGCAACTGACGCCTTATATGAGTACGCTTGACTGCCTCTCGAAGCACGAAGCACCTTGTGTAGATGGTGCCCGAGGTCTAATCTAACGCGCTTGCCTACCAATGTATGAAACAGAGGCTCAAGTGGTCGAGAACCCCGTGTGGGTAGCGCCCGAGATCTTGCGCAAAGAGGAGTATACGGCGATGGCTGACGTGTACAGCTTCGGCATCATCATGTGGGAGATTCTGTCGCGCGAGTCGGTCTTCACCAACTTTACCTTCTTGTACGAGATCGAAGAGGCGGTCTTGAAGGGCGTCCGACCGCCCATTCCGCAGGACCGCACCGGCATTCCACCCGGCTTCTTGTCGCTGATGACCATGTGCTGGGACGGCGTGCCCGAGCAGCGACCGACCTTCGACAAGGTCGTTCGGTGGATGATGGTCATTCCGGGCGCGCCGCACTTTGACAATGAGCTCTACGACCAAGTAGCTGAGCGCGTGCGCGTGCGCAAGGGCACGGCCGCCGAGAAGAAGCGCAAGCGTCTATCGGTGGCGCTCGACTCGACGCCGTTCGCCAAGGCCGCACCGCAGAAGATGGTGCTCGGCACCGGTACGGCTGCCGACTGGCCGCAGATGCCGCCGCCACCCAGCCTGCCAAAGGACTACAACCGCGCCAACTATCCGTGCCACAAGGTGGCTCGCTCGTTCCAGCGTCGCTCGAAGCACGAGCTCAACATCAAGAAGGGCGACGTCGTGTACGTGCTCCAGAAGCACCCGCACTGGTGGCTGGCCGAGCGCAAGAACAAGGTCGGCTGGGTACCGGCGCAGTTCATCAACCCCAAGGACAAGCAGAACCTCCTCAACCCGCAAGACAAGCGCGTTCAGGTGCAACACTTGTCGACTCTCACGGCCGCCGGCTTGGCCGTCGCACCTCCGCCGTCGCTCAGCAGCTTCATGTCTCCGACTCCGCAATCGCCACAGACACCAACAGGCACACCCGGCGCCACTCCTGCAACGGCTCCTTTGACTCCAAGCCATGCCTCGCAGCCTCAGCTCTTGCCGTCAGCAACGACACCTGTCGCCAAGCCGGCTCTACAACAACAACAACCACAACAACTGCAGCAGCAACTATCAGTGGTGCAACCGAGCGTCGGAGGTACCTCCCCGGCCCCCGTGCCCACTCTGCGAGTTGCCACAGTCGTGCCACCGGCTCCCATCATCCTGCCACCTGGTGTTACCGCTCCTCCAGGCGTGGCGGCGCCCTTGAGCCCATCGGCTCACAATCCACGCCTTGGATCTAGCGCACCGTTTGCCAGCATGAATACGCTGTCGAGCAGTGCCGGTTCGAGTTGGCCCAAGCAGACGCAACAGCAACAGCAGCAGCCACGCGGCACTTGGCACAACCAAAAATCGGCTGTGCGTCGACCGGTCATGCCTGCCTTCCAGGTGACGCCTCCGCCCGGCGCTGCCGGAGTTGTTGCTGCCTCGACAGTGAGCTCGAATTCTAGCAGCACGCTCGTAGCCCCGTCAGCGGCGTCACAACCGGGTGTGTCGCCTCGGGGACCGAGACAAAGTCCTCGCTCGCCCGAGAGGCCAACCACAAGCCCGAGCGACGATCACGGGCAGCTGTTGGTGATTCTGCCATCGATCAGAAGCAGCCAAGACTCGGACCCTGCCCTGAGCCCCGCTGCCACGACGACCAAACCCCGAGCTGCCTCGGCCGCTGCAGCCGCTGCTGAGCGAAGACGACGGCCCACGAGCCCCGCGATGCCAGGCTCGGGTATGACACGCGAGGAGCGCCTTGCCGCCATCCTACACTGCCCTGCCGGCGAGAGCGCTGTACCATCGACCTCGGCAACTTCCTCCTCGTCGTCGTCATCGTCGTTGCTCAGTTCGTCGTCATCATCCGAGCTTGCCAGTACGATCGATGCCGATGTTGTTGTCGGAACTGATGAAGACGAATGGTAGAGTGTACCGCGCTCTCCCAATGTTAGATAGAGTTCTTGCGGTGTGTGTGTGTGTGTGTGTCTGTTAGTTGACTTGATTTGATTCTCTGCTCTTGCTTGTATGGTCGATATCTACCAATCGAACTGATGAGTGTACTTTACAATTCTTCCCCTCCAACGATCGCGACCTCAACCACGAGCGTGATTTGCATAGCTCAGCTAACGACGCGACTCCAGCTCCAGCTACGTGGTCTTTTTCTTGGTGGGCACCTGTTGGCTCTCGCGGCGCGAAGACGCCAGGCTGAGGAGCGCCACGACGAACAACACGAGCATGACTCCGTGCGCAACAAGCGCCTCCACCCAGTCCCAGTGGCTCTGAACACGAGAGATACTTGAGTCAGCTCTCCAGATGAGATGAGAGAATCGCTGGTGGTGCTGGTAGCGCACCCATGGCTGCAGGATGTCGACGACAATCAACGCATGATAGAGACCGAGCAACACGCACAACGTCGCTCGTTGGCGATTGCTCATGTCGCTCAATGCCGCCACCAACGCGATCGCTACGTGACTCAGTAACGCGAACGACATAGCGAGGAGCACGGTAGCCAACATCTCGTCGTGTGCCCGAGGCTCTACACCGGTCACCCACGGCGGAGGTGGCTTCCAAGCCGCATCACCTAGCGCCCAGATGCCGACGACTCCCACAGCTGCAACGCCACCATCGTCAACACTGCGCGAAACCAGCGTTGCTGCACTGTTGCCGACTGAGTGTGCAACGCGCCGGTATACCTTCAGTCACTGCGTGAGCAATGAAGACCGTCGTGACTATCGACGAAGAGCCCATATTGAGGAGAAGAGTGGCGGTGTGGCAACCAGTAACGAATGATGGGCCGCGGCATTCTCCTATGAGCAAGCAAGTACGAGCGTGTATGTAATGTACAAAACTAGCTGGACCGCCAAAAGACAGAGAGAGAGAGAGAGAGATACATGGATACACAGACATCATGTGTTGGTGATTCAATCAATGACGCTATCGGATCAATCATCGAGGTCAGCGAGTGGGTGCTCCTCGACCACTTGTGGCGATCGCTGTTGGAGCTGCAATTCGCTGGTGGCCTCGGCGTTTGGCGTTGAGCGACGTCGAATGAGCTCCTGCGAGAGGCCGAGTTCGACCTTGAGATCGCTCTTGCTCGTGGTCCGTAGCACTGCGGCATTGTAGCGATTGATCACGTCGAGCCATTGCACGTAGTCTGCTCGAGAGAGGGCGCAGAAGATGTAGCTTCGGCCGACTGTAGTGTCATTCCAACTGAGCATCTGTCGCTTCTCGGTAGCCTTGAACTTGAGTCCCACCAAACGGATGGCACCACGAGGTTGCGTGTCCTACGAGACCACCGATACCATGCCGCCGCGGTTACTTGGTGTTGGCGACTTGGCACCTGGCTGGCGGCTCGTACCTGCGGCGAATGGAAGTAGAAGAGTCGATCGCCGGTGTAGCGGATGTAGTAGCGGTACCAGCGGTACACCACAAGGCCTTGCTTGGCGAGGTAGCCCTCGATCAAGACCTTGGTACCTGCCGTGTACTCGTCTTGTGCCATCGTGTCGGGCAGAGCGACCCTGATGGTTTCCGAGATAAGGGAGCGCAACAGCTCGAGTAACTCGAGCTTCTTCTCGGCGCTTGGTGCACAGAGCGTCAATGACTCGCGCTGTCCAGGACAGAGCATGTACACTATCTGCAAAGCGTGTTGGAGGCCTGCATATGCCATGGTTGCAATGTGAGTCTCCTGCCCCGAGAACCGAGAGGTGCCAGCACGAAGGAGTAAATGAACGAACCGTAGTTCTCAGGAATGTTGAACACAAATAGTCGTCTCAACGGAAGTACGTAGAGCTTGTCGAGCACGCTATCGAGGTGCAAGTTGGCATTCTTCGAGTCGATCAATAACAACACGTCATTGAACAAGAAGAAGTACGCCTTGGTGAGGGTTTCGGGCTTGGCGAACGACACGAACGAGTCGGGATCCGATGAGCCCATGGCGCCTGCCGCTGCTTCTTCACTCGAATGGATGCGGCATCGCTGTGGCAGCACCAGCCGGCCCTCGAGCAGTAGCTTTCGTGCCGTCTTGTTGCTGAGTTTCTGTCAGCCGGCCAATGATCAGTATCCGCTCCGGTGGCCATCGCAGCCATAGGAAAGCGTACGAGACTGAATTGATCGAGGATTCGCTCGGCCGTCTCTGTGCCGTAAATGTTCTTGATGAGCTCCTTGCACGTGCTCGGGCGGTACTTGTCAACCAGCGCATTCAGTTGCTCGCGCAGCTGACTCAAGGCCTGCACTCCATCGAGGCTCGATACTTGCTCTTGTGCTGTCTTGAGAGTCTTCTTGATGCTCAGCAGCTCGTCGAGTATCGTTTCTTGCTCCTGTGCCGCACACGGTAGGCACGTGAGACGGCGGAATCTTGCCATATGTGCCTCAGCCGTCAGCAGGTAGTACCGTCGGTTGTTGCTCTGCAAACTCCCACACAGCCATAAAGTCATCTGTCGGCTGATCTTGAGTGATCGCTACGCCCGATTGCAGCAAGCTCTCGCGCAGTTGCGTTCGAATCTCCTCGTGCTGTCTCAGCGCGTCGTCAGTGTAATTTGACTTCTCGATCTCCCACCATTGGTTCAGAGGTTCGATGTTCGCAGCCTCGACCAGTCGCATGATGCCCTGGGCACTTAGAAAGTTCCAGCAGTAGGCATTGGTGCTACTCACCGAGGCCATACAGTCGTACCGTGCGTGAGTGCTGCGACCGCCAGGAACGTATGCTAGATCGAGGACGTTCGCGTACCAGCTCTTTATATTCGGATCGACGCCATTGCTCAATAGGAACTCGATCAGAAACGCAATGTTGTTGGATCGATTCTGGCGTCGGGGTCAAGATAGTCAAGACGCCAATGAGCGACAAGAGGTTCCTTTCGTTCACGCTATTGACGATGTAGTTGAGCGGAATGCAGCCGCTATTCGAGAGTGCACTCGTGTCGGCTCCCTGTTTCACATCGACGATTCATGGATCGATTGGAGCCGCCACAATGAGCGTCCGTCCACTTCCGTATACTAGCGAGCGAAACCACGAAGCCTCGGTACATACATTCTTTGCAAGAAAGTACGCGACATCAGAGTGATTGTTCTTGGCGGCGGCATGAAGTGGAGTCCTAGTGAAGCACCAAGTTACCAACAATGATTGGATTGGATTGGATTGGATTGGATTGGATTGGATTGGATTGGATTGGA
>ERZ778027.5288-NODE-5288-length-10074-cov-3.131251_pt1 | contig 10074 bp, 7 predicted proteins | sample MGYA00375757_ERZ778027 | MGnify/ENA primary metagenome ERZ778027 (study PRJEB29350, sample SAMN05389817) | bioreactor metagenome | isolation source: Ammonium sulfate bioreactor | place: South Africa: University of Cape Town | collected 2014-02-18 ... | reverse complement strand
GCCAACACGGTGTTCATGGATGCCTTCAACACCGACGTGCGCGCCGACCTCGCCGCCTGGCGCGAGACCCGCGGCCTCCCGGCCGACCCGATGGGCGCCTACAAGGCGTCGGGCTACCAGGAGAAGATCGAGGCCGACCGTGTCGGCGGCACCCAGGCGAGTTGGGGAGCATAACCTCCGTGACCGACAGCACACACAGCACCGACAGCACCGACACCGGCGACACCGGCAGCGGCCCCGCCATCACCATCCGGGATGCCGTGGCCGACGGGCCGCACGGATCCATTCCGATCCGGGTATATGCCCCCTCCACGGGCGGAGTGCACCCCGGCTTCGTCTGGAACCACGGCGGCGGCTTCGTCGGCGGAGACCTCGACATGCCAGAGGCGGACTGGGTCTCCCGGTCTCTCGCGGCGCGGGGGTTCGTCGTGGTGTCCGTCTTCTACCGTCTCGCGGTGGACGGCGTGCACTTCCCGGTACCGTCGGATGACGTCGTGGCCGCCTTCCGCTGGGTCGCCGCCCACGCGGCCGAACTGGGCATCGACCCGGACCGGCTCGCGATCGGCGGCGCCTCGGCCGGGGCCCTGCTCCGGCTGCGGGATGAGGGCGGCCCGCTGCCCGCCCGCGCCCTGCTCGCCTACCCGATCGTGCATCCCGAGCTGCCGCCCTTCACGGATGAGCTCGCCGCCGCGGTCGAACGCCACTCCCCCGAGGACCCGCCCTTCGAGCCGGCCGCCGTCCGCGAGATGAACCTGAACTTCGCGGGCGACGAGGCCACCATGGCCGACCCCTACGCGTTCCCCGGCCTGGCCGATCCGACGGGCCTCCCGCCGGTGTTCATCCTCAACTCCGAGGTGGACACCCTGCGTGCGTCGGGCGAGGCGTTCGCCGCCTCCCTCGCCACCCACGGCGTCACCGTCCTCTCGCTCTTCGAGCCGGACACCCAGCACGGCCACCTCAACCGCCCCGGCGAACCGGCTGCCCGCCGCAGCCTCGAGCGCATCGTCACGTGGCTGTCCACGCCGGCGCTCCCTTGAACCCCTGACCATCGCACCCTCCTCGCTAAGGAATCACGCATCATGACGAACGAGACCGTCGCCGCCCTCATCGGCCGCTCGAACCGCCTCGGCGCCGACCCGAAGAACACGAACTACGCCGGCGGCAACACGTCCGCCAAGGGCGTCGAGACCGACCCCGTGACCGGCGAGCCGGTCGAGCTGCTCTGGGTGAAGGGCTCGGGAGGCGACCTCGGCACGCTGAAGGAGTCCGGCCTGGCGGTCCTGCGCCTCGACCGTCTGCGCGCCCTCCAGAACGTCTACCCCGGCCTGGACCGCGAGGACGAGATGGTCGCCGCGTTCGACTACACCCTGCACGGCAAGGGCGGCGCGGCCCCGTCGATCGACACCGCCATGCACGGTCTCGTGGATGCGGCCCACGTCGACCACCTCCACCCCGACTCCGGCATCGCGATCGCGACCGCGGCCGACGGCGAGGAGCTGACGAAGACGATCTTCGGCGGCAGGGTCGTGTGGGTGCCGTGGCGCCGCCCGGGCTTCCAGCTCGGTCTCGACATCGCCGCCATCAAGGCCGCGAACCCGGAGGCCATCGGCACCGTGCTCGGCGGCCACGGCATCACCGCCTGGGGCGACACCAGCGAGGAGGCCGAGGCCAACTCGCTGTGGATCATCCAGACCGCCGCGGACTACATCGCCGCCCACGGCCGCCCGCAACCCTTCGGAACCCCCCTGGACGGTTACGCCGCCCTGCCGGAGGAGGAGCGCCGTGCCAAGGCCGCCGCACTCGCCCCGCACCTGCGCGCTATCGCCTCCACCGACCGTGTGCAGGTCGGGCACTTCACCGACTCCGACGTCGTCCTCGACTTCCTCGCCGCGAGCGAGCACCCGCGCCTGGCTGCGCTCGGCACCTCCTGCCCCGACCACTTCCTGCGCACGAAGGTGAAGCCGCTGGTCCTCGACCTCCCGGCCACCGCGTCCGTCGAGGAGTCGCTCGCGCGTCTCGAGGAGCTGCACGAGCAGTACCGCGCCGACTACCAGGCTTACTACGACCGACACGCCACCCCCGACTCCCCCGCGATCCGCGGCGCCGACCCGGCGATCGTGCTCATCCCAGGCGTCGGGATGTTCTCCTACGGCAAGGACAAGCAGACGGCCCGCGTCGCCGGCGAGTTCTACGTCAACGCCATCAACGTGATGCGCGGCGCCGAGGCCCTCTCGACCTACGCGCCGATCGACGAGTCGGAGAAGTTCCGCATCGAGTACTGGGCGCTCGAGGAGGCCAAGCTGGCCCGCCTCCCGAAGCCCAAGCCGCTCGCCGGCCGCATCGCGCTCGTCACCGGCGCCGCCTCCGGCATCGGCAAGGCCATCGCCACCCGCCTCGCCGGTGAGGGCGCGTGCGTCGTCATCGCCGATCTCGACCTCGGGAAGGCGCAGGCCGCCGCGGCCGAGATCGGCGGCTCCGACGTCGCCATCGGCGTCGTCGCGAACGTCACCGACGAGGACGCGGTCCAGGCCTCCATCGACGCCGCGCTGCTCGCCTTCGGCGGTCTCGACCTCGTCGTCAACAACGCCGGGCTCTCCATCTCGAAGCCGCTGCTGGAGACCACGACCGCCGACTGGGACCTCCAGCACGACGTCATGGCCAAGGGCTCGTTCCTGGTCTCGCGCGCCGCGGCGAGGGTGCTGATCGACCAGAAGCTCGGCGGCGACATCGTCTACATCTCGTCGAAGAACTCGATCTTCGCCGGCCCGAACAACATCGCCTACTCCGCGACGAAGGCCGACCAGGCCCACCAGGTGCGCCTCCTGGCCGCCGAACTCGGCGACCACGGCATCCGCGTCAACGGCATCAACCCTGACGGCGTCGTGCGCGGCTCCGGCATCTTCGCCGGCGGCTGGGGTGCCAAGCGCGCCGCGGTCTACGGCGTGCCCGAGGAGGAGCTGGGCAAGTACTACGCGCAGCGCACCCTGCTCAAGCGGGAGGTGCTTCCGGAGCACGTCGCCAACGCGGTGTTCGTGCTCTGCACCAGCGATCTCGACCACACCACCGGCCTCCACATCCCCGTGGACGCCGGCGTCGCCGCGGCCTTCTTGCGATGAACACGGCTGCGATGGGCGGGGCTGCGATGGGCGGAGTGTCGCGCACGGGAGCCGTCGCGGCCGTCGACCTCGGGGCGACCAGCGGGCGCGTCATGCACGCGCGCGTCGGCGCCGACACGCTGGAGCTCACGGAGGCGGCCCGGTTCCTCAACACCCCCGTGCGGCTGTGGGAGGGCGACCGCCCGGCACTGCACGGGAACCTCGCGGGCCTGTTCAGCAGCATCCTGGACGGGCTCGGCTCGGTCGCCCGCACCGAGCCCGGTCTCGCGAGCATCGCCGTGGACTCCTGGGCCGTCGACTACGGCCTGCTGCGCGGCGGGAGGCTGCTGGGCGAGCCGTACCACTACCGCGACGAGCGCTCCGCGCGCGGCGTGGATCTCGTGCACGCCGCCGTCGCGCCCGACGAGTTGTACCGGGAGGGCGGGCTGCAGTTCCTGCCGTTCAACTCCCTGTACCAGCTGGCCGCAGACCGGGCGGCGGGCAACCTGGACGACGCAGACCGCTTCCTCCTCGTGCCCGACCTGGTGACCTACTGGCTCACCGGGCAGGAGCGCGCGGAGCGCACGAACGCCTCCACCACCGGCCTGCTGACCGCAGGCGGGCAGTGGAACGACGCCCTCATCGCCCGGCTGGGCCTGTCGCGCGACCTGTTCGCGCCGCTCGTCGACGCCGGGACCGCGATCGGCCCCCTCCTGCCCTCGCTCGCCGCCGACCTCCCGTTCGCCGGCGCCGGCCCCACGGTCATGACCGTCGGCTCCCACGACACCGCCTCGGCCGTCGTCGCCGTGCCGATGGACGCCACCCGCGCCGCGTACATCTCGTGCGGCACCTGGGGCCTGGTCGGGGTGGAGCTGGAGCATCGTGTCGTCAGCGACGAAGGCCGCGCGGCGAACTTCACGAACGAGGGCGGGGTGGACGGCCGCATCCGCTACCTCCACAACGTCATGGGCCTGTGGCTGCTCAGCGAGTCGCTGCGCGAGTGGCAGCGCCGCGGCCTGCACGTCACGCTCGAGGCGCTGCTCGCCGAGGCCGCCGAGCTCCCCCGCCCGGCCGATCTCTTCGACGCCGACGACCCGCGCTTCCTGGCGCCCGGCGACCTCCCGGCCCGCATCGCCGACTGGTTCGCCGAGCGCGACCTGCGGGCTCCCGCGAGTCCGGCCGGCATGGTCCGCGTGATCATCGAGAGCCTCGCCGACGCCTTCGCCCGCTCGGTGCAGCGTGCCTCCGAGCTCTCCGGCGTCCCGGTCGAGGCCATCCACATCGTCGGCGGCGGGGCGCGCAACGCCCTGCTCTGCCAGGCCACCGCCGACCGCGCGGGCGTGCCGGTGCTCGCGGGCCCCGTGGAGGCGACCGCGCTCGGCAACGCGCTCGTCCAGGGCCGTGCCGCCGGGCTGCTCAGCGGCGACCTGGAGACGCTGCGCGCGCTGGTCGCGCGGCACTACGCGCCGGTGCGGTACGAGCCCGCCCTCCGAGCGGTGGGGTGAGCGCGGCCTCCTGAGACGCCTTCAGGGCAGGAGCCCGACGGCGCCTGCCCTGAAGTGATGCTGCCCCGTCAGGTCAGCTTTCCGTCGCGCCGTCCTTGCGGCGGCGACGACCGATCAGCACGGCGATGAAGCCCAGGCCGAGCAGCGAGAGGATCCACGGGACGGTCTGGAGCGCGTCCAGTCCGGTGTGGGCCAGGTCGCCGCTGCCGTCCACCGAAGCGCCGGCCGTCTTGTCGTTCGCACCCGGGTCGGTCGCACCCGTGTCAGGCGCCTCCGTGCTGGGCGTCTCCTCCTCGGGCGTCGCCGCGGGGTGCGCGACCGTCACGGTGTTGGACGGTGCGGAGGCATTGCCGTCCTCGTCCGTGGCCGTCGCGGTCAGCTTGGTGCCGTCCGGGAGGGGGCTGGTCAGGACGATGCTGAAGGTGCCGTCCTCGTCGGCGACCGCCGAGCCGATCACGTTGCCGGCGTCGTCGGTCACCGTGACCGTCGAGCCCGGCTCAGCCGTACCCGACACGGTGGTGCCATCGCTGGGCGCGAGCACCGGAGCGTCCGGAGCGACCGCGTCAACCGTCACGGTGTTCGAGGGACCGGAGGCGTTGCCCGCCTCGTCCGTGGCGGTCGCCGTCAGCTTCGTGCCGTCCGCCAGCGGGCTGTCCGGGGTGAGGGTGAAGGTGCCGTCATCGCCGGCGACCGTCTTCCCGACCACGTTGCCCGCGTCATCGGTCACCGTCACCGTCGAGCCCGGCTCAGCCGTACCCGAGACCGTGGTGCCGTTCGACGGAGCCAGCACCGGAGCATCCGGAGCCACCGCGTCCACCGTCACGGTGTTCGAGGGACCGGAGGCGTTACCCGCCTCGTCCGTGGCGGTCGCCGTCAGCTTCGTGCCGTCCGCCAGCGGGCTCTCCGGGGTGAGGGTGAACGCGCCGGAATCATCCGCCACGACCTTCCCGACCACGTTGCCCGCACCGTCGGTGACCGTCACGGTCGAACCGGGCTCGGCCGTACCGGTCACGGTCTTGCCGTCCGTCGAAGCCAGCACTGGAGCATCCGGAGCCACTGCATCCACGGTCACCGTGTTCGACGGGCCGGAGACGTTGCCCGAGCCATCGGTCGCGGTCGCGGTCACCTTCGTGCCGTCCGCCAGCGGGCTGGAGGGCGTGAGGGTGAACGTGCCGTCGTCGCCCGCGAGGGTGGTGCCCACGATCGAGCCCGCGCCGTCGGTGACGGTCACGGTGGTGCCGGGGACGGCCGTACCGGTCACGGTCTTGCCGTCGGTCGGCGCCAGCACCGGAGCATCCGGAGCCACCGCATCCACGGTCACCGTGTTCGACGGACCCGAGACGTTGCCCGAGCCATCGGTCGCGGTCGCGGTCACCGTGGTGCCATCCGCCAGCGGGCTGGAGGGGGTGAAGGTGAAGTGTCCGGAGCCATCCGCGACGGCCGTGCCGACCTCGGCACCCGAGCCGTCGGTCAGGGTCACGGTCGAGCCCGGCTCGGCCGTACCGGTCACGGTCTTGCCGTCGGTTGCAGCCAGCACCGGAGCATCCGGAGCCACCGCATCCACGGTCACCGTGTTCGACGGGGCGGAGGTGTGACCTGCTCCGTCGACCGCGGTGGCGGTCAACTTCGTGCCGTCCGCGAGGGGGCTGGAGGGGGTGACGGTGAAGTTGCCGCTCCCATCAGCGACGGCCGTGCCGACCTCGGCACCCGAGCCGTCGGTCACGATCACGGTCACGCCCGGCTGCGCGGTGCCCGAGACGGTCCGGCCGTTCGTGTCGGCCAGGACGGGGGCGTCCGGGAGCGGAGCCACATCGAGGGTGAACGTGCCGGAGAAGGCGCCCGAGCCGGTGCCCGGGGTGCGGGTGGAGGCCCACGACATCGTCAGCGGGCCGGCCGCGGTCGGGGTCCAGGTGTTGGAGGCGGAGTCGTACGTCGCCGAACCGCTGGACGCGCTCAGCGCCACGGGCGCGCCGTCGACGCCGATCACCGGGTTGGCCGCGCGCGCGCCGACGGTGCCATCCGGCTGGGAGATCGTCTGACCGGCGACGTTGAAGGTGGTCGCCGACGTCAGTCCGGACAGCGACGAGATGTCGCTGATGTGGTTGTTCATCGCCGTCAGGGTGGTGAGGTGCGTGAGACCCGCGGCGGGCGAGATGTCCGAGATGTCGTTGATGTGGACGGACAGGCTGACCAGCGTCGCGAGCTCGCGGACGGCCTCGATGTCCGTCAGCTGGTTGGAGGCGACGTTCAGGTTGAGGAGGTTCGTCATCTGCCGGACGGGCCCGATGTCGGTCAGCTTGTTGCCGTCGACCAGGAAGGTCTGGAGGTTCGGCGCGTTCAGCGGCGCGATGGAGACGATCTGGTTGTTGGCGACGTCGAGGGCGGTCAGCGACGTGAGGCCGCCGATCGGCTGCAGGTCGACGATCGCGTTGTCCCGGATGGTGAGGTTCAGGAGGTTCGTGAACGAGCCGAGACCGGTCATGTCGGTGATGCCGAGGTTGTTGCACGTGATCGAGATCAGGGACTGCGCCTGATCCGAGTCGATCGGTGTGCAGGCGGGAAGGCCGAGCGTGCTGTCGACGCAGTTCAGCAGATTCGAGTCCGGGATGTTGACGGGGGTGGCCGCGCTGGCCGGCCCGGCGACGGCGACGCCGCCCGCGACGAGGCCGAGGACGGCGAGGACCACGGCGGGTCCACGGTAGTGGAACGAGGGCATCGGAGTGTTCTTCCTGTTCGGGTCATGGGGTCTTCGATGGCGGCCTCGATTGCCGTGCTCGGTCCGGACAGGGATCGGCCTCGGCGACGTGCGAAGATTCGTCACCACGGTAGGGAGCGCGTACGTGCACGCAACGGCGGTTGCGGCCGAATTAAGTACGTGGTGAATGGATTTGCGTCCACGAGGCACGGGGGCGCGTCGAGGTGGCCGTCGACACGCCGTCCGTCGGGTTTCGGCTCCGTAGTCGGCGCCGCTCCCGATCCCTCAAGATGGACGGGTGACCCTCGACGATCTCGCCCGCCGCGCTCTGGCCCTCGCTCCGGAGGGCACGCGGGTGGTCATCGGAGTCGCGGGGAGCCCGGGCTCGGGCAAGACGACGCTCGCCCGCGCGGTCACCGAGCGGGTGAACGGGCTGGCGGGTGACGGGGCCGCCGTGCACGTGCCGATGGACGGCTTCCACCTGGCCAACGCCTCCCTCGACGCCCTCGGCCGACGCGACCGCAAGGGGGCGATCGACACCTTCGACGCGTGGGGGTACGTCGGGCTGCTCCAGCGACTGCTCGCCGAGCGGGACCACGCGGTGTTCGCCCCCGCGTTCGAGCGGTCGGTGGATGAGCCGGTCGCCGGCTCCATCGCCGTCGGCCCCGAGACGCGACTGGTGGTCACGGAGGGCAACTACCTGCTGGTGGATGCGGAGCCGTGGTCGCGCATCCCGTCGCTCCTCGCCGAGAGCTGGTTCGTGGCCACGCCAGCCGCCGAGCGCGAGGCGCGGCTGGTCGACCGGCACACCCGGCACGGCCGCACACCGGAGGCCGCCCTGGCGTGGGCGCGCGACGTGGACGGCGCGAACGCGGCGATCATCGAACCGACCCGCGACCGGGCGACCCTCGTCGTGGACGGAAGGCTCCCAGGCATCGGCGCTTAGGCTGAAGGCATGACCGACACGTTCGACAAGGTGACCATGTTCGGCGCGGACTGGTGCCGCGACTGCATCCGCTCCAAGGCGCTGCTCGAGCGCCTGGGCACCGACTACGACTACATCGACCTCGTGGAGCGCCCCGAGGAGGCCGACCGCGCCCAGGCGATCAGCGGCCGCACCAACATCCCCGTCGTGGTCTTCCCCGACGGCCGCCACTTCACGGAGCCGTCCGACCAGGAGCTCGAAGCAGCACTGGCGCAGTAGCACCCGGCCTGCGGAGCTGCGCCCGCCCTCGCCCCGACGTCAGCTCAGGGCGGCGAGCGCCCGCAGCCGTTCCATCACGGCGCGCACGCGCTCAGCCAGCGAGCCGGGCGCGTCGTCGCCGATCCAGGCCGCGAACGCGACCTTGAACGCCGCGACCGCCGTCTCCGCCGCGATCGACGCCTCCGGCTCCGCCACCCCGCGCTCGCGGAGGGCGGCCGTGACGGCCTCCCCGAGCTGGGCGAGCTTCAGCAGCTCCCGCTCCTGCAGGCTCGCGTTCGCCGCGATCGCCGCCGCGCGCCGACGCGCGTACTCACGCCGTTCCTCCAGCATCGCCGTGCCGTCGGCGAGCGCCTCCCCCGCCGCGTCCAGGGCCGGGAGGGAGGGGTCGGTCGCCGTGAGCACCGCCAGCACGTCGTGCTCCATCTGACCGGTCGCGTCGAAGAGCACTTCGCGCTTGTCGGCGAAGTAGCGGAAGAACGTGCGCTCCGTCACGCCCGCGCGCTCCGCGATGTCGGAGACGGTCGTCTGCTCGAAGCCCGGGTCGAGGTAGAGCTCGAGCGCGGCGAGGCGCATGCGCCCCTGCGCGTCCGGCTCCCAGCGTCCCATGCGCTCCAGTCTAGTGATGACAGCGGCTGACATCAGTGCTATCGTCGATGTCAGTCACTGACATGACCTGAAAGGGATGATCCCATGCGCGTTTTCGTCACCGGAGCCTCCGGCTGGATCGGCTCGGCCGCCGTACCCGAACTCCTCGCCGCCGGACACGAGGTCGTCGGCCTCGCCCGCTCCGACGCCTCCGCCGCCGCACTCCGCGAGGCGGGCGTGGAGGTGCGCGCCGGCAGCCTCGACGACCTCGAGAGCCTCCGCGCCGGCGCCGCCGAGGCGGACGCCGTCCTCCACCTCGCCTTCAAGCACGACTTCTCCGACTTCGAGGCGGCGGGCCGCACCGAGCGCGCCGCCGTCGAGACGATGCTCGACGCGATCGCCGGCGACGACAAGCCGTTCCTGTTCGCCTCCGGCATCGCCATGCTCGCGCCCGGTCGCGTCGCCACCGAGGAGGACGCCGCCCGCTCCTCCGACCCCGTGTCGCCGCGTGGAGGAGCGGAGGGCTTCGCGCTCGGCTCGGCCGATCGCGGCATCCGCCCGGTCGCGCTGCGCTTCGCCCCGACGGTGCACGGTGTCGGCGACCACGGCTTCAGCGCGGTCCTGGCCGGGATCGCCCGCGAGAAGGGCGTGGCCGGCTACGTCGGCGACGGCGCGAACCGCTGGCCCGCCGTGCACCACTCCGACGCCGGCCGCCTGATCGCGCTCGCGCTCGACGCAGCGCCGGAGGGCGGCGGCATCGTCCACGCCGTCGCCGAGGAGGGCATCCCGACCCGCGAGATCGCGGAGGCCCTCGGCCGCGCGATCGGCGTGCCCACCGCCTCCATCGCCCCGGAGGACGCGGCCGCGCACTTCGGCTGGATCGGCGCCTTCTTCGGCGTCGACATCCCCGCCTCCAGCGCCCTCACCCGCGAGCGCTACGGCTGGACCCCCACCGGCCCGACCCTCTTCGAGGACATCGCGGCGGGCGCC
>ERZ778027.5285-NODE-5285-length-10079-cov-4.544593_pt1 | contig 10079 bp, 8 predicted proteins | sample MGYA00375757_ERZ778027 | MGnify/ENA primary metagenome ERZ778027 (study PRJEB29350, sample SAMN05389817) | bioreactor metagenome | isolation source: Ammonium sulfate bioreactor | place: South Africa: University of Cape Town | collected 2014-02-18 ... | reverse complement strand
GAAGCGGATGCTTGAGGATTTTTTCCCGAACCAGATATCGGTCAATGACCGTAGCAAAGACGCTTTCCGGCGCACCGCATTCCACGAAGCTCGGCGACAGTTTCTCCGGTGCTCGGTCGAGCAGGATCGAGCCGCGCCGCATCAGATAGCCTGGCATCTCACCTGTCCCACCCGTGACCACCAGCGTGCCAGCGATCATGCGGCTGCCGGCATGGTCGCCCGTACCCTTCAGAACCGCGATGAGGCCGCGCCGCATCCGGTCGGCGGCGAAGGCGCCGGCTCTGCCGCGAACGATGACGATGCCGCCGTTCATGCCGGCGAGTTCGCCGGCGAGCGGCGCACCGAGACGGTCGCCGACGTTGCCGTTGATTTCGATCCTGCCGCCGCGCATGCAGGAGGCCGCGTGCGGACCCGCATCGCCTTCGATCTTAAGAGCGCCGCCGCGCATCGCGCGCCCGGCCTGGGCGCCCCCACTGCCGAGGACCCGGATCGAGCCGTCCTGCATGCCTTCCGCAATCCTGTCGAAACGGCCGCTACCGCCCTCGAATACGATGTTGGACGGATCGGAGCCGGTGACGCGGAAGAGATCACCCACCAGCGAGCCCCGCCTCGACATTCCGACCGGGATCTTCTCCATATCGCCCCTTGCCTTGCCGGCCAGCCGTTCCGGCGTCAGCGGCGACAGGTCGAGACGTTCCGGCGGTTCGCTAACAAGTTTGAAGGTCAGCGCTTTCACGGCAGCAGGTCCTTCAGATGATAGTGGAACTTACCGAGCTTGCCGCCGTAATTGCCGGCGCTGATGCGGGATGCGCCCTTTTCAGGCCCAAGCTCCGTGACAGCCCGGATGCCTGCCCGCATCGCTTCAGCGACGGCGTCGCTGGTTTCGCCGTCAATGACGATCTCCAGAACCGCATTGTCGCCCGGCCCAAGTTCACTCTTTGTCACACCACGCAACGTCGGTGAAAAGGCGTCGTTGGTGGAGGCCGTCATGCCCTTGTACTTGCTGCCTACCTTGGAGCCGGAGCGAACGACACCGCCCGGAAACGGCGTGATCGCACCCCGGACCTTGCCGATCGCCGCCGCTGCCACCTCCGCGGCTGCAAGCGCGTTTGCATTGTTCGCAGCGAGAAGGAGCATGTTGCCGCCGCCGACCGCATCCTTGGTCAGTCCGGCCGTCGCTTCGCACAGGAACTCGCCGTCCATGACAGGCACCCGCCAGAAATGCCTCCCGCCGAACTTTTTCGAGATCTGCCATCCGTCGCCGAAATAGCGAAGCGACGCGCCGAGCTTGAGTTCGGCGACGCCCGCAAGATCGGCGAAACAGGCGCTGCCGGGAGAGGTCAGCACGCACTGGCCGACGCGGTTCAGCACCTGCTTCGCCAATTCGTCCGTCGAGACCGCAAAGACCATCACCCGGCAGCCGGGACGGCCGTCGGGGGTCGCGGAGGGCGGCACATCGACATCGATGGCCGCCTCGCAGCCGCAGCCGATCACCGAAGTGGCGTAGCCGGTCATCGAGATCGCCGCCTGTCGCGCCCATTTGCGGTTGGGGCCGGTGATGAGAAGAGCGGTCGCGCGCATGCCGAAGGCTTCCGCGAAGGTGTCGTCGATCTTCACGCCATTGACGAGCAGGGTCCGTTTCAGCTTCGGCATGGCACCTCGCGGAAGGGTTCTTCGCGCGCGATGGCGGAATCGGGAAAGGTGAACCAGTCGAGCGACAGGCCGTAGCGCTGCTGGTGGTAGTTCTCCAGGCGCCGCACCATCGCCTTGTCGGGCGGCGGGTTGAGCCTCAGCGCCCTGCCCCAGCGATAATGGATTATCTGGCCGTCCTTCACCACCAGATCACCGTTCTTGAAAACGAAGGCAGCCGCGCCCAGCATCTTCGCGATATCATGGCCGCGCCGGTAGATCGCGACATCGGCGATGGCGCCCGCGCCGAGATGACCGCGGTCGGAGAGCCCGAGCAGTTTTGCCGGGGCTGCTCGGGTCATGATGGCGATCTCCTCGAAGCTGTACTCGCGCTCAATGGAGGACAGCGTCGACAGCGACAGCGCCGCCTTTGGGAGTTCCGCTGCAGCGGCCTCACGCGCCGCGCGGCTCATCAAAAGCTCGAACAATGCCGGGTAAGTGGTAAAAGGCGCGCCGTTCGGATGGTCGGTGGTGAAGAACACCCGCCACGGATCGGTAATGAGCAGGAAAAGTTCGAGCCCGATCGCCCACTGCATCGAGCCGTAGAAATTATTGCGATAATTGTACGGCACCACCCCGCCGCCATTACCGTCGCCGTCATGGATGACGGTCTTCTTCGGGCTGGCGGTGCCGCGCGCGGAAAATTGCCTCAGCACGTCCGAGGAAATGGTCACCGTCTGGCCGAACATGACCTGGCCGATATCGATGGTGACTTCCGGCGTTCCGTTGACCAGTTCGGCAAGCCGCGCGGCGGCCGAGGAAAACTTGCGCTTCCCTTCCGTGCCGTAGCTGTAGAACTGGAGATGGGCGAGATGCAGCGGCAGCCCTTCCGCTGCCGAGATCGTCTCGGCCGCCGTGTCGGCCGCTCCGGCCACGCCCAGATTGTTGCAATGGACATGCAGCGGATGCGGGACGCCAAGCCGGTCGACGGCGGCCTGCAATGTCTTGACGATCTTGCGCGAGCTGACGCCATAGGACGGGACCACATCGTCGAAGGAGAAGGTGCGCACGTCCTCCTTGAAGGCGGCGGCCGCCCCGGCATTGATGACCTTGATGCCGAGCGCCCGCGTCGCGCCGATGGTCCAGGCCACGTAATCCTCGATCATGGCCGGCGAGGCGTTGTCGCGGATCATCGACAGGAGAAAATCGTCATTGCCGAGAATGGCGAGTGTCGCCTTGTCGATGATGGGGATATCGGCGAGTTCCAGATGGGTGTGCAGCGCCGCGCCCGGCGACATCGCCGGCTCGACCACGGTGGTGAAGCCCATCTTCGCATAAAGGCAACCGGTCTCGAAGGTCGACCAGCCGGCGTTCGAAAGCGGCGTCGCCGCCGGTCTCGGCAGATGCGCGGCGTGCTGTTCGGGCAGGAGCAGTCGCGCCGTATTCACATTGCCCCCGCCGATATGGGAGTGGATGTCGATGGCACCGGCCATGACGATGCAGCCCGTGGCATCGATCACCTTGTCGGCCACGCCGCCCTCCGGCGCCTCGACGATCCTGTCGTCCTCGATCCACAGATCGCCCTTGCCGGCGCGGTGGTTGGCCGGATCGATGATCTCCCCGCCGGAAATCCGGGTCAGCATGGCCACCCCGCTTCGGGGCCGACCCGCACACTGATCGAGCGGATGATCTCCGCCGCAGACGGCAGGGCCGAGGGAGCGGACGCCACGGTGGAACGGAGCGTCCCCGTGCGGGCGCTATAGACGACCGCGTCGTGATCGACGCCGGCCTCGCCGATGGCGATGGTCACCACTGCCCCTGCAACCGGCTTCTGCGTCTTCGCGAGCACGATAAGGGGAACGCCCTTGCCTTTCGGAGTCAGCCCCGACTTCCCGGATGAAACCCTGAGGTGAAGGTCGGCCTCGCCTTCCGGCCACGGATCGAATTCCGGAAAGCCGCGCCCGAAGCCGGTGCGCGCCGCGAAGCCGGTCATCCAGACGGAGGCAAGCGTGCCGCCCCAGCCGCTTTCGCTCGCCGGCAGATGAAGGCTCGATGCGCGTTTCTTCCGGTTCAGATCAGCGACCAGCCCTTGCAGCATTTCGAGCGCAAGCGCGTCGGAGGATTGTCCGGAGAACAGGAAGACCGGGAATTTCGCGCCCGCGAGCGCGGCGGCGAAATCGTCGAATTTCGAGACCGGCGTGGACACCTTTCGCCCGGCGCATTGCGCCCTCAGCGCCGCCAGCGCAGCCGAAAGGCCTTCTTTCCCTGCCGAAAGCCGGGTTACTTTCGCGCCGTTCAGGAGCGATGGCATCGCGCGGCTCGGGCCGACGAGGAAGAATTCGCGCGCGTTCTTTTCCGAAAGATCGGGAGCGGATTCGGCGAGGTCGGTCAGGAAGCCGCGATAGGTTTCAGGCACGTCACCGACGATCACCACCATGTCCGCCCGGCGGCGCGCTTCGCCGGGTGCTATCGTCATCGCTCCCTTGTCGGTGATAAGCGCCGTATCACGCGCCAGCGCAGCGCCCGAGACATGGTCGTATGCCGCACCGACCCGTTCGGCGAGCGCGATTACCGCGCGCGTTCCATGAACATCCGTATCGAAAGTGAAAACCGGGCACCGGCTCGACCCCAAAAGCGCCGCGGCATGCGCAACCGCGTGCTCGACCAGCGTCTCCCGGTTGCCGATCCATGCAACCGCCATTCACTGCGCTACTTTCTGGTGCCCGCCCGATCCTAGATGAAACAGGATTGGCCGTGAACCCCCACAATTCCCTGCCAGATGATTTCAGTGCTCAACAATGATTGCCAGCGGACATTGTGTCCCATCCGGCCGCGATTGCGGGAAGCTCTTCGTGGTGGCGGATGAAGCTTCAATCATATTTGATATAAGCGAAGCGCTGGTCGGTCGGCGGCGTTCCCTCCAACGCCCCGCCTTCCGCGCCCGGCTGCCACTGGACGACTTCCTCGATCTTCCTCGCCAGTTCGAAATCCTTGTCGGTCACGCCTTTCGCCGCGTGATTCTTCAGCCGTACCTCGACCCAGGCATAGGAGGCCGTGATGTCGGGATGGTGCCAGGCGGCCTCTGCAAGATGGCCGACCGTATTGATGACCATCAGCGTCGATTTCCAGCTATGGGTCTTGTATTTCCGCCGGATCCAGCCGTCCTCGTAACGCCATTTCGGCAGTTCCTTTTGCAGCCGCTCCGCGATTTCGGCTTCCGAATAAACCTTCTCCTTGCCAGCTTCACTCATCGTCGAACTCCGCGAGATGGAGGCTACGGCACCAAAGTAGCGGGTGCCGAAAATGCCTGCCCGACTTGCCCGCTCGGTGAAAACAGCTATCATGCGAGCGGGCACCTGAACTTCCGTGAGCGCTTATCATGCACCCAACGGGGGGCAGATGTCGAATTGTGTGACCATAAGGGTGCCCGCCCGCCTGCATCTCGGTTTCCTCGACCTGAATGGCGACGCCGGCCGCCGTTTCGGCAGTATCGGCCTGCCGCTCAGCGAGCCGGAGACGGTTGTCACCCTGTCCAGATCAGCCGAGACGATCGTCGAGGGACCCGAGGCCGACCGCGCCGGCCGGCATTTGCCGGCGCTCTGCCGGCATCTCGGCATCCGGGCCAACCATCGCCTGACGATCGAAGAGGCGATCCCGCCGCATGCCGGCCTCGGTTCCGGCACCCAGATCGCCCTTGCGGTATCGGCCGCATTGCGCACGCTGCACGGCCTGCCGCTCGATCCTTCCGGCGACGCGACGCTGCTCGAGCGCGGCGCCCGTTCGGGGATCGGCATCGCCAGCTTCGAGGCCGGCGGCGTCATCATCGATGCCGGCAAGGACGACAGCAACGCGCCGCCGCCCGTCATCGCGCGGCTTCCCTTCCCCGACGATTGGCGCGTCATCCTCATCCTCGATCACACCGGACACGGCCTGCACGGCGAGAAGGAAATCGCCGCTTTCCGTTCCCTGCCGCGCTTTCCGGCGGAGGAAGCCGGCGAGATATGCCGGCGTGTCTTGATGGGGGTCATGCCGGCGCTGGTCGAGCACGACCTTCCCGCCTTCGGAGCCGCCATCTCCGCGATCCAGTTGATGATCGGTACCCATTTCGCGCCGGCGCAGGGCGGCGTGTTCACCTCCAAGCGGGTCGAGGCCCTTGCGCGGAGACTGGCCGATGCCGGGGCGGTCGGCATCGGCCAGAGTTCCTGGGGCCCAACCGGCTTTGCCTTCGCGCCTTCCGAAGCGGCGGCTGAGATGGCGGGCGCCGTTCGAGATTCGGCGCCCGAAGGGATCGAAATCAGGATCGTCCGTGGCCGGAATGCGGGCGCGACGATCGATTCGACGGAATTGAACCTCGTCGGCAGTTGATCCGAGGCAGGGCGCCGATCAGAGCCAAATGGAAAGGGAAACATGGCCCGCAAGCACATATTGCACATGCTGACACCGCTGAAGCAGATGAGTCCGTTCGACGTGAACATGGCGCTCGATGCCGGCTTCGATGCCGTCGTGCCCTATGTCGGCGTCGACCTCAGGGAGGTGACGGGACTGGTGCAGGACGCCATCTTCTCGCGCCCGCCCGACGCCGGCGTGGATACGGGCATCTTCATCGCCGGCAAGGACGCCTTGCTAGCGCTCGACATGTTCGACGCGGCCAAGAAGGCGATGGTTCCGCCATTCATGATATCGGTCTTCGCCGATCCGGCCGGCTCCTTCACCACGGCCGCGGCCATGGTCGCCAAGGTGGAAAAGGCGCTGGAGAACAAGTTCCAGCGCAGCCTGAAGGACACGCGCATCACAGTCTTCGGCGCGACCGGCGTGGTCGGTTTCTGCACCGCAGTTATCGCCGCCGCCGAAGGCGCCCATGTCACGCTCGCGGGCTATGACGGCGCCGAAAGGGTGAAGAAGATCGCGGCCGCGATGAAAGACCGCTTCAAGGTCGATGTCCACGCCGTTGACGGCTCGACCGATGCGGCAAAGAAGAGCCTCATCAGCGCGAGCGAAGTGGCACTTGCCTGCGCCCGAGCAGGCGTCCAGGTGCTCTCGAAGGAGCAGATGGCGCGCAGCGGTCTCCTCATCGCCGCCGACGTCAATGCCGTCCCGCCGGCCGGCATCGAGGGGCTGGACGTCCAGGCAAACGGCGACCCGCTCGAAGCGACGAACGCTGTCGGCATCGGCCCGCTGGCAATCGGCAATGTCAAGTATAAGGTGGAGTCGGGTCTCTTCAGAAGAATGATCGAATCCGAAAAGACGGTCACTCTCGATTTCCAGGATGCGTTCTCTCTTGCACGCGAAATCGCCAAATAGCGGCGTATTGCTGATCGCCGCGATTTCCGGCCGCGCTCTCGCGGCGGCGGCGCGGCGGGCCGGCTACCGCCCGCTGGTCGCAGATTTCTTCTGCGACATCGACACGGTCGCGCTTGCAGAACGCACCGCGAAACTGCCCGGCGACCTGCAGAACGGCATAGACAACGGCCGCATGGTCGAAACGCTCCGGCAATTGGCGGGAGATGACCGGCCGCTCGCGATCGTCCTTGGATCGGGCTTCGAGCGCAAGCCGGACCTCGTCGACGAGATTGCGCGCCACTTCCCGCTCGCCGGCAATGTCGGCGCGGCGATCCGCCGGATAAAGGACCCCGCGACGCTGGCCGCCGACTGCGCCGAACTCGGCATCCCGCATCCTGCCATATGTCGGGAAACACCGCCGGACCCGGAGAACTGGGTCGTCAAGACGGCAGGCGGCGCCGGCGGCGCCCATGTCGCGCGCGCCAATGGGGCAGCTTCAGCACCGGGCCGCTATTTCCAGCGTTTCGTCAAAGGCTACCCCGTTTCCGCGCTCTTCATCGGTGACGGCCAAGGCGCGCGGGTCGTCGGCTTCAGCCGGCAATGGGCCTCGCCTGCGCCTGCCGCGCCCTACCGCTACGGCGGCGCGGTAAGGCTGAGGCGCTTCGACCGCGAGCAGGCGGCAAAGATAAGTGACTGGCTCTCCAGCCTCGCCCGTCGTGCAGGTCTGGTCGGCCTATGCAGTGCCGACTTCATCCGTAGCCCGGACGGCTTCCAGCTTATGGAGATCAACCCGCGCCCCGGCGCCACGCTCGACATCTTCGACGACATGGCCGCACCGCTGATGAAGACGCATCTCGACGCCGCTTCCGGCAGGCCGTACCGGTTGCCGCGCTTCGTCGATTCGATGGCCTCGATGATCGCCTATGCCTCAGCACCAATCGAACGCTTTCCTGCATTCGCATGGCCCGACTGGACGGCGGACCATCAATCGCCCGGCACAAGTCTCATTGCCGGCGACCCGGTCTGCACGGTCTTCGCGCGCGGCCCGAGCGCCGACGCCACAAGCCGGGCCGTGAAAGCCCGCATCGCGCAATTGCGGCCCCAATGGGCAGGGAGCGCGCCATGAAGGACGGCTCAGTTTCCCTGAACGACAGCGCCCACCGGATTGCCGACGACATGGCCCGCGACGCCGAGCGCCTTCGGGTCGCCGTCTCGAACGGGCCTCTCGGCGAGCGTCTGATCGATGCCGGCGCGAAGGTGACAGGCGGCATAGAGGCTGGGCTCAGACTGGCCGAAGCCGCGATGGGCGGAAATGGCCGCTCACCGTGCAGGTCCGTTCCTCACAGCCGGTCCTTGCCTGCCTCGGCAGTCAGTACGCGGGCTGGAACCTGTCGAATGACGGCTATTTCGCAATGGGCTCCGGCCCCGCGCGGGCATTGGCGCGCGTGGAGCCGCTCTTCCGGACGCTCGCCTATCGCGACACCGCCTCCGCCGCCGTGCTGCTCCTCGAAACAGCAAAGCCGCCGCCGCAGGCCATCGTGGAAAAGGTGGCGAAGGCGACGGGGCTCGAACCGGGAAAACTGACCTTCCTCTTCGCGCCGACACAAAGCCTCGCCGGCACCGCGCAGATCGTAGCGCGGGTGCTGGAAGTCGCGCTGCACAAGGCGAACGACCTCAAATTCCCGCTGGAGAATATCGTCGACGGCATCGGCGCAGCTCCCCTCCCCGCTCCCCACCCCGATTTCCTGACCGCGATGGGCCGCACCAGCGACGCCATCATCTATGGCGGCATCGTCCACCTCTTCGTCAGGGGATCGGCAAAGGAGGCGGAAGAACTCGCACGCCAACTGCCGAGCCACGCCTCGCGCGATTACGGCCAGCCCTTCGCCGAGATATTCTCGCGCTTCAAGGGCGATTTCTACGCGATCGACCCCTTGCTGTTCAGCCCCGCCGAGATCGTGGTGACAGCGATTGACACCGGCGATACCTTTCGTGCCGGCGAGCGGGACGTCTATATGCTCGAACGGAGCTTGGGATAGGTGATGGGACGCCTTTGATTTTGCTGTGCCTCGCCCCCCTCTGTCCTGCCGGACATCTCCCCCTCAAGGGGAGGGATCAGCCGGCGGCCCTGCCTTCGCCAATCGTCAGCGTCGCGGACTGGGCAGCGAGGTTGACGCTGCTGATCTCCCCCCTTGAGGGGGAGATGTCCGGCAGGACAGAGGGGGGTGGGGACCGATGACAGAAGCACCTATTCCTCTTCGCAGCCATCCCGTTCAGCTGCGCATCCTCATCGCAAGCGACACGACCGGCGTGCAAACCAAGGGTCTCGGCGCAAGGCTGAGACGGCGCGGCGCCATTGTGGCCACAGCCCCGCTCGCCGCGATCGGCTTCGATACGGAAAGGCCAGCCGGCATCTCGATCCCCGCCTTCGGCGGCGCTTTGCCGGATGCGGTGCTTGTCCGCTCGGTCGCAGCCGGATCGTTCGAGGCGATCACGCGTCGGCTCGGTATCCTGCATGCATTGGAAAGGCTCTCCGTTCCGGTATGGAATTCGGCGCAGGCGATCGAGCGCTGCGTCGACAAGTCGATGACGACTTTCCTTTTGCGGAACGCCGGCGTGCCGACGTCGCCGACCTTCACCGTGGAAAATCTGGAGATGGCGCAGGCAATTGCCGAGCGCGAGCTTCCTCAAACGCCGCTCGTCCTAAAACCGCTCTTCGGCGCGCAGGGCCGCGGCATAAGGCTGATCCGGACCCTCGCCGACCTGCCGGCCGAGGAGGAGGTCAACGGCGTCTATTACCTTCAGCATTACATCCCGCGCCCGGGTCCGCCCTTCAGCGATTTCCGCGTTTTCGTCTGCGCCGGCAAGGCAGTCGCGATGATGAGCCGCCGAGGCGAAGGCTGGATCACCAATGTCTTCCAGGGCGGCGCTCCCGAGCGGATCGAAGGGCTCGACGAGACCGAACTGGCGCGTCTGGCGATTGCCGCTACCGCGGCCGTCGGTGCGGATTTCACGGGCGTCGATATCGTAGCCGCGGAGGACGGGACGCTTTTCGTGCTGGAGGTCAATAGTATGCCCGCCTGGTCGGGGCTGCAATCGGTCGCGACGGTCGATATCTCCGACGCCGTCGCCGAAGCGCTTCTGGCTTTTCTGGCCGGCCGCGTCGGGCA
>ERZ778027.5270-NODE-5270-length-10114-cov-4.481758_pt1 | contig 10114 bp, 8 predicted proteins | sample MGYA00375757_ERZ778027 | MGnify/ENA primary metagenome ERZ778027 (study PRJEB29350, sample SAMN05389817) | bioreactor metagenome | isolation source: Ammonium sulfate bioreactor | place: South Africa: University of Cape Town | collected 2014-02-18 ... | reverse complement strand
CGCAAGACCGGCGCCTTCCAGAAATCACCATTCGGCGTGACCTTGGCGGGCTGTCCGCTCGAGGAAAAGATCTCGGAGATGAACCTCCTGAAGGCGGAGGGATTTTCCGTCGGGGCGCTCGCCATCGCTGCGGTCGACAATCCGTTGCTGGCGGCGACCGGGCACCGCATCTGCAACGACTGCATGAAGGCCTGCATCTATCAGAAGCAGGAACCGGTCGACATCCCGCAGATCGAGACGCGCACCTTGAAGGACGTGCTGGCGCTGCCCTGGGGCTTCGAGATCTACTCGCTGCTGACGCGCTGGAATCCGCTCAATCTCCGTCGGCCGATTCCACGCCCGGCGACCGGCCGCACGGTGTTGATCGTCGGCCTCGGACCGGCAGGCTTCAACCTTGCTCATCATCTGATGAACGACGGCCACACAGTGGTCGGCATCGACGGCCTCAAGATCGAACCGCTGCCCGAAGCGCAGTCGGGCGTCGCCATGGACGGCACGCGGACCGGCTTCCAGGCGGTGAAGGACGTCGCCTCGCTGCGCGAAGATCTCGGTGAGCGGGCGATGGCCGGCTTCGGCGGTGTCGCCGAGTACGGCATCACCGTGCGCTGGGACAAGAACTACCTCAAGATGGTGCGTCTGCTCCTGGAGCGGCGTGCCGAATTCTCGATGTTCGGCGGTGTGCGCTTCGGCGGCACGGTGACGGTCGAGAGCGCCTTCGCCATGGGCTTCGATCACATCGCGCTCTGTGCCGGCGCCGGCAAGCCGACGGTGCTCGACCTGCCGAACGGGCTGGCACGCGGCGTACGCGCGGCGTCGGATTTCCTGATGGCCCTGCAGCTCACCGGTGCGGCCAAGAAGGAGTCGATCGCCAATCTGCAGATCCGTTTGCCCGTGGTGGTGATCGGCGGTGGCCTCACCGCCATCGACACGGCGACCGAATCGCTCGCCTACTATCCGCTGCAGGTCGAGAAGTTCCTGGCGCGTCACGAAACCCTGGTCGCCGAGCGTGGCGACGCAGCGGTGCGGGCGAGCTGGAGCCCCGAAGAGGGCGAGATCGCCGACGAGTTCATCGCCCATGCCCAGGCGATACGCGCGGAGCGGGTTGCGGCCGCTCGCGACAACCGCGACCCCGAAATCGCCAGGCTGGTGAACGGCTGGGGCGGCGTGGCGCTGGTCTATCGCCGGCGCCTGATCGATTCGCCCTCCTACACCTTGAACCATGAGGAGGTGTTGAAGGCGCTCGAAGAGGATATCCGCTTCGTCGAAGGACTGTCGCCGGTGGCCGTCGAGATCGACGCGGCCGGCCAGGCCAGGGCGCTGAAGGTCGCGGGCGAGCAGGCTGGTACCAAGGTCGAGGCGACGTTGCCGGCGCGCACCATCCTGGTGGCGGCCGGCACGCAGCCCAACACGGTGCTGGCGCGCGAAGATGCAACGCACGCCTTCATCGACGGCAAGTATTTCCGCGCCCTCGACGAGGACGGCAATCCGGCGACGCCCGAGCGCGTCGCCAAGCCCGCCGAGGTGCGGGTGCTGATGTATCGCCACTTCGACAATCGCTTCATGTCGTTCTTCGGCGACCTGCATCCGTCCTTCGCCGGCAACGTGGTGAAGGCGATGGGCGGTGCCAAGCAGGGCTATCCGGTCCTGACACGCGCCATGGCGGCTCTGCCGGCGCCGCGACGCAGCCCGGCCGAGATCCTGGACGAGGCCAATCGCCAGTGGCGCGCCCGTGTGGTTCATGTCGAGCGGCTCACGCCCACCATCGTGGAGGTCGTTGTCGAGGCGCCGGCGGCGGCACGGGGCTTCGAGCCCGGCCAGTTCTATCGCCTGCAGAACTACGAGGCGCGCTCGCTGCAGAGCGAAGGCACGCTGCTCACCATGGAGGGCCTGGCGCTGACCGGGGCCTGGGTCGACAAGGAGAAAGGCCTGCTCTCGCTGATTGCGCTCGAGATGGGCGGCTCGTCCGATCTCTGTGCGCTGTTGAAGCCGGGCGAGCCGGTGATCGTCATGGGACCGACCGGTGCGCCGACCGAGATCGAACCGGGCGAAACGGTGGTGCTGGTGGGCGGCGGGCTCGGCAATGCCGTGCTGTTCTCGATCGGTCAGGCTTTCCGCAAGGCCGGCAGCAAGGTGCTCTACTTCGCAGGCTACAAGCGCGTGATCGACCGCTACAAGGTCGAGGAGATTGAAGCGGCCGCCGACGTCGTGGTCTGGTGCTGCGACGAGGAGCCTGGCTTCGCGCCGGGCCGGCCACAGGACAAGGCGCTGGTCGCCAACATCGTGGAGGCGATGCGCCGCTACGCGTCAGGTGAGCTGGGTGATCAGCCGATTCCCTACGCTGCGGCCGACCGTATCGTGGCGATCGGTTCGGACGGCATGATGAATGCCGTGCGACAGGCGCGGCACGGTGCGCTGAAGCCTTTCCTCAAGGCGGACCATCGGGCGCTGGGCTCCATCAACTCCCCCATGCAATGCATGATGAAGGAGATCTGCGCCCAGTGCCTGCAGCTCCACAAGGATCCGGTCACCGGCAAGGAGAGCGTGGTGTTCTCCTGCTTCAATCAGGATCAGGAGCTCGACCAGGTCGACTTCGCAGGCCTGCGCCAGCGGCTGCGCCAAAACTCCGTGCAGGAGAAGATCGGCGCCCTCTGGATCGACCGCTCGTTGAGGAAGATCGGGGCCAGGTAGGACTACGGCGTCCGCACGAACCGGAACAGCACCTTCTCCTGGCTGTAGTAGCGCAGCTGGTCGACGATCTTGGGGAAATACTCGCTGCCCACCGTCACCGGCATGAAGGCGTCGAGGTCGAGCGGGCGGACGCCGACGGTGAAGCCCGCCTCGGAGAAAGCCTTGGAGACGCCGTCGAGCGAATGGTCGTAGATCGGGATCGACGAGGTCTCGCTGATCAGCTTGCGCCAGCGCGGCCATAGAACACTGTCCTTGTGACAGCCCATGGCGGCGATGTAGGCGCCACCCGGCCGCAGGGCTGCCTTGATGTCGGCGGCATGCGCGGCGAGATCGGGCAGCAAGTAGAGCACTTCGTGGCTGAAGGCGAAGTCGAAGGGGCGGCTGAGCGCCGCGGCGCTGCTGCCCACCTTGTAGTCGATCGGCCGATGCCCCTTCAGCAGCTCGGCGCGCGCCACCGATTCGCGGGCAATGTCGATGCCGACTGCCGACCGGAAGGGATGCCGGTCATAGAGCATCCGCAGGAAGCCGCCCTGGTTGCAACCGTAGTCGAGGATGGTCGAGTCGCGCAGGTCGCCGTGAATGGCGACATCGATCATGCGCCGCCAGATCGGTGCATGAGCTGCACCCATCGCCTCTTCGTCGGCCGGATTGCGGTTCCAGGTATGGATCGTGGAATAGGTGGGGAAGGGTCGTTGCATCTCGCTTCCTCCTGTCAGGGAAGCGATCCTATCACGCCCTCGCGCGCCAGGGATGCACAAGCAGCGGGCCGGCGATCAGACTTCCGAACGTGATCATGCCGACGGCGATGGCGATGAAAACGCCCTGCAGGCCCCAGCCAAGGCTTTCGATCGCGAACCAGCCGCCGACTGTGGCGATACAGAGGCGGGCGATGCCGGCGAAGAACGGGGCGGTCATGCGGCCGGCGCCCTGGCTGGCAAAGGAGAGCGTCATGCCGACACCGAACAGGCAGTAGAACGGCGCTACGTGCGTCACGTAGGCGACGGTGGCGGCGACCACCTGCGGATCGCTGGTGAAGAGGCGCGCCCAGCCTTCGGGAAGGACGGCGACGATCCATCCGAACACGCCGATGCCGAGACCGGCTACCAGGCTGCCGGTCCAGGCGGCCCGCACGGCGCGACGCCAGTCGTTGGCGCCGGCCGCGACGCCGACCAGGGTGGTGAGGCCCGAGCCGATGCCGAAGGCGAGCGGCACCAGCATGAACTCCAGCCGCACGCCGATGCCGTAGCCGGCCAGCGCAGCAACGCCGAAGCGTCCGACAAGACCGGTCACCAGCATGGCGGTGAGGTTGGCCGTGAATGCCGAGAAGGAGGCGATCAGGCCGACGCGCAGGATGTCCCAGAAGAGGCGGCCTTGCAGGCGAAGGCCCGCCAAGGCCGGCACAAAGCCCAGCTTGCCGCTCCACAGTGCGCGGGCCTGCAGCAGCGCGGAGACCGCCGACGTCAGCAGCGAGGAGAGCGCCGGGCCGGCCATGCCGAGGCCCGGCCAGTCGCCCACGCCTAGTGCCAATACATAGGAGAGCGGCACCTGGGCGATCGAGGAGAAGAGCATGTAGCGGCCGGGCGTCGCGGCATCGCCGCCGCCACGCAACAGCGCCGACAGGAAGAAATTGGCCCAGATCAGCAACGCCCCGGAGAAGAGGACGTGGGAGTAGATCAGCGCGTGATCGAGCGATCGGCCCTCGCCGCCCAGCAGGCGATAGAGCGTGGGCGCAACGGTCCAGGCGAGGAAGGTGAAGACGCAGGCCAGGACGGCGCCCAACGCCAGCGCATGCAACACCAGCGCGCGCGCATCTTCGTGTCGGCCGGCCCCCATGGCCCGCGCCATGGCAGCCGCGACGCCGCCGCCCATGCCGCCCGCCGCCATCATGGTCATCATCATCATGAACGGAAAGACGAGGGCGAAACCCGCCAGCGCATCCGTACCCATCCGGCCGAAGATGAAGGTCTCGGCGATCGCCACGAAGGTCTGTGCGATCATCACGGCCGTGGTCGGCCCGGCGAGCTTCCACAGGCTGGAGCCGATCGGCGCGGTAAGGAGAGGGTGGGACAGGGGAGGGCTCCGAATTAAGTGCATATGCACCATATCAGGGCGCGCTCCCCTGTCACCTGACAAACCTTGTGGCTTTCATTAGCTTTTCGCCATGACAGACAGCACGACAGGCAAGGACCGCCCGCTCGCCAAGCCCTCCGTCCAGGTCGAGAACGACCGGGTGATCGTCACCGAATGGCGTTTCCCGCCCGGCGGGCATACCGGCTGGCATCGTCACAATCACGACTATGTCGTGGTGCCGATCACCAGTGGCGAGCTGCACATCTTCGACGGCAAGGCCACGGTGCCGGCACCTCTCAGGGCCGGGGTGTCCTATGCCCGCCAGACCGGGGTCGAGCACGATGTCATCAACCCCAACGATTTCGAGTTCGTTTTCGTGGAAATCGAGCTCAAGGCCTGATCGGCCCGCGCGGCTGCCCCGCATCGGGTCGCATTGACTTGGGGCCTTGCCGGGCTCATATGGGGTCCGCCCAGCGGTCCGGCACGATCCATGAGCCCATAGGAGACCGCCCCAGAGTCCAGTGGAACATGGACTAAGTTACGGAAAATAAATGAGTTTTGAGAGTTTGGGGCTGAGCGCCCCGGTACTGCAGGCAGTATCCGAGAAGGGGTATACCCAGCCCACCCCGATCCAGGAAAAAGCCATCCCCATCGTCCTGATGGGCCGCGACATCCTCGGATGTGCCCAGACCGGCACCGGCAAGACAGCTTCCTTCGTCCTCCCGATGATCGACATCCTCGCCGAGGGCCGCGCCAAGGCGCGCATGCCGCGATCGCTCATCCTGGAGCCGACGCGCGAACTGGCCGCCCAGGTGGCCGAAAACTTCGAGATCTACGGAAAGAACCACAAGCTCAACATGGCGCTGCTGATCGGCGGCGTGAGCTTCGAGGACCAGGAACGGGCCCTCGAGCGTGGTGTCGACGTGCTGATCGCCACGCCGGGCCGCCTGCTCGACCATTTCGAGCGCGGCAAGGTGCTGCTGAACGACGTGAAGGTGCTGGTGATCGACGAGGCCGATCGCATGCTCGACATGGGTTTCATCCCCGATGTCGAGCGCATCGTCGGCCTGCTGTCGCCGATGCGCCAGACCTTGTTCTTCTCGGCGACCATGCCGCCGGAGATCAAGCGACTGGCCGACCGCTTCCTTAGCAACCCGAAGGAAGTGACCGTCTCGGCACCGGCGTCGACCGGCAAGAACATCGTGCAGGGCCTTGCGGTCGTGCCGGAAGAGGACAAGCGCGAGGCGCTGCGCCGGCTGATCAAGGACCAGGACATCAAGAACGCCATTGTCTTCTGCAACCGCAAGCGCGACGTGGCGATCCTCCAGGGCTCGCTGAAGAAGCACGGCTTCAATGCCGGCGCGCTGCATGGTGACATGAGCCAGCCGGCACGCATGGAGACGCTGGAGAAGTTCAAGCAGGGCGAGATCCAGATCCTCGTCGCCTCCGACGTCGCGGCCCGCGGCCTCGACATTACCGACATGAGCCACGTCTTCAATTTCGACGTGCCGTTCTCGCCGGAAGATTACGTCCATCGCATCGGCCGCACCGGCCGCGCCGGCCGTACCGGCCATTCCTTCACCCTGGCATCGCCCGACGAAGGCGGCCTGGTCGAGGCGATCGAGAAGCTGATCGGCTCGGACATCCCGCGCGTCGAAGTGCCGGGCATGGACGCCGTCGCGTTCGATCCGTCCGAAGGGCGCGGCCGTCGCGGCCGTGGACGCGGGCGGCCGGCCGGCGGTCGGGGTGGCCGCAGCGGCGAACGTGCGCCGCGCGCGCCTCGCCGCGAGCGGGAACCGAAGCCCGAAGCCGAAGTGCAGGCCGAGCGCGCACCGCGTGCCGAGCGGCCGCATCGCGAGCCCCGGCGGGAAGCCCGGCCTCAGGAGCCGCGCCAGCACGAACCGCGTCAGCATGAGCCGCGCCATCGCGAACCTCGCCATGAGGCTCGGGATGAACCGCGTCATGAGTCCCGGCACGAGCCCAGGGCAGAAGGTCGTGCTCATCGCGAGCGTCGGCCGGAGCGCCGCGAGCGTCCGTCGCGCCATGACCGTCACGATCGCGACGAAGCCGTGCCGATGGGCCTCGGCGATCACGTCCCGGCTTTCCTCGCCCGGCCGACGCGCTAAAGTGTGCCTCCCCGGAGCGGAGGCACATGCAGACCATTTTCGTCATGGTGAAGTGCGAACTCGGCAAGGCCTATGAGGTCGCCGACGACGCGGTAAATATCGAACAGGTCTCGGAGGTCTACTCGACCTCCGGCCAGTACGATCTCCTGATGAAGTGCTACCTCGACGGCAAGACCGACATCGGTCACTTCGTCACCAGCAACATCCAGACCTTGCGTGGCGTGAAGGACACCTTCACCCTGATCACCTTCAAGGCCTTCTCCTGAGCACCGCCGTCCCGCACCGGCACCTGCCGCGGGGCGAGGATTTCCTGCTCCTCCCGCCCTCGATCCAGCCTTACGCCTACCGCATGGTCGACAGCCTGTTCGCCCATCGCGTGATCCGCCGTGGCACGCGCCCGCGCGAGCTGCCGCGCGGCGAAGAGATCGCACCGGTCTATCGGGTGGACGGCCGCGAGCACAGCCTCGGCTCCTTCATGGACCGCAACATGATCGCCGGTGTGCTGGTGATCCGTGACGGCGAGATCGTGCTGGAGCGCTACGGCCTCGGCCTCGGGCCGCACGACCGCTGGTCGACCATGTCGACCGTGAAATCGATGACAGCCATGCTGGTGGGGGCAGCGATCCAGGACGGCGCCATCGGCTCGATCGACGATCCATTGACGCGCTACCTGCCGTCGCTCGCCGGGTCGGCCTACGAGGGCGTCAGCCTGCGCCACGTCATGACCATGTCGTCGGGTGTGCGCTGGACGGAGATCTATCCGGACCGCAATTCCGACGTGAACCGCTACAGCAAGTCACTGGCCGACAAGGTACCGGGCGGCGTGCTGAAGCTGATGGCCTCGCTGCCGCGGGCGCATCAGGCGGGCAGCACCTTCCTCTACAATTCCGGCGACACGTATCTGCTGGGTGCCGCACTGACCCAGGCCATCGGGCGGCCGCTGGCCGACTATATGTCTGAGAAGGTGTGGCAGCCTGCCGGCATGGAGTGCGACGGCTTCTATACCCTGGAGAGCGATGGCGGCCAGGAGATCGGCGGTAGCCGCGCCGGCATGGTGCTGCGCGACTTCGGCCGTTTCGGTCAGTTCGTGCTGGACGACGGTGTGATTGCTGGAAAGCGCGTGTTGCCGGAGGGCTGGGTCGAGGCCGCGGCCACGCCAGCCTTTGCCGTGCCGACGCCGCCGGTGCGGGACATCACCCACTACGGCTACAGCTGGTGGCTGGGTGACGGTGTGATGGCGGCCCTCGGCCATGCCGGCCAGCGCATCGATGTGTTCCGCCGCGAGCGGCTGGTCGTCGTTACCCTGGCGGCCTTTCCGCAGCCGCCTTACGTGCCGGCGACCGACCATGACCGTCGCGGTGAAGTCGCCACCTTCACCGATGCCGTCCGACGGCTGGTAGACAAATCCGGAGGCAAGTCCTGACGAGCGGTGGGCGAGCCGTCCTCGCCCTCTGGGTCGATATCGATCCGGAGGACCAGAGCGCGCTCGAGGATTGGCACAGCCACGAGCATGTGCAGGAGCGGGTCGGCTGTCCCGGCTGGCTGCGCGGCAGCCGCTTCAAGGCTGTGGAGCGTCCCGGCCGTTTTCTGCTGCTCTACGACGCCGACACGATCGAGGCCTTCGACAACGCCGCCTATTACGCGCGCCTGCAGGCGCCGACGGCCCTCAGTCGCGCGATCTTTCCGAAGTTCCGCAGTACCTCGCGCACGGCCTGCACCGTCGAACGTCGGCAGGGCGGTGGGATTGCGGCCGCCGTCCTGGCGCTTCGTCCGGCGGTCGACGAGCCCCTGCCTTTCGACATTCTGGCGGCCTTGAAGCCGGTTCGCCTCGATCTGTTGCAGGGCCACGAGTCGGTCGGCCAGGCGCATACGACGGAGAAGGACCTGCGCCAGGCGGCCGACCGGCGCATCGAGCGGGCGTTGCTCGCCTTCTTCCCATCGATCGACGATGCAGAAAGGGCGCGTGCTGTACACGCGCCCTCGGCGGAGATCTTCGCCCTTCGGCATAGCTTGTCGAAGAGCGATCTTGGTCGGTGGCCCGCAGGCGACGCTAGTTGATCAGCCCGTAGAACTTGCCGGCGTTGGTGCAGGTGATCATCTTGACCTGCTCGGCCGGCACCTCGGCGAACTGCTCCTTGATATACTTTTCCGAATGCGGCCAGACGCCGTCGCCGTGTGGGTAGTCGGAGCCCCACATCAGGCTTTCCGCGCCCATGTCGTCGATCAGCTTGGCGCCGATACGGTCGAACTGGAAGGTCGCCTTGCACTGGCGGCGCCAGTAGTCGCTGGGCTTCATCTTGAGGCCGAGATCGGTGAAGCGATCCTCCCATTCGAAGTCCATGCGGTCGAGCGCATAGGGGATCCAGCCGCAGCCGCTCTCCCCGAAGGCGATGCGGACATGGGGATACCGCTCGAGCACGTTGGCCGCGATGATGGCCGCCAGGATGTTCACCAGGTTCATCTGGAAGCCCGAGACTACGGTGAAGAACACCGATCGGCCGACCCGGCCGGGATGCTTGCTGATCGTGTCGGGCGGCACCGCGGGGAAAGTGTGGAAGTGCAGCGGCAGCTGCACGTCGTTCACCGCCTTCCACAGGGGCTCCCACATCGGATGCCACATCGGCTCCATGTCCCAGGAGCAGGAGAGCTCCAGCCCGCGCAAGCCCAACTTGGCGGCGCGATAGATCTCCTTCACCGCGGCGTCGATGTCGCCGTAGGGCAGGCAGGCCAGCCCGATATGCCGGTCGGGGTAGTGGCTGCAGAAGTCCTTCAGCCAGTCGTTGTAGATGCGCAGCATCTCGTTCGAGGCTTCCCGGTCGTTCAATCGGCTCGACGCGCCGAGAATGCCGTAGATCACCTCGGCATCGACGCCGTCACGGTCGAGGTCCTTGATGCGCAGATGCGGATCGGAGACGCGGCGAATGCCCTTGGCGCCGTCGGTGTAGAGGCCGGTCTCGGCCATGATGTCGACGCGATGATGCTTGCCCGGAATGTACTTCGCGCCGGCCGGGCCGACGCCGTTCTTGAAGCCGAAGGAAGCGCCGTTCTTTGCCGTCCATTTCGGTCCGTCGTCGGTCTCGACGACGTAGGGCATGCGATCCTTCAGGTCGCGCGGCGCCATCGAGGTGAAGAGGTCAGGCGGCATCCAGGGCAGATCGAGGTGGCAGTCGGCCGAGATGCGATTGTACTGCATGGCGTTGGCTCCCATTTGCTTCCTTGGAATCTCTCAC
>ERZ778027.5264-NODE-5264-length-10125-cov-4.368421_pt1 | contig 10125 bp, 6 predicted proteins | sample MGYA00375757_ERZ778027 | MGnify/ENA primary metagenome ERZ778027 (study PRJEB29350, sample SAMN05389817) | bioreactor metagenome | isolation source: Ammonium sulfate bioreactor | place: South Africa: University of Cape Town | collected 2014-02-18 ... | reverse complement strand
TCCCGGAGTGCGACGAGCCGGACGAGAACCCGCTCTCCCTGACCGCGCAGACCCTCACCTGGCCGCTGGACCCGCTCGGGACACGTCGCGACCGGGTGCAGGCGGCGGCCGACGCGGTGCGGGAGCGGCGTGAACGCGGTGCCGCGACGGGAGGGGTCTACGCCCGCGACCTCGATCTGCTGCTCGCCGAGCGCGCCCGGCGCGCCGAGGACGCCGGGCTCGTGGAGCTGCCGACCCGCATCCCGGCGTCGCGCTTCAAGGACTACATCTCCGATCCCGCGACCGTGGCCGCGACGCTGCGCCGGCCGATGCCGGAGCGGCCGTACCGGCAGACGCGGCTGGGCACGCTCTTCCACCGGTGGGTGGAGGAGCGATTCGGCGCCCCAGCGGGCGGGGCGGACGAGCTCGACTCGGCGGCGACCGAGCTGGACGATCCGGCGGGCGAACTCCTGGGCGCGGAGGCGCTGGCCGAGTTGCAGGCGACGTTCGCGGCGAGCGAGTGGGCGTCGAAGGCGCCGCAGGAGGTGGAGCTGGAGATCCACGTGACCCTGGCCGATCAGGTCGTGGTCTGCAAGCTCGACGCCGTATACGCGCTGAGCGGGGGAGACCACGACGTCCAGATCGTGGACTGGAAGACCGGCAAGGCCCCGCGCGACGCCGAGGACCTGGAGCGCAAGCAGTTGCAGCTGGCGCTCTACCGGCTCGCGTTCGCCCGGTATTCCGGCGTCGACCCGGCGCTCATCGACGCGGTGTTCTACTTCGTCGCCGACGACCAGGTGGTGCGGCCGGAACGGCTCTACGAGGAGGAGGAGCTGCGCTCGCTCTGGTCCTCCGCGACCGGCTTCATCCCGCCCGAGCGGCCGTAGCCGTCCGCCCGGTCGCCGGGGGTGCGGTCGAGCATCGCCTCGACGTCGTCGATCGCCATGATCGGGCCGGTGGCGTTCGAGAGCGGGTTGACCGCGTTGCTGTGGACCCGGTCCACCAGGCCGTCGAGCATGGTCACGGCATCGTCGACGATCTCCTGGTCGCGCACCTCGCGGCCGTGCAGCAGCCAGCGGGCGACCTCGAGCTCGGCGTACAGCATCGCGCGCTGCGTGAACTGACGGTCGGTGGCGACCTGACGCGCGGAGGCGTAGGCCGTGAGCGCGCCGTCGGTCGCCTCGGCGTTCATGGCGAGCAGCCAGTGCAGGTCGCGCGCCGGGTCGCCGACGCGGAGCGCCGACCAGCCGAGGACCGCCGTCACCGAGTCGCCGTCGACGAGGAACGAGTCCGCGGTGAGGGCGCCGTTGATCACGGTGGGCTGGAACTGCCACAGCGAGTGGTCCGCCGTGGCGTCGCGCCAGCGGTCGCGGAGCGCGGTCGGCAGCAGGCCGGTGGCGGCGGCCGCCTCGATGAGCGAGGTCGCGGAGCCGAGGGAGTCGGCGGCGGAGAGCACGGGCAGTCCGGCCTCGCCGACGAAGCTCGTCGGCAGGGTGTGGATGGCCGCGATGGCGTGTCCGATGGAGCCGGCCAGGCCGTCGCCCGGCGGGATCTCCTCGACCGCGACGTGCTCGCCGGGGAGGAAGTCGTAGACGAGGGCGCGAGTGCTGCCCACCGGCGCCTGGCCGAGGAACTGCGGCACGTCGAACGGCAGCCGGCTGCGGATCCCGGTGGTCAAGGCGCGGAGCGCGACGAGGTCGGCGCTCTGCTCCGATTCGGCGGACTGCGAGAGCGGGACGCGGACGATGCAGACGCGGCCGTCGCGCTCGTCGAGCAGCGCGGCGTCGAACTCGCCTGCGCCGTCGCGGGAGTAGCTGCGGGCGCCGGAGACGGCGAGGTCGGGCACGGCCGAAGCGGCCAGCGCGGCTAGAGTGAGGTGGGATCTGGCCATGGTTCCTAGGCTAAATGGACATCCGCGCGTGGGCTCTGATCGCCACGCCTTGAAAGGTTCTCGATGTCGTCCGCACCCCTCTCCGCCTCGCTGAGCGCCCTCCCGCTCTCCCGTCACGCCGTCGACCGCGACCATGCCGCTCGGTCGCGCCCCGCGCTGTTCGACGAGCTGTGGGAGGAGCAGGGCACCCGGGTCCTCGCGCTCTGGAAGGGGAGAGCGCTCCTGACGCCGGAGAGCGTCCCGGCCGCGACGCCGTCCGGCGACGGGTGGAGTGCGCCCGATGCCGGCGAGGCCGCCCTGGAGCTGCTTCCCGTCGAACGCGTCACCTCCGCCCTGCTGCGCGTCTACCTGGGCCGGACCCTCGTCGCCACCTCGACCGAGCCGGTGGGCACCGCCGTCGTGCTCGAGGTGCTGACGGACGCCGCGGCGCAGGAGCTGGAGCCGGACGAGGCGCGCTGGGGCAACCTGCGCACGGTCGCCACGGCGCTCAGCGACCGCGACGCCGGTCTCTTCACCGAGGCGCTCGCCATCGCGAACTGGCACGCCTCCCACACCCACTGCCCGCGCTGCGGCACCCCGACGGTCGTCCAGCAGGCCGGCTGGGTGCGGCACTGCTTCGAGGACGGCTCCGAGGTCTTCCCGCGCACGGATCCCGCCGTGATCGTCACCGTGCTCGACGCCGACGACCGCCTCCTGCTCGGCTCGAACGCCATGTGGGAGCACACCCGCTACTCGCTCCTGGCGGGCTTCGTCGAGCCGGGGGAGTCGTTCGAGTCCGCCGTCGAGCGCGAGATCTTCGAGGAGGCCGGCATCCGCGTCGTCGACGCCCGCTACAAGGGCTCGCAGCCATGGCCGTTCCCGGCCTCGGTGATGGTCGGGATGACGGCGCGGCTCGCCGACGACCAGGCCGCGTCCGCGCTCGCCCCGGACGGCGAGGAGATCCTCGACCTGCGCTGGTTCAGCCGGCACGAGCTGTGGGAGGCCCGCGAGCAGGTCATCCTGCCCGGCCGCTCCTCGATCGCGCGCGCCCTCATCGAGGACTGGTACGGCGGATCCCTCGACGAGCCCCCGGCGGCGCCGTGACCGAGGGACCCGCCACTCCGGCGGCCCTGCTCGCGGGGCTGGACGCCCAGCAGCGGGTGGCCGCGGAGGCGCTGTTCGGTCCCGTGTGCATCCTCGCGGGTGCGGGCACCGGCAAGACCCGCGCGATCACGCACCGGATCGCGTACGGGGTGGCCTCGGGCGCATTCACGCCCAATCGCGTGATGGCGCTCACCTTCACCAACCGCTCGGCCGCGGAACTGCGCGGCCGCCTGCGCCAGCTCGGCGCCGGAGGCGTCGCCGCCCGCACCTTCCACGCGGCGGCCCTGGCCCAGTTGAACTACTTCTGGCCGCAGGTCACCGGCGGCCAGCTCCCGAGCGTGCTCGACGGCAAGGGGCGGGTGCTCGGTCACGCGGCCGAGATCGAGTGGCGCAAGGTCTCGGGCCTGACCCTCGACCAGTACGCCGACGCGCTCACGACCCGCCCCCTCCCCGGCACCCTCACCGCCGAGCAGCTCATCGACCTGCACCGGACCTACGAGGAGCTCAAGGACGAGCGCAAGCAGATCGACTTCGAGGATGTGCTGCTCGTCTGCGCCGGGATGATCGAGATGGAGCCCTCCGTCGCGATGCAGGTGCGCGAGCAGTACCGCTACTTCGTCGTCGACGAGTACCAGGACGTCTCGCCGCTGCAGCACCAGCTGCTCGGGCTGTGGCTCGGGAGCCGGCGCGACCTCTGCGTGGTCGGCGACGCCAGCCAGACCATCTACTCCTTCGCCGGCGCGCGCAGCGAGTACCTTCTCGGGTTCGAGCGCGAGCACCCCGGCGCGACCGTGGTGCGCCTGGAGCAGAACTACCGCTCCACCCCCGGCGTGATCGCCACCGCGAACCGGCTCATGCGCGGACGCTCCGGGGCGCTCACCCTGCACGCCGCGGCGACCCAGCGCGCGACCGACGGCGCGCGAGACGTGGCGGACGTCGTGGCGCCCGCCGCCTTCGCGGACGACCGGGCCGAGGCACGCGCCGTCGCCGAGCAGATCGCGGCCGAGCTCGCGGCCGGCGCCCGCCCCGAGAGCATCGCCGTGCTCTATCGCGTCAACGTGCAGGCGGCCGTGCTCGAGCAGGCCCTGGGCGACCTCGGCATCAGCTACCAGATCCGCGGGTCGAAGCGCTTCTTCGACCTGCCGGAGGTGCGTCAGGCGATCATGACGCTGCGCGCGGCGAGTGTCGCGGCGACGGACGAACCGCTCTTCAAGTCGGTCAGCGACGTGCTGCGCACCCTCGGGTGGTCGGTCCAGCCTCCCGCCGGGAGGGGCGCGGTGCGGGAGCGCTGGGAGTCGCTGAACGCGATCATGGGACTCGTCGACGGGATGCCGGCCGACGCGACCTTCCGCCGGTTCACGGACGAGCTGCTGGCGCGGCAGGCCGGCCAGCACGAACCCACCCTCTCCGCCGTGACCCTCGCGACTCTCCACGCCGCGAAGGGTCTGGAGTGGGAGTCGGTCTACCTGATCGGTCTCAGCGAGGGACTGGTGCCGATCAGCTACGCGACCGGCTTCGAGCAGATCGACGAGGAGCGGCGCCTCCTGTACGTGGGCATCACCCGGGCACGCCGCCGGCTGCGGCTCAGCTGGGCGCATCGTGGCTCCAACCCCGGTCGGCCGGTGTCGCGTCAGCCCTCGCGCTTCCTGGCGGAACTCGCCCAGCCGGCCCGTCCGGCGCGCGCGATGGCGGTGCCGGAGTCGTCTCCTCAGGAGTGACGGGCAGACCGAGGCACCCGCATTCCGGATGGGGCATATGCTCCCGCGCGACCCAGCCGCCGGCCTCGGGCACGAAGCGGCTGCTCCGTGCCCTGCCGTGCCGATCCGGTGCCGCGGCGACGTCGCCGCCGCGCACCACTGCATCCACCAGCGCAGCGGTGACGGTGGCGACCGCGTCGGACACGAGCTCCGTCTCGCCCGGCCTGTCCCGGGAGTGGAGCTGCGCGGCCATCGCGGGCCACGCGGGGTCGGCATCGGCGCGGTGCAGGTCGACGCAGCGCACGCAGGCCCCGCGGCCCGGACGCACGAGCGGGCCGACCTCCACGCCGCCGTCGCTGAAGACGACCGGCAGGTGAGGGACGTCCCGGCGCAGCCATCGGCCGTGCCGCGACGGCTCGATCGCGTACGAGGCGACGATGACGGCGAGCGTCGCGGTCTCGACCAGGGGGTCGCTCCAGGAGAGGCCGCTCCGCACGTCGACACCCGCTGACCGCAGCAGGCCGACGATGCGCCCCGCCGTCCGGCCCTCGCCGTCCACGACGACGAGGGAGGGGACGGCCGGAGCCTCCGCCGATCGCTCCAGGACGGAGGACACGGTGCCGAGCAGCCGGTCCACCGTGTCGGGAGAGGCCCGGGCGCGCTTGGCGATCATCCGCAGCCCGGCGACGGACACGCCGTCGGCGAGGGCCGCGATCATGCGCTCCTCGGCCACGCTCACCGGATGCAGCACCAGCCGGGGCGCATCGACGCCGAACTGGAGGGTGTCCGGCGTGCGCCAGACCCGGGGGATGCGGGGATCGAGTGCGAGGACCATCCCGTCATCCTGCCCGGGCGCCGGTGCCGTCCGGCCGTTATCCACAGGCCGACCGGGGCTCGGGTGGTCATCCCCAGCTGAGGTGCCCGAGGCGCCGCGGGTCAGTCCTCGGTGGGTCGCCCGGTGTCGTCGCGGAGGAGGTCCTCGATCGCCTGGTCGAGCGCATCCCGCTCCGGCTCGGTGCCGGTGGCAGCCGCCGTGAGCCGCGCCACCAGGGCCGACGGGTCGTCCAGGTCGCCCGCCTGGGGAAGGAGGTCGGGGTGCGACCACAGGCCGTCGCGCGCGTCCTGGCCGACGGCGTCGGTCACGGCCTGCCACATGGCCGCCGCCTCGCGCAGCCGGCGCGGCCGCAGCTCGAGACCGACGAGGGTCGAGAACGCGGACTCGGCCGGTCCGCCCGACGCGCGCCGGCGGCGCACCGTCTCGGCGATCGCGTCGGCGCGGGGGAGGAGGCGGGTCGCGCTCGCGGTGACGACGTCGACCCAGCCCTCGACGAGGGCGAGCACCGTCTCGAGCCGGGCGAGCGCCTCCTGCTGCTCCTCGGTCTTCGGCGGGATGAGCGCGCCGCTGACCATGGCCTCGCGCAGCTCCTCCGGGTTGGCCGGATCGAAGCTCTCGGCGAGCGACTCGAGCCGGTCGGTGTCGATGGTGATGCCCTTGGCGAACGCCGTGATCTGCGTGATCAGCTGCAGCCGCAGCCACTTGGCGTGCCGGAACAGGCTGGCGTGGGCGAGCTCGCGCACCGCGAGGTAGAGCTGCACCTGGTCCTCGGGGATGTCGAGCCCGGCGCCGAACTCCGCGACGTTCTGGGGGATGAGGGCGGCCGTGCCGTCGGCGAGCAGCGGGATGCCGATGTCGCCGCCCGACACGACCTCCTTGGCCAGCTGGCCGACCACCTGGCCGAGCTGCATGGCGAAGAGCGCGCCGCCGATGGAGCGCATCAGCTGCCCGGCGTTCTGGAGCATGCCCTGCATCTCCTCCGGGGCCTGCTCGGCGAGCACGCGGGTCAGCGCGTCCGAGATGCTGAGCGCGACCGGCTCGGCCAGCTGCGTCCACAGGGGCATCGTCTGGCGCGCCCACTCGGCACGGCCGATGAGCTCCGGCGTGCCGGAGAGGCCCGCGACGCTCGTCGCCTGGTCGAGCCAGAGCCCGGCCACGTTGAAGGCCTGGTCGAGCGTGGCCCGCTCGGCCGGGGTGACGGTGTGCGCCCCGTCGCCGGCCAGGGTGCGGGCCTGCTGCTCGGCGATGTCCCAGTTGATGCCGCCGCCGGGGTTCGCCAGGGCGTTCTGCAGCTGCCCGAGCAGCTTCTGGATGCTCGCCGGGTCGTTCGGCAACCCGGCGGCGCCGGCCAGCTGGCTCGGGTCGATCGACGAGTCTCCGGAGAGGAACTCGCGCAACATGTCCCGGAACTCGTCGTCCGGCTCCTTGTTCGGCTCGTCGGCCATCGTGGGCGCCCCTCGTCTCGAAGTGATGCCGCTGCGGTGTGCGGCTTTCAGGCTTGCCATCTACGCTAGCTCCTGATCTCCAAGAGCCGGGTGGGAATCCGCCCCGGTTGCCCGGCGCGCGGTGCGCCCGTGGCGAACACGACCGAAGGGACCTGCCGCGTGAGCCTGTTCACCGACGACGAGCACGCCGTGGCGGAGCCGCAGCCTTCGATCCGGCCGTCGCGCCGGGTCGTCATCGGGTGGGTCTCGGTGCTCGTCGCGTTCGCGCTGACGCTGGTGCTCGCGCTGGCCCCTGCACCGTTCGTGATCGAGATCCCCGGACCGGTCTTCAACACGCTGGGCACGGATCAGCAGGTGGGCGCGGCGAAGAGCGGCGACGCCAAGGAGCTCATCTCGATCCCGGGCCAGAAGACCTACGACACGGCCGGCTCCCTCGACCTGCTCACCGTCTCCGTCGTCGGCAACCCGGACTCGCGGCCCAGCTGGTTCGAGATCGTCTCGTCGTGGTTCCAGCCGAGCCGCGCGGTGCTGCCGATCGACTCCGTCTTCCCTCCCGGCACGACCACCGAGCAGTCCAACGCCGAGAACGCCGCCCTGATGGTCGACTCGCAGCAGGATGCCGTCGCCGCCGCCCTCAACGAGCTCGGCTACGACTTCCCGCAGGCCGTGGTCGTCAAGCAGCTGATCACGGACACCCCCGCTTCGAAAACCCTCAAGGAGGGCGACGAGATCACGAGCGTCGACGGGGCGCAGGTGAAGAGCGTCCAGGCCCTGCGCGACGCGATCGCGAAGAACGGCACGGACACGGCGGCGCAGATCGGCATCCTCCGCGACGGGGCCGCCCAGACCGTCGCCATCACGCCGGTCGAGTCGTCGGGACGCGCCGTGCTGGGCATCGGCGCCGGGATGGATTACACCTTCCCGTTCGAGGTGAAGATCCAGCTCGACAACGTGGGCGGCCCGAGCGCCGGCCAGATGTTCGCGCTCGGGATCATCGACAAGCTGACGCCGGGCGAGCTGAACGGCGGCAAGCGGGTCGCGGGCACCGGGACGATCGACAACGCGGGCAACATCGGCGCGATCGGCGGGATCCGGCAGAAGATGTACGCCGCGCGCGACGACGGCAAGGCGGAGTACTTCCTCGCGCCGGCGTCGAACTGCAACGAGGTGACCGGCCACATCCCGTCCGGCCTGAAGGTCTTCGCCGTCAAGACGCTCTCCGACTCGCTCGCGGTGCTCAAAGCGGTGAGCACGGGAGGCAGCACCTCCGGCCTGCCGACCTGCCCGGCCTCCTGACGCGCTCCGACCCGGCCTGACACTCCCGGGCGGGCATGGCCCAGCGCCGGGCACGGCGTTCTCCAAGCGATGCGCGCCTAGGATGGACCCGATCTGCACATCACGCGAGAGCAAGAGGGCCGCACGTGAGTTCTACTACCGCCGCACGACCAGCAGGACGCCGCCGTGCGGCCGTCTGGATCACTCTCGGGGTGATCGTCGCCCTGGTGATCCTGTTCTTCGTCTTCGCCGGACTCTATGCGGACATCCTGTGGTACCAGCAGGTCGGGTTCCTGAATGTGCTGACAACGCAGTGGTTCGGCGCGATCTCGATGTTCTTCGTCGGGTTCCTGGCGATGGCGCTGCCGCTGTGGGCCTGCATCCAGCTCGCCTACCGGCTGCGCCCGGTCTACGCCAAGCTGAACAGCCAGCTCGACCGCTACCAGCAGGTGATCGAGCCGCTGCGCCGGCTGGCGATGTACGGCATCCCGATCGTGTTCGGCATCTTCGCCGGCGTCTCGGCGTCGAGCCGCTGGCAGCTGGCCGCCGCCTGGATCAACGGGACGCCGTTCGGCAAGACCGACCCGCTGTTCAAGATCGACATCGGCTTCTACGTCTTCGCGCTGCCCTTCTACCGCAGCGCGGTCGGCTTCGCGTCGGCGGTCGTGCTGATCGCCCTGATCGCGACCCTGGCGACCTGCTACCTCTACGGCTCCATCCGCGCCTCCGGACGCGAGGTGCGCATCAGCAAGGCCGCCCGCGTGCAGATCTCGGTCGTCGCGGCGCTCTACCTGCTCCTGCAGCGCGTGAGCATCTGGCTCGACCGCTACGCCACGGTGACCGACTCCAACGTCGGCGACTCGATCAACGGCGCCGCGTACACCGACGTCAACGCGACCATCCCGGGCCGCGCGATCCTGGCCGGAGCGGCCGTGTTCGTCGCGATCCTCTTCATCGTGACGGCGTTCGTCGGCCGGTGGCGGTTCCCGCTGGTCGGCACGGCGCTGCTCATCGTGGCCGCCCTCGTCGTCGGCGCGATCTTCCCGTGGGTGATCCAGCGCTTCCAGGTCGAGCCCAGCCAGAAGACGCTGGAGACGCCATACATCCAGGACTCCATCGACGCCACCAGGGACGCATACGGGCTCAGCGACATCGAGACCATCCCGTACGACGCCAAGACCGACGCCGAGGCGGGCGCGCTCCGTCAGGACGCGCAGACCACCGCGCAGATCCGCATCATCGACCCGGCGATCGTCAGCCCGTCGTTCCGGCAGCTGCAGCAGTTCCGCCAGTACTACGCCTTCCCGAACACCCTCAACGTCGACCGCTACACGGTCAACGGCAGCGAGCAGGACGCCGTGGTCTCGGTCCGCGAGCTGCAGCAGTCGGGTCTGACGAGCGCCAGCAACTGGTACAACAACACCCTCGTGTACACGCACGGCTACGGCATGGTCGCCGCCTACGGCAACCAGCGCTCGTCGGACGGCCAGCCCGTGTTCATGGAGTACGGCATCCCGACGCAGGGCACGCTCGGCCAGTACGAGCCGCGCATCTACTTCGGCCAGCAGTCGCCGACGTACTCGATCGTGGGCGCCCCGAAGGGATCGAAGTCGGTCGAGCTCGACTACCCGGGCGGCGCCGACGGTGCGCAGCAGACCTACACGACGTTCGACGGCAACGGCGGCCCGAAGCTCGACAACATCTTCAAGCGGCTGGTCTACGCGCTGAAGTTCCAGGACGAGCAGATCGTCCTCTCGGACGCCGTGAACAACAACTCGCAGATCCTGTACGACCGCGACCCGCTCAAGCGCGTGCAGAAGGACGCCCCGTACCTCACGCTCGACTCGCAGGCGTACCCCGCCGTGGTCGACGGCCGGGTGAAGTGGATCATCGACGGCTACACGACGAGCGACCAGTACC
>ERZ778027.5261-NODE-5261-length-10133-cov-3.448899_pt1 | contig 10133 bp, 9 predicted proteins | sample MGYA00375757_ERZ778027 | MGnify/ENA primary metagenome ERZ778027 (study PRJEB29350, sample SAMN05389817) | bioreactor metagenome | isolation source: Ammonium sulfate bioreactor | place: South Africa: University of Cape Town | collected 2014-02-18 ... | reverse complement strand
TCGAACATGAGCGCGCCGGCGACATCAACGCGGCGCTTGCGGATCTCGACCATGCGCTCGGTCTCGAGCCAACAGCGGGGACCGCTCTGTCCGCCAGGGGCGATCTTCTCCGCCGTTTGGGCTATCTCAGCCGCGCGCGAACGGATCTGGCCGGGGCGATCGCGCTCGGCCCGCCGTTCCGTCGTCTTGCTCTCATCCGCAAATCCGAGGTGGAGCTGCGCATGGGCGACCTCCGCGCGGCCTATACGGATCTGATCGCCGCCTCACGCGAAGCGAACGATCTGCCCAGAAAAGACGCCGCGGCGCAGAACGCCGAGTTGCTGATAAGCGCCGGCGATCTTGCCCTCGACAAGCTCAAGGATCCTGACACCGCAGAGAAGCACTATCAGGAGGCGGCGCGGCTTGCGCCGGCCAACTGGAACGCCGCGCTCGGCCTTGCGCGAGTCGAGGAGCAGCGCGGCGCCAGCGCCAAGGCGGCCGCAATCTACAGGCGCATCCTCGCATCGACAAAGTCCACGCCTCGGCTGCTCGAGCGGATCCTCGCGTCATACCGCCTGAAGCAGCTCACGCAGCCCGCCCGGCGCGCCGATGCGGGCCCGTTTCGCAGCGGTCTGGAGGCAGGCGTCGCTGCGTCGAAAGCGTCTCCCGACGGCCTGAAGCGGATCGCCTTCGTCATCGGGCTCAGCGACTATACGGAGCTTGCGAGCTTGCCCAACGCTCGCCGCGACGCTGCGGTCATGGCGAACGCGTTGGCGGATATGGGATTCAGCGTCGTCGAAATCGCCGAGAATCTCGGCAAGACGGATCTGCGGAAAACGCCCGCCATCATCGCCGAGCGGGCGGCCGACGCCGATATCGTCCTGGTGTTCTATGCCGGACATGGCGTGGAGACCGAGGGCGTCAATTATCTGGTGCCGTCCGACGCCGGGCTGGACAGCGACAAAGCGCTCCGAAGCGATGGGCTGCCGCTGTCTGAACTCGCTGCGGCCGCAGCGAAGGCGCGCCGCGGCGCGCTCGTGATCGTGGATGCGTGCAGGGACGATCCCTTCATCGAGGCGCGCGCCGTCGCGGGATCGCGCAGCGCCGGAGGCGGCCCGGCCCAGCCCGGCCCTCAGCCGTTCCGCGCCGGGCTTTCTCCCAGCAATAGCGCGGCGCCGAACAATGTCGTTTTCCACTCCACCCAGCCGGGCAAGACCGCCCTCGACGGCGACGGACTCGACAGTCCTTTCGTGCGCGCCCTGCTTGAAACGATCTCGGCGCCCGGAAAATCGCTCGACGAGGTCGTTCGCGAGACGACCAAGCGCGTTTCAGAAAAGACGGAAGGCCGCCAGACGCCGGCGGCCTACGGCGCTGCTCCGGCGATCGCGCTGTTGCCGCTCAAAGCCGCGCAGTAGCGCTGCGTCGCTCACTCGACCGTGAGCGTAACCTGTCCCCGCCCGACGCGGCCCTCCTTGTCGGTCGCTTCGATCAGGATGACATGACGGCCCGGCGGCGCGATCACGGCCGGGGCGTCGATTCCCTCCGCGGTGACAAAGGGCTTGATCCGCGCGCTCAGATCCACGGCGGGTTGGCGGCTGTAGATCAGGCGCACCGTCGCGGGATCGACGGGCACGCCGTTGCGCGGTTTGAATCTGACCGCGAACCGGAACGGATCGCCTTTCACCCCGATCGGCGGAGGCGCCACCGCGTCGACGCCGGGGCCGCGCGTCAGGTTGCGTTCCTGAACGTTCGAGGCGGAAGAGGGTGGAAGCTTGGCCTCGTCGACTGTGATCAGGCGCAGCGGCTCCGCGGCGACGACGGGCGCCGCCAGGAGGATAAGCGCGGTTGCGAGGGCCGAACGAGGTAAGAGCTTGAACGCGATCAACGACCGATCCCCAGAAATCCGAAAACGATGCCTGTCAGCGCCGATAAAACAGCGCTGACGCCCAGAATTGTCAACTCGATCGCCTTGAGCATGTCCATCGGCACCTTTCCGTTCATGGCGAGAATGCTCTGACGCAGTCGCGGTATCGACGTAAGGCCATGGGCGGACAGCGCTTTCTGCAGCACGCGCAGAATCATGCCGCTGAACATGGACGCGCCGATGCTCAATGCGTAGAAGAACGTCTCGCGCCAGGCCGCCGTCCCCTGCGGCGTCATTGGGATCGAGTCGATCCAGCCGAGCAATGCGTTCATTGCGGCCACAGAGGCGCAGGCGAAGACTACGGCGACGCAGACGTCGAACCAGGTCAGTCGCGCGCGAGGTCCGAAATAAAGCGCGCCGACGACGAACGGCAGCGCAATGGATAGAAAGCGCAGCACGGAAAGCGGCAGATCGAGCCAGATGACGATGAGCCAGTATCCGGCGATCAGCGCGACAAACCCGATGAAGAGGGCGGGAAAGCTCCGTCGGCCGTCGGCTCGCGGCGACGCAGCCGCATCGATCTCAACGGGAGGCGTTGTCGGCGCCGGAAGCGCGAGGGCCTGCCGCGCCTCCTTTTGCTCAAGCTCGTTGATGCGAATCTCGAGACCTGCAAGACGCCGGATGAGCGGCAGGACTGGCGTCAGATCGCGCCCGCAGGACCGGCAGGACAATACTCCCGGATTGAGCGAAGCATCGCAATACGGGCAAATCAGCGGATCATCGTGAGACATTTTGAGCCGAGGGGCCTCGCCGCCGGAAGAAATCAGGACTGCACTACGGTCGGCTTATAGAGAAAGCAGCAAAAAACGACATCCGAAAGGTTCGCTGATCGGGAGAGCGCGCCTTCGCGAGCGCGCCTTGGACAGCGACAATGTCGCGATGCGGTCGATCCCCCGATTCGCTCGCTGCTCCCTCAGGCCAGGTTTCCATAACTCGTCGCGTCAACGCGGCTTTACGCCGTTGCGAAAGACGACGGTTCAAGGCCCGGCGGAAACGGCCGCGCAGAGCCTTTACTCCGTCGCTCCCTCACGCCTCAACTTTCTCAGAATAGTGTTTGATGAAGCGAGCGCAGATCTCGGTGAGCTGCTCGGTGAGCGCCGCGCCGGTTTCCCTGGAGCAAAGGCGCGGGTCGCCCTTGCCGACGCCCTGCCAATAAACCTCGTCATATTCGTGCGGCACGCCAACTTCGGCGCCTTCGAAATTGGCGGAGCCGAGCGAGAAGAAAGGCAGGTCGAGAACCGGCTCACGCTTCAACGGCTTGGCCTCCGGCGTCATGTCCGGCCGCATCAGCTCGGGAAAAAGATGCATGCCGATGCTGGACAGCGGATCGGCGCCGTGGCCGGAAACGAGCGCGGATTTTTCGGCGCCGACGATCTTCGGCATCAGGCTGTAGCCGATTCGCCAGAGATAGAGGCTCGGAACGAGCTGGCGCGCATCGCGATAAAGTTCGCGCGTCACCTGGGCGATCGGCGCGACGTTGCCGCCATGACCGTTGATGATGATGATGCGATTGAGCCCGTGGCGGCCGAGCGATTCGAACATGTCGAACAGCAGGCTCACCATCGTGCTTTGCGAAAGCATGATGCCGCCGGCCTTCGGTCCGAAATAATCATCCGCGCCGAACGGAATGACGGGCGCCGTCACCGTGCGCACGCCCCGCTCCGTCGCGCGCAGCGCCGCGAGCTCGGCGATTTTCTCGGCGAGGAGATAATCGCCCATCGGCGCGTGCGGGCCCTGATCCTCATGGCTGCCCATCGGCAGCAGCACGATCGGATTCGTCTTGTAGAGCTCGGTTCCCTCGCCGCCGGTCAGCGTGCCCATATGGACTTTCGGATTGGTGTAAGCGGCCATGGCAAGGCTCCTGTGTGACATCGAAAGGTGAGAACTAGCCTATCTCTTCGGCTCTTATGCAGGCGACGCGGCGCGCGTCGCCAAAAGGTCTGAGCTGCGGCTCGATTTCCGCGCACCGCCCGATCGCGTGAACGCAGCGCGTGCGGAAAACGCAGCCCGAGGGCGGGTTGGATGGGCTGGGCGGATCGCCGGCAAGAAGGATGCGCGCCGTGCGCTGGGCGCGATGGAGGCGCGGCGTCGCCGAGATCAGCGCGCGCGTATAGGGGTGCGCCGGCGCCGAAAAGATCGTCTGCGCCGAGCCTTCTTCCATGACGCGCCCCAGATACATCACGATGATCCGGTGACAGAGATAGCGCACGATCGAAAGATCGTGGCTGATGAACAGCATCGCGAGGCCGAGCTCGCTGCGCAGATCGGCCATGAGCTGCACGATCTGCGCCTGAATCGAGACGTCGAGCGCGCTCACCGGTTCGTCGGCGACAATGAAGTCAGGCGCCGTCGAGAGCGCGCGGGCGATGCCGATGCGCTGGCGTTGCCCGCCGGAGAATTCATGCGGAAAGCGCAGCATCTGCGACGGATCGAGGCCGACCTTTTCAAGCAGCGCGCCCACGCGCGCCTTTCTGTCGCGCGGCGGCGCGAGGCCATGAATCGCCAGTCCGTCCTCGATCTGCGCTCCGACGCGCCGGCGCGGATCCAGACTGCCGAAAGGATCCTGAAACACGATCTGCATGCGGCGGCGCTCGCGACGCAGCGCCTCGCGGGACAACGAGCTGAGCGGCTTGCCGTCGAAGCGCACGGAGCCTTCCGTCGTGGGCGTGAGGCCGAGCAACAGCCGTCCGAGCGTGCTTTTTCCCGACCCCGATTCGCCGACGACGCCGACGGTCTCGCCGCGCGCCACATCGGCGTCGACCGCGCGAACCGCTTGCACCATGCGGCCGCGCTTGAACATGCCGCCGATCGGGTAGCTCTTGGAGACGGACTTCGCTTCGACAAGCGGAGATGCGGAAGAAAAAGCGGCGCTCATGCGGCGACGCCTTTCGCAAGCGTCAGCTCCCTCCAGCGGACGCAGCGCGTGCGCCGTCCGGGCTTCGCCTGCTCGAGCGGTATCGGCGCGACCGAGCAAACGGGAGCGACATACGCGCAGCGCGGCGCGAAACGGCAGCCCGGAGGAAAGGCGTGCGGCAGAGGCACGACGCCTGGAATGCTTGCGAGCGGCGCGCCGCTGTCGGGAGACGCGGCCAGAAGCGCGCTGGCGTAGGGATGGAGCGGTTCGGCGAAGACGTCGTCGACAGGTCCGTCCTCCACCACCTGTCCCGCATACATCACCGTGACGCGGTCGGCGATCTCGGCGACCACGCTGAGGCTGTGGGTGATGAAAATGAGCGCAGAGCCGGTCTCGCGCTTCAATTCCATCAGCAGATCGAGAATCTGCGCCTGGATCGTCACGTCCAGCGCCGTCGTCGGCTCATCCGCTATCAGCAGGGCAGGGTTGTTCGCCAGCGCCATGGCGATCATCATCCGCTGCTTCATGCCGCCCGACATTTCATGCGGATAGTTGCTGAGGCGACGCTCGGGGTCAGCGATCCCGACGCGCCTGAACAGCGAAAGCGCCTCGGCGCGCGCGGAGGCGCGCGAAACGTCGCGGTGCGCGCGGATGGCTTCGATCACCTGATCCCCGGCGCGGTGAACCGGGTTGAGGCTCGACATCGGCTCCTGAAAGATCATCGCGATGGAGCCGCCGCGCAGTTTGCGCAGGTTCGGCTCGCTCTGCCGCAGCAAGTCGATCCCGCCGAACCAGGCCGATCCGGAGGCGGCCTCCGCGGCGGGCGGCAGAAGACCCATCGCGGCAAGCGCCGTGAGCGATTTTCCCGATCCGCTTTCTCCGACAATCGCCAGCGTCTCGCCGCGATTCACGACAAGGCTGACATCCTCGACCGGCTTGATGCGGCCGCGCGGCGTGTCGATTTCAACGGTGAGATTGTCGATGGCCAGCGTGGCGCTGTCGTTCCGAACCGGGGGGGCAAGGCCGGGCAGGACGCGATCAATCAGGCGCAGCTTCGGGCGCGTCGCCTGCGTGCGCGAGGATGGTCAGGGTCAGCGCGGCGCAGGGCCAGACGAGGAGCATGGGCGCCTGCTCCATGGTGGCGCGCGCGCCGCGGATCATCAGCCCCCATGAGGGCGCCGGCGGAACGACGCCGAGACCAAGAAAAGAAAGGCCGCTCTCCAGCACAACGGCGGCGGCGACAGCGAGCGAAAACTGGACGAGCAGGGGGCCAGCGATGTTTGGCAACAGCGTGCGTAGCAGAATGCGTCCCGTCGGCGCGCCAAGGGCGCGCGCCGCTTCCACATAGTCGTGGCTTCGCGCCGAGAGCGTTTCGGCGTAGGCGACGCGCACGAAGCCGGGGAGATAGAGCACGGACAGAACGAGGATCAGCGTTCCGGCGCCTGGGCCGAGCAATGTGACGACAAGCAGAGCGAGCAGCACCGGTGGAAAGCAAAGAATGATATCCATGCTGCGCACCGCGAACAGCTCGCCGAGCCCGCGAAACCAGCCGCCGAGAAGGCCGAGCGCGACGCCGGCCGCGCCGGCGAGAATGGATGAGGAGAAAGCGACCGCGAGACTCATGCGCGCCCCCCAGATCAACCGCGAAAGAACGTCGCGGCCGAATTCGTCGCGGCCGAGCCAGGCGCCCGGTTGCGCGCCTGACAGCCTGCGCGCCACATCCTGTTTTACAGGATCGGCCAGACCAAGGAGCGGGGCCGCCAGCGCGATCGCGATGATGAGCGCGACGAAGGCGCCGGGCGCCCACAGCTTCTTCATGACGCGCGCACCCGCGGATCGAGCGCGGCGTAGAGAATATCCATGATGAGGTTGATAAGCAGGAACAGGCCGGAGATCGTCAGCACGATACCGACCACCATCGGGTAGTCCCGCGCTTCGACCGCGCGCAGCAGCGGCGTTGAAAGGCCCGGCCAGTTGAAAACATATTCGACGAGCACGGTCCCGCCGAGCAGCGTGCCCATCTGCAGGCCGAGCACGGTCAGCACCGGCGTCAGCGCGTTGCGCAGCACATGGCGCACGAGCACGCGCGCCGGCGACAGACCCTTGGCGCGCGCGGTGCGGACGAAGTCGCGCGAGATCGCGTCGAGCACGGAGGCGCGCGTCATGCGGAAAACGATCGCCGCAAGACCTTTTGCGATCGCGATCGCGGGCAGGGCGAGCAAGGTGAAATGCTGCGCCGGATTTTGCGCGATCGGCGTGTAGCCTCCGGCCGGCATCAGTCGCAAGGTTTGCGCGAGCAGCAGAACAAGCAGCGTGCCGAGCACGAAGACGGGAACCGCGAGCAGGAACGCCGCGGTCGCCGAGGCGATGCGGTCAAATCGGCCCCCGCGATGCAGCGCGGCGTAGGCGCCCGCGGGCATTCCGAACACGACGGACAGCGCCGTTCCGGCGAGAATCAGTTCGAGCGTGCGCGGAAGACGCAGCGCGATTTCGCTCGCCACGGGATAGTCGTCCACCAGGGAGTTGCCGAGATCGCCGCGCGTCAGGCCGGAATGGAAAGACAGATATTGATCGAGCAGCGGCCGCTCCAGCCCAAGCTTCTCGCGCAGCTCCGCCACCGCCGCCGGATCCGTCGCGGCACCGCCGGTCGACAGCAGCAGTTCGGCCGGGTCGCCCGGCACGAGATGAAGCGTCATGAAAACGATGGTTGCGACGATCCAGGCCAGCGCCAGGGACGTGAGAATGCGCCGGAACAGCCAGCGCGTCATCCGAACCAGGTCTCCTCGAGCGTGCCTCCGGATGACGTGGTGAGCGCGCCGGGAAGGTTGGAGAAGCCTTTCACGCTTCTGTCCATACCAAAGCCCTGCTGGCGCCAGGCAAGCCCGGCCATCGGCACTTCCTCAAGCGCCGCGCGCTGCATCTCCTTGTAGATTTCCACGCGCTTGGCGAGGTCGAACTCGGCGCGTCCGCGGTCCATCGCCGCTTTCGTGCGCGGCGCCTGAAGCCCGAAGGAGCGGACATAATTCGCTGAAAGCGACGTATCGAGATAAGCGGTCAGGCCGTCGGGGTCGTTGCTGTCGCTGGCGAGACCATGGATCGCGAGATCATATTGCCCGCGGCCGCCCATATTGACGCGTGTCGGCCAGTCGGGAAGCTTGAGTTCGCACTGGATGCCGACCGCGGCGAGATATTGCTGCACCACTTCGGCGGTGTCCTTGTGCATGCCGTACTGGGCGGTCGCGAGCATCGTCGCCTGGATGCCGTTCGCGAATCCTGCTTCGGCCAGCAGCGCCTTGGCGCGGGCCGGATCATAGTTCCAGCCATGGGCGAGGGCGTCGTCGTACCAGGGCGTGCCCTGGGTGATCGGAACGCCCTCAAGCGCCTTGCCGCGACCAAAGAACGCCGCTTTCACGATATCGTCGCGCTTGACCGCATGAGCGACGGCGCGACGGACGCGCGGATCGTTGAAAGGCGGCTTCGACGCGTTGAAAAGCACGCACATGAACGGGCCTTCGACCGCATCGAGCCGCAAACGCGGATCGCTTTCGACTGCATTCATCGATTGCCACGGCACATATTCGATAATGTCGACGTCGCCCGACATCAGCGCCGCCTGACGCAGATTGTCGTCGGCGTAAACGACGAACCTCACGCCCTTCAGCTTGGGAAAGCCGGGCTTGTAGAACTTGTCGAACGGAGTCAGTTCGATCGACGTGCCGCGCTCTTGCGCTGAAATCCGGAAGGGACCGCAACCGATCGGCTCGGCCGCCGTCGATTTCCTGGAAATGATGAAGGTGTTGTAATTGGCGAACCAGGTCGGAATCGTCGCAAGCGGCTCCTTCGTAACAAGCCTGATGGTCTGCGGGTCAACGATCTCGACCGCCGAGATATTCTGAAACTGCTGACGCATATAGGCGGTCGACTTCTCGCCGGCGATCTGTTCGATCGACCATTTCACGTCGTCGGCGGTGACCGGATCGCCGTTATGGAAAACCGCATTGTTGCGCAGCTTGAAAACCCACGCGCCTTTCTCGTCGATGGACCATGAGGTGGCGAGTTCGCCGCGCAGTTCGCCCTTTGAGTCAAATGCGACGAGACTGCGATGGGTGAGCAGCTTCACCGTGCCAGCCGCTGCGCCCGTACTGACCCAGGGTTGCAAGTTCGGCGGAAAGGTCGAGAGTCCGTATCGGATAATTCCGGCAGAGCGCTGCGCCCAGCCAGGGCTCGCTAAGAATGGCAATGCCGCCGCGCCCTGCACGAGCGTCCTTCTCGAGACAGACATGGAACTCACTCCTCCACAGCGCGCGCCCATATGTTAGGGATCATAAGCAGGCATAGAAGAAAGGCAATCTCCGCGCCTGATGAGCGCGTTTCCATGAGAACGTCATGAACTATCCAGCTTTCAGCCTCTCAGGAAAAGCCGCGCTGGCGACCTCCGCGCATTTCTGCACGGTCGAGCCCGCAGAGCGCGTGATTGAGGAAAGCGTGGCGTGGAAGGGCGCGCTCGACATTCTCGTGAACAATGCAGGAATTATCAGCCGGAGGCGTTGCGTGCGGACGAAGAGCGTTACGCCGCAATTTTCGCGCGGAGTTCCGCCGGCCGCTGGGGAGGAGCCGAGGGATATCGGCGGCGCTTCCGTCTTCCTCGCTTCGAACGCCGCCGTTTATGCGCATGGGGCTGTCCCGCCAGTCGGTGGGCGGCGCGCTCGCGCGACAGGCCGCGCAACCGGCGGTAGTTCCATAATCAAACTTATGCGAATCCGTCTATTGACTGAGGAGGCGATGCTTCCCTCGGGAATGGGTCCGCCCTATTCCAAGCCGCGCCGTTTAGCCGGCGACGCTCATGCGGACGCACGACAGGAACGATTCCTTGAAATCATCTCTTGATGTAAAGGTGGCGTTTCTGCCATGACAGGCTCGAATCGTTCGCCGTACGTTCTCTTTGAACGTTGCGTGGTTCGCGCCCCGCGCAATGAGGATCCGCTGTCGCCGTTATGATCGGTAAAATGCATTTCAGGACGATCTGGAAGCGGGCGCTGGCGACCGCGCACGACTTCACGATGGGCGGCGGTGCGCTGATGATCGCGCTCGCGCTCCGCGTCGGAACCGATGATCTCTGGCTCCGCTTTTCGACGATCTGGCCCGCGGCGCTGCTTTTCGCCGCCCTCATCTCGGTCTGCGGCTTTGCGTTTGGTCTGAATGGCGGCATCTGGCGCTACGCGTCGCTGAGCGACGTCAGCGCGATCTTCAAGACGGTGACGCTGGCGGTTCTGCTCTTCGTCCTGATCCAGTTCCTCACCTCGCGCCTGGTCGATCTGCCCCGCTCCGCGCCGCTGATCGCGTGGTTCGTGGCGATCGTGCTGCTGGCGGGGCCCC
>ERZ778027.5260-NODE-5260-length-10133-cov-3.838758_pt1 | contig 10133 bp, 9 predicted proteins | sample MGYA00375757_ERZ778027 | MGnify/ENA primary metagenome ERZ778027 (study PRJEB29350, sample SAMN05389817) | bioreactor metagenome | isolation source: Ammonium sulfate bioreactor | place: South Africa: University of Cape Town | collected 2014-02-18 ... | reverse complement strand
ACTCCATGCTCGCCAAGCTCATCGTCACCGGCGCGAACCGCGAGGAGGCGCTCGAGCGCTCCCGCCGCGCCCTCGACGAGTTCGAGGTCGCCGGGCTGCCGACCGTCATCCCGTTCCACCGCGCGATCGTGCGCGACCCCGCCTTCGCCCCGCAGGACGGTGAGCCGTTCTCGATCTACACGCGCTGGATCGAGACCGAGTGGAACAACGAGATCGCGCCGTGGTCGGGCGAGCTGGGCGACCAGACCCCGGCCGAGCGCCGCAGCAGCGTCGTCGTCGAGGTCGAGGGCAAGCGCATCGAGGTCTCGCTCCCCGCGAAGCTCCTGACCGGCGGCGGCTCCGCCTCGGCCTCCTCCGCTCCGGCCCCGCGCCGCCGCGGCGGGTCCGGTGCGGTCGACACCGCCACCGGTGACTCCCTCACCGCCCCGATGCAGGCGACGATCGTCAAGGTCGCCGTCGCGGACGGCGACGAGGTCGTCAAGGGCGACCTCGTGCTCGTCCTCGAAGCCATGAAGATGGAGCAGCCGCTGACCGCCCACAAGGACGGCACCATCGCCGGCATCAACGCCGCCGTCGGCGAGACCGTCTCCTCCGGCCACCTCCTCCTCAACATCGTCTAGCCCCCCGCGCGTCCCTGGAACTCCGGAGATCTCGCGCTTCATGAGGCGAGGCTCCGGAGTTCCGGCATTCTCAGCGGCGCGTCACGCACGTTCTCCGGAACAGCGAGCGCGGCCTCGATCGCGGACTCGACCTGCCGCCACTCCTGGAGCACCTGACGCGCGGAGAACCTGAGGACGCGGTGGCCACGGCGCACCAGCTCCGCATCACGATGGCGATCCCGCTCGAACGCGTCGCGGTCGGAGTGGAACGCATACCCGTCGAGTTCGACGAGCAACCTTCCGTCGATACGCATGTCCACTCGTCCGGCGCCGCGAACGTGCAGTTGCTGTTCGACATGGTGTCCCCGTCGCTCCAATCGCTGCCGTGCGAGGGACTCCACACCGGACTCGGCACCGGGCCGCGCGAGCCGCACGATCGCGCGCGTCCAATTCGGCTCCGTGTCGAAGAGGACCGGCAGGTCGGCGAGACTCACCAGCCGGGATGAGAGAGCGGTGTCGAGGACGGCGACGGCGTCCTCGGTGGGCGCACAGCGGACGACCGAACGCAGGCAGTCCGCGACGGACACTCTCCACACCTCTCGGCTCTCTCCGCGCGTGACCCAGTGCCGAACACTTCGGTCATCGAGGGCGGCGAGCCGCGTGGCCTTGGCCGGGACCGTGACATGCAGGCGGGCCTCCTGCCCGGCCCACAACCCGTAGGTCCCCGCGGCAGGGAGGCAGGAGAGTCTGCCACCCGCACGCACCGCGGCGACCGCCGAGCCAGGAGCCGTGGGGAGCGCGTAGACGCCGCGCCGCGGCCGGAAGAGGCGCCCGTCGCGGACGCGCCGTCCGAGCTCCTCCGCCGTCGCGCCGGCGCCGAGAAGTTGTCCGAGTGAGGCGATGCCGCCTCGCTCCCCCAGGGTCGTCGTCCAGTCCATGCGTACAGCCTGAAGTGTCCGGCCGCCATCGAGTGGTTCGACGGCGATACCCGTGGATAAGCGGTGTCGCGCCCGAGCTGTGCTGTGAACCGTAACTCCGGCGACTCAGGTCGGCGCGCCGCTCAGCTCACCGTTCGAACGGCAAAACGTCTCGGATCGGGCAGAATCGCCGGAATTGCTGGGGAGGTGAGGGCGACTGGGGAGGTGAGACGACGCCCGGCAGCTCAGTCTTCGGGGGGTGAGCCTTTCAGGGAGATGCTGATCTCGTCGGCGTCGAGGTTGGTGAGGGCGGAGGCGAGCACGTCGGCGTCGAAGGTGCCGTCGTCGCGGGCGTCGAGCAGGGCGGTGCGCTGGGCGTGGAGGCGGTCGAGCGCGAACTTCTTCATGACCTCCATGTTCTCCGGGGTGCGCTCGCGCGACTCGGGCAGCGGGATGTGCTTCGCCGCGTCGTGGAGCATCGACATCACCCGCTGGCGCTCCTCGTTCTGCGCCGCTCGGTCCACCTGGGCCGGCTTCACCAGCTTGAGCAGCCAGCCGATGGTGCCGCCCTGGATGAGCAGCGAGCCGGCCGCCACGAGGAACGCGATGAGGATGAGGACGGGACGGGACGGGGTGCCCTCGACGGGGAGCGTCTGGGCGGCCGCGACGGTGACCGCCCCGCGCATCCCGGCCCAGACCACGATGGTGCCCTCGCGCCAACCGAGGGGCGCGCCGGCGAAGTAGTCGATGTCGGCGAGCGTGCGGCGCAGGCGGGTCGTGAAGCGCCCGACGTCCTTCTCGGAGGGCACGCGCCCGCTGCCGGGGCCGCCGGTGCGCACGAGCGCCTTCGGGTCGTTGTCGGCGTCCGCGATCCGTTGCTGCATGGTCTCGATGCGCGGCCGGAGCTTCTCGCTGCGCCGCGCCCGGCTGCCGAGCGAGCGCAGGAGCGGCGCGACGTACGCGGCGCGCACGAGGATGGTCAGCAGCAGCGCTCCGGCGGCCACGAGCGCGGCGGGGAGGACGCCCTCGTGCACCTTCTCGACCTTCTGCACGATGCCGAACAGCTGCAGGCCCATCGTGAGGAAGACCATGCCCTCCAGGACGAGCTCCACGGTGCGCCAGTTCTGGGCGTCCGAGAGGCGGTGCTGGGGCGAGAGCACGCGGGGCGCGCGGCTCCCGGTGACGAGCCCGGCGACCACGGCGGCGACGAGACCGGAGGCGCCGAGCGCCTCGGCGGGCAGGGAGGCGATGAAGGGCACGGTGAACGAGCTGACCGTGTTGACGGTCGCGTCGGTCACCCGCGCCCGCACGATCAGGTTGACCCGGCCGACCACCCAGCCGAAGACCACCGCGATCACGACCGAGTAGGTGAAGGTCCAGATGACCGTCCCGATGGCGAAGGAGGCGGCGGCCGCAGCGATCGCGGCCCGCAGCAGCACGAGCGCGGTCGCGTCGTTCAGGAGGCTCTCGCCCTCCAGGATCGCGACCACGCGCGGGGAGACGCCGCTCTTCTTGACGATGGAGGTCGCGACCGCGTCCGTCGGGCTGACGATGGCGCCGAGCGCGATGCCCCAGGCGAGGTCGAGGCCCGGGATCGCCCAGGAGAAGAAGAACCCGAGAATCACCGAGCTGAGCACGACGAGCAGCACCGAGAGGCCGCCGATCGCCGTGAACTCGCGGCGGAAGTTCATCGACGGCATGGACACCGACGCGGAGTACAGGAGGGGCGGCAGGATGCCGGCGAGGATCCACTGCGGCTCGATGTCGACGGCCGGCACGAACGGCAGGAGGCTGACGAGGATCCCGGCGATGACCAGGATCAGCGGCGATGCGACACCGAACTTCGGGCCGATGGTGGTCGCGGCCGCGATGGCCAGGACGGCGAGGACGCCGACGACGAGTCCGATCTCCATGCCCCGGACCCTACCTCAGAGGACGATGTGCATGGCGCGCGCGGCGTCCGAGATCGAGCCGGAGAGCGAGGGGTAGACGGTGAAGGCGCGGGCGACCTGGTCGACCGTCAGACGGTGCTCCACGGCGAGCGCGAGCGGGAAGATCAGCTCGGACGCGCGGGGGGCGACGATGACACCGCCGATGACGGTGCCGGAGCCCGTGCGGGCGAACAGCTTCACGAAGCCGTCCCGCAGGCCGAGCATCTTCGCGCGCGGGTTGGACTTGAGCGGCAGTTTGTAGATGTCGCCCTGGGCGATGCCGTCCTCGATCTGCTTCTGGTTCCAGCCGACCGTGGCGATCTCGGGCTGGGTGAAGATGTTCGAGGTCACGTTGCGCAGCTCGATCGGGTTGACCGCGTCGCCCATCGCGTGGAACACCGCCGTGCGCCCCTGCATCGAGGCGACGGAGGCGAGCGGCAGCAGGTCGGAGCAGTCGCCCGCCGCGTAGATGTTGGGGATGGAGGTGCGCGCGACGCGGTTGACGCGGATGTGGCCGGACGGCGTCTGCTGGATGCCGGCCTCCTCCAGCCCGATGCCCGCGGTGTTCGGGATGGAGCCGACGGCCATGAGGCAGTGGCTGCCCTCGACGGTGCGGCCGTCCGCCAGGGTCGCGACGACGCCGTTCTCGGTGCGCACCACGGATTCGGCGCGGGACTTCGAGAGCACCTGCATGCCGTTGCGCTTGAAGACGTTCTCGATGACGCGGGCCGCGTCGGCATCCTCCCCCGGGAGCACCTGGTCCCGGGACGAGATGAGCGTGACCTTCGAGCCGAGCGCGGTGTAGGCGGAGGCGAACTCGGCGCCGGTCACTCCCGACCCGACCACGATGAGGTGCTCCGGCACCGAGTCGAGATCGTAGAGCTGCGTCCAGGTGAGGATGCGCTCCCCGTCCGGGACGGCGGTGGGGAGCACGCGCGGGCGCGCGCCGACCGCGATGACGATCGTGTCGGCCTCCACCCGGTCGAAGTCGGTGCCTGAGCCGCCGCGGGCGGTCGAGACGATGATCGCGCCGTCGCCGTCGAGCCGGCCCTCGCCGTTCACGATGTGCACGCCGGCGCGGACGAGCTCGGCGCGCATGTCCTCCGACTGCTGGCGGGCGAGGCCCATCAGCCGTTTGTTGACCGCGGCGAGGTTGACCGCGATGTCGGGGCGCACCGGCTTGCCGTGGGCGCCGCGCGAGAAGAACTGCACACCCAGGTCCGCGGCCTCGCCGATGGCGTTGGTGGCCTCGGCCGTCGCGATGAGGCTCTTCGAGGGGACGACGTCGGTGATGACGGCGGAGCCGCCGACGCCCGACCGCTCGACCAGGGTCACGTCGGCTCCGAGCTGAGCGCCCGCGATCGCCGCCTCGTATCCGCCCGGTCCGCCGCCGAGCACGGCGATGCGCTGCTTGCGCTCGAATTCAAAGGCCATGCACACCATTCTTCCGCATGCGCACGCGCCGATGCGCATCCCGCCGCTCCTGGACGGCCCGGGCGTGCTCAGTAGAGTTGGCTCATGCTCGAAACGAACACGAATCCCCTCGACGACCCCCAGGCCGACCCGTTCGCGGTCGCCCGCCAGGCGGCGGAGCAGCTGGCCGAGAAGACCGGCGTCGAGAAGCACGACATCGCACTCACACTCGGCTCCGGCTGGGGCAAGGCGGCGGACCTCATCGGCGAGACCACCGCGACGATCCCCGCGACCGAGATCGTGGGCTTCGGCAAGCCCGCGCTCGCCGGCCACGTCGGCACGCTCCGCTCGGTGCTGCTGCCGAGCGGCAAGCGCGCCCTGGTCATCGGCGCCCGCACCCACTACTACGAGGGCCACGGCGTGCGCCGGGTCGTGCACAGCGTGCGCACCGCGGCCGCGACCGGCGCGACCACGATGATCCTCACCAACGGCGCGGGAGGCATCAAGGAGCACTGGAAGCCCGGGACGCCCGTGCTGATCAGCGACCACATCAACCTCACCGCGGACTCCCCGCTGGAGGGGGCGACCTTCATCGACCTGACCGACCTGTACTCGAGCAGCCTCCGCGAGCTCGCGAAGTCGATCGACGGCTCGCTCGACGAGGGCGTGTACACGCAGTTCCGCGGCCCGCACTACGAGACGCCGGCCGAGGTGCAGATGGCGAAGACGATCGGCGGCCACATCGTCGGCATGTCGACCGCCCTGGAGGCCATCGCCGCCCGTCAGGCCGGGATGGAGATCCTGGGCATGTCGCTCATCACCAACCTGGCCGCCGGCATCCAGAAGACCCCGCTGAGCCACGCCGAGGTCATCGAGGCGGGCCAGGAGGCCGAGCCGGTGATCAGCGCGCTCCTCGCCCGGATCGTGGCGGCACTGTGAGCGCCGCGCTCGACACCGACGCGCTGCTCGCCGCGGCGCGCGCCTGGCAGGAGCAGGACCCGGACCCGGAGACCCGCGCCGAACTGGAGGCGCTGGTCGCCGCGGCCGCCGAGGGCGACGCGGACGCCGTGGCCGACCTCCATTCGCGCTTCGACACCCGCCTCGCCTTCGGCACCGCCGGGCTGCGCGGCGAGATCGCGGCCGGCCCCAACCGGATGAACCGCGTGCTGGTCTCGCAGGCCGCCGCCGGGTTCGCGCGGTGGCTGCTGGAGCACACGCCCGTCGGCACGCCGTCCGTCGTCATCGGCTACGACGGCCGCAAGAACTCCGACGTCTTCGCGCGCGACACGGCGGAGCTGATGGCGGGCGCCGGCGTGCGCGCCGTGCTGCTCCCCCGCCTGCTGCCGACCCCCGTCCTCGCGTTCGCGGTGCGCCACCTCGACGTGAGCGCGGGCGTGATGGTCACCGCCAGCCACAACCCGCCCAACGACAACGGGTACAAGGTCTATCTCGGCGGTGTGGACCACGGGTCGCAGATCGTCTCGCCGACGGACGCCGAGATCGCCGCGCAGATCCTCGATGTTGCCTCGGGGAGCGTGCTCGACCTCCCGCGCTCGGAGCAGTACGAGATCGCGTCCGACGACGTCGAGCGCGCGTACATCGAGGCCACCGCGACGGTCGCGACGACCGATGCGCCGCGCGATGCCGTCTCGTACGCCTACACCGCCATGCACGGCGTGGGCTGGCGCACGGCCCGCGAGGTGTTCGCGGCCGCCGGGTTCGCCGAGCCGGAGGTCGTGGCCGCGCAGATCGATCCCGACCCGGCTTTCCCCACGGTCTCGTTCCCGAACCCGGAGGAGCCGGGCGCGATGGATCTCGCGTTCGAGACGGCCAGGGCCGCCGGCGTCGACCTCGTGATCGCCAATGATCCCGACGCGGACCGCCTCGCGGTCGCCATCCCGGACGCCGCGTCGGAGCAGGGATACCGCCGGCTCAGCGGCAACGAGGTGGGGGGCCTGCTCGGCTGGCGTGCCGCCGAGCTCGCCGAGGCGTCCGCCGGGGACGGTGCGCCCGACGGCGTCCTCGCCTGCTCGATCGTCTCCTCCCCCGCTCTGGCCGCGGTCGCGACCGCGTACCACCTCGACTTCGCCGACACCCTCACCGGGTTCAAGTGGGTCTCGCGCGCGCCCGGGCTGATCTTCGGGTTCGAGGAGGCTCTGGGCTACCTCGTGAACCCGGGGACCGTGCGCGACAAGGACGGCATCTCCGCCGCGACGGCCCTGCTCGACCTGGCGGCGACGCTCGCCGCCCAGGGGCAGACGATCGCCGACCGGCTGGACGCGTTCGCCGAGAAGTTCGGCTATTTCGCCAGCGAACAGATCTCGATCCGGGTGACCGTCCTCTCCCGTATCGGCGAGATCATGGCCGCCCTGCGCGCGACGCCGCCGAGCCGGCTCGGCGACGTGCGCGTGGAGCAGATCGACGACCTGCGTGACGGCTTCGAGGGGCTCCCCCCGAGCGATGTGCTGCGCATCCTGCTCGCCGACGGTTCGCGCGTGATGGTCCGCCCCAGCGGGACCGAGCCCAAGCTGAAGATCTACATCGACGCGTCGAGCGACGAGGGCACGGTCGACGAGCGCCGCAGCACGGCGACCGCGCGCGTCGCAGCGCTCGGTGAGGCGATGCGCGCTCTCACGGCGTAGGGACGGAACGCGACCGGACGGTGGCGCGGGCGGCGTAGCTGAGCAGGAACGCCGCCAGCGCCACCACGGTCACCACGGCGCCCGCGAACGGCACCGCCACCGCGCCTCCCGCGCCCAGCGCGAGGGATCCGAGCGGAGGCGCGATCGCGATCCCGACGTACATCGCGGTCGAGTACCAGGAGAGCGCGAGCGCCGAGGTCTCGGGATCCACGTGCACGAGCCGGTGCTGGACCGGGATGGCGATCGCGAAGGCGGCGATGCCCCAGAGCGCGAAGACGACCAGGGAGGCGGCGAACGACGCCTCGACGAACGGCAGGATCGTGAGCGCGACCACCTGGCCGACGAGGGCGATGGCGGCGACCGTGCGGCTCCCGAAGCGATCGGTCAGCGGGCCCGCGACGATGTTGCCGATCACGCCCGCCGCGCCGTAGGCCAGCAGCAGCACGGCCAGCAGCGGTCCGGAGCCGCCGGTGGAGGGGCGCGTCACCGCCGCCGAGAAGATGTAGACGATGTTGAACCCGGCGATCATGAACACCGTGGTCGCGAGCAGTGCGAGCACGCGCAGATCGGCCAGGGTCACGAGCCGCCGCCGCAGCGTCGCCGGCGGAGCCAGCGGCACCCGCCGCACGAGCAGCGGGATGAGAGCGGCCAGCACGGCGCCGAGCGCCACCACGCACCAGAGGGCGAACCGCCAGCCCGCGACGCCGCCGAGCGCGGTACCGAGCGGCGAGCCGACCGCGGTCGCGAGCGTGAAGCCCGCTCCGACCAGGGCGAGGGCGCGCCCGCGCTTCTCCGGGGAGGACAGGGCTGCCGCGGCCGCGGTGGCCGTCGGGACGAGGGCGGCGCCGCCGATGCCCGAGAACGTACGGCCGGCGATGAACCAGCCGAGGTCGGGTGCGAGGGCGGCGACCGCCGTGCCGACGGCGAACAGGGCCAGACCGACGCCCATCAGCGTCGAGCGCGGGACGCGTGGGAGCAGGATGGAGACGGCCGGTGCCGCGACCGCGACGACGAGCGAGTAGGTCGTGATCGAGACGCTGACGGCCGAGGGCGTGGTGCCGAGCGTGCTCGCGATCTGCGGCAGCAGGCCCGCGATGACGAACGCGTTCGTCCCCACGACGAAGAGCCCGAGCGCGAGGACCACGAGAGCCGGGGTGGTCCTGCGGTACGATTGTTCGATGGTCGTCATACGGTCAGCGTAGGGCGATAGTTCGATGATTGTCAAACAATTGGACGCCGCATGACCGAATACCCCTCTCCGCCGATGGCCGAGGTCGAGCTGGTGGACCTGCTCCGCGCCGTCGCCGACCCGGTCCGGCTGCAGATGGTGCGCGTCCTCGCCGACGGCGAACCCCATCCCAAGGCCCTCACCGAGTGGGGATGCGACGTGCAGAAGTCGACGATGGCGCACCACTTCAAGACCCTGCGCGAAGCAGGCCTCACCAACACGATCGTTTCCGGCCGCACGCACGACATCCAGTTGCGCCGGGCCGAGCTCGCCGAGCGCTTCCCCGGTCTGATCGAGGCGCTCCTCACCGCCGCCGACTGAGCCGGGATCCAGGACGCCCCCGGCGGTCAGCCCAGCGCTTCGTCGAGCTTCTGCTCGAGCTCGTCGAGATCGAAGTAGTTCTGCACGACGATCACGTCGGCGTTGGTCGGGCCGATCCGGTCGACCAGCTCCGGCGACGTGAGGATGATCTGAGCGTCGCTCGCCGCAGAGGTCACGCTCGCGATGTCGGCGGCGGCGACGTCGGCGTCGAGGCCCAGCCGCTCCAGAACCCGCTCCGCGTTCACCTTCAGGATGCCGGACGTGCCGATGCCGGCACCGCAGATCGCGACGATCTTCACCGCGCAGCGTCCTCGGTCAGAGTGAGGATGCGCTGCACCTCTGCGACGTCCGCCGCCGCGGCCAGCGCCGGGATCGCCTCGGGGTCGTTGAACACGTTGGCGAGCTCGGCCACACTGCGCACATGGCCCTCCGGTGTGGAGACGGCGAGGCCGATCACCACCGAGACCGGGTCGTTGTGCGGATGGCCGAAGACGACGGGCTCGTCGAGGGTCACGACGGAGAGCCCGTCGTGGTGCACGTCGGGACCGGGTCGCGCGTGGGCCAGCGCGAGTCCGGGGGCGATCACGATGTAGGCGCCGAACTCCTCGATCACCTGGATCATCCGTGCGCCGTAGCCCTGCTCCGTCGCACCGGAGCGCGTCAACGCCTCGCCCGCCAGCTCGACGGCGTCGCGCCAGTCCGAGGCGTGGGCTCCGACGGTCACGGCGGAGTCGGGCAACGGTGGCAGCGGCATGTGTCCAGCGTACGCGTTAGCGCGTCAGGAACCCTCGAAACCTGCTGTGATGATCTCGGCCAGTTCCTCACGCTGCTCGACGGGGAGGAAGGCCCCCGCCGCGGCGTTCAGCTGGAAGATCTCGAGGTCCGTGCTGTCGTACGAGAAGGCGTCCGCGAGGATGCTCAGCTCACGTGTGAGCGTGGTGCCGCTCATGAGCCGGTTGTCGGTGTTGACCGTCACCCGGAAGCCGAGCTGATACAGCAGATCGAACGGGTGGTCGAGGATGTCGTCGCCCCACGCGGCGATCGCGCCGGTCTGCAGGTTCGAGGTCGGGCTGGTCTCCAGC
>ERZ778027.5254-NODE-5254-length-10144-cov-3.481019_pt1 | contig 10144 bp, 16 predicted proteins | sample MGYA00375757_ERZ778027 | MGnify/ENA primary metagenome ERZ778027 (study PRJEB29350, sample SAMN05389817) | bioreactor metagenome | isolation source: Ammonium sulfate bioreactor | place: South Africa: University of Cape Town | collected 2014-02-18 ... | reverse complement strand
CCGCGGCCACCATGGTGGCTGCTCCTTCGGCGGTGGCTCTGCAGCAGCAACAGCATCAACAGGCCCCCAACCCGTTCAGCCACCCTCCACCGCACTTTGTGCCGTTCGGTGCTCCTTCGGCGCCTCAGTTCCAGCAGCCATCGTACATCTCGTCGGTTCCTCAAGAGCAACAACAAGCGGTTGGAGTGCCGGTTCCTCAGCAGCAACAGCAGCCGCAACAAGCTGCCTCTCCTCCTCAGAACAAGTATGGCCCTGCGATGGGCGTGCCAGTCTACCCTCCTGGTGTCATGAATCAACTTCAGCAGCAACAGCAGCAGCAACAGCAGCAGCAACAACAGCAGCAACAACAGCAGCAACAACAACAGCCGTTCGCACGTGCTCAGTCGCCCACCAACACGATGCAGCAATCGTACATCACCTTGCCGCCGAACTATCCGCCTCCTCCTTTGCCGGTCGGCGAGCAACAGCAGCAGCAACTGAACTCGATGCCGTCGTTCACCGGCGTGTCGACCTACACTGCGACGCCGCTTCCGACCTCAGACATTTCGCAGTACTACTCGTACGCCACCACCATGGTCGGTGGCCCGGCTCATGCACAGTAATTTCGCGTGAGCCTCGAGCCTTCTGCACCCGTGATGGGAAGGCCCCTACTTGTACATTGTAAGAGCCATGTGAAATACAGTACCCGCTAGCTTCTTGTTTTCCATACGATTCTGAGCCAGCTTGTGAGATCGGTTCCGGAAGTCAGTTCGAGTTGTTTGGTTGCGCTGTACAACAATTTCTCTCATTTCATTCGTGCTCTCATCCACAACGCATCTGTTCGATTGTTGGCTCGGTTGTTGGCCAACGATGGGTGATCATATCGATGATCAAGAAGCACTGCAAGAAGCGTTACTATCGGCAGTCGAAGAGGGTAGCGTCGAGCACGTCGAGCAGCTACTCGCACGCAATGCAAGCGTCGCGCACTCGTTCGATGGATGGACGGTGCTACATGCGTGCGCTGCACAAGGCAACGAGCACGTGATGCGCTTGCTACTCGAGCGCCAAGCCAATGTCGATGCCACCGATCAATCACTCTCTACACCCTTGATACACGCTGCGGGAGCCGGGAACACTGAGTGTGTTCGTATTCTGCTGAGTTCACGCGCCGACGTCAACGCGCTCGACTCGACGAGCTCGAGTGCATTGATCCACGCAACTACCGAAGCACACTTGGATATCGTTGAAATGCTGCTGCTCCATGGAGCAGACAAGCGTATTTGTACAGTACGATTGACTCTCGTAGAGCAGCTACACTTGAATGTGTGTCAAGCTGATTCGATTCGATTCAATGTGTGGCTGTGATATCGATAGAACTCTCGCTATCAACGAGGCACTGCGGTTGAACTGGCACGCACGCCTGAGCTGCGGCACTTGATTCAAGCCACTGGTATGCCAAACAACTCCTGCTCTCAACGATTACAAGCGTGCTCGTTGACGTACGTCGCTTCCTTTGACTCGATGCACTCAGAGTATCGATGGAGCGTTCGGAAGCATTACTACGCTCCTGCACGCATGAAACAAGCCATCCACATGATGGTGATGCTACGCTCGATCGAACACCTGTCGGTCGTCTCCCTGCTGCCCAACGAAATCTTGATCGAGATCTTTGAAGCGCTCGATGTCAACTCATTTCTTGGTGAGCTGATACCGTCCTCGAGTGCTCGTGATGGGGGAGATCACAGTGTGTTGCAGAGCCATCAACAATACGCGGCCATGTAGCAGTAGCATACAAGCACAACAGCAAGAAAGATATATCGCACGAGGGGATCTCACTCTTATTCTTATTGGCGCGTTAGCTGTTTGCTATACAGAAAAAGTACACTGATATCGACAAGGCACACAGGATCGAGAAGCACAAGATAATGACGGCAACCACGTAGTTGCCCTCTGACGACTCCACCTGTATCACGGCATCTAGAGAGTGGAGCGAGGGAGAGATTCATACACCGATTAGATGATACTCGTGTTAGGTCACTGAGGAAGCATAGCTGCTCGTACCACAACGAGAGATGCTCCATCTAGAGGAACTACACGGCTGGCGTGAAGAGTCGCCAGATGTCGCAGCAGCCATGCAGAAGCCAGTACCGAGACCGGTCGAGCACCAGCCACAGTCCTGGCCCTTGACGAGACACGATTGACAATCGAACAAGATGCTACAGCTCAACAACGGCTCGCAAATGGTGCCCAACCACTTGGTGAGGCATTCGCACTGCGGCGGTCCATTGTCCCTTGGGATGCACTGGCCGCCTTTGCAGGACTCGCTGCATGGAACTGCATTCGCAACGCCTCGGTGAGCTTCGTGTTGCTGGAGCCGAAGCCTCATTGCACGCAACGTACGCCGTGGCATCGAGCAGAAAGGACCGTAGTAGTCTCGAGTACAAGTACACGCAGCAGTAGGATCACATACTCCTTGGCGCGCATCGACCGAATCGTACGCCGCTGGATCGAATTGGTACTCAACCGCTGCAGTGGCGTTGACGATGCCCCAGCCACATTGATTGTTGGGCGTAGAGGAGTTGGATGCCGTCGCTAATAGTGCTGCACGAACCTAGAGTTTATCAATGGCCAAGTGTGAGCGAGGAGGGAGAGTGAGTGTGAGAGAGTGTGAGAGTATACTTGAAAGGCACTCCAACTAGGATGCGCTTGTAGTATCAATGCACAAACACCTGCAACTAACGGAGTTGCAAACGACGTTCTGACAGAACAACATAGACACGAGTGAGTGAGTGAGCTCGATTTCCAACTGATATGACCAGTTTCTCTCTCATTGCATACCCGCTTGCAAGTTTGTACTCTCCCAAGTAGTTGGCGACTTTGACTTGGAATCCCATGGCACATGTATCTGGCTTCTCATACGAAATGTACGTATTCAGCCAGTGTGCACAACTCCTCTCCGCTTCTCGTGATGTATGGCATACCTTGATTCGTCCGTCGATCGTAGGGCCAAGAGCTGAGAAGATTGCCAACTCGCCAGCCACAGTCACAGCCCCGACGGTGATGGCATTCTGTGCATCAGCTGGAGTATCAAGACCTCGGATCGAACGATTTCCTGCAGCTTGAACGACCACGACACTACGTTCTACGGCAGCATCGACAGCCCTGGCAGGCTTCGAGGTCTTGCCGTCGAGATCCGGATAGAGCCACCAGTTCGAGTAGCCGACCGACGACGAAACGACATCGGTACCAAGCGCTTCTCCCCATTCGAGACCTGCCACATAGTAGTCCTCTTCGATGGGCGTCTCCTGTAGATGTATGGCCGAGAGAGCACACTGGTTGGTTCTCTGTGCCACAGCGCGCCTTCGGTATGGAGCAGTCGTAGATACCTTTGTGACGTCTTCGGTCTTTGCCAACAGGTAGCCAGCATCGAACGCTGGCCCGTAGAGTGCACCGTCAGCTCGACCACCAGCAACCGAGGTGGTTGCCGTGCCGTGATCTTCGGCGCTCTGTAATGTGGCACGTTTGGTGGCTCCTTCGACATTACTTCGTCCATGTACAAAATCGTAGTGCGCAATGATCTTGGGCATTGCTGGATGCTCGAGATTGTAGCCTAGAGTCGTGTTCGAGCGAACGATCGGATGGAAAGAGAGCAGGTGTTAGCAGCGGTTCTCGGCTCACTCACGCAGCCAGTCGATTGGCCACGAACCCGAATCGAGCATCAGGATTTGAACGCCACTGCCATTGAGACCCCGGTTGTGCAGCGGAATGACCGAGATAGCCTCGAGCTGTGTGCGTGATCCGCCATATCGAAGTTCGTTCGTGGCCATGTTGGCGTTGACCTGGCGGCGGCCATGATTCGCTCGAATGACGGATGGCTCTTGGTCGCTCTCGAGAGCCATGGACGAGTCTTGAGCACGAGGAACGGTGACTTCTTGTCGTCGTTCATACGATCGCACAATGTCGATCTCTTGTACAAACTCCAGCGCACACAAGCGATCGAGTAGACTCGAATCGCGTTGTAGTAAGGAACGCGAGATCGAGATCGAGATCGCATTGAGCCAACGAGATATCGAGCGTAGCTCCACGAGGTATCCTCCTCCTCTTCCTCCTCGTGAGGCAGCTGCATCTTCATAACCACGCATTCGAACTGCAAGGTTCGGTAGTGCATGACACGATTCACTCGACGACATGAATCCGAGTGCTTCTTGTTGTTGGTTCGGATACCAATCGAATTGATCGAGTGGCTGCCTCTCGATGATACTCTCGAACAGTAGGCGAATGTACTTGGCACTCACTGCACGATCACCTTCGAGCCATGCCTGTATTCGATCATGATCGTAGCAAGCGAGTGACGTACGATAGATACTGATCAGTGAGTTGAGCTGCCTCTGCCTATGACGGGGACAGAGAGAGAATGAGAGAATGGCACCTTTGCATGTCGATGGCGTCGAGCGATGGCCTTGTCTGAGAGGCGGTATCCATGACCGAGAAGCTCGCCTGCGTGTCGTATCCTATCATAGAGCCGCTGCGTTGTCGGCGTCATACTGAGGCCGCTCGGTGGCGTCGACGAAGATAGCTGCTTCACGAGTTGCGTCATGTTGTGGTGTCGTTGATTGCAAGCATCGTGCGAGTGCTTGTCTGTGAACGAGATCCACAGCCGAAGATCATCGGCTTGTGCAAGACTGCACTCGATTGGTTCAGTCACCCGATCCTTCTATGCATAGCCATGCAAACATAGCGCCATCGCCACATACGTTCGAACAATATCTGGATGCAGGGGAGTTGAGTTTGGTGCAGTTGATCGAGAGGAGTGCTGCTGATGCTCATGAAGCAAGAGAACGTGGCGCAGTGTCGCAGTGAGTTTGTGCGAGTTGAATCGATCGGGTTTCGAGGTAGAGTCGTCAATCGAGACAGCACTCGATGGGACAGTGACCATGACCAACAGCATTGAGGTGATGACGATCAGTGTCATCACAAGAGAGCCAATGTCATGTTGAGGTTGGCGATGGAGGAGGTGATGCATTGTTGAAGGAGCGAGTGAGCGAATGAGATAGCACTGTTCTTGACCTCAACACCAGTACCCAACCAATTCCGCGCGCCCAGGCCTTCAGCACTCGAGCACTCGACAACCACTGCTGGACCATGGAGCACAACCCATAAGCCACCGGACCGAGAGTTGATTCGTGATATAAGAGCAAGGGCGTGTGGATGGCATGGTACTTCTCGGCTTCGGCTTCGAGCAAGTGTAGTATCTGTTCTTATCAGTGTAATATCTGATACGTACCTCTCCGGAGGTACCATCAATGTTATCGAATTTGTGACTCTGGGGGAGTGGGAGTGTTGATGGGCGACTTGGTCGACCATCGCCTGCTCGACTATCGGCCTTGCACTGCACTAGCTGCTTGGTACCATCCGGTAGACCCCAACCCTTCCTTCTCTCTTTCTTTCGATTGTGTGTATGTCTTTTTTGCGTGTCAATATGCATCAGCAACAATATCGCGAAACAATCGAGCTATAGATGCCGCACTGCAAGTAGCGCTGCAGTCGCGAGTGCCAACCAGGCGTTGGTAGTCTTGAGCTCGGCCCACACGGCCTCCCACTGCTGCCGACCGCGCACCAGCGCCTCGAACGGTATGTTGGAGGTGATCTCGTCGATGGCGGCCGACAGCTCTCCTCCCGAACCTCGCCGGTAGCGGTAGTCGATGTGCGTCGTTCCGATGACGCCCATGGCAATCGGTCCCGAGCACAGCGCCACGGTGCTGGCGAAAGGCGTACGCAGCGCGGCTCCGGCTGCAAAGAGCGCCAGACTCCATAGCATCGGATGGCGAGTGATGCGTTGGATACCACTCACGGCGCCATCGGCGTCGCTCGTGCGTGAGCCAAAGTCCATCGGGCAGCGAGCCTTGAAGCGCATCGTCAAGATACTGCTACCGCCGCTGGTTGACTCGGTAGCATCGCTGCTGGTCGTCTTGCTGTTGTGCTTGCTGTCGTCGCTTGGCGTCGGCGCTGTTGGTTCGACATCGACCTTGGCTTGCACGAGCTCGACCGGCACCTGCAGCTTGGGCAACAGCTGCGACGCGAGCACCAGCCCGGTGCCTTGAAGCACGAACGACGCCAACACTAGCGGTCGAGGTACGCGCGACGCCCAGATGCGTGTCTCGTTTCGATAGCGCAAGAAGCCGTACGCGACCGAGAGACATGCACCGCCCGAGAGCGTGTTGTACACGGCATGGTAGATATCGTTGCTCGTGGCGGCGATCAGTTGCTCGCGATACTGCGATAGCGCCAGGTTCTCGGCGACGAATGCTGCCCAGCCGAGCGAAACCCAGCGCACAGCGCGATCACTGACGAAGGCGCGAAGCATGTCTGACGAAGAGAGAGGGAGCGATTGGAGAGTGAGGAGGTCAAGAACAGTAACCAATTAGTGTTTGCTCGTACTACAACTGTCTGGCCCGCACCTGGTGGTGGTAGTGCACCGTTTGACTCATGGCCTTCTGCTCCTACTCAGGTCAGCGCTACACCCGTGCCCAGCGATGCAGTGTCGAATTGAGCCGTCCTATTTCTTCTTCGGCGTCCTGGCTTGTCTCAATCAAAATTGCACGAGTCGGGTAGCAGCTACAAGTAACCTCACCTCCAATCGCTGCAACGAGTGCGCATACGAGAACCTCACACCCTGGCGCGTTCGGCTGGGCTTGCGGTCTTGTTATTGTTCTTGTTATTCGACCTATGATGTTGGCGCCGTCAATTTCGGGTGCTTTGCGGTATCAGCACGTGCGGCGGTGCTTACTCATTTTCCCTTAACAGGCCAACCTCCTTCTCTCTCTCTTTCCCTCCCTTTCTCTCTCTCTCTCTCTCTCTCTCTCTCTCTCTCTGCCTCGTTCCTTCTTCCCCAGTTCCGCCGTTAGAACAACACGATCGACCATTTGCCTAGCACACACACACGAGCAGCATATCGTCTTCGCAGTTACTGCTTCGAGCTTCCATCACGATGGAGCGACGTCGGCCTGTGTGGGTTGGTTCAACAGCCCACTCTTGGTCCTTCGCTTCGATGTTGCTCGTGTTGAGCGTGCTGGCTGGCGCATACGTTCAGCTGGTGGCGGGCCAGTGCATGGTACCGTCCACTGGTGAGACTGGGTACGATACCATGCGCCATTTGGCTGGCCATCGATGGCCGCCACTATCGCCATCGTATCATATCAACATTAGGGGCGTCATCAAGTACACTAACCGACAACATGATGTAACCGACAGCGGCGATGGATATCTGGCAACGTTTTCATCGACACTACGCATCTACAACGTCTATCATCATCAAGTACGGCATGCACGCATTCATTCGCGCCATACGTATGTGTATCAGCACCTCCGCTACTAACCGAGACCAACGTTGTTTGCCGCCCAGGAAGCCGAAGTTGTGTGTATGTGTACTTCTCCCATACCGTTTGGAGTTGCTCACGAACGATGTACGTGTTGGTTGGTTGGCTCAAACGCAACTATCCTTGTCGATCGTAGGTTTGGACCCAATCGCAGGAACGATTTGCGGTCCTCCTATCATTGCGCACTCGGCCATCCCGGGCTTCTCGGCCATATACTCCACACTGCAAACGCCTCCCGGCTTCGATGGGCAGATCATGCTCAACGAACAATACTTGTTCTTCACCGCCACGGCGTACGACAACACCAACGCCTATCCACACTGGGGAATCGTACGTTGCGCCAGTGACTCTCGCCTGGCGAGGTGCGCGCGCGTGTGGCGTACAAGAGCTCAACGAAGCCTGCGTACGAGTAGGCGTGCTTCGATACGCTCGCTGGCGGACCAGGCGCCTACTGTAGCACTGGCGGTTTCCTGGCACTCGGCACTTCGCCAGTCAACCCATCAACGAGCACGAGCTACGGCGGAGGCTTGGTGGCGTTCCCTGGTGGAGTACCGAACCAATTCCTCACTTTCGGTGCGTGATACAATGGATGGCGAGTTGGCGCGCATCAAATAACAACAACATACCAATCGCACTGCTGCTGGTGGGGATGATGGTGATGGTGCTTGCGTACTCTAGGTGGAGACCTGTCGCTGTACTGCGTGGTTCTCAGTGGAACCACGGGAGCAATGTCTCCTTGTCCAGCACCGCACAACTCCCCCTTGACGCCCACACTGGGCGGTACGACCGCCAGCGCACCATTGCTATTGACACTGGGAACAAAGGTGTACGCGACGTACGAGGACGGCACCAACGCCTACGTCGTGTGCTACGACTTTAGCCAGCTGTCCCCGTACCCGTGCAACAACCCAAGCCCCGGAATCACGACACGAGTGATGATGTTCAGTGGCTCACCCGAGCTATACAACACGTGGTTTGCGTACGACGCGACAATGACTCCGACGCACATTTGTACGTCGTTCTTTCGACAGATGCAACTCTCGTGCGTGCAATTGTCCGACGGCGCCATGATCACCACCTTGCCAAGCTACGTTTCGAACTCGAATTGGTTCGTCGGAAACCTCGGCTCGCATGCGACTATCGGCACCAAGTCGTTCTTCAGCTTGCACAGCGATGTAATGGCCGATACGATCAGTACGTTGGGACTCTCGCTGGCACGAGAGAGATGATGACGATGATGATGATGGTGGCGGTGGTTCCCTCTTCTTACCGACAGCCACGGTTCATTCGTGACCAACGCTGACAGGGTGTTGGGACTGGGCCAGCAATGCCCAATGCGGGCAGTTGGTAGCACCTGCTGGTGGCTCCTTCTACTACGCCATCACGGTCGATCCTGACGGTTGCATGTGGGCACTGTCGGATAGCCACGTCTCGGTCAACTTTGACGTCAACTTTAATACGCCGTGCGCCACCGCACCGCACGGCATCGCCAATACCGACTTTCTGCTCCTCAACACACCGATCCCATGCATGTCGAGCGTGGCATACGACGTGCTGGCCAACGACGTGTTCATCTTTCCGTCGTCTCTGACGGCAACCTCGAGCAGCCCGGTGACCTCGAGCGCCGTCACCATCGGGCCACCTTATGAGCTGCAGTGGACGCCACCGAGCAGTTGCAGTGGCGCCGGCTGGACCGGCATCGCGGCCGTGTCGTACCGCGTGTGCTCGAACGCATGGGCCACCTCGAGTGCCACCGCCAATTGGTACATTGTGTCGAATCCGGGCCCGATCGTGCTGCCGGCCATCAGTTACACGGTGGTGGATTTTCAGTCGACCACCGTGCCGCTTAGCGATTGGATCACGCAAGGAGTGTTCCCGATCGACTACAATTCCTTCCAGATCCTGACCAACGTATCGCCGCAGATCGGCTGGGTCACCTACAATCCGAGCCCGATCCCATCGCTCACCTTCCTTCCCAACCGCAACCTGGCGGCGCCTCTCGTCATCAGGACGCAAATCTGCGACAACCCCGGAACGATCGGATCGCCACCAATCACCATTCCTCGCGTGTGCAAGCAGACGGTCGTCACGTTCGTTCCGTACTACGTGCACTGGGCCGCTCCAAACCTCGATCCGTACACGTTTTGGTACATGTACTGGCCGGGATACATTGAATGGAATTGTACGTCGCTCTGCTCATTTCAACGGGCTCTCCCTGCTACTAACAATGTCCGTTGCATTCCACGGCCGTGCAGCGAACCTGCCCGATGACTTTCAGCTGCAGCTCGCACTCGTCAAGCTACCGTCCATGACCAACGTGGCCAACTTTGTTCTGCCTCTGCAAGATATCAACGGCAACGCCACTTGGACTCCAGTACGAGGACGGCTAAACAACATGGATCACTTGCGTTCCTTGTACTCACGCTAAGATGCACTCGATGTCTGCATTGTAGCACAATATGATGCCCGGCAAGTATCAATTGTACATCAAGAGCTATGGCAACTCGATTCCCGCGTTCAATCATGGTTACCAGTGGCCTAGTAGTGGTGTCATCGAGGTACTGTCAACTGTCAATATGTGAGTAGTCACTGATGAAATGTACTCACTCTCACTCATTCATTCTCACTCTCCCCAGCTGCGAATCAAGCCACCAAAAGGTTGATACCATCAAACTGCCGTGACTGCCGTTGCCTTTGTTCATATATATAACCCTATCACACCACATCACATCACACTCAGCCAAACTACTCGTGCTCCATTTGTTGAAACGAGTAAGCAACCTCTCTAT
>ERZ778027.5252-NODE-5252-length-10148-cov-3.967304_pt1 | contig 10148 bp, 8 predicted proteins | sample MGYA00375757_ERZ778027 | MGnify/ENA primary metagenome ERZ778027 (study PRJEB29350, sample SAMN05389817) | bioreactor metagenome | isolation source: Ammonium sulfate bioreactor | place: South Africa: University of Cape Town | collected 2014-02-18 ... | reverse complement strand
ATGTTGCGGTAGCCGAGAAACGCCACGACGGCGAACGCGACGAAGGCGTAGATCCACCAGGGGATGCTGGGCACCCCGTACGAGCCGAGCAGCGAGTCCACGCCCGGGCCGATCAGGCCGAAGACGGCCGCTTCGAGCGTGAGGTACGACAGCAGGGCGGCGAAGCCCGTGCCGAGCCCCGCGCTGCGGCCGAGGCTGCGGTCGACGTAGGAGTAGAACGCGCCGGCCGACTTCACGTGCGGGGTCATCGTCGTGAAGCCCACGGCGAAGAGCAGCAGCACGACGGTCGCGATGATGAACGTGGCGGGGAAGCCGGCGCCGTTGCCGACGGCGATGCCGAGCGGCACGGGTCCGCCGATCACGCCGAGGGGCGACGCGGCGGCGACCACCATGAACACGATGGAGGCGACGCCGAGGTTGCCTCGGAGCCGGGAGCGGGCGGGTGCGTCCGCCGGGGCGGTCGTCGCGGTCTGGTCGTCGATGGCCATGGGGGTCCTCGCGGTTCGGGAAGGGGTGCAGGAAGGCGGTGCACGCTGGAGGGCGGTGCACGCTGGAGGGAATGTAGCGTCGCGGCCGCCCCGCCGTCTCGGCCGGTTACCGAATGTTGCCGGCGACGGGTTCGCCGAGCGTCACGGCGGCGGCGGGATGCGTCGCCGCGATGCGCGGTCCGGTCGCGCCGAGCTTCTCCCGCAGCGTCCCGGGGCGGTACGCGGTCTGGTAGCGGCCGCGACGCTGCAGCTCGGGCACGAGCAGGTCGACGACGCCCTCGAACGTCTCGGGGACGGCGGCGGCGGCGAGGTTGAACCCGCCCACGCCGGTCTGGTCGACCCACTCCTCCAGCGCGTCCGCGACCGTCTCGGCCGACCCGGCGATGACCGGGCCGTCGCCGCCGATGCGGGCGTACTCCGCGATCTCGCGCACCGTCCACGCGCGGTCCGGGTCGGCGGCGCTGAACGCACGGACGACGGACTGGATGGCGTTGGACTCCTGATCGCGCAGCACCGCGTCGGGGTCGAGGCGGGAGAAGTCGATGCCGGTCCAGCCCGACATCAGCGTCAGCGCGCCCTCGGTGGAGGCGACGGCGAGGTACTCGTCGAGGCGTCGCTGCGCCTCGGCGTCGGTCTCGGCGACGATGACCGTCTGCTGGTTGATCACGGCGACGGCGTCGGGGTCGCGCCCGGCTTCGCCGACGGCCTCCCGGAGCGCGGCGACCTGCGCGGCCAGCACCTTCTTCGAGGGAGCGGCCACGAACACGTTCTCGGCGTGGCGGGCGGCGAACGCGACACCGCGCGGGGAGGCGCCCGCCTGGAACAGGAACGGGGTGCGCTGCGGGCTCGGCTCGCTGAGATGGATGCCCGGCACGCGGAAGAACTCGCCCTCGTGCTCGATCGGGTGCACGCGGTCGGGGTGGGCGTAGACGCCGGTCTCCGCGTCCGCCACCACCGCGTCGTCGTCCCAGCTGCGCTCCCACAGCTTGTAGGCGACCTCCAGGTACTCCTCCGCGATCTCGTAGCGGCGGTCGTGCGCCTCCTGCCCGCTCACGCCCAGGTTGAGGGCGCCGCTGTTCAGGTAGCTCGTGACGACGTTCCAGCCGATGCGCCCGCGCGTCAGGTGGTCGAGCGTCGACATGCGGCGCGCGAACGGGTAGGGATGCTCGAACGAGACGCTCGCGGTGACACCGAAGCCCAGGTGCTCCGTCGCCGCGGCCATCGCCGGGATGACCTGGAGGGGGTCGTTGACCGGCACCTGGACGCCGCCGCGCAGGGCCGCATCCCGGCTGCCGCCGTAGACGTCGTAGACGCCCAGCACGTCGGCGAGGAAGACGGCGTCGATCAGCCCGCGCTCGAGCGTCTGCGCCAGCCCGGTCCAGTAGTCGAGGTCGAGGTAGCGGCGCGACTCGTCGCGCGGGTGCCGCCAGAGGCCGGGCGAGAGGTGCCCGACCGAGTTCATCGTGAACGCGTTGAGGCGGATCTGCTGCGCCATCCCGTCGCCGCCGCTCAGATCCAGGAGTGGCGGGCGGGGAGCGTGCCGTTGAGCACGTAGTCGCCGACGATGACCGGCTTCCAGCGCACCGGGTCGTGCAGCGTGTGCACGCGCGCATTGCGCCAGTACCGGTCGAGCGCCTTGGCGCCGAGGGTCGAGCGGGTGCCGCCCAGTTCGAGCAGGCGACTGGCGGCCTCGAGCGCGAGCTCGGTCGTCAGCACCTTCGCGCGGGCGACGGCGATGGAGGCCGCGGCGACATTGTGCTCGTCGGCCGCGGGCTTCGCGGCGTCGACGGCCTCCCCCGCCTTCTCGGTGAGGGCCTCCGCGGCGGCGAGGTCGATGTCGAGGCGCCCGACGCGTTCGAGGGTGAGCGGGTCCTTGGCGGCGGAGTCCACCCCGCTGTCGATCCAGGGGCGGGCGGCGCGCACCGCCTCGTGGGTCTCGCGGATGGCTCCCCGGGCGATGCCGAGGTCGATCGCGAGGGTGGTCAGCTGGGCGAACGGCCCCGCGATGGTCGGGTTCTCGTACTCGGTGTGCATCGGGAACACCCGGTCGGCGGGCACGCGCAGCCCCTCCAGCAGGACGGTGCCGCTGGAGGTCGCCCGCTGGCCGAATGCGGACCAGTCGTCGACGACGGTGAGGCCGGCGCTGTCGCGCTCGGCGAAGACCAGCTGCTCGAGGCCGCTCTCGTCGACGGCGAGCACGGGGATCCAGTGCGCGTACGCGGAGCCCGTCGAGTAGAACTTGCGCCCGGTCACGACGACCTCGTCGCCGTCGGCCACCAGCCGGGTCTGGATCTCGGCGACGTTCTTGCCGCCCGCCTCCGAGAAGGCGTTGGCGAAGCGCGCGCCGGCCAGGACGAGGCCGAAGAAGAACGCCTTCTGCTCCTCCGTTCCGGAGAGGCGGATGTCTTCGACGAGGCAGAAGTGGTTCTGCGGGATCTGCCCGAGCGACGGCTCGACGGCCGAGACGGTCGCGATCACGTCGGCGAGGGTGGCCTGCGAGACGTCGGCGCCGCCGTGCTCGCGCGGGATGGTGATGGCCCAGAGCCCGGTCGCGCTGAACGCATCCACGACCTCGGCGGGGATGCGGCGTTCGGCGTCGATCTGCGCCGCGTACGGGCGCACGGACTCGGCGAACTCGCGGGCGACCGCGCGCGCCTCCGTGTCGGAGGCGATCACCGGGGCGCGGGGCGGGGCGGTGGTGACGTCGGTGTCGGCGGTCATGGCTGATCCTTCGGGGGGGGCGGGAGGGGTCCGTCCCGAAACGGTAGTGCGGGCGCGACCGGGCTCGCTCGCTTCCCGAAACGTGCGGTAACAACCGGGTGGCCCGCGGTGGGAGGATCGAGCGTGCCCCTCTCGCCGCTCGTCTTCGTCCACGGTCTGTTCGGCCCGTTCGCCGACGCGCGGACGTTCGCGGAGCTGGCCCCGGCGCACTGCTCGGCGCCCGACCTGCGCGGGTACGGCGCCGCCGCGGGCGAGGCCGTGACCGTCGACGGCCAGGTCGAGGCGCTCCGGGATCATGTCGACCGCCTGCACGGGGAGACCCCGGTCGTGCTCGTCGCGCACTCGATCGGGGCGGTCTACGCCTTCCGGTTCGCCGACGAGTCGCCCGAGCGCGTCGCCGGCCTTGTCACCGTGGAGGGCAACTTCTCGCTCGCGGACGCCTTCTGGTCGCGTTCCCTCGCGGCGATGGCCGAGGCGGAGGCGCGTGCAGAGATCGAGACGCATCTCGCCGATCCCGCCGCCTTCCTCGCGTCCGACGGCATCGAGCCGAGCGAACGGCTGCAGGAGGCGGCGGCGAGCGCGCTCGCGTTCCAGCCCTGGCGCACGGTGTGGGAGTCCGCTCGCGCGGTCGTCGAGGAGACCGCGTCGCCTCAGTACGAGGCCCGGCTCCGGCGGGTCTTCGGCCGTACGGCGGTCTCCCTCGTCGCCGGCTCCCGGAGCGCGGCCGGGTGGGACGTGCCCGGGTGGGCGCGACGGGAGGCGCGCGGCGACGCCATCGTCCCGGAGGCCGGCCACCTGATGATGCTCGAACGGCCGGAGCGGTTCGGGCGTGTTCTGCGGGAGATCCTGTTGACAGTTTGAATTCTAATGATTAGAGTTCTAACTATGACATCGAGAACCGAGCGGCTGGCCGACCTCCTGCGCACCATCCTGTTCGCGCAGCGGGCCGCCGGGGAGGAGTGGATCCGCCAGAGCGGGCTCACCCGCTCCCAGTCGTTCACCCTCGCCTACCTCGACGAGAACCAGGACCGCGGAGTGATCGCCCGCGAACTGGCCGAGATGTCCGGTACCACGCCGGCCAGCGTCACCAGCCTCCTGCAGGGGCTGGAGGAGCGCGGCTACATCACGCGCGAGCCGTCCCCGACGGACTCCCGCGTGAAGCTCATCCGCGCCACCGCGGAGGGCTCCCGGGTCGTCTCCGGGTTCGACGACGTCATGACCGCGGCGCAGGAGCGCATCTTCGCGGTGCTCGACGACGCCGACCAGGACGCCCTCATCGCCCTGCTCCAGCCGCTCGCCGACTCCATCGTCGAAGCGGGCGACGCTCCGCCGCCCGGCACCACCGAGCGCAGCCGCCGCCGCTAGCCGGCCTCCGCCGCGCGCCGGCACGCCGCTCGTCGGCACCCGCCGCCGGCATCCCTCTGATCACCAGGCTTCCCAGCCGTTCACCGGAACGGAGACATCGTCATGTCCTCATCCAACCGCCTCACCCTGTCATCGGCCCCCATCTGGCGGGCGCTCGTGCACCTCTGCGTGCCCATGATCGCCGGCTTCTCGGTCGGCGCCGTCTACAACATCATCAACGCCGGCTTCGTCGGCGCCCTCCACTCCACCCCGCTGCTCGCGGCGCTGACGTTCTCCCTCCCGGTCTTCGCGCTGGTGATGGCGGTCGGCGGCGTCTTCGGCGTCGGCGGCGGCACGTTCGTCTCTCGCCTCCTCGGATCGCAGGAGGAGCCGGGGGCGGATGTGGACGCCGCGGCCACGCGCATCAAGCAGGTCTCGTCGTTCACCTTCTGGATCTTCGCGACGCCGATCGCCATGGCGGTCGGGGCGTCCGGAGCCTCCCTCGCCCCGACCGCCCTGTACATCGGCGCGATGTTCGCCTTCGCCCCGATCTACGTCTCGGCCTTCGCGCTCGAGCAGCTCGTGCGGGCGGAGGGTGCGGCCGTCGCCTCCATGACCGGCCTCATCGCCTCCACCATCGCGAACCTCGTCTTCGACGTGATCTTCATCCTCGGCCTCGGCTGGGGCGTGCTCGGCGCCGGCATCGCGCTCGGCCTCTCGAACATCGTGACCGTCGCCTACTACGTCTGGTGGCTCTCGCGCCGCAGCGAGTCCGTCTCGCTCGCGCCGCGGTTCTTCCGCGCCGACCGCGAGATGCTCACCACCGTGTTCGGCGTCGGCGCCTCCGAGCTCCTGATGTCGTCGTTCCTCATCGTCACCACCCTCGTCATGAACTGGATCGCGATCGCCTACGGCGCCTCCCTGCTCGCCGCGATGGGCGTCGCGCTGCGCATCGCCCAGCTGCCCGAGATGATCTGCATGGGCGTCTTCATGGGCGCCATCCCGCTGTTCGCCTACGCCTTCGGCGCCCGCAACGGCGCCCGGCTGCGCAAGGCCATCACCGGCAGCGCCGTCGCCATCGCCGGGATCGTGCTCGTCTTCTCCACGATCGTCTTCCTCTTCCGCGACCAGGTGTTCGCCCTCTTCAGCGCCGACCCGTCGGTCATCGAGGACGGCACCCTCATCCTCACCGCCATGCTCGTCTCCACCCTGTTCAACGGCTTCACCGGCCTGATCATCGCCGTCTTCCAGGCCACCGAGCAGATGCGCAACGCGACGATCATGTCGGTCGCGCAGGGCATCCTGTTCATCCCCGTCGTGCTCATCGGCAACGCGGTGTTCGGGATCACCGGCGTCATCTGGGCGATGACGGTCACGGAGCTGCTGGTGCTCGTCCTCGGCGCCGCCCTGTTCGCCGCGTCGCGGAAGGCGCTGGTCGCCACTCCCGAGCAGGCGGAGGCGGCGCTCGCGGCCGCAGAGGAGGCGATGGCGGCGTGAGGGCTGATCGCCCCCGGGGCAGGCGTCCACGAGCCCACGCTGGCGGCACCGGATATGGAATCGGGAACGGCCCCTCCGTATAGGCGGACGGACTGAAACGGGCGTTGCATGACGGGTGGTGGAGCGGAGGCCCACGACGTCGAGGTCGGCTGGCGCGACATCTCCGACGGCGGCTTCTGAAAACTCGACGCGCGCTCAGGTGACGATCAAAGGCCCGGCGCCGCTAAAGTCGATCGGACCATCACTGCGGGGGCACCAAATGATGATTGCTGCGAGCGACAACACCCCGGTGCTTGACGCCGACAGCCTTCTCCGGATGGCTCAGACCGAATTCGGTGCAGAGAACGTCACCTTCTACCCGAGCCGACGACCGCAATACACCGAGTACCAGGTGATGGTCGAGGAACCCGATCAGCCGTCCTTCCGCGTGGAGAAGTACAGCGACGGTCACCTCAGCACCGATGGCACTCCGGACCAGGCCTACCGCGTCGCCGCCGCCGTCCGAGCCAGTCTGCCGGATGTCTTCCCGCGTGTCGTTCTCGTCAACGACGACGCGAGCGAGTACGTCGACCTCGAGCCAGGGATGGGCGCAGGCGATATCGCTCACGCTTGGCGCGATGTGTCGGAAGGTGGGTTCTGACGAACCGGCGCTGAGCCACCAGTCGGCGTCGACGAGCAGCCAGAACGTCACCCTGACGCTCGCGACACCGCCATCAGTCCTCGATGACGACCAGCGACCCCAGGGGCAGCGCGTTCACGGCGTCGATCGCGGCGGCGGGCAGCCGCACGCAGCCGTGGGAGACCGCGCCGCTGCTCTGCTCGAAGTAGTGGATGCCGATCAGGCCGCCGTCGGAGCCGCCGAAGGGCTCGTCGGCGGCGGTGGCGTGCAGGGAGGTGAGCTGGATCGGGTGTTCCGGCTGGCCCTGGTCGGCATCGGTGTAGCGGGCCTGCAGGTAGCCGGTCACGCCGGTCGGTGTCGGGGTCTCGTCGGTGCCGACTCCCACGCTCCAGGAGTCCGTCACCGTGCCCGCGGCGTCGAGGATGCTCAGGGTCTGCGCGGCGACCGAGATGCGCACCGACGTCGCGAGCGTCTTCTTGCCGGACAGGCTGGCCGCCGGCATCCAGGCCGCGGTCTGTGCCGGGGCGGCGGGCTCGCCGGCGGCGACCTGGGAGGGCAGGACCTGACGGGCGGGGGTGAGCACGAGCGCCCACGGTCCGTCGATCCGGACCGGGACGACGACCGTCCGCTGGCCCCGGAAATCCGTGGCCGGGATGCGGGCGACCGGAGTGCTGAAGTCCGCGGCGAACAGCGGGGCGTCGAACATGACCCGGCAGGCCGCGGGGGCGGCGATCGGTTCCGCGGGCGCGGGCAGGAGGCCGGGGATGACCGCGTCGTAGACGGCCGCCGGCAACGCCGCGATCTCGGAGCGCGAGAGGGACGGGACGGCGGGCATCGGGGCGGCCGCGGTCGCCGTCGCGCTGGGCGTCGGCGGTGCGCTGGTCTGCGGAGCGCTCGGTGAGCCGCAGGCGGCCAACGACAGGGTCGCGACCACGGACACGGCGACGGCGAGGACTCGGGACTTCGGCATTGTTCTCCTCGACACGGGTGGCAGGACGGACGGACGGCGTGGGTGTGTGGAAAGCGCAATGGCCGGCGGCACGGTGGGTGCCGCCGGCCAGGGGATGACGGAGGTCAGCCCGAGACGCGCGGGCTGGCGACGGGGTCGCCGGCCGGGGTGAGCGTCGCCGGAGTCGTGGAGTCCTCCGGGGCGCCGCCGACCTCGATCGCCGGGCCGGTCACCGCGACGCTGATCGACTGCGAGAGACCCGAGGTGGCACCGTCGAAGGTGAACTCGATGGTCCCGGCCTCGACCGTTCCGCCGATGATGGTCCAGGTGAAGCCGACGAGACCGAAGCGGTCCGCCGTCTCGGTGTGGGTGAAGGTGTAACCGGCGTACGTGATCGTCACGGCCACCGATTCGCCGGGCGTGTAGCCGCCCGCGGCGACGGTGACGCCGCCGTCGGGGTCGATCAGCTCGGCCGTGGTGATGGTGTCGGAGCTGGTCCAGATGCCCTTCTCCCAGAGGAGGGTCAGCGGGACCTCGGCGGCGGTGTTGCCCGAGCCGTCGGTCGCGACGACGGCGAGGTAGCCGTGGTCGTAGTCCGCGTCGGCGGGGAGGTCCGCGTCGACGGACGGGGTCCAGTCGAGCACGATGGCGCCGGTGTCGTCGCTCGCCGTGATGGTGCTGTCGAGCTCCACCGTGCCGGTCGGCTCGACGTCCACGAGGGAGACGGTGACATCGGCGCTCAGGTCGAAGCCGGAGCCGGTGACCGCGAGGCCGGAGCCCCAGTCGCCGATCGTGAACGTGGTCGACGCGACCGAGATCTCCGCGCCGGCCGCGTTGGCGGGGACGGCGGAGAGCGACAGTGCGCCGACGACGGCGACAGCACCGAGAACGGACGCGGCGCGCACCTTGGTGGTGGAAAGCATGGAACTCCCTGTGGTGAGGTAGACGGGCGAGTTCGCCCACAGGCGAATCTAGGAGAGCGTCTGCTACCCCTTCCGGCTTCTCGCCGGATTTCAGTAACCCGCCACGAGGATGCAGTAGTCCGCGCGAACGGTTACGCATCCGACCCCGCCGCTGGCCCACTGGAGACGGTCGACCTCCCCTCGGACGGGGGAGGCCGGACTCTTGACACGCCCCGTGCGATTCTGATCACAGGCGGCTGGTTTGTTCGCCCGTCGTAAACGTTGTGTTACCAGTCCGTTTCCGCGGCCCCGTAGGGCCCCAGGGTGCCCATACCCTCCTTTCTGAGAGACCGTTCAGCTCGGCTCTCGTGCTCCTCCTCGCCGCCCGGACCGGCTGCTTCGCCATGCCCGGGCGACTCCCCCCACGCCCCCGAGCTAGGAGAACCGTGCCAACACGCCTGCCCGTCCGACGGCGGATCGCCCTCACCGTCGCCGCCGCCCTCATCCCCGTCGTCGCCCTCACGACGGCCCCCGCCGCCCTCGCGGCGCCCGCTCCCGACCCGGTGGTCGCCTCCGGATCCGACTGGGCGGTCACCACCTCCCCCGGCGGCTACCTCGTCTCGCTCGACCTCGACGAACCGCTGCCGATGGTCGACGACGCCCCGACCATCGTGGTCGACGGCGAGCCGATCGGCCTCGCCACCGAGTCCGCCGACGGACTGACCCTCGGGGTCGTCACCACCGACCCCGCTGTCGCGAGCGCCTCCTCCGTCACCAAGGGATGGTCGAGCGGCGCCGACGACAAGGCCGCCGAGACGCCCGAGGCCCCGGCGACGCCGGCCGTCCCCGAGAACACGACCCTCACCAAGCAGCTGAAGTCGTTCGCACAGCTCGCCGCCGTGGAGGACCCGGCCGACCTCGGCTCGTACACGGTCACCGAGGCGGAGTACGACTTCGGCGACCAGGCCGTTCCGCTGGCCGCCATCGGAGGCATCCGCGGTGAGCTCACCGGCAAGATGTACCTGACGAACGCGACCGGCGCGCGCCCGACCGTCGTCCTGCTGCACGGCCGCCACACCTCCTGCTCGGGCACCGGCGCCAACCCGCTGCGCTGGCCCTGCGGACCGACCCAGATGAACATCCGCTCCTACCTCGGCTACGAGGGCACGGCGCGGGCGCTCGCCTCCCGCGGCTACAACGTGCTGTCGATCGCGGCGAACGCGGTCAACTCGAACGACAACCAGCTCGCCCTCGACTACGGCGCGCAGGCGCGCGGCCGGCTCGTCCTCGACACCCTCGGGATGCTGGCGAAGGCCACGGCCGGCGACGCGGTCGCGTACGACGACATCACCACGGCGACCGACACCGTCCCGAGCACGACGACGACGCGCACCCTCGACGAGGCGCTCCTCCGCGCGACCACCCGCACCGACCAGCCGGCCGCGGCATCCGGGATCACCGCCGCGTCGCTGAAGGGACGCTTCGACCTCGGGCACGTGGGCATCATGGGCCACTCCCGCGGCGGCGAGGGCGTGGTCTCGGCCGCGACTCTCAACCAGGCGCTCGCGAAGCCCTACGGCATCGAGTCGGTGCTCCCGCTCGCACCGGTGGACTTCGGCCGCATGACG
>ERZ778027.5251-NODE-5251-length-10149-cov-3.645928_pt1 | contig 10149 bp, 7 predicted proteins | sample MGYA00375757_ERZ778027 | MGnify/ENA primary metagenome ERZ778027 (study PRJEB29350, sample SAMN05389817) | bioreactor metagenome | isolation source: Ammonium sulfate bioreactor | place: South Africa: University of Cape Town | collected 2014-02-18 ... | reverse complement strand
CCGAGCCATTTGTGTTCGATCCCAGAATTAAGCTGTAGTTCGGCGGCCAAGCCGGTGCTTGGCCTCAACCAATAATAACCCCACCATTTAAAAAATCTGATTGAACAAAGGCACGTATAGTATCAATCGCCTGTTAATCAGTACCTACAAGCTGTATACGTATCGCTTGGTTTTTGGGTGAAATTACGGTGGGTTTTAGTTGAAATAGAATTGTATTTCAACTGGAAGATAAGGGCAGGCTAGCTGCCGATTTCCTGGGCGTACCGATGGGGACTATTTGTTGGTTTTTGACCCATTTTCGCCCATTAGTAGGGGTTTATTTCTGTTTTCTCCCGAAAATTTTGTATATTTGTCTATAACGCGGTTTACGCCAATTGTGTAAACCGGAATAGTAATTTTCTGCGAAACTCCTTTGACAAATGGCGGACGAAAATCCCGACCTCGAATCTCCCAGTAACATCATTCCTATTAACATTGAGGACGAAATGCGCGGTGCCTATATCGATTATTCGATGTCGGTTATTATTTCCCGCGCCCTTCCCGACGTGCGTGACGGGCTGAAGCCGGTACACCGCCGGGTGTTGTTCGGAATGGCTGAACTGGGTGTTAGTTACAACAAGCCCCACAAAAAATCAGCGCGTATTGTCGGGGAAGTGCTGGGTAAATACCACCCACACGGTGATGCCTCGGTATATGATACTATGGTACGGATGGCGCAGGACTGGTCGCTCCGGTATCCGTTGGTCGATGGGCAGGGGAACTTTGGCTCCATTGATGGCGACTCGCCGGCAGCTATGCGGTATACCGAAGCCCGGTTGAAGCGGATAGCCGAAGAACTGCTAAATGACATTTATAAAGAAACGGTTGATTTTCAGCCAAACTTCGATGATTCGCTCGAAGAGCCAACCGTTTTACCCGCGAAATTACCCAATCTGCTGCTCAACGGTTCGTCGGGGATTGCGGTCGGTATGGCTACTAACATGGCCCCGCATAACCTGACCGAAGTGGTCGATGGAATCATTGCCTATCTGGATAATACGGACATCACCGTTGAAGAACTGATGCAGTACGTGAAAGCCCCTGATTTTCCGACGGGGGCGACCATCTATGGCATGGAAGGGGTGAAGTCAGCCTTCAAAACAGGCCGTGGCCGGGTCGTTATCCGGGCTAATGCGACCATTGAAGAAAACAAGGGCAAAACCCAGATCATTGTGACAGATGTTCCGTACATGGTCAACAAGGCGGTAATGCTTGAAAAAACGGCTGAGCTTATCAACGACAAGAAGATCGAAGGCATTACCGCGTTCCGGGATGAGTCGGATCGGGACGGACTGCGAGTCGTGTATGATCTCCGTAAGGATGCCATCCCTAATGTTGTCCTGAACAACCTCTATAAGCATACTGCCCTGCAATCGTCGTTCAGTATCAACAACGTCGCTCTGGTTAAAGGTCGGCCGATGTTGCTAAACCTGAAGGATATGATGAAATACTACGTCGAACACCGATTCGAGGTAGTAACCCGACGGACCCTATACGAACTCCGGGAGGCTGAAAAGCGGGCACATATTCTGGAAGGACTGTTGATTGCCCTTGATAACATTGATGCGGTTATCAACCTGATTCGTTCCTCGCGTGATCCAGAAATAGCCCGGACGGGTCTGATGGAGCAGTTTTCTCTGAGTGATGTGCAGGCAAAAGCGATCCTGGAAATGCGTCTGCAACGGCTGACAGGCCTGGATCGGGACAAGCTACAGCAGGAGTACGATGAGTTGATGAAGGAGATTGCCGAACTGCGTGCGATTCTGGCCAGCGAAGAGCGGAAGCGGGAAGTAATAAAAGGCGAACTGATCGACATCCGTGCCCGCTATGGCGATGAACGCCGGACGCAGATCAATCCGCTGGGCGATGGCAACATCAGCGATCTGTCTCTGATTGCCGATGAGGACATGGTGATTACCATTTCGCATGAGGGGTATATCAAGCGGACGCCAACTACCGAATACCGGTCGCAGGGGCGCGGTGGGGTAGGTGCGAAAGCAGCTGTCACTAAGGAAGAGGATTTCACCGAGCACCTGTTCACGGCGACCATGCATAACACCCTGATGGCGTTTACCCAGAAAGGGCGACTATATTGGGTGCCCGTACATGTACTGCCCGAAGGATCACGGATATCGAAAGGGCGGCCCCTGGCTAACTTTATCAATATTGAGTCTGACGATAAAGTGCGGGCGGTGATCAACGTGACTGACCTCAAGAATGAGGACTACATCAACAATAACTACATTGTGATGTGTACACGGCAGGGAACGATTAAGAAAACGGTATCATTGCGATTACGATTGATGAAGATGACCAACTGATCGGGGTGTGCATGACCAATGGCGATAACGATATTGTGATTGCGTCGAGTGCGGGAAAAGCGGTTCGGTTCCACGAAAGCCGTGTTCGGCCGATGGGTCGTACAGCTGCCGGGGTTCGTGGCATCTCGCTGGATGAAGAGGATACAACCGATCATGTGGTCGGTATGGTATGCATCGACTCACAGCAGGCGCAGTTACTGGTCGTATCCGAGAAAGGGTATGGCAAGCGTTCCGAGATTGATGAATACCGGATTACGAACCGGGGGGCGAAAGGAGTGGGGACGCTGAAGGTCACCGAAAAAGTAGGACGATTGGTAGCGATACTGGATGTGGAAGATGCTGACGATCTGATGATCATAAACAAATCGGGGATTGCCATTCGGACTCCAGTAGGGGATATCAGTGTTATCGGACGAAATACCCAGGGCGTTCGGCTGATCAGTCTGCGCGATGGGGATGAAATTTCGTCGGTTACTAAAATTAAGCAGGAAGAAGGTGAGGAAGGCGGCACTACGCCCTCTGAACCTGAAACGGTTGTTAGTGAATAAACAGGTATAAGTAATTCAAAACGAGTAAATTGAGCCGTCTGTTTGATTTCTATGTCAAAACGGACGGCTCAAACAATTTAGAACCAGTCATGCTTATACAGACAGATTCCGTAATTTCGTTTTTAAATAATAACACAACCCCGATTTACATATGAAACAAGTTCTGGTAATTCTCCTCGCGTGCAGCCTGACATCTGTAGGCGTTCGCGCCCAGCAAGGCAATGCCGTTGATGCAGCTATGCTGGATAACCTTAAAAAAGAAAAGGAAAAAAGTGAAAAGGATATAACCGATGCCAAGGCAGGGGCTAAGGCCAGCACCTGGATGGACCGCGCAAAAACATATCAGAATATTGCTGCCGGAGGCAACATCAAACTAGACTCAGCGGCCGCAACAACAGCCTATGAAGCCTACAAAAAAGTAATTGAACTGGACAAGGATAAAAAGGGTGGTCCAGGAAAATTAGCGAAAGAAGCAGAAGATGCACTAAAGAGCCCGAACCTGTACAGTGCTTTTATGCAGCAGGGGGTAGCCAAGTTCCAGGCCAAGAATTTCCCCGATGCTATCAAGGCAATGTCAATGGCTGGAGATATCAACCCGAAAGATACACTGGCACCGTTGTATACAGCCATTGCAGCCCAGCAGGTGAAAGATAACGCAACGGCAAAGACGCAATTGGAAAAATACATTGCTGGTGGTGGTAAGGATGCCGCTATCTATGGATCGCTGGCTATGTTGTATAGTGCAGATAATGAAGTGGACAAGGCAATTGCTGCGTTAGATAAAGGAATTGCACTGGCTCCAGCCAATAAGGATCTCGCCAACGAGAAGATCAATATCATGTTGCGTACTAATCGGATGGACGATGCCATTGCCAGCATGAAGCAGATGATCGAAAAAGATCCGAACAATGTACAGAATCTGGTCAATCTGTCGATTGTATATAACAATATCGGACGTAAAGCTGACGAAGATGCCAAGAAACTGGAAGGGACAACCAAAAAGTCTGGTAATAGTGCTAAGCAATTGGCTGATGCGAAAAGCATTGTTGATGCCTATAATTCTGAAATAACCCGGTTAACGGCAGCGATCAAGAAGTCGCCCAAGCCTGAACTGAAACGGCAATTAGCGGATGTTCAAGGCAAACTAGCTACGCAGAAAACGGAAGTTACGCGTCTGGAAGCTGAGGCTAAAGAAGCGGCTGCCAGTGCAGCTGCTAACGCAGGAAATGAAAGTAAGGTGGCTGAACTGAAAAAGGTAGTCGCTGATAACAAAGCGCTGGAAAAACAGTACCTGGAAAAAGCACTGGCTGTGGATGCCAATAACTACGACGCTAATTTCAACATGGCGGTCTGGTTATTCAACGATGCCGTGAATCTGAAAAATATCGTCGATAAGATGGATATGACGGAGTATAGTAAAAACGGTAAAGAGATGGATGGTCGGGTTTGTGGTAAGTTCAAAGCGGCTCTGCCATATTTCCAGAAAGCTAAGTCGATTAAAGATGAGGCTGAAGTAACGGAGAACCTGACGAACACAGAAAATATTCTGAAGCAATACGAAGAGAAAAAGATCACGTGTATCGAAAGTAAGTAATGGATAGGGTCGGTGGTGAAGACGCCGACCCTATTTTTTAGTTTCTTTACTTAACATAATATAAATTATACAACAAAAGGATTGGTTTAATCCACAGACTTATCAACAGCTTATCCACGTGGAACAGTAAAGTATTGCTTTACAAGGAGTTAGCTTTATTAAGAGTGAAAAAGGCCTTATACAGCGTCTAAATAGCCTTTTTTATGGAGCGTATGAATGGAAATGCTCGTAGATACAGAACTATTAAAGTAAATCTAAAGCGATAGTACAAACTGATAGATGGTACATCCGTGGGCCAAAATTTTAACATGAAAGCCATGCTTATATAAGCTTTTAATAGCTATCAGGCCAAGCGAGTGCTTGGCCACAACATAAATGACTGAATCGATAGCTAACAGTATTTAGATGTCTTTACATGCTTCGTGCTGGGTCTGAGTCAGAGCCGACGGCTACAGTTCTTCGAGGAATCTTGTCGTCTAAACGATCATTGAAGATTATTTCTAACCATACCAGCAAGCAGCGAAGATTTTTCCTACTGGACTACCTATGGTCTGTTTCCAATTGTCGTACTCAACTTTGAATTGCTGATTTTCCAGCGCTAGCTCATTTTGTGCACTATCTACTTTTTTCTCACCCTTGCTGGGCGGCCGCCAGAGCGTTTATGATTTTCCAGCGGTAGATCAGAGCTTCTGAAATGCCCAATGCCTTTTCTACCCGACAGAATATGTGAGATACTTGATCGCTGTACACCGATCTCATCGGCAAAATAAGAAGGGGTTAAATTCTTATCGATAAGGATCTGTTTAATCTTGTCATTAATGCTCATGTGAATTGTTGGATAAAAAATCCGTAGTTGATGTGTATAGTTACAAATATATTAGTAAATTATTGGTAATTGTAATAGACGATGTATAATATACAAAAATAAAGCCACACGACCCGTGTGGCTTTTGTTGATTGTACAAATGTACTAAATAAATGTAAATAGCTGTTTTGTTAATTGCGCTAGGTGTTAATTTACATTTTTATTATGTTTACTATCCTACACAGATACATTATTTTCTCGTAATGCATCATTCAACGACGTTTTCAAGTCAGTCGATGGCTTACGCTGTCCAATTATAATGGCGCAGGGAACATGATATTCACCAGCAGGAAACTGTTTAGCATAGCTACCAGGAATCACCACAGAATTAGCAGGAACGAACCCCTTATATTCGACAGGATTAGTACCAGTCACATCAATGATTTTAGAGGAGCCTGTGATCGTAACGCCAGCACCTAGTACAGCTTGTTTACCAATATGAGCCCCCTCAACGACTATACACCGAGAGCCAATAAATGCCCCATCTTCGATAATAACAGGTGCAGCCTGGGGTGGTTCTAAGACACCACCTATACCCACTCCCCCACTAAGATGAACGTCTTTCCCAATTTGTGCACAACTGCCAACAGTTGCCCAGGTGTCGACCATTGTACGTTCATCTACGTATGCTCCTATATTGACATAAGAAGGCATAAGAATAACACCGGGTGCCTGATACGATCCGTAACGAGCAACGGCTGGCGGCACTACCCTAACTTTAGCTTCAGCAAAATTAGTCTTTAAGGGAATCTTATCGTTGTAGGCGAAAATCCCCACTTCCTGAGGAGTCATTTGCTGACTAATGAAATAAAGTAAAATAGCTTTTTTTACCCATTCATTTACAGTCCACTCTCCCCCATCAGCTGTTGGCGGAGTAGCCACTCGTAACGCTCCGCTATCTAATTTTTTTATTACCTCCCGTACTAGGTTGGTAGATTCTGGATTCGCTAATAGCTCACGATTAGCCCATATACGTTCGATTTCAGCAATCATTAAATAAAGTAATTGTTTATTAATACGGTTATAACTAACTGATATATAGCTTTTTGAATTTTACTACCAAATTTTATATTGTCTTACATCAATAATATACTAGAATTCTTTTTCTATTTTTCAAAGGTAAGCAGAAGGCATGTATAGTTGAAATATATGGCTAAATTTTTTCAGCTATGGTGGTTTCGGCCAAGCTTATGCTTGGCCTTGTATACTTTGAAATAAGGTGTCTATGTATACTCTTGTGGCCAAGCTTGTGCTTGGCCGAAACGGATAAGTATTGGTTGAGTCCTTTATTTCTTTCCTCTATTTGATGGCTTACGATAAAGTGTAATTAAATAGAACTGATTTGTTATTGATTCATGATTAGTTTGCTTACCTATAATTTGTAGATCAATATTCATGCCGTAGTGGGAAAAAGTGATCGAATAGTTGTTGCTCAAGAAGTATTTAATTAATGAGTTTTAGTCTATTATGTTAGTCTTTATAAAAACTCTTATTAATTGTAGCGTACCTGGTTATTATTTCAGTTATATAGAGCATTGAGTGCTTGACTAAATTAAAAACGTTGTTATTTCTTATTACATGCTTTGTGGAAATAATTCCCTAAAATCTTGTCTCCTTAATTACTAACCTCTACCCTATTATACCTTAAATCGTTAAGCTATAAAGGAATACTAAATAATTAGTATTTAATTGGTATTTACTAATATTGATTAGCAACTCTAAGTTGTGTTGGCATAATTTTTAGTAAAATTATAGTATTTTGCTCAATTATAGCCGAAAGTTAAGCAAATATTCCGCAATTTACTATAAAAATGTAGCTAAATGCTAATAAATATGCTAATTTTTGACAATTTGATAACCTATTTGCTAAAAAAGTTCGTTTAATTACTAAAATAAAGTGCTAATTATGAAGCTTATACCCTATACCCCATTTCTAGCTATCAGCATATTTAATCAGTATATTTGCTCCGAAAACAAACCAATTTTCTCTGTACATGAAAAAAATACGCGTTGCTATTAATGGCTTCGGTCGTATCGGACGGTTATCGTTCAGACGGCTTCTGGAAAAGGAAAACATCGAAGTAGTCGCTATTAACGATTTAACTGATAATGCGACCCTGGCCCATCTGCTAAAATATGATTCCGTTCATGGAAAATTCACGGGTGAAGTCTCTTCCGATAGTGAAAGCTTAACAGTAAACGGACAACGTATTCATGCCTATGCTGAACGGGATCCTAAAAATCTGCCCTGGAGTGAATTAGAAATCGATGTAGTGCTGGAATCAACGGGACGTTTCGTTGATGAAGCAGGTGCAGGTATGCACTTACAGGCTGGTGCTAAAAAAGTAGTCATTTCTGCACCTGCTAAAGGTAATATACCAACCGTTGTATTGGGCGTAAATGATGATACGCTAACCGGTGAAGAAACAATCATCTCGAACGCGTCGTGCACCACAAACTGTCTGGCCCCAATGGCCAAAGTACTCGATGATGTATTCGGTATCGAAAAAGGGTACATGACTACTATTCACGCATACACTGCCGACCAGAACTTACAGGACGCACCTCACTCCGATTTACGTCGGGCTCGGGCAGCCGCCTTATCAATTGTCCCAACGTCTACAGGGGCAGCAAAAGCGGTTGGTTTGGTATTACCACAATTAAAAGGAAAGCTGGACGGAAACGCACTCCGCGTACCAACACCAGATGGCTCACTCACCGACCTGACCGTAATTTTGAAAAAACCAGCCACCATAGAAGAAATTAACAACGCGATCAAAGAAGCTTCAGAATCTTCACTAAAAGGGATTCTGGAATACACTACCGATCAAATTGTATCGATCGATATCGTCGGCAATCCTCACTCCTGCATCTTCGATTCAAAATTGACAGCGGTAAATGGCAATCTCGCAAAGGTTGTTGGCTGGTATGATAACGAGTATGGATACTCAAGCCGAGTAGCTGACTTGATGGAAAAACTATTTTAACAATTGTGAATTTACAAGAGGTTTATTCACAAAAGTAAATGTCAATTAACGACAAAATTATAGTTTACTTAACTAAATGGGTGCGATTACATAGTTAAATCGCACCCATTTTACATTGTAAATAGTTGATTGTAAATCCTTTGTTGTAAAACAACTCTTCGTACTTTGTCTTTATACCAATGTGAATTTCATTCAACGGTGATTTATATAGGTCAGTTGTGAATTGTAAATCAATACCTCCATTTGCACTGACCTGCTCCAAGCTGTAGGCAAATAATTCTGGATTATCTGTTTTTAAATGCAACGTTCCACCCGGTTTTAAAAGCTGTTTATAGATCGTTAAAAAACGAGGGTGTGTCAATCGATGTTTCTCCTGCTTCGGTCTCGGCTGAGGATCTGGAAACGTAATCCAGATTTCAGATACCTCTCCTGCCTCAAAGAATTCCTGTAGAAAATTTATATCGGTACGTAAAAACGCGACGTTCGATAAGCCAAGCATTTGAGCCGCCTTAGAGCCTCGCGCAATTCGATCCCCTTTAATATCTACCCCAATAAAATTAGTGGTCGGGTACGCCTGTCCTAGCCCTACAGTATACTCGCCCTTGCCACAGGCAAGCTCCAATACAATCGGATTATCGTTCCTAAAATATTCAGACCCCCAATTTCCGCGAATGGTTTTATACAGGGGTTTACCAGCTTCAATAACATTTAGACTCTCGGCATTTTGCAGAAAGCGGTGCGTTTTTCGTCGTGTCACAGAAATAAAAAAATAAGGCCGCCAAGCAGCCATTCAACTAATAAAAATAAACGAATAGAAAAAGATCCGTGAAGTCAGGGGAAGGCGAACGAGCAGGGTTTAACTAACTGAATAATCCGTCCCTGCCGGTAGCCAGGTAGGCTTCAACTCACGCTGCCTATCTAGATAGCTCAGAGTTTAGCTTCAGGATATACCTTCTTATGCTGAGCAACCAGGGTAGTATACTGTTGAGTCGTCAGGATCGATTTATAGGCAAGTACTTTCTCAGTCTCTACCCCAACAGCCAGCGTACGGAGCTTCGCCTGATTCATACCAACTGCCTTCAACTGCTTCACACCATTGTTAAATTTAACCACGGCATTGGTAATAATTTCTTTGGCTTTGGGTAGTTGCTGGTCGGTTAATTTCAGCCGCTGTTTATCAGCTTTAACGACCGATTTGATGATCATACCAACCGTTGCGCCGTTGTTTAGAAAGACAAATTTTTCGTTCTCTACAGACGGATTCTGGGCAATGAGGCTGGTCGATCCAATCAACCAAAGCATTAGCAAAATAGGAATGGATTTCATAGGCGAAAGTAGTTCTTTAGCAAAACTATCCTAAATCCACCAATTCGGCAATGGTATAGTTACTACCGGTGATCAGGATCAGGTCATTGGGCGACGATTCCTCCAGAGCAGCCACTAACGCCAGGTTCACATCGGCATATGCATTCCCCAGTCGCCCAACGGCAGCCGCTTCGGCCTGTAGTACCTCAGCCGGAAGCGAACGGGGTGTATGGGCCTGACAGAAGTAATAGACGGCGGACGGCGGTACAACCTCCAGCACTTTAGTCCGATCTTTATCCGCTACTACCCCCAATACAATCCGTAGGGTATCGTAGGTAAGGCTATGAATGGTTTCGAAAAGGGCTTCCAGGCCCGGTTGATTATGGGCGGTGTCGGCAACGACGCGGGGCTGTTGACGGATCGTTTGAAACCGTCCCTTTAATCCGGTCAGCACGCTGACCGCACCGAGAGCTTGCCGTATGGACGAAAC
>ERZ778027.5241-NODE-5241-length-10161-cov-3.321888_pt1 | contig 10161 bp, 13 predicted proteins | sample MGYA00375757_ERZ778027 | MGnify/ENA primary metagenome ERZ778027 (study PRJEB29350, sample SAMN05389817) | bioreactor metagenome | isolation source: Ammonium sulfate bioreactor | place: South Africa: University of Cape Town | collected 2014-02-18 ... | reverse complement strand
GAGTCGCCATGCGACATCGAACGTGGCGCCACTACGCGATGCCTCTCGCAGTCTACGAACCCAAACCCCCACCCCCAAGAGACATTCGTTTACTCGATCATTACAATCCGCCAGTTGTCGTGGACCGGCGCACCTCAGGTGCACTGCTGGCAGCTCCTCCTCCGAGGTCACCAAACCTCGAGGAGCAGCCTCTGAATATCGAGGCTGTATCAACGCTCTACACTCAGCCGGCGCAACACACGTATGGTATCTATCACCACCACCATGAGATGAAGCCTCAGGAGCCTCCAAGTGTCGCAAAGTCGCTGCCAGCCGATGAGCCATCTCGAACGAGTAGGTTTGAGATCGAGAGGGACAGCGAGAGAACGGGAGAGAGCGAGAGGTGTGGCTCCGTCATAAAGCAATGTCTCTCTTCTTCGCTCTCGATCCACGAGCTTATCGAGTACCGAATCGCTCTTCATCGAGGCTCGTTATTGCGTGACTGTGCGACTCGCTCGCTGTTCTTGTCCTTCTCTCTCGCTCTCATTCATTCATTCGCTCATCGCCTCGCTGCCTCTCACACCCTCGCCTGCATCCTCTGACTCGACCGGCATCGCCTTTCTGTGTGTGTGTGTGTCCCCCCAACGATATGGATGGCCTCCTTCACGTCGACGAGCTCGTCTCTCAATGGCTCGCTGCTGGATGGGACAAGTGGCAGGCGTTCGTGTGCTTGACGTTCCTCGATCGACTCCGAGCTCGAGGTCGCACTGCCGATCTGCCATGGCGGCTCGCTGCATCGTCACTCACTCCACTCGAGCTTTCGTTCATCTCGGCAGCGTACAAACCAGTCAAGACATGTCTCTCTCAAGTGAACGTGAGCCTCACGATTGAGTCAGATCCCGAGCCGACGATGAAGCTGCAATACGCGAACGGCGATCGACTGAGACTGGCCGACATTGATCGCTTGCTCGAAGCACTCGAGAACATCACAGAGACAGCGCATGTGTTCGACTTTGGCGAGTTGGTGCAGAACCTGATCGACATGTGTCGGAGGGCAGTGGTTCGAGCTCGGCCGACACTGTTCAATCACTCGGACCTGTCGGCGATCCAGATCAAGCGAGTGATCGGGTTCGGCGAGGACTGGAGTGCTCCATTCGACATTGCGTTCCAAGTGGGTCAACATGGAGGCAACCAACTGGACTATCCGGACGCCAACGAGTACACGGCCGCACAACGAGCCGAGGCTGCCTCTCGATTGCAACACGCTCGTCGCATTCGAAGCAACCACGTGCATCGATGCTTCCGTGCGATCCCACACGAGATCATCCACTGTCTCCAATCTCGATATCATCACGTCGACTCGAACCGCTTCAATTGGGGCTCAGAGCACGATGCATCGTTCGTGGCCGGAACGCTGCTGCGAGTCGGAGCATCGTGGGCTCGCCAAGATGATGGCGGCGATGGGTGCTTCATTGCCGCCGGAGTGCTCGAAGCCGTGCTGGTCGAGTGGCTCGACGAGATGGTCCATCTCTGCCCGCTTGAGCTCGACGACGAGCTCGAGGCGTCGTACCTCGCATGGCGCGACTCTTTCGGTCACACAGCTCCCCGAGAGCTGCGCGGAGTGCAAGCCACTCTGTTCAAGGACCGCATCGCGTGGGAGCACTCGAGCAACGATCCCGAGATCCTCGGATCTCAACTCGACGCGCTCTTCAAGGATCGAACCGGAGATCTGTATCAGTATCCGCCGCCGCCTGGTGACGCGCTGTATCGACGAGCGACTCGTTGCTTCAAGGTCGATACACAGCCTTGCTCGAGCGATGAGATTGATCAATGGATCGTTGGATTCCGATCGATTCATTCTCTTGAACAATGAGAGAGACACTAGAGACACCACTAGCTCCAGAGAACGACTTCTCGACACGATGGACGATCACTGCGCGATGCGTCGACGCTTGCGTTTGCGATGAGTAGCTCCAATGTTGAACGACAGCACGGTGCCACGCTCGGTGCTCACGAGCAGATATCTTGCACCACAACGAACAATCATGACGTTGCCGCGTCATGTGTGTGTCAATAAACCATCACTGACTCTTGACTCACGACGAAGGGAGGAGGTGTTGGCGTACTTGGAGTCGTTCGAAAAGGTCAACGAGCGAATGGTGCCATCGTCGGTATCGAACGAGTACGGATCTCGGAACAACGAATCCCAGTCCAGATACCACAGGAATACGCGACCCAAGTCGTTCCCGACGGCGAGCAACTGAAGCGATGGACTGACGGCGAACTTAGTGAACCACAGCGTGTTGTGATCGAACTGGAACGTATGTATCTTGACGTGCGCGTCCTGTACAAGAGCGTCAGTTGGTTCGATGTTCAATGATGGCACGCGTGTTACCACGAGACGTACTCGCTTTCGTGTGATTCGAGTGCCTTCATACGATCGGGGGCTCCACAAGGCGATGCCCCAGTTGATGCCTTTCGAGAGAACGAGGCGACCGAACCACTTGACACAGTCCGAGTAGTGGTAGTGAAGCGACTCGTCGGTCGTGTAGGTTGCGAATGGCACGATGATCGTGTTACCGGGCCATGGCGTAGCTCGTTCGACGGCCTCGAGGCACTCCTTCCACGGGCCTTCGATGATTTGATGTGGACACAAGAGATACGGAGCATTGCTGCATTCGGGATTGCCGCAGCCAAGGATCGGTGGTTGGTCGAGTGCCAACGTAGTTGTGCTCGTGCTGTCATCCGTTGAACTCGAAGCGACAGACACCATCGATGAGGAGGAAGAGGAGGTCGTCATCTTACTACTACTGCTACTGGTGGTGCTGCTGCTACCGGTGTTGCGCCTGCTAGTTGGAATGGCACTAGCGTGGTTGCCAGCATCCTCCGAATCCGAATTGTCGTCCGAGTCATCGCTCTCGCGATCGACCATCGATATTTGGCGAGTGACATGGCTCGCTGCTCTTCCACTCGATGTTGCTCGAGCCCGTTTACCCAATCTCGCTGGTGATGAAGACGTCGAGCTCGAGGTCGAGGTCGTGGTCGATGTTGCAGTTGACGAAGGCTTTGATGATGGTTGTGCCATTGGCTCGTCCGAGGTTGCGGTAGCAGCAGAGAGCTCATCATCAACGGCCTCCTCGATCGCCGTTCGATCCAACACGCTCTCGGGTAGTTGTTCGAGTACTTCAAGCGACCATATCTTGACGTATGACTCCAATCCACATGTCACCAATAGCTTGCCATCGATCGAGATATCCTACTCATTCCTCGATTCGAATCAATATGCTGGCACACGCTCGACCAATCGAACGACCTCACGTACAAAGTACACAATGTCCTCCTTGTGGCCACCGATACCACCAAAGCACACCAAGCACGATGATTGCTTCTCGGTGTTCGTCATGTCCCAAACCTTGACCGTACGATCCTTGCTGCATGAGAACAACAACGAATGATACACTGGATGTGGTTGGATATGATAGATATCATCTCCATGGCCCGTAATGATCTATAGACCCATCGATGATGCAACATCATCATTATCATCATCATTATCATCATATGAGATTCTCAATATCTCCAACCATTCAAGTGGCTCTCATCCAATCTCATCGTCTCGAGTCCATACATTGGTCACGACTCGAGCATACACGTCGATGATCTTGATGCGTTTCAACTTGCCTGCCACGGCGAAGCGAGCCGTATGCTTGAACGCATACACCCACGAGACACAAAAGTACTCTTCCTCAGGCTGCACACACATTATGTATGTGTACGAGCACCATATCGTATCATATCGCATCATCGTCGCATCAGTCTTGGTTGGCTGACTCGTCAGTCATCCATCCATCAATCAATCAACATACATCTTCATCGATATAGGTCCATAAAACTCGTGGTGTATCAGAGTGCTCGACTACATGAACCTGAGATCGATTGGGTTGATGAATGGATTGTTGTATCGGTGTAGTTAGTGGCGCGCTCACGAGTATTCAGATGCAAGACGGCCATCATGATTCGTACTGATCGGCCCGAACATGTGGCAAGAAGGTTACCGAATCGCTCCGTTGCATTGAATGCAAGAGCCCATATGGGAGTCTTAGCCAGACGCAACGTGCTGGTTTGGATGACCTGCATATTGGCGGGGGCTAGCGAGAGAGAGAGGCACACACGCGCGAGGCACACGAAGCAAGCAAGCAAATGAAAGAACAGTAACCTCCTCTTGATAATTATGAGTGTATCAGACCTCTGGATACCTCCCCTTCTGCTCGGTGCGTTGGATTGCGATAACGAATGGAACATTGTATATTCAACAAGATTGGATGGCCTGCGAAGCTCCGGCATCTCAGGTATCGATCAGACACATTATTGAACAGTACTCACATCAAGCTTGAATGAACGTCCCGATTCAAGACACCTGGACATGGCGCAGGTTCGAGCGTCCAACGGAGGCTGCCTCGTGGGCACAGACCATCGAGACTCCGTTCGCTGCAACTCGACGTAGGACTGGCTGGGGAGAACCTTGTTGGTCAGCTGGGTCTGGATCGTCATCAAGGGCAGCGCCTGCACGACGTTTCCTGTGGATCTCTCGAATCATGATACCAAGGGCAAATGCGAGTGACACCGCGGCTCCACCAACTGCAACGCCGCCGGCGACAGCAAGAGGAATGAAAACGGCCATTTGTTTGAACTTGTGAGGGTTACGAAGGAGAGCTGCGATGGTTGTTGGAGGGTTCCGCACGGGGTTTAAGTACCAGAGCAAACGGCCTTACCAAGCTCAAGCGCACCCTGCGACCTCAATCTTGCGCTGGTATACTGAAGCGCACCCTGCGACCCTCAAGCGTACGCTGGTATACTGAAGCGCACCCTGCGACTTGTGATATGGAACGTCGGGCGCACCCAGATACTTACTCGCAGGAAAACCATACTTGAGCTTCTGTGAATTTGGGTTGCTTGTGGGCCCGATGATGATCTTGGCCGAGGTCTTCGAGAGTTGTACCTCACTCATCATGATCCACGAGATTCCATCTCTTGGATAATTGCGGGGCCTGAGAGTCTGGTGTCTCATGTCAGAGGTCAAGGTTTGGGTCAGCCCTTCTTTTTCCCTTCCCCCCTATGCGCTGAGACAGCCACGTGGCAGAGGGGACAAGCGGGCTTGGGGCTAAATAAATTTACACCACTCTCACCACTTTCTCCTTCTTTGCTCTCCCTCCCTCTTCCCTCTCTCGCCTCTGCGGTACACGCTGCCTGTGCCACACTCGTGTGAGGCCAAGAAGACCGACGAACCTCCTTGGAGGGAGCAACCTATCCGGCCAAGAAGAAGTCCCATTCCATCATGGCGCGTCACTCATCCTCGTTGCTCAAGATCACGATCCTCGTGGTGGTTGTTTGCTTGATTCCGGCGTCGTCCTATGCACATGAGATCGACCCCGCTGCGAATCTCCTTGCGCACGAGCCAGAGATCGTTCCCAAGCAACAACTACCGGCCGCGCAACGATACGCTGCCTTGCTCGCTTGGGGTCGCGAGAATGGCGCCGTCATCAATTTCGAGTTGCGAGAGGTCCAGCCGCATAACTGGAGTGCCTTTGCGAACAAGGATCTCGCAGTATGTGTGGCTCTCGAGAGATCGATCTCACACACGATGATGATGACGTGTGCTGATGATGGTTGTGTGTGTGTGCGCGTGTGTAGCCAAACGAGCCCATCATCACGGTGCCGTACGCATTGACGATCAATACCTCGTATGCAGCGGCACAAGGTCCATTGCCCAATCGAACCGTACGACTTGACACGAGATGTTCCCTCTCTTGAATGGTAGTATCTTCTTACACACGCACCAATGATATCTCTCGTGTATCTACCAATCGTCATCGTCGTCATCGTAGCGATGGAGCTTCCCATTCGAGCCGCTCTCGGTGTTGTTGATGCAATGGCGCGCTACTGATGGAGGCTTTTGGGAGCCCTATGTTCGTACGTAGTTCAATCAGCGCATCACAGTTTGCTTGTTTACTCTCGAGTATCATCATGTGACATCGCGCTCTCTCTCTCTCTCTCTCTCTCTCTCTCTCTCTTGTGTTGGATGATACAGGTGCCTTGCCGCAAGATCTTTCGAGCATCCCACTCACTTGGCCAGAGGAAACTATCAACCAATTGAACGGCACCTCAATCTATGGTAGCGTCTCTCTCCCGCTCGCTTGCACAGGCGTCTACTCGTGCAAGTTCCAAGTGTGACTGACGAACCTCCTCGCATTGCCCACGTCTAGGCACGCTGCTCAATAGCCAGACGCTCTTCGAGGAGTCGTTCCAGAGGCTGCTCGACGACCTCGAGGCACAAGCCAAGGCCACCGGACAACGCCCACGCATCCCGTTGCAGTCGCTGACAATCGAGAACTACATTGACTGCTACGTGCTCGTAGCCAGTCGAGCGTGGGGCGTCTCTGGCTCGGCTAGCAACGACCGCGAAATTATGCTGATTCCGATCGCAGATATGCTCAACCACAATGACTCGGCAGTATGTGTAACTCGGATCGCGCACTCTCGCTCGCTCGCTCGCTCGTGCGAATCCAAACTGATCCGATCGATGCGACACGTATGTGGCCGGAAAGTCTTTGGGAGGAACAGTGCCTGTCGGCTTCGAGGTCATGTCCAACGCAGCCGTCAGCAAGGGCTCGGAGGTCTTTACGAGCTACGGTGCCAAGAGTGCCGGTGAGCTTCTACTCTCGTATGGCTTCGTGCCTCAACGACCAGAGAGCCAGGAATATGTCGGTATCCGCTTGGTTCGTGGTGTACGTAGGCTTGCGTTACGCAGCATGCTCGCGCATTGCGTAGTCACTGACTGGCTCCTTGACCACGATGACGACCGTGTAGCCAACCAATTCAGTGTACCAGGATGTTCTCCAGCGCCTGTACGATATACCCCGCACTCTCTCTGTCTCTCTCTGTATTGTTATCGAATTGGATTGGATTGTAGTTACTCACAAGCGCATCATTCGGCAGCTATCTGAATGCCGACCAAGTGAACATCAACGGCGTCGAGTTGAATCCTCACACGATGAACATTCTTCGTGGCGCGATGCTCTCCGATCCGACTGTCGACAACCTGGTTCCTCTGGTCGAGAACAAGGCCATCTCGCTCGATAACGAGTATACCGTGTGTCGATCACTCAATCGCATCATCCGAACGTCACTCGATGCCATGCAGGGTTCGGAAGTGGTACGCTGCTCACTTGGCTCGGTCTACACTCACTCGAGCACATTGACTTACCTCGAATTACGTTGCCGCGGCTCGCTTCCAGTACGATCAACGCACTCTGGCTCGAACTGACCTTCCTTCCCGTGACCGAATGGCGGTACAACTTCGAGCGATCGAACGCAACCTCCTCGAGAAGCACCTCAAGCTCCTTGCCAAGTACTGGGACTCCATCTTGCTGACGGGCACGTTGGCCGGTGGTGTTGCCGTCGACCCACACGCAGTCACCGTGACAAGAGTACAATAACACGCCCAAGATATGTTAGTTAGTGAGCGAGAGAGCGAGCGAGCCATCGACAATGTGCGGATTGATGTGATCGTATGATAAAAAGTACATGCGATATTTGCGAGGATATAATGAGGTCCACTACAATACAAGGCAACGATTCACCGATCAAGTACCGAACGATTGATGCATCAAATAGTCACGATGGTGTTGATCGATATGAATTGGCGTTTTGTGGCGTGATTTACTGCGGTGCGAGAGTGGCACGAGCAGCACCGGTACTGCCGAAACCTCCAAATTGGCTATCGAACGTGTGCTTCATCTGCACCTCGAGTGCGTCCTCGAAACCACCGGCCGAACGGCCAAGGAATCGATTGACGTTCGCCCAGAGTTGCGTCGAGTAGTACGACAACGAGATGAGCATCATCTGGCACGCAAAGCCGATGCGCTGCAGGAAGCTCAGATGCATGCGGTTGGCTTGTACGGCTTGCATGGCGAGGATCTTGACGCGGTTGACCGGTGAGCCGAGCTCCTTGTTGTTGGCGCGCACAATGTTCATGCTGCGGCCGACGAAGATGAGCTCGCGCGGTATCAGTTGCGTATCGCCGAGGAGCGACCTGACGCGCTCCTTGGCACGCGCTTGCATCTCTTGCACTTGCTCGGGCGTCGGGTTGCCGTTGAGAGCCACGTTGTCGCGCGAGAATGGTCGCATGAGTTGAATCGACGCAAAGAAGTCAAAGTCCTTGATGCCCCACGAGGCACATACACGAGCCATCTCGTCGGTATCGACCAGAAAGATTGCCTTCCACAATCGAGAGTACGCTTGCCGAAATTCCTCTGACTCCTTCAATTCATTCATTCATACAGAGATTATCATTCTCGAGTGAGTGATGAGATCTCCACATGATGGTGATTGCAGTCGTACTTGAATGTATAATCCATGATCCAGGAGTACAACTTGTGGTTTGTTATACTTGTTCTTACGCACCAATACATTTCCTGTTACGAGAGAGAGAGAGAGAGAGAGAGAGAGAGAGAGAGAGAGAGAGAGCGAATCAATCAACAAGCGCGAAGGATGACGATAGCGGTATCTGACTCTGACTCGGTACCTGGATGTGGATCACAATGTAGGAAGCCCGTATTGAAGATCTGATAACCCGAGAGATTGACCAGAGTGTCCATGACTTGCGCCGGTGTGGCACCAACGCGCGCGAGACCCTCTCGGTCGGTGAGCTTGACGCCATCGATCCACTCGCACGTCAAGATGCGCTTGGTGGTGTGCTCGCGATAGACCTTGGGAACATGAGCCTCGTCTCGCTTGAAGCAATTGGCGAGCTCGGCAGCAGCTCGTTCGCCATTGTCGGCCTCGATCAAGAAGTCGGTCTCCTTGAGGAAGTTGCCGCGCGTATACTCGTAGCTCCAGTACATTGGCAGATCGAACAAGCGATCGAACGCGTACAACATGACGCGGTAGCACTGTCACGTGGAGAAGAAGTCAGTGGCAGTCTCGCAGTACGCAATATAGAGCATCCCTCACACATACAAAGAGATCCCATGGCATTTGGTGTTGAATACTGCGCTTCTGAACCTTGACTGCGACAGGTGTGCCATCTTTCAATGTTGCTCGATGAACCTGACAGTGTAGATTGTGAGAATCAGAGTGCTCTTGGGGATATATGAGCGAGAGAATGAGGCGTACTTGAGCGATCGATGCAGCAGCCACTGGAACGGGATCGAATGATGCAAAGACATCGAGTGGCTTCACACCAAAGTCCTCTTGAAAGATACGTTCGACCTCTTCATACGATTGCGACGATGCATTGTCCTAATGTCGTCGTCATCATGGTTGTCGGTAGTGGCGGTGGTTTCGATGGTTAGCATCGCCAATATCAACGACGCGAGGTGGATCTCGACGATCGACGTACTCGAAGATCCGAGAAAGCCTCGGTGTACTGAGGTGGTAACACATGATTCATGGTCGAGATGCCTTGGCCCATCTTGACGTAGAGACCGCCGTTCTTCTTGCATACATTCACCAGTCGACGAGCAACACGTTCGTGTACGGTGTCGAGCTCGTTCGGATGCTTCGAGAGCCAGATCTGACGACGAGATATTTCGATCGATTGATAGAGTTGGAGTTGAGATTCGATGTCGATGTCGGATGTCGAGATGGGGTATAGTCTGCGTACCTTGTAGTCGTAGGCGATCGATACCATGAGAGCGGCAGTACGAGAGTTACGTAGAAATCGTTGGTGTGTAGCAGTGTCGTAGGCGAGCAAGGCCGAGCTGCCCACTGCAGTCGCCATTACCAATCGACGCAACATCGTCAACTATCTTGAGAGGAGTGTGTGTGGCGGAGAGGGATACTGGAACAAACTACAACGAGAGAGGGGGAGGAGAGGGTGATTGGAATAAATAGGAGAGTGTTGGGGAGAGCGTGGCAGTGGTCTAGATGAGTGAGGGAGAGAGAGAGGGAGGTGCGTGGGCAGTGGGGGCAGCGAGAGAATGATGATAGTGAGGGGGAGTAGAGACTAGAGAGGGAGCACGAGCATCGATGGCGCACGTGCACTGTTCTTCTGTTCGTGGAAGTGCCGGACTCCGACGCTTCCCGCCACTCGCTCACTCGCAACCTCACCGATTCTCAACGAGTATATCGATGAATGATAGACGGATGGATGGATGCATGGATGGATGGATGGATGGATGG
>ERZ778027.5240-NODE-5240-length-10168-cov-10.164837_pt1 | contig 10168 bp, 6 predicted proteins | sample MGYA00375757_ERZ778027 | MGnify/ENA primary metagenome ERZ778027 (study PRJEB29350, sample SAMN05389817) | bioreactor metagenome | isolation source: Ammonium sulfate bioreactor | place: South Africa: University of Cape Town | collected 2014-02-18 ... | reverse complement strand
CGATCTGCCGGTCGATGCCGGGAAACACGGAGAACGGCGCGGCGCTGTCGACCTCGGCGATGCTCACGCGCCACAGGAAATCGTCCATGCCGGCGGTGGACGGCTGGACGGCTATTTCGCGGGTGCGGCCCAGGCCGTTCTTCCACGGCTGCAGCGGGCAGTCGGACAGGCGGACGATCATGCGGTTCTCTCGATGACGCGCTCGAACGGCGGCAATGCGCGCAGCATGCCGCTGCCGTAGCGCTTGGTGACCACGCGGCGATCCAGCAGCACGATGCGGCCGTGGTCGGTTTCGCTGCGGATGAGGCGGCCGCAGTACTGGGTGAGCAGGCGGGTGGCCTCGGGCACGCTGACCTCGATGAACGGATTGCGGCCGCGCGACTCCAGCCACTCGGCGTAGGTGGCGCCGACCGGGTCGGTGGGCACGGCGAACGGCAACTGGGTGATCACCACCGTCTCGCACAGCTTGCCGGGCAGGTCCAGGCCTTCGCCGAACGAAGCCAGGCCGAACAGCGTGCTGCCCTTGCCGGCCTCGATGTCGGCGCAGTGCTCGGCGACCAGTTGCGACTTGCCGAGCGAGCCCTGCGCGCGCACCTTGCGCACCTGCGCGATCGGCAGCTTCTGCAGCACGCGATCGAGTTTTGCGCGCGAGGTGAACAGCACCAGGTTGCCGGCATCCCAGTCGAGGTGGTCCGCCAGCCAGGCGCTGATTTCCTCGGCGTGCGCCTCGCGCGCGTCGGGCAGCGTGTGCATCGCGGGCACTTCCAGGCGCGCCTGCGCGGCGAGGTCGAACGGCGAGGGCAGGCTCAGCGTCACCGCGTCGTCGGGCAGGCCCACGGCATCGGCGAAGCCGCGGAAGTTGCCGCCGGCACTGAGCGTGGCCGAGGTCATCACCACGCCGCTGGCGTTGTTCCACAGCACGTTGCGCAGCAGGCCCGCGGCGGAGACGGCCGAGGCATGGCAGACCAGTTGCTGGTCCGCGCCCAGGGTGACCCAGCGCGCCAGCGGCGGGGCGTTGTCCGGATCGTCGCTGGACCACGCGCGCCAGCAGGCGGCCTGCCGGCCGATGCGCTCCAGCGCGATGCCGAGCTCGCGCGACAAGGCCTCCTGGGTCGGTCCGCCGTCGGTCATCTCCACCACGGCGCGCCGCACCGCGGTGAGCCAGCGCTGCACCTCGCCGGTGAGCAGGTCGAGCGCGCGCGCATGCTCCACCCACGGCTCCGGCAGCTGGCCCAGCGAGCCGCGGTACATCGGTTCGGTCTCGGCCGGGTCGGGCAGCCAGGCGAGGCGGATTTCCTTCTCCAGTTCCTCCAGCGTGTTGCTCAGCTCCTGCAGTTTCTCGTCGCCCTGGTCCAGCGCGAGCTTGCCCAGGCGCTCCTTGTCGGTCAGCGAATAGGCCGCATGCACCTGCCGGCCAAGCCGGCTCAACTGGCGCACGCTGGCGGTCATGAAGACTTCGGCGGCGCCGCGGTCGATCGCCTTGCCGGGTACGTGGTGGCCCTCGTCGAAGATGTACAGCGTCTCGTCCGGGCGCGGCAGGATTACGCCGCCCCAGCTGTCGTCCTCGCCCGGCATGGTGAGGTCGGCCAGCACCAGATCCTGGTTGGCCACGATGATGTCGGCGTCGTCCACCGCGCGGCGCGCGGCGAAGAACGGGCAGTTCATGAACTGCCCGCACTTGCGTCCGGTGCAACCGCCGGCGCTGGTGGTGATCATCGGCCGCAGCAGGTCGCTGACCGGCTCCGGCGCGCTGTCCATGTCGCCGTTCCATTCGCCGCGGTCGAACGCATCGCGAAGTTTCGCCAGCGACTGCTTGTCGCGCGGTTGCGGCGGCTTGTTCCACAGCAGCAGGTCGGCCTCGAAGCCGGCCAGGCCCATTTGCGCATCGTGGATGCTGTTGGCCGCCATCAGCAGGTTGCGCGGGCACAGGTAGCGGCCGCGGCCCTTGGCCAGCGCCACCTTCGCTTCCATGTCGTTGAGCTTCAGGTACAGCGGGATGTCGCGTTGCACGAGCTGTTCCTGCAGCGCCACGGTGGCGGTGGCGATCAGCAGCTTCTTCTTCTGGCAGCGCGCCACTTCATGGCCGGCGACCAGGTAGGCCATCGACTTGCCGGTGCCGGTCGGCGCCTCGATCACCGCCACGCCGCCGGCGCTGGCCAGCGCCTTGGCGACCTCGGCGATCATGCGGCCCTGCGAGGCGCGCGCGCGAAAGCCTGGCAGGCCCGCCTTGACGCGGGCATAGGCGGCACGAATGGCGTCCTTGGTGGAGTCGGCGAGCATGCGGGGTGGCGGGTCCGTGACACGGTGCGGGGCCGGGGCGCGCCGCGTGCGTGCGCTGCCCTGCCGGCCGGCTGCCCAGTCTATCGGACATGTCAACGCGGCTGCGGCTTGCCGATGTCCCGCGGAATGTCGCACAGTGGCAGGCGTGTATGCTGGGCCCGGCCGCGGCTCGACCTGATCCGGCGACATCCCGGCGACAGGAAAGGGGGCACGATGGAGTCGATGTCCATCGACGACTCGCTGCAATTGAATTGGCTGACCCATCTGGTCGGCGCCCGCTCGCCGGCCGAAGTGGCCGCAGCGATCGCCGCGCTGGCGGAGGACCGGCCCGGCTGCGAGGCCGCCAGCGTGCTGTGGCGGCTGCACGACCGGGCCGGCGTCAGCAGCATGCCGCCGATGCCGGTCGCCGATGCCGATTGGCCGTGGATCGAGCAGGCCGCCGGCAGCACCGGGGCGCAGTGGCATGCGGACGGTCGGCGCGTGGCCCTGCGCCTGTGCCAGCTGCCGCAGCCCGCGGTGCTGGTGCTGCGCCTGCAGCCCGCCTCGGCAAGTCCCTCTTTCCTGGACGAGATGGCGGCGCCGCTGCGGCTGGCCCGCCTGCATCTGCAACGTGCGCTGGAATGGCTCGACCTGCAGCACTCGCACGAGCAACTGGAGCGCTCGGAGAATCTGCAGCGCGCCCTGTTCGCGATCTCCGACCTCGCCGGTTCCGAGCGCGACATGCCTACCGTGCTGCGCGGCATCCACGCCATCGTCAGCGGACTGATGTACGCGGACAACTTCTTCATCGTGCTGCACGACGCCGCGCGCGACACGGTCCGCTTCCTGTACTACGTCGACGTGGAGGATCCCGTGGCGCCCGGCGGCGGCCGCGACATGCCGGCCAGCGCGATCGAGCACACGCTGACCTGGTACGTGCTGCGCGACGGCAAGGCGCGCATGGGCGATGCCGAGGAGCTGCGTATCCAGGCGCCAGGACCGGTGACGGTGATCGGCACCGACAGCCGCGACTGGCTCGGCGTGCCGATGATGCGCGACGGCCGCCCGGGCGGTGCGCTGGTGGTGCAGAGCTACCGGCCCGAGATCGGCTACACCCCCGGCGATCTGGCCCTGCTGGAGTTCGTCGCCAGCCACATCCTGATCGCGCTGGAGCGCAAACAGGGCAAGGAGGATCTGGAACAGCGCGTGCAACTGCGCACCGCGCAACTGGCCGAGGCCAATCGCGGCCTGCAGCAGGAGATCTTCGAGCGGCAACGCGCCGAGCACCTGCAGACCGCGTTGTTCCGCATCGCCGAGCTGGCCACCGCGCGCATCGACCACGGCGAGTTCTACCGCCGCGTGCACGGCGTGGTGGGCGAACTGCTCAACGCGGAGAACTTCTACATCGCGCTGCTCTCCGACGACCGCCAGCAATTGCTGTTCCCCTATGCCGTCGACGCCAAGCTGCGCCCGCCGCCGAGCCGCCCGCTCGGCCGCGGGCTGAGCGAATACGTGCTGCGCCGGGGCACCGCGCTGCGCGCCGACAACGCCGACATCGAGGAGCTGGAGCGCAGCGGCGAAATCGTGGCCGGTCGGTCCGGCTCGCCTTCCACCTGCTGGCTCGGCGTGCCGCTGATCGTCGGGGACGAGGTGATCGGGCTGGTGACGGTGCAGAGCTACGACGCCGACGTGTCCTACGGTCCGTCGGACCAGGAGCTGCTCAGCTTCGTGGCCACCCAGGTCGCCAACAGCCTCACCCGCCGCCGCGCCGCCGAGGCGTTGCATCGTGCCTACGAGCAGCTCGAACACCGGGTGGAGGAGCGCACGCTGGCGCTGCGCAAGGAGATCATCGAACGCGAACGCGTGCAGGACCAGCTCAAGCACCAGGTGATGCACGATCCGCTGACCGGACTGCCCAATCGCAGCTATCTGCGCGACCGCATCGACCGCGTGCTGTCGACGCCGGTGTCAGGCACGCGCCCGCGCTGCGCCCTGCTGTACATGGACGTGGACCGCTTCAAGATCATCAACGACAGCCTCGGCCACCTGGCCGGCGACGAGGTGCTGCGGGAGGTCGCCACGCGGTTGTCCGGTTGCGTGCGCCATCCGGACCTGGTGGCGCGGCTGTCGGGCGACGAGTTCGCCATCCTGCTGGAATCGGTGGAGCAGCCGGCCGACGCCAACGTCGTGGCGCAGCGGGTGATGGATGCGCTGGCCGAACCGATGCCCGCCGGCGGCAAGGAGTTGCAGGTGGCCGTGAGCGTCGGCATCGCCATCGGCGACGGCCGTTACCTGACCGCCGACGAGGTGCTGCGCGATGCCGACATCGCGCTGTATCGCGCCAAGGAACTGGGCCGCAAGCGCTACCAGTTGTTCGACGAGACGCTGGCCCGCAGCGTGGTCGACGTGCTGACCCTGGAAGGCGAGCTGCGCCAGGCACTGAAGCACGGCCAGTTCGAGCCGCATTTCCAGGTCATCTGCCGCCTGGAGGATGGCGCGGTGGTCGGCTACGAGGCACTGATCCGCTGGAACCATCCGCAGCGCGGGCTGCTGTTGCCGGGCGATTTCCTCAAGATCGCCGAGGACAGCGGACTGATCGAGGCGATCGACTGGCACATGTTCGAGATCAGCTGCCAGCGCCTGCGCCGGCAGGAGCGTACCGACACCTTCATGACGCTCAACGTGTCGGCGCTGCACCTGCGCCATGACAATTTCGACGCACGCCTGATCGAGTTGCTCGAACGCACCGGCCTGCCGCCCACGCGGGTGGTGGTGGAAGTCACCGAGGGTGCCCTGCTCGACGATCCGGAGCGCGTGCGCGCCACGCTGGAGCGCCTGCGCGCCGCCGGCGTCGGCGCGGCACTGGACGATTTCGGCACCGGCTATTCGTCGCTGAGCTACCTGCACTCGCTGCCGCTGCGCATCCTGAAGATCGACCGCGCGTTCGTGAACGAGCTGGACAAGGGCGCCAACACCAGCAGCACCACCGTGGTCGCGGCGGTGCTTGCGCTGGCCCGCGCGCTGGACATCGACGTGGTCGCCGAAGGCATCGAGACGGAGATCCAGTACGCCGCGCTGCACGCGATGGGCTGCGCCATGGGGCAGGGCTACTGGATCGGACGGCCTGCGCCGTTCGAGTCCTGAACTGCGCGCCCCTATCGTGCGGCGGCGATCTGCCGCAACGCCTGCTCGAACGCCTCCGGCGGCTGACCGCCGGAGATCAGGTGCTGGCCGTTGACGATGCTGGCCGGCACCGAGTGGATGCCGCGCGACATGAAGAACTGTTCCTGCGTGCGCACCTCGTCGGCGAATTCGTCGCTTTCGAGCAACCGCCGCGCCCGTTCGCCATCCAGCCCCGCTTCGGCAGCCAGCCGCGCCAGCGTGTCGTGCGAACTCACGTCCTCGCCGTCGGTGAAATACGCGCGCAGCAGGATCTGCTTCAGCGCGAGGTGCCGCCCTTCCAGCTCGGCCCAGTGCAGCAGCCGGTGCGCGTCGAAGGTGTTGTAGACGCGGCTGCGCCGGTCCATGTTGAAGGTGAAACCCAGCGCCGTGCCGCGCTCGCGGATCGCCTCGCGATTGGCGTCGATCTGCTCGGCCGAACTGCCGTACTTGCGCATCAGGTGCTCGGTGGAATCCTCACCCTCCGCCGCCATCTGCGGATTCAGCTCGAACGGCTGGAAGTGGATTTCCGCAGAGACCTCGCCGTCGAGTTGCGTCAGCGCCTGCCGCAGCGAGGCCAGCCCGATCGCGCACCATGGGCAGGACACATCGGACACGAAGTCGATGCGCAGCGGAACGGGAGTCGCTGGCGTGGACATGGGATACCTCGCAAATCTTGGGGAGCAGCAGCGCTGCGGATCCGACCTAGATGCGGCCGGGACGCGGCACAATCAATCGTCTGCGCGAACCCGGCCCATCGCCATGTCCAGTGCCAGCGCCTCGGCTACCTTGATGCCATCCACCGCCGCGGACAGGATGCCGCCGGCGTAGCCGGCCCCTTCGCCGGCGGGATACAAGCCGCGGACATTGAGGCTCTGCAGGCTCTCGTCGCGCGTGATGCGTACCGGCGAGGAGGTGCGCGTTTCGACGCCGGTGAGGATGGCGTCGGGCATGGTGTAGCCGCGGATCTGCCGTTCGAAGGCGGGCAGCGCTTCGCGGATCGCGGCGATGGCGTAATCGGGCAGGGCGCTGTCGAGGCTGCCCAAGGTGACGCCGGGTTTATAGGAGGGCTGCACCGCGCCCCATTCGCGTGAGGCGCGACCGGCGAGGAAGTCGCCGACCAGCTGCGCCGGCGCGTTGTAGTTCCCGCCGCCGAGAGTAAAGGCGTGGCTTTCCAGTGCCCGCTGCAGCGCGATGCCGGCGAGCGGGCCTTCGCCGTACGGCGCGAAGTCGGACGGCTCGATGCCGACCACCACCGCCGCGTTCGCGTTGCGCTCGTTGCGCGAGTACTGGCTCATGCCGTTGGTGACCACGCGGCCAGGCTCGCTGGTGGCGGCGACCACGGTGCCGCCGGGACACATGCAGAAGCTGTACACCGAGCGGCCGCGCCCGCCCTGATTTCCCTTGCCGTGATGCACCAGCTTGTAGTCGGCCGCACCGAGGACGGGATGGCCGGCCTGCGGCCCGAAGCGGGCGCGGTCGATCACCGACTGCGGGTGCTCGATGCGGAAGCCGATCGAAAACGGCTTGGCCTCCACATACACGCCGCGCGCATGCAGCATCTCGAACGTATCGCGGGCGCTGTGGCCGAGTGCCAGCACCACATGATCGGAGCGCAACTGTTCGCCGCTGGCCAGGGTGACGCCACGGATCTGCTGCTGGCCATCCGCACCCGGTTCCAGCAGCAGGTCGTCCACGCGCTGGCTGAAACGGATATCGCCGCCCAGCGACTCGATCGTCGCGCGCATGTTCTCCACCATCGAGACCAGCCGGAAGGTGCCGATGTGCGGCTTGCTGACGTAGAGGATCTCCTCCGGCGCGCCGGCCTTGACGAATTCGGTGAGCACCTTGCGGCCGTGGTGCTGCGGGTCGCGGATCTGGCTGTACAGCTTGCCGTCGGAAAAGGTGCCGGCGCCGCCTTCGCCGAACTGCACGTTGGATTCCGGGTGCAGCTCGCGCTTGCGCCACAGGTCCCAGGTGTCTTTGGTGCGCTCGCGCACTTCCTTGCCGCGATCGAGGATGATCGGGCGGAAACCCATCTGCGCCAGGATCAGTCCGGCGAACAGGCCGCAGGGGCCGAAGCCGATCACCAGCGGGCGGTGTTCGACCCGCGGCGGCGCCTGGGCCACGAAGTGGTAGCTGGTGTCCGGCGTCGGCTGCACGTGGGGATCGCCGGCGAAGCGTTGCAGCAGTTCGGCTTCGCGCGGGGTGTCGATGTCCAGCGCGTAGATCAGCATGATCGCGCCGCGTTTGCGTGCGTCGTAGCCGCGGCGGGCGATGGTGTAAGCGATCAGCTCGCCGGGTTCGAGCTCAAGCCGCCTGATGATGGCGGCAGCAAGCGCGGCCTCGCCGTGGTCGAGCGGCAGCTTGAGGTCGGTGAGTCGCAGCATGCGTGGGTTCCGGTGCGCCGATGGCGCGCGCGATTCCCGGCGCCTTCGATGGGCCGGCCATTGTCGGCGCCTTGCGCGCGGCCGACAAGGCGGCCGGCGAGCGGAAACTGACGCTGCGGGTCACTCAGGCCGCCAGCAGGGTCAGGAATTGCTCACCGGTTGCGTGCGGGTGCAGCAGGATGAAGCGCGTTTGCGCCGGGCCGGCGTGCTTGCGTGCCGCGGCGACGCAAACCTCGCCGTCGTCGGCGATGATGGCCGGAGGCGTGGCACGCTGGTCATCCCAGGGCGCGCGGCACAGTTGGCCGTGTTGCGGGCCGCCGGCGATGATGCATTCAAAAATCCTGTTCATGGAAAGTCACTCGAAGGGGAGGAGCTGTGGGGACGAGTGACGGCAAGCAGGGGACGCGCCAGCAGCGGGCAGGCAAAGGTGGTCTGCGTCACAGTTTGGGACATGCGCCGCCAGTCGCGGCTGATCGTTGTGGTTTCACCGAGTGGAGCGGCTGGGGCAGCTGCTTCCGGTGGCGAGTCCGGCCCCTACCCGGACTCGCTACCGCGGGACGGAGTTGGCCCGCTCAGGCTTCGCCGATGAAATCCTTCTTGCCGATGTCCGTGCCCGCTTCGCGCAGGATGTTGTAGGCGGTGGTGCAGTGGAAGAACAGGTTGGGGATGGTGAAGCCGAACAGGTACGCCTGACCCTCGAGCGTGACTTCGCCGGCGCGTGTCTTCATCACGACGGTGCGGGTCTCGCTGCCGTCGATCTGTTCGGCGCTGAAGCTCTTGACGTAATCGATCGCCCGCGCGATGCGGTCGTAGGCCTGGGGCAGGGTGGTCTCGTTGTCCTCGAAGGACTTCGGTTCGACGCCGGCGAGGCGCGCCGCGCCGCGCGTGGCCATGTCGCAGGCGATCTGGATCTGCTTGATCAGCGGCAGCATGTCCGGGATCAGCCGGACCTGCAGCAGCACTTCGCCGCTGACGTTCTTCGAGGTCGCGTGTTGCTCGCCCTTCTGCAGCACATGGGTGAGGTTGCCCAGCGCGCGGACAAAGACGGGGACGGAGGCCTGGTACATGGAAAGTGTCATGGGTTTTCTTCCTGCGGGTGAACCGCCTGCGGCGGATGGGTGGGTGTTGCGGGATGGATGGCGGACCGTGCCGGCGCGTCGCCGGGTAGCGGTTCGGCCGTGGCGTTGGCGGGGGGTTGCGGCAGGCGTCGGGTGGCCCGTGCGGCGATCACCAGGCCCGCCAGCATCAGGGCCGCCGACAGCACGAAGGCGGCGCCGGGCAGGTGCAACGGCGACCCCGGCGCGATCGACAGCGCGAACACCTGGGCGAACAGATACGGCCCGAAGATGCCGGCGAAGCTGCCCAGGCTGCTGATCGCGCCCTGCAGCCGGCCCTGCTCGGAAGGATCGACCTGCTGGGTCATGATCGACTGGATCGGCGGCATCGCCAGGCCCCACAGTGCCAGCAGCGGCACGCCGAGCCGGAACGCCCAGCCCACGTCGGCCACGCCCATCACCAGGAACGCGCCCACGCCGAACAGCATGCCCGCCAGCAGCACGCGGCGTTCGCCGAAGCGCGGCGCGAGCCTGCCGGTGAGCACCGCCTGCACGAAGCCGTCGCAGGCGCCGACCAGCATCAGCACGTAGCCGACCGCCTGCGGACCCCAGTGGTAGCGGTAATCCGCGTACAGCACGAATACCGTCTGCAGCACGTAGTGGGCGAGATAGACCAGGAACAGCACGATGGCCAGGTGGAAGACCTGCCGCTGGCGGCGCAGCAGCTTCAGCGAACCGAATGGATGCGCACTGTGCAGCTCGATGCGTGCGGTGCGGCGCTCCTTCGGCAGCGACTCGGGCAGGATGAAGCAGCCGTACAGGAAGTTGCACAGCGCCAGGCCGGCGGCTACCCAGAACGGCAGCCGCAGCGCGATGCCGCCGAGGAAGCCACCCACGCCCGGGCCGATGATGAAGCCCAGCCCGAACGCGCTGCCGAGGATGCCGAATGCGGCGGCGCGCTTTTCCTTCGGAATCACGTCGGCGACGTAGGCATTGGCGGTGCTGAAGCTGGCCGCGGTCATGCCGAGCAGCACGCGCGCGGCGAACAGCAGCCACAGCGTGGGCGCCAGCGCCAGCACCACGAAATCCACCGCCAGGCCCAGGTTGGAGATCAGGATCACCGGCCGCCGGCCGTAGCGGTCCGACAGTGCGCCCTGCACCGGCGAGAACACGAACTGCACGATGGCGAACACCGTGCTGAAGATGCCCACCCACCACGCCGCCCGGGCGATACCGCCGCCGGCCAGCTGCTCGATCAGGTGCGGCAGCACCGGGATGATGATGCCGAACGCCAGCATGTCCAGC
>ERZ778027.5235-NODE-5235-length-10179-cov-3.479850_pt1 | contig 10179 bp, 11 predicted proteins | sample MGYA00375757_ERZ778027 | MGnify/ENA primary metagenome ERZ778027 (study PRJEB29350, sample SAMN05389817) | bioreactor metagenome | isolation source: Ammonium sulfate bioreactor | place: South Africa: University of Cape Town | collected 2014-02-18 ... | reverse complement strand
ATACGAGATATTGGCGTGACTGGAGTTCAGACGTGTGCTCTTCCGATCTCACCGCTCGCCGCTCTGGGAGCCGACTCTCAGATTGCTCCCGCACCACAACAACGAGGTATGGCATCAGTGGCGTCTACCCTCATTATCCCTCCGCTCATCCATTCTGGGAGTGTCTTCAGATATCGACATCGATGCTCTCCGAAGAATCACAGACCTTGAGCAGCAACTGAGCGCAGCAACCCTTCGTGCGGACAGAGTGCTTCGAGGTACTCGATCGTCCACTCGCTTGCCGCATTACTTCCCTCCTTGCCACTGACCATCACGATATTGCACAGCACTCGAGATGGCACAACAACATATCAGCGAGCAACGATTCATGTCGGTCATGTGCAAGACTCCACAATCGTTCCAAGTCGTGCGAGTCCTTGGAAGTGGAGACTTTGGCACGGTGCTCGAGGTTCGCTGCATCGAGCCAGGCCACTTGTGGCCCGACAAGCGATACGCCATGAAGGTGTGCTTCAACTTCGACATGAGCACCACTCAGGCTCGAGGAAAGCTTGTCAACGAGTTCCTCGAGCTCGTGAGGCTTCCCGGCCATCCCAACGTCATTCGGTTCCTATGCGAGTTTTTCGACGAGATCGACGACTCGATTCGACTGCACTTGCCCCCGTTCGCTCGGGAGCAATCAGTGATTCGAGATCGATCGGGATCGCGCAACCGAAAGACGCAGTTCTTCGTTCTCGAGCTGGTTTCAATGACTCTCGAGAGGTTCTTGAACGAGCGGTACGCGGCTCCTGCTACGGTACCCGAGCGAGTTGTGCGCATGATCATGTCTCAAGTGTGCTCGGGCTTGATGCATCTCGAGCGCAACCACATCGCTCATCGAGACATCAAGCCCAATAACATCTTGGTCGAGATCAATCCACGCCACCGAGCTGCGGATGCCATGTCGCATCCGATCTCGCGATGTGTCATCACCGACTTTGGCACAGCATGCAAGCTCAGCCCAGACCTCAAGAGCACGACGGTAGTTGGCCTTGGAGGAGCAGTGATATCGTCATCGTTGTGGGGAAACCCGCATCACATTGCGCCAGAGCTCCACTCGACTCTTGGTGCCGCCATGAACGCGCAACGATCAGCGCGCGAGGCTTGCGGAGTGGAGCTGGATTACTCGAAGCAAGCAGTGTTCGAGCTTGGCGTCCTTGGATTCGAGATCGTCAACGGCTCGGGCCCGATCGATGGATATCCTGAGTCTGTCGCCAATCGTACGACGCGAACAGTGCGATACGACGACAGCCACATTGCAGAGATCCCGCGAGACCGACTCAGAGCGGACCTCGGAGCGATGCTGCGCACGATGGTGTCGTTCGATGCGAGGCAACGACCATCTCTCGGCGACGTGCTTGCGCTGTTCGATCCAGAAGGCGAGTTCTCTTCAACGATCTGAGCATGAGGGCTCCATCACAGCCCGATTGTTGAGCAATGATCAGCGCATCGATTTGTACCACTACCATTACATTGTAGATTGATAGATGGATAGATTCTCTTGGAGTAAACGCGCGAGTCACACTTCATTCTCTCTTCACCACACGCGCAACCACGTCGTCGTCAGCCGATCATGGCAACAGCAGCCAACCTGGAGGCGCTCAGCATCTACCGAACTACGGGCGATGCAGTGCGTGCCTCGCGCAGCTGACGCGTGTGAGCGCCAGCACGCAGCACGACCTCGAGCGCACTAACGAGCTGCTCACGCAGGCGGTCGAGCGCAGCAACGCGATCCTGCGCGAGTACGATGACGCCAGCCAGACACACCAACGACGACTCACGCCGGCCGACGAGGAGCGCTACCAACACACGGCACAGGTGGCCGAGACGGCGCTCAATGCGCTGGCGCTGCTGCTGCTACAGGAGGGCCACGAGCAGCGACTCGAGAGCCTGCTCAAGTCGGCGGGCTATCGCTACCGACTCGCCGACGCCATCATTCGCTATGCGCTGCCTGAGAGCGCCGAGAGCGTGAGCCTCACAGCCAAGGAACAGCAAGCGCTGCTGCGGACGAGCGGACGCTACGTGAGGGCGATCGACAACGCGCTGCCAGCGGCGGTGCACGAGTCACTGCGGCGCTGGTTGGGCGCACACACGAGCTTCTGGCGCGAGCACCACTACTCGGTCATCCCGCCGTCGGCGTACTTATCGTATCTGCACGAGCTGCATCCGAGCAGCAGCAGCAACAACGACAGCAACGACGAAGATGCTGCACGAGCACCACCATCGGGGTTCGAGGAGGTGATCGCGTTCGTACACTCGACGGTCGTCAAGCTGTTCCCCAAGGCGGCCGAGGCTCGGTACGCCGAGTGGTGGGCACACTGTCGACCTCACTCGAGCGGACACCAGCTGCACTTCGATTCGGACGACGAGGGTCGCGGTGGCGTTCGCAATCCGATCGTGTCGAGCGTGATCTTCCTCGATGCGCGAGTCGGCGGGCCGACGCTCGTGACCAATCAGCCGTTCGGCAGCCGCAAGCTCGCCGACCACGGCTGGCTCGTGTCGCCGAGCGAGAACCGCCTCGTGGTGTTCGATGGCTCGATGCTGCACGGCGTCATTCCGGGCCGAGGACTCTCGCCGCTGATACAGCACCAAGCGCCAGCCGGCACGGACGATGGCAAGCGGCTGACGTTGATGATCGCGTTCTGGAAGGACGCCGTGTGGCGGCCGTCAGCGAGCGAGGAGCCCGGCGCCAACCGAGTGTTCCCGAGCGCGAGCTCGACGCGCTACTCGTGGCATCGTGCCATGTTGGCGCCACTGCCGGACGACGTGAGACAACAAATGCGCGAGCATCCGGAGCCGATTGCGGTGCTGCCGCGAGCGGTGGCGCCCGTGTGGCAGGACGTGGACGCACACGAGAATGCGCGCAACCTCTGCTCGGCCGCGTCGCTGCGATTCCTACCCGAGTACTCAGTGTGCTGGCAAGGCTTCTGACGACGTTGCTATTGCAGTTGCTATTGCTGTTATTGTTGTTATAATATCCACCATTCGGCGTGTGATTCGTGCGATGGAGGGCAGGCAGGCTGGTGGGGCGTCTATGGTACACGTCGAATAAGTTACTCGGGAGTGGCTGGCAGCGGCTCCCAGTTGGCCGTGCAGTCGCGCACGCCGTAGGTGAGGAAGTAGCCTTCCTCGGGGTAGCGGTGCGTGTCGCCCTTGCTGTCGATGATCTCGAACCAGTACGTGAGGCACGTATCATCGCGGCGTTGGTAGTCGATCTCGCGCGGAGTATGGGCGTAGTGGAGCACGCCACGCTCGGCGGCACCGAGCGTCACTCGAATGGTGAAGCCGGCGTTGTTGATAAAGACTCGCGCTCCACCAGGGCCGCCTTGGTATGGATCCTACTCGAGAGCGAGAGAGAGAGAGAGAGAGAGAGTGAGCGAGCTGTCGACTTGATCGTGCAACGAAGAAGAGCGTACCTCCCACGTGACCATGAACTCGATCGATGGTGGGTTCGGCAGCTCGGTACGAAGAAAGTGAGCGCCGACAGCGATCGTGTGCTTCTTGACGGGAGGTCGATTGCCGAGGTAGATCATCCACAGATGCGTGGCAGGCGGCTTGGCGATGGCGACGGTCGAGTTCGTGCCATCGTCGTAGCCGATCGCCTCCTCGGCCACCTTGACTTCTTGTCCGAGGTTCACGTACGAGATGCCAATCTCCTGTTGTGTCGCTCGGTGCATCGTTAGCGCGAGCACCAGAAGCTGCAGCAACAAGGGCTCTCGCGCTGCAGCCGCGTACGCTGTACTTCATATCGAGTAGCATCTTGCGATGATCCGTGGCAGTAACATCTCTGCATCAAGCATTGTGAGCAAGCATCAACGAGGGGCGCGTAGGGCGGGCATCTCACGTACGGTGTGCAGAGGCCGTTGTCCATTCGCTGGCACAGCAGTCTATCGACGGCTTCGAAGGGCGTGGGCGCATTGAGCAGCATCACCTGCGACGAGTACTGCCCGATATCGGTGCCAGTGTACTCGCCCTTGATCATGGCGCGATGCTTCTCGGCCTCCTTAGCAGCACCCCGTGCCAGATTGAAGTTCCAGTACAGCGTTTGGTGATAGGCCGTCGATGCAAGGGCGTAGATACTCGCCCTGCAGACCAGCAGCGAGCGAGTGAGCGAGTAGGAACGCGACGACGCAGCATGGCACAAGTCGTACTTTGGTGGTGAGCTGCTGGAAGCCGCGAGGAAGGTCATGTGGAACTGATAGGGTGATGTACGTGCTCCATTGATCAGCAGCATCATGGCGCGCTCATGGTAGGAGGGCACGCCATCTGGTGGTGGTGGCGACAACGATACGATGCGCGTGAGCACTATCGCGATGCTACGAGCGAAGTCGAAGGAGGAGCGAACCTTTGGGGACTCCATTGGGCAACGTGAGATGGATATCAGGAGCCTTGGGGGCCTTGGGAGCGGCTGCGGGTTTCGGCGCCTTGGCAGAGTCGCTCTTGGAGGCAGCAGCGGTGCCGGTGTTGGGCGCAGCAGCGTCGAGCGACGACGATGATGATGAAGCGCTGCTGGCGTCGAACAAGGGAGGCAGCAACGATAGCAGCAGGAGAGCGATGGCGCCGATGGCAACCACGAACCAGTACTGCACGAATACACGCTCGACGATCTTCTCGCGTTTCGAGAGATGCAGCGTGTGCCCGCGTCGCGACGAGGAGCTGGCAGTCGTCGTTGGCAGCACGCCACTACCACTCGTACTCGTACTGCTGACGTGGACGACATCGGTATCGCCACTGCCACTATGCACAGCGACACTTCGTTCGCGTACTTCTGCCATATCGCCCCCGCCTCCTCGTTGCAAGACCGAGGAGAGATTGCAAGCGAGCGAGCGAGCGAGTTGAGCAGACAATGAGCAAGTGATTGAGGGATAGAGAGCGGGTTGCTGTTCTTCTCGTCGTGTCATTCTGCTGGACACGTGGCCCGCCATTACCCGCCGCTCTCGGCGCATATCTTCCTTCTTGCCGAGATGCGCGCCCGGTCAAATTACCGCCACCGCGCGCGATACCTCCCGTGTGCCGATCTGCCACCGCGCGCGTCTCTCTCTCCGTGTGCCATGAGCCGGTGCGTGGTCGAGCGGCGCTCCTCGCTGGCGCGGGAGGGCGAGAGCGCGGAAGGGCGCCAAAGGCAGTTCGCTACCAAAGCGGTAATGCCGTTCGCGGCGCCGGGTATGGCCTACCTCGGCGGTGGTTGCTGCGGGCGAGCCATCATCGCGCCGCTGCTCTCGCTCGCACGCACGCATCCTCGCCGCGCAGCCACTCTCTCGCTCTCGTACGCGCACTCACTCGCGCCGTCGATCGGTCGAGGCGCGGCCGTTGATTCAAAGAGCGCGCGAGTGTTTGAGGTGGTGGTTTGGGTCGTGTTCGGGGCGCGTATTACCGTTTCGGGCGGCGCGCTACCTTGCGTGGAGGAGCGCGCTCTCGTGGTGGCGCGTGGTGCCTCAGAGACGTCGGCGCAGCGTCGCGACGCACTCAGTGTGCGCCGTCCGTCGAGGCGCGAGAGTCCCCGTCTCCGCTCGCGCTCCTTCCGTTCGCTGCCGAGAGGCGGAGCGAGGTTCGAATCTCGACGCAGCGGCACCTCGCTCGTGGCTGCTTCGAACCGAGCGAGCGCGCGCACACGCTCTCGCTCACTGCCGCGCGCGCCTCGTGATCTCGCCACGGATCGCGTTCAGATCTCGTATATCGCGTGAGAGCGAGAGTGAGCGAGCCGGAGAGTGTGCGAGCGAGCGAGAGCAGCTGTGGTTCGCCTCGTCGAGTGGTGCTCTTCGTTGCCATCGACGCGCCCTCCTCGCTCTCGCTGCGGCAGCCGCAACGACGAGGCGGCGGCTCGTGGGCGCCTGAGGGACGCGTGCTGCAGCTGGCACGATCGCTGCGTGCGCTATCGGTGACGCCGCAGGCGCCTCCCATCGCCACCGGGTCTTCTTGGCACTTAGTCTTATTTAAGGACGCTTCAGGCGCAAGAGTCAGCGAGGCTTCGTGTGCGTGTGTTGACGTTGCGTACAGGTACGCGCCACGCAGCGTGCGATAGATCAGCGTGCGGCTGCAACTTGATCGATCGAGCGACTTGTACGCGAGATTGAGTGGTTGAGTGAGCGTCGGTGTGTGAATATCGTGTGCGTCACGTAATTGACGGAGTCGAGTGCTTCGCTTGGTGCTGGTGAAGAGGGCTCAGTCTCCGCCAGTAGCAGTAGCAGCAGCAGATCAGATCAGATCCGATCCGATCCGATCGCCTCGTCTCCTACCTTTGAACCACGTATGTCCCGGGCCATTTCGCTGTGCGGTGGTGGCGGTGGTGCTATTGCTCTCGGTGTGCTTTGTGCTGCAGCGCGCGGCTGTGAGCCTTTTTGGTGGTCTCGTTTGGTCTGTGGCGCAGCGAGGGCAGCGCAAGCTGGCCTGCGAGGCAGCCAGCACCAGAGCAAAGATGCCAAGCTGGTTTCGTCGGAGAGATATCCAGCCTCTTGATCGGCTCGTGTGCCATAACCTGCTGTTACTCACACCCTCGCGCCGCCCGCTGTCACACTACACAGGCCCTCTTCCTCCTCCTCCTCGTGCCCACTCGATGGCGGATCGCGACTCGTCGTCGTCGTCCTCTTCGCAACCACCGGCAAGCGGCGATGACGGCCGACGACCGTTCTCGGATGGAGATCACGTGTGGTCGGGGCAGCAACGTCCAACAGATCGCGATGGCGGCGTGCCACGAGAGACTCCCGAGCCCTCCGGCGGCCCGGAGCTGCTCGATGCGCTGTGTGCGCAGGGCGAGGCACACTTTCGCGAGCACCGCTTCCGCGAGGCCGAAGCCGACCTCTGGCGCGCGGCGCAGGGCGGCCATGCGCGGGCCATGGTGGTGCTCGGTTTACTGCTCCGCGGCGGCCACGGCCTCGGCCGCCAGGAGCTCGCTTCGCGCACTCTCTTCAAGCGCGCCGCCGAGCTACTCCACCCGTACGGCGTTCATCAGTACGCGTGCAGTCTGAGTCGCGGCTGGGGCACGCATGGCTCGGCCGCCACCGCCACCCCGGCCGCCACTTCCACTTCCACTTCCGCCTCCGCGCCGGCCGCCTCTCCGACACCGGCACGCCGCGCAGTACCCTCGGCCACGGCATCTCCCGAGGTACAGGCACTCGTTAACCTGGCCGAAATACCCGACTCCACGCCGCCGCGCAGGGGCAGCGGGAGCAGCGGCAGCCCGAGTAGCACGAGCGGTAACGGCCACAGTAACGGCAGCGGCCGATCCGGATCTATCAGTGGAAGTGGAGACGACAACGACAGCGACGGCAGCCAGAGCCTCGGCAGCAGCTCGATATCGCCCGTGCCAACCGCCGTCGTCGTGAGTGCCTTCATCCGCGCGCTGTCGTCGCCGGCTCCCTCAGGGAGCTCTGCCACCGCCAGCGCCACCGCCACCTCGTCGTCCCCTTCCCCCTCGACTTCAACGGCCACGACCGTCAGTGAAAGCTCGACGACTTCGGCTGCTGCTCATCACCACTCCGGTGAACAGCACGCTAGATATGCTCTGGACCAGGAAGAAGATATCGACACCTCCTCGGCGACTATCGTCTTATCTCCCTCACCATCGAGCAGCACTACCGCCGCCACAGCGACAGCAAGCTTGTCGTCCGACCTAGATACCTCACCCACCACTCCCGCCGCCGGTCATCGTGCAAGAGCCGATGGCGCACTATCAAACTTGGCTGCTCGAATCTCGGCCGAAGCCGTCGCGCTTCGGTTTCGCTCGCCCATGCTCTCGACCGTGCCGCTGCCTCCGGTGCCGTCGAACCTCTCGGCGCTCCTCGCGCCCAACGCTCCGACGGCGCATCTCGTGTCAACCTCTCCGCTCTCGCCGACGCCCGACGAAGTGTCGCAGCTCGTCGCGAGCGCTCTGCCACAAATCATCGAACTCGCTCACGCCGGCGACTGGATCGCGTGCTACCTCTACGCCTACTCTCTGCACCAGGGCTTCGTCGTGCCGCAGGACCTCGAGGCCGCGCGGGACTGGTACGCGCGCACCGTCGAGCTCCAGCGTCTTCCGGTCGCCATCTTCAACCTCGGACTCCTCGCCGACCCGGCCTTCCGCCTCGTCGACCCGTTCGAGCCCTACGCCGACGACGATGTCGATGACGACGTGCTCGACGACTACGACGAGATCGACACCGACGACATGACCGACGACGGCGAGCGCCGTAACTTCGACGAGCGTCTCGGTGGCGCATCGGACACACTGCCGGCGGGCACCAGCACCGCCGGCGTGGACGCGCTGCGTGGAGTCGACGCTCCACCGCCGCCAGCGTTCCAGCGGGTGCCGTGGCCCAACCAAGCGGCGCTGCTCGCCTTCACGCGAGCGGCCGAGTGCCGCCATACGGTGGCGCAGTACACCTTGGCGCGCATCTACATACAGTGCTCGGAGGCACTGGCGGCCGCGCAACAGTACGGCCTCGACGCCGCTCTCGCGAACCCGAGCGCCTTTGGCGCGTCGTTCGGCTCGGTGCCGTTCGCCGAACTTGGCGAGCGTGGCTTGATGCTGATGCACCAGGTGGCCGAGCAAGACTACCAACTGGCTCTCTTCTTCTTGGCGCGCACCTACCGCACCGGGCGCTTCGGAGTGGCACCCGAACCCGCGCGCGCTCGAGGCTTTGCACTCCGCGCCGCGCAGCTGGGCCACGCGGCCTCGCAGGCGCTCTACGGCCACATGCTTCACCACGGCGAAGGCGGAGACGGTGACGTCGAGGGCGCGGTCGCGTGGTACTCGCTCGCACTCTGCCAGGGCTACGCCGCAGCGCTGATACCGCTGTGCCACGCAAAGATGGACTGTGCCACGAGTGCCGACCACGTCGTGGCGTTGGATCTGCTACTCATCGGAGCTGAACTGCTGGATCTACCTCAGGCTGCCTACGTACGTTACGTGTTCCCAGGCTGCGTGCGCGCTTCGCATGGAAAATACACACCCTGGGCGCGCGCGTGCCAGAGAGCGTGTGAGAGAGCGCGCGAGAGAGAGCCTGCGCGCGTATTGTAGATATGAGCGTACAGGCAGGCGCGGAGCGTGAGTGAGTGTGCGTGCGATGAGGCAGATATCGGTCGATGCAACGTTCTCTTGCGCCTAACTAGTACACCTTCCTATTTCTGTTTGGCCTGCCAACCTATCCTGCCTGCCTGCCTATCAATCAATCTACCCCGCATCGTCGTCGGTCGCGCTACATCATGGCTGGCACGGTATAGGAACTCGGCTGGCTCTACTCGTCGTCGCACTACATTCCGACCGACGTCTTCGAGGCCGCGAGATGGTTTGAACGAGCTGCGCACGGAAACAGCGCAGATATCCGGCGCAAATCCTTGTACGCGCTCGGTTGTATGCACGAGACCCACGAGCCGCTCTACAATCTCGAGACCGCCTTCATGTGGCACGCCAAAGCTCGACTCGCAGGCCACCGCGGCTCGGCAGAGCACTACACCACTCTACTAACCAGTACGTACATTCCGCCGTGTAGCGCGTATCATTGTGCATCTCGCTCTTTCACTCTCATCTTGACCCTATTGTGACTCGCGCGTGCATGTTACCAACCGATATCTCCACCCCAACTCATGGCGCTCGATCGCTCCTCCTGCTCGTGCCGCCCTCAGACTGGCGAGTGCGCTGGAGGGAGCGTATCCACTTGTACCTGCCCAAGCCGACGCGCACTGTGATCGAAACGCTGCTGATGCTGGCCTTGCGCGATAGCCTCACTGGCTCACCGGTCTTTCCGTCGTCGCCGTTCGTGCTGTTGCCGTACGAGATACTCTGCTTGATCTTTGAGTGGCTGGTGTACTTGCAAGCGCAAAACACGATCTCGCCCGCCTCCGGCACTGCCATCACCGCCTTCACCAATCCGAACTAAGCACGACGATGACCACGAGGGCGTTCTCGTTGTTGGCTTGTACTTTCGTTGTGATGTTCCATTGTTATTGTTTGCTCGCTCTCGCTCTCGCTCTCCCTCTCCTTCGTTTAGTTGTGTTGTTGTTGTTGTTATTGAGTTTTTGCGCGCAGGTTAATTTATCTCGCCAAGAGTTCATCAGGCGATGATTGTGTTTTATGTTGTGTGTGTTGTTGTTCTCGAACGCTCGAGAGCAGTCTGCAAGCTGTCTATTTACACCATCAATCAAATCAATCAATCAATCAATCAA
>ERZ778027.5226-NODE-5226-length-10203-cov-3.416831_pt1 | contig 10203 bp, 12 predicted proteins | sample MGYA00375757_ERZ778027 | MGnify/ENA primary metagenome ERZ778027 (study PRJEB29350, sample SAMN05389817) | bioreactor metagenome | isolation source: Ammonium sulfate bioreactor | place: South Africa: University of Cape Town | collected 2014-02-18 ... | reverse complement strand
ACATTGGCAATGGATACTACAACTGACGATTCGAGCACTACGACGAGCTAGCCGAAGCGTCTACCCGATCGTAGCGGCGCGTATCATGATGATTATCGATGCCATGCATTATCAACAACAATAACAAGAACAAGTAATCTATCAACAATCATATGCTTGCGTGAGAGTGAGAGACAGAATGGGCGGTGGCGCCTACCAAGTCGTTCATGCCATGTAGCGAGTTATCGAGAGGCCATGTTGAAGGCATCGACGGCGCGACGCACGGCGGCAGCAATCTCAGCGGCGCCGGGCGTGTCGCCGTGGACGCAGATCGACAGCGCGCGCTCCGAATGAAGCGGCTGCGGCAGCGGCAGCTCACCGCCGCCCAATGTCGGAAAGCTGCGGGTCTCGAGCACTCGCGCCACTCGCGCAGCGCACTGCGCCGGGTCGCGGTGTTCGTGTGTGCGCGAGATCACGAGGCCGCCGTGCTGGTCGTAGTCGAGGTCGGCAAAGAACTCGGGTATGAAGTCGAGCTCATGGCGCGCGGCGGCGCGCTCGTGCTCCGTGCTCACGAGGCCCATGAGTGGCACGCCGAACGGCTTGACGGCGAGCGCCAACGCATCGGCCAGCTCGCTCGAGCGCGCCGTCATGCCGTACAGCGAGCCATGAGGCTTGACGTGGCTGAGCGGCACACCCTCGCCGAGCAGGATGCCGGCCAGCGCACCGACCTGGTACCGCACCATGGCCAGCAGTTCATCGGGCGTGATGCGCATCTCACGCCGGCCGAAGCCCTGGAGATCGGGCAGCGACGGATGGGCGCCTACGTGCACGCCGTGCTGCTTGGCCAGCAGCACCGTCGAGCGCATGATGCTCGGATCCGAGGCGTGGAAGCCGCACGCGACGTTGGCCATCGTGATGTGCTGCATGAGTGCCGCGTCGTCGCCGAGGCGGTAGATACCAAAGCCTTCGCCCATGTCGGCATTGACCGATACCAACCGATGATCCATCGATCGATGCGTGCTGGACAGGTTTGTGCTGAATGGATGGATGGAGAGAGAGACTCGAGAGTGCGACATTGGCGTCGTTGCTCGGTGGCTCGCGCGCGCTCGCATCAGCTTCAACCATCGAACCATCATCGAACCATCGATCGCCATGTCGTCAACGTCACACAGACGCATCAATCGCATACTCATTGCGAATCGAGGCGAGATCGCCGTGCGTGTGATCAAGACATGCAAGCTGCGCGCGATCGAGAGTGTCGCCATCTGCTCGAGCGAGGACTCGGACGCGCTGCACGTGAGGCTCGCTGATCACGTCGCACACCTGAACGGCTCGGGCAGCGCCGCCTATCTCAACGTGTACGTACAATGACAGCTGCTGATCAACGGCACCGTGATTCGTCGGGCCTTACCTCGCACCACTCGGGTGCATCAGCGCCGAGATCGTGGCTGCTTGCATCAAGTTCGAGGTCGACGCCGTGCACCCGGGCTATGGCTTCTTGTCCGAGAACGAAGGTGCTGTGCGCCTCGCTCTCCACCTGGCGCTCTCGAGTGACACTCGAGTGTGTTGACCGTGAGCAACAGGCTTTTGTGCCGCACTCGAGGACGCCGGCATCGTGTTCCTAGGGCCTACTCCATTGACCATGCGGCAGTTCGGTCTGAAGCACGAGGCTCGTCAGCTGGCAATCTCGGCCAATGTACGTGTGCCGCCGACTACGACCGCTCGGCAGGACCTGATGCAAGACTACCTGCCAACACGGCTTCAATGCGTGCCTCGGATCTCATTCAGGTGCCCGTGGTTCCTGGTTCGGAGCTACTCGAGTCGATGGCAGCCGCAGTCGACACTGCTCGCCGGTTGGGGTATCCCGTACGCTCGCTCATATGGGCCACCCATCGCTCAGTTGCATCGATCACATGCATACTCACCATGCTCGTGATGCGCTCCTTCGTGCGCGATGCGCCAACACCTCCAGGTCATGCTGAAGCTCACTGGCGGCGGTGGCGGTATTGGCATTCAGATATGCGAGAGCGAGAGCGAGCTCGTGGATTGCTTCGAGCGAACCAAGCAGAAGGGCTCGTCGTTCTTCAAGCACGACGGCATCTATCTCGAGCGCTACTACGCTAGCTGCCGCCACGTCGAGGTGCAGCTGTTTGGCGACGGCCTCGGCGACGTGTTGGCGGTCGGAGAGCGCGAGTGCTCGGTACAACGTCGTCACCAAAAGGTGATCGAGGAGGCGCCGTCGCCATTCGTCAGCCACACCGAGGCTCAGCTGTGCCTCCGTGAGCAGCTGTGCGAGGCTGCGTGTCGTCTCGGCCGGTTGGTCAAGTACCGCAACGCCGGCACGGTCGAGTTCCTTGTCGACGATCGAACGGGCAGCTTCTTCTTTCTCGAGGTCAATACGCGACTACAAGTACGTGCACTCGCCGGCTCGCACACTCCATCTCGTTACCGTATGACCTGGACCTGAACGAAGCGCCTCCGACATGCAATCAATCGCGAGACAGGTCGAACACGGTGTTACAGAGCTTGTTCATGGCATCGATCTCGTCGACTGGATGATACGACAAGGAGAGGCGCAGCTCAACCATGGTGCCGGAATCGATATGAGTGCGCTGCGTGCAGAGCTCGAAGCAAACCGATCCGACTCGCGTCATGCTATTGAAGTGCGCGTATATGCTGAGAATCCTGCCAAGAACTTTCAGCCATCTCCTGGATTGTTGACTAATGTATGTGTTGTCGATATGGCCAACGAAGCCCTTGCTTGCCCTCACTCACTCACTCACACTCACTCACTCACTCACTCACACTCACTCACTCACTCACTCACTCAGGTGTCCCTTCCGAAACACCTACCATTCGCACGATTTGATACATGGGTCGAAACAGGAACGACGATCACTCCCATGTTCGATCCGTTGATTGCCAAAGTGTTGGTCGTGGGTGAGAATCGCCACCAAGCTGTGCAACGAATGATCGAGGTTCTCGAGCAATGCGACTTTAGTGGTCCGGTGAACAATGTCGCCTACCTTCAAGCGATCCTACGACACGAGGAATTCGGTGCCGGCCGAGCGACGACACGCTTTCTCGACTCAATGCCCTTCACGCCGCACCTGATCGATGTCGTGCATCCGGGAGCCTTTACGACCATCCAGGATTATCCCGCTCGCCGTGGCGTCAGTGGAGGCGTTCCTCCGAGCGGCCCGATGGACTTTGTTGCCGCACAGGTAGCGAATATCCTCGTCGGCAACGCTCGTGGTACCGAGATGCTTGAAATCACCTTCTCGGGACCGACGCTCTACTTCCACGTTCCGGCCGTCGTTGCAGTGACGGGCGCCGCTGCACCGGTACGGCATGCTGCTCTCGCCGTCGCTGGATCCATGTGTGTTGATGTGTGGAATCCTGCCCCTGCGCCGCCCACAGATCTCTGTCAACAATCAACCAGTGGCAATGTGGCGGGCGATTCGTATCGAAGCTGCAAGTACGCTCGAGATCGGTAGCGCCAAGGGCGCCGGAGGCGGCAGAATGTACCTTGCAATTGGCGGCGGCATATCGGTTCCGATTCGTTTCGGTTCCAAGGCCACATTCCCAACTTGCTCCCTTGGTGGCTATCAGGTGTGTTTCTTGTTGTTGATCTACGAGCACCTTTGATAGGCAAGCGATTGACATGCGTGTCGTACCACCAACATAGGGAAGGCAATTGCGTGTCGGAGATGGCCTCTCGGTTACACCGATGGTGCGCGATGCTCCTTGCGCGACGGTGACCGAGCGTGCGGTGCCGGCCATCGAGTACGGCACTCATTGGCACGTTCTTTGCCAGTTCGTGGAAAGTGCATCACAACTCGAATCGCATGGGAATACGACTTCTCGGACCCAAGCTCAAGTGGGCTCGCGAGCATGGAGGCGAAGGCGGCTCGCATCCTTCGAACATTCTCGACTATGGCTATCCAACTGGTGCCATTAACTTTACAGGCGACATGCCAGTGATTCTGACTCTTGATGGTCCGTCGATGGGTGGCTTCGTTTGTTTGGCGACTATCATCGAAGCTGACCTCTGGAAGGTTGGCCAAGCGCGACCCGGAGTATGTACAACTACTTTCTCGCTCGCTCTCTCTCTCTCTCTCTCTCTATTCTCGTCATGTCGACCATCTGACATGATAGTGAGTGCTAGGATACGATCCAATTCGTTCAAGTATCGCTCGAGTATGCACTTGAAGCGCGACGAAAGCTGCAATCATACCTCGAGGCACTTGAGAGCGGCAGCAGCTCGGTCACTTTGAGTACGAGCATCAACCAATCAGAAGTCGCTCTTTCTTCCTCCTCATCGACAGCTGCCGTTCTCCAAACGATCCAAGAGAACAAGTCTCGAGGACAGCCATGCGTGCGATATCGTCAGGTACTGTATTGCAGGCGCCTCGTCAAGAGTCGTGCCTCCTGTGTCTGCCAGCGGCTCATTGGACCTGCATTGTTGGTTGGGACAGGCTGGCGATCGATACATTCTCGTCGAGTATGGCAACGATACGATCGATCTCAACATTCGCGCGCGCGTCCAGCTGTTGCAACAACGGCTCGAGAGTTCGGTGGCGTGCAAGCGAGCGCTCGTCGAGCTGGTCGCCAACGTACTCTCGCTCCTGGTTCACTACGATCCTGACGAGATCTCGCAATCGGCGCTCTTGGCTGCATTGGTCGAGATCGAGCATGCACTTCCGAATGCCAGCCAGCAAACGATTCCAAGTCGCCTCGTACATCTTCCGATCGCCATCGATGATCGATGGAGCCGAGCAGCGATCGAGCAGTACGCGCAAGGCATTCGTGCCGACGCTCCCTACGTGCCGAGCAATATTGCATTCATCGCGCGGGCCAACGGAATCGCGCTCTCCTCGAGTTCCGCTGTCACTGAGTTTGCTGCGAAGCTCATCAGCTCGCCGATGCTCGTCACTGGCGTCGGGTTCTACGTTGGCACGCCCTTCGCCATACCACTGGATCCTCGAGTTCGAATGGTGGTTCCCAAGGTACTACTGCTTGTGCGAGTGTGTGCGCGCGCGCTCTCGCTCGAAGTGCTCACTGTCCTCTGCCTCGCGCCTCACTCTGCTGGTGACAGTACAACCCGGCAAGGACCTTCACACCTGAAGGCGCTGTGGGACTCGGAGGCTCGATCATGGCCATATATCCAGTTGCTTCTCCGGGAGGTTATCAGCTCTTCGGACGTACGGTCATGGTTTGGGATACATTCTCTGACAAGGTACGCTAACGGTACCAGAAAATCAGTACTCGGCAAGCTACTACGCGCGAGAATCTCCTACTGGATGTGACACGTATCTGACGGCATATGGCGTGTGCGCGCACACACATACATGTACACAGCCTCAACTGTTTCACGACTTTGACCAAATCGTGTTTCATGCCGTTTCCGATGACGAACTCGAGGCCATACGACTCAAGATGCGCTCCGGACAGTACGAGATCAAGATTCAAGACACGCTGCTCGATATGAAGCAATACAACGAGTTTCTCGCCTCGATCGACGCCGAGGTGGTTTCGTTCCGAGCGCAACAACAAGCAGCGGCTCGTGCCGAACGAGAGCGCGAACTTGCGTCCATGGCATGTGCGCAATCACACTCGGCTCCGTCGCTCTCCTCTTCCGTTGCGGAAAGCGCCGTTCTCTCGACCGGGAACGAGCTCGAAGGCGCCATGCGAATCGAAGCAGATATCAGCGCTTCTGTTTGGCAGATCAAAGTTGCCGAAGGAGAGCGTGTTCAAAAGGGTGCGGTGCTCTTGATCCTCGAGGCGATGAAGATGGAGGTACCTGTCGTTGCGCCAAGCCACGGCGTCGTGAGACGCCTTTGCGTGGCACCGAACCAGGTGCTTGTAGCGGGAGACCTGCTGTGTTTGCTTGATGTTGAAAGTGGCGATGTTCAAGATTGATTGAGCGCAGATCCCTGGCTATCATTGCTCGAGAGAGAAAGAGAGCGAGAGAGTCATGATGATGATGATGATGATGTCGACGACGCGGTATTCAGCAAATATCATGATATTTCCATTCCCACACCCGGAATCTGCTCTGTGTCGAGTGGGATTTGCGTAAATGAGCTACGTATCTACACACACAACACACACGCAGTGGTATAGGCGGCGTTACTCTTGTCCTACAAGGAGCGACACGTATGCTCTCGCCCTCCTTCTTGTCTTCCTCTCCGCCTGTTACGCTGCATCTTCCTCTTCCAGCTAGCTGCTCGCGCACGCATCTTGTCGCTCCCCCATCGCTCCGAGGTACGGAAGGAGGCCTTGGCTCGGTCACGAGATACGAACGACGACTCATAATATCCTCTTTTTCGCGTGTGTCTACAGGCGTAGATCCTCGAGCATCATCATGGCAGGGCGTCCAAGTCCCTTTGATGAGCTTGCAAGCCGCCCTCGCGTTCAGTTTCAGCTGCCTGCTTCGGCTCAACCGAATGGTGCTACACCCAGTACTACCCGCAAGCGAAGGCTTGGATTGGTACTGCATGCACACCTCGTGAAGCCTCGTATACGACAGCAACAGCAACAGGAGCAGGAGCAGGAGCAGCAACCGGAAGGCCAAGACGATCGGCCGTCCAAGCGCACGCGAATCGGATCGACATCCACTCACGAACGCTCGTCGAACATGCCCGAGTTCACGATCCCATCTTCATCTCCTCCTGCTGGAAGCACCGGACTGGAGCTTGACTACCGTCGCATTGGCGAGCCAGCGGTGGCTGCGATACCTCCAACGCAAACATCCTCCGCTCGAGCACCAGGGACCGCGCCTCCGCACTCTCACGGTATTCCACCGCCTCCGTTCGCTGGTGCAGTGTCAGTGAAACACAACATCGATCAACAGTTTCAGGTATGGCGATGGCGATGGTGATGCGGATGTAGATCCTTCTTCTTATGTTGGTGTTTGGTGATACACAGCAAGTCTTTCCGTACGAGTACTTGAATCGGGTTCAGTCGGAATGCTTCGAGGTGCTAATGCATTCAGACAACAATTTCGTTCTTTCCGGTACACGCAGGAGTATACTATTATTCTTCGAGAGCGAGATTGAGGTGGATGATCCTAACAACCGACAACCGTGTCACTCAACGAACCGTGTAGCACCAACGGGAGCTGGCAAGACGGTGGCCTTCGAGCTTGCTCTGGTTCGGTTGTTTCAATTTCACGCACGAGATTACGGAGGCACCTGCAAGGCGGTGTACATTGCACCGCTCAAGGTACGAATATATGAATTTCGCCTCGCTCCTCGTGCTCGGCGTTGAAGAACTCGTTCAATCGAGAGAGAGAGAGAGAGAGAGATATTGATCGAGAGCGCGAGCGAAGGCCCTTTGCCAAGAGCGTCTGAACGATTGGCGCGAAAAGTTCGAAGGACCTCTTGGAATCAAATGTACGCGCAGCTGAACATATATCTAATATCTTCTTCTTCCACTCTGCCTTGCACAATCAACTGCCGATACTACACATACTATCGTTGTTGCCGATGTCTGACGCATGGTTTGGTTGCCTCCAATACAATTACAGGCATCGAAGCGACATCGGATTTTCTGGGTGCCGGTGACGCTCCTAACCTGAGCGCATTAGGCGAGGCGTCGGTCATACTCACTACGCCCGAGAAGTGGGACAGTATAACGCGAAAGGCCGCCGACAAGCGTTCGTTCTGCAACCGAATTCAATTGGTGATGCTCGACGAGGTTCAGGTGTTGAACGAACAACGTGGTGCCACGCTCGAAGCCATTGTGAGTCGTATGAAGACTGTTGCACAAGCTGGAGGAGGTCGATCTGGAAGGCCGATGCGATTCGTTGCCGTGTCGGCCACTTGTCCTAACATTGAAGATATTGCCCGTTGGCTCGATGCTTCGGTTCGAACGTGCGTAAGCGCAATGTTTGCTCGTACTGAGAGAGAGTGTGCGTGCGCTAACACGCAAGTCTTGTGCTGTTTTACACCATAGCTTTGGCAACGACTATCGCCCGGTCCCTTTGGTATTCATATCCCCAAGCTCATTGATTTGAAGGTTGCTCATTCTCGCTCTCGCTGTGCTTCTCGTGACTCGACCAGAAATTATTGGTGCAAGGTATTGCATCCAAGGGATCCAACAAGTTCCTATTCAACAGAAACCTCAAGTATCGCGTCTTTGATATCATTGCAAGCCATCACGCTGGTCGTCCCTCCCTCGTTGTACGTATACCGCGCGTTACACTGCCTTCTAGTGAACATGCGCACTACGCCTTGTCGATCGTCTGTTGACGAGTACCGCGTGGGTGGCCGGCCACCTACGAGTAGTTTTGCTTCTCTCGCAAAGAGGCACAGGCAGTCGCACACGAACTCATGCTCCGCGCCGCCAAAGGACCCTCTGGCCGATCGATGTTTGTTCGCGACCTCGCGCACGCGCAGCGGTACGTTGTAGCGTCATCTCCGGGCCACGTCAAGAGCGTTAATGATTACCCTTCGGCTCACATGAAATCAACACAGCTTGCTTGCCCACTCCAAGAAGGTCAGCGATCATTCTCTTGCAGGTACCGTGAAGACTTTGATACTATCAACTCTGCCAGCATGTAGATATCGGTCACCCACAAACAACAAGGCTGGTTACTCACGAGAAAGCTTGTTGTGTCTCAGAGTGCATCGTGCACGGCATTTCGTACTACTCTGCGGCACTCACGACAAGCGATCGCCACTTGATACAACAGGTACGAAATCGGCCTTACTTTCATCGCTTGGTCACTCACTATACGCCCGGTTGTTTGTTTGCACACACAAACTAACGGCACACAACTAACAGCTCTTTGCATCGAGCGAGTTGATGGTCGTGTGTTCGACTTCGAGCCTGTACGTAGCTTCGTCTCCCTTTCGGACACACACACACACACACACACACACACACACACACAAACACAAACTCAAACAGCCATTCATTTTGTGGTTCTTGCAGTGCACAGGGAGTGAACTTTCCGGCACATCTCGTTGTAATTGCTGGTACTGAGCACTACTCTACGGGCAAAGGCTACCAAGACATGGGCTCGAGGTACAAACGAAGCAAAGGCGCTACAGTGACTCGGCCACCACTCTCATTCTTCTTGACGCCCTGCTGGGCTCTTGCATCCTCTCAGTGATATTCTACAAATGATCGGGCGAGCCGGGCGCCCACAATTCGACACTGAAGGCATTGCCGTCATCCTGACACACGAGAGCTGCGCCCAGAAGTACCGCACCATCTCGAATGGCCTCGAGATCATTGAGAGCACGCTGCGTGACAAGATTCCCGAGCATCTCAACTCGGAGATCGTGCTCGGCACAATCACGGACATTTCCCAGTCGATCTATTGGTACGCTCGATCATGGAGACTCGTCGGTCGTACATGCTATCCACGCACCAACAAGCTTGTGGCAACAGGCTCAAGTCAACGTATCTACACACGCGAATTCTACGCAACCCAGCGCGGTACGGCGTTCCAACCGGGCTCTCTGAAGAAAAACTCGACGCAGCTCTCAAGGGTATGCTTCGTCAGACTTTTGAGGAGAGTCAGCTCCTTTGAAGTGTCCGAAGAGTTGGTTGATCGGTGCGTGCGTGCGTATCGTGATGCGAGCGACAGATATTTGTATGCTGGCACTCAAGGAGCTCGAGCATCATGGCATGATCTCCTTCGGTGACGACGGCTTTTCTCTACGACCCAATGGTGCGTACACAATTTTTACGACGGGCAGCGGAGATGTCGGTGGCGATCGTGATGGGTGGATTGATTGTAAGTTCGTTGTCGACAACGAAGCAATCGGCAAGTGTATGGCGCGATACTATCTGCAATTCGATACAATGAAACTGTTCTCGGAGCTTCAGCCGGCAGCACCGATTGCCGAGATTCTTCTCATGATCTCGAGAGCACAGGAGCTCTCCGGCACCACATTGGTACGTTGCATTTGCTCACCTTACAAGTTGATTCATCCTAACGCAGCTCTCTCTCTCTCTCTCTCGCCTTGCGGTGGTTTGCGCGTCTAGCGTCGAGACGAAAAAAAGGTGCTCTTTGCGATCAATAGCAACGACAAGTTAAAGTTCCCGCTTACTGAAGGTGAGTGTCATTACACCATTCCATTACGCCTCTGGCATGATGCCAAAGCACACACTACGCGTGCGCACACACACACACACACACGCTTTCTGACTCTCCTGCTGGCTCTGATTCGTTCGTGTAATTGCCTCAAAATCACCCCAGGAGCCAAA
>ERZ778027.5212-NODE-5212-length-10230-cov-3.100934_pt1 | contig 10230 bp, 10 predicted proteins | sample MGYA00375757_ERZ778027 | MGnify/ENA primary metagenome ERZ778027 (study PRJEB29350, sample SAMN05389817) | bioreactor metagenome | isolation source: Ammonium sulfate bioreactor | place: South Africa: University of Cape Town | collected 2014-02-18 ... | reverse complement strand
CCACGACGTCGCGTGCACGCTCAAGTACTACCTGCAGCTGCTGCCCGAGCCGCTGCTGACCGTCAAGTTCTACGACCGCTTCCAGGCGGCGGCGCGCGAGGCCGACCTCGACGTGCAAATGTACTACCTGCGCTCGCTCGTGAGCTCGCTGCCGCGCCAGCACTACGAGCTGCTCAAGGACCTGCTGGCGCTGCTGGTGCGCGTGGCCGACAAGAGCGACCTCAACAAGATGAGCGAGAGCAACCTCGCCATCGTCTTTGGCCCGCTCTTTACGTGGAACAACGACGTCGACCTCGCCACCAACAAGGACGTCGTGCTGCAGCAGGCGCGAGACAACGCCCAAGTGGTCGAGGCCATACTCAAGAACGCCAACCTGCTCTTCTCGACCGAGGAGGAGGAGCCGCTGCGCCTGATACCGCTCGCCATCACGCACGCCAGCCCGAGCGACATTGTGGCCGAGCTCGAGCTCGAGATCGGCGATGTACTGTACTTGTTTCGTTACGACCCGCTCGAGCAATACTACTACGCCGAGTTCGATGGCAGGATCACGCTCTTTGAAGAGGCCAAGATCGACACCTTGCTCTCGTTCGCCAATATACAGATCGTACGTCCAATCCGCATCCCTCCCTCTCGCTGCTACTACTGCTACTGCACAACTACTCACAACAAGCAATGCAAATGACAGCCCAAGGCATTGAAGCGCACATAAGAGAGGAGAGAACGAGGAAGAGGAAGGCACTGCTACTGTAAATACATCGAGTCGTTAATATTGTCGTCGTCGTAGTCGTCGTCATATATATATCATCGTCATTGGTGTTGGCGGTTTGATTGTTGTTGTGATATCTATGGTTGAATTGCATTGTACTGTCACTGACACTTATACATACATTATGTATCCGTCAAGCGAGAACTCATTCACTTGCTCCCGCACTCTCTCTCTCTCGCTCGCTCGCTCTAACAAACATGTCTCGGGGTACGTTACGAGAATGCAGGAGAGCGACGTGTGATGCTCGAGATCTTGACCTGCAGAAAGTAGTTGGTGCCCGTCGGCTTGGAGAGCAACTCGACTTGAATGTAGAAGAGATGCGCGGCGATCTCGACCTGCAGCGGCGAGCCTAGCGTGGCTGAGAGCGCAATCAGCTTGTCGATATAGTACACTTTGATCGTGTCGTACTGCGGCCCGCTAGGCGCCACGATCGCTCGCGAGATGGTGTCGAGCAGCCACGAGATCGACGGCACTGGCAGCGACGGCAACGGAACCTCCTCGCCCGGCTCCTCGTCGTCCGGCGTCGGTGCGTTGTCCTGCTGCGACGGCGTGGCAGCCGGCTCCTGAAGCTCCGCGGTGCCGTTGGTGGTGGCCGAAGGTGGCGGCGAGGCAGCAGCAGCAGCAGCAGCAGGGTCGGGAACAACGTAGCGCCAGTTCTCGTAGATTCGTCGGAGGCGCGCGGGGGACAGCAACCAATCGATGAGGCGTTGTTGCAGCAGGTAGAAGCGCTCGACCAGACCGCCGGACGCCATGCCGTCGCAGTAGCTCGAGATCGAACCGGTGCACGGTGCGCGGCGCACGAGCATCATGTTGACGGCGGGCGCGAGCGTCGAGTTGAGCAGCAGGTCGTCGGTGAGGATGGCGCACACGAGCTCGAGAGCGCGTTGCTGCGTCGCGGCCGGCACGCTCGTGACCGGCAGCGGCGCATTCGGGTCTCCGCGGTGCGACTTGCTGAGCACGCGGCCGCCGATGAACTTGGTGGCGTACGAGCCGGCGCCCTCCATCGCACCCATGAGCGAGCTCTGCGCGCGGTATAGCGGCGTCCAGTCGTCGCCGACGCGCACCGTGCGCTCGATGATGCTCGGCAGCAGATTCTCGACGAGCTCGATGCGGCTCTCGTAGAACGACAACGGGTCGCTGCCGAGGTCCCAGTAGTTGGTGAACGGGTCCTCGCCGTTCGGATCCGCCACGTCGTCATCGGTGCTATACACGAGGTGCGGTAGAGCCGAGTGGTCGCTGGCGCTCGACGAGTCGTCGCTCGTGGCGCCACGCGATGCAATCTCCTTGAGGACCGCGTGTTGGATCTCGGGCACCTCGTTGTCGATCAGCGTGTAGCCGTACTCGATGGCCCACTTGTCGTACTCGCCGATGACGCTCTGAAAGTACTCGCCCTGCATCGCGGGATTGGCTGCAAAGTTCTGCGTGCTCCAAACATTGATACTCAGTAACCAGAGTACACGCGCGCATGGCGAGAGCGAGGGAGAGAGAGAGAGAGACACGGCCTCATACCGTGGGATAATAGTCCATGACTGAGGTACTGATACCGAAGCGACTCGTGTAGGCTGTATCGTGCAGACGCTCGAATGGCGTGCGTGAGGTGGCCTTAAAGTTGTGGCGCAGACCGAGCGTATGTCCGACCTCGTGCATGGTCGTGTCTCGCAGACCGGCACCGATAACGTCGGTCGGCACGCGCCAGTAGTCGAGCGACGGGCCGTCGTCGGTACTTCGTCGCTTGGCTCGCTCGACCTCGGCGGCGTGCAGCTGCAGCAGCCACGAGTCGCTCTGATGCGGATGCGTGTGCATGCGCATGTGCTGGCACTTGAGGCGCTCGTGGAAGGTGTTCATCTCGAGGCCCTGCGTCGTGTGTGGCAGTGCATCGTGTGCGTCGTGCTCGAGCGGTTGGATCGGCTTGGCGGGCGCGAGGCGCGAGGCACTCGCCAAGAGTGAGCGGTTGAGCGACATGACGAGCTCGTGGTCGATCAACGGCATCGAGGCTGCAGCGGCGGCGTCGCTCGATGGCCGCTGGCGAGCCAGCAGCGTCGTGCGATCGAACGCCAGCGACGCGGCGGCGGCCTTGCGTGCTTTGGCTCGGCTCGCACTCACGGGCGTCTGGTGCAGCGCAGCTCTGGCGGCTCGACGGCGTGCAGAGGCGGCGCTCGAGGCCTCGAGCTCGGGTCCGACCGAGCCGCGCTGCTGGAACTCGGCGAGATAGATGCGCACCCAGCCGTCGGTGAAGACAATGTCGGCGTTGAGGATCTCGCCCGTGCGCGGGTCGACGGTCGACGGGCCGAGCGCGTACGTCTCGAAAACCGACATGGCCCAGCTGATGGACGAGTAGCGAATGTCGCCGGCGTCGTAGTCGAGCGGCCACTCGGCGTCGGTCGGCAGCACGGCGCGCACGGCGCCGCGGAAGCCGAGGCGCTCGAAGGCCACGTTCCACGCCTCGACGCCCTGCTTGAGGAACGGGCGCCACGTCTCGGGCACCGACGGGTCGATGTAGTACGTGATGGGCTGCACGACCGAGCCGTCGGCGCGGCGCTCAAGGCGCCACTTGTGCACGTACGCCACGCGGCGGTCGGTGGACGCCACCGAGAGGTACTGCGAGTGCGGCTGGTGCGTGCCAATGTCCTGGAACACGGTCTGGAAGTAGCCGACGCGGTCGTCAGCCACGCGCGGCTGCATCGGCTCGTCGGGCAGCAGCGACATGGTGAAGTGGATCGCGACCTCCTGCACGAGCGACGGCGCCGGCGACTCGTAGTACGTGGCGACCATGTTGATGTTGCGCGGGTAGGCCGAGAGCGACACGATCGCCGGCGGCAGGTCGCGCTCGTCGCGCACGACGCTCGACGTGTCGTACACGAACCAGCCGCGCTCGAGCACGACGCTGCTCATGTCGATCAGGAAGCGCGTCTCGTTCGTGACGCGGTCGTTGTGCTGCCACTCGACCGGCAGCGCGTTGATGCAGCCGGCCCACGCGCCCTCTTCCTGCGCCACAAAGTCCTCCTGGTCCGTCGTGCGAATGTCAAGCTGGACACACACACACACGCGCACACATCGAGGGTCACCGTTGTGTGTCAATCACCCAACAGGAGGCTCTCTCTCTCTCTCTCTCTCTCTCGGCCGCGGTGCGGTCGGTACCTGCGGCAGGCAGATCAGCACGTGGCGCCGGTCCTGGCTCAGCAGGAAGTAGAAGACGTCGTACGCCGTGTCGGACGCCGGCATGTGGTACAGGAACGTCGTGGCATCGCCTACATCCCACCCAACGCCCCACGGCCATCAATCAGCCACTCGTGTCGTGGCCGCAGAGCCACGGACGCACGCAGCCACGGACGCAGCGCCGGCAGCGGCGAGTACCAAAGTGGTAGCTGGCGTCGAGCAGGAACGGCTTGCCGAACATCGACATCGGCACGTCGAACAGCAGCAGGTCCCACACGTTGGTGTACACGTTGACGAACGACTTGAAGCCCTGCAGCGAGTCGAGGAAGGTGTAGAACAACAGCTCGCTGTCGCGGTCGCCGCACGACGAGCACTCGGCGATGTCGAACGGGTCCGGCGAAGGAGCTGGCTCGCTCGCGTCACTTGGCGTCGGCGTCGGCGTCAACGTTGGCGTCGGAGCATCGACGTCCACCTCGACTGGCGCCTCAACATCATTGGAGCTCGACGAGGCCGACGACGAGGTCGAGTTGCCGTCCCACACGAGGCGCTCGACGTGGAGCTCGTCGGCGTGGATGGCGCGCAGGTCGGCGACCTGGTGCGTCTCGAACGCGAGCAGCGCCACCGAGCCCAGGAGCGCCAGCGCGATCACGAGCACGGCGGCCGTCATGAGGTAGCCCGAGAACCTCGACATGGCCGACGACGTATGGGCGCCACCGCTGCCTGATGGTCGGTCGTCGCCGACAATGTCCTCGAGCTCCATGAGGCTGCGAGAGCGCGGGCGCCAAGACGAAGATGCCGCCGCCACCTCGACCTCGACCTCGACCTCGACGCCATTCGCTCTCGCGCCCGCTGCCATCGCCATCGTGCACGCTTGATGTCGACCCGCCCCGATGCAGCAGCGCCCTCTCCGCCTTCATCGCCGCCATCGTTTCGATATGACAGACGCAAGGTGAGCTTGTTGTTCGTCGGCATCAGCGCGCTGGTGGCGTTGCTGGCGGCGCTCGTGGCGCTGGCGTGTCTGTCGCGCGCCGACCTCCTCGCCGACCAACAACAACAGCAGCAACATGCGCCCGAGCTTCACGAGCTGCTGCACGTCCATGGCGCCGTTCCGGTGCTCGATTGGAGCCCCTCGAAGCCGTTCACCAAGAAGATCGCCGCCCAGCGAGTGCCGGTGGTGCTGCGCAACACGGTGGCTTCGCGCTGGCGCGCCGTGAGCGAGCAGCGCTGGTCGGCGGCGGCGCTCGCGGCCACGCTCGGTGCCAACCACACGCTGCGCTTCGTCAAGCGAGGCAGCGAGCCGGTGTTCGTGCTGCGAGACCCCTCGAAGCCCATCAAGGAGCTGCCCGAGGTGCTGACACGCCGCCAGGCGCGGCAGTCCTCGTACGCGATGCTCAACATGAGCGTGAGCGAGTTCCTGCTGCGCGCCCCGACGCCCGACGGCGAGCAGCCTACGTACCAGTACTACAGGTAGCGCCGCTCGCTCGTGCTCGACGCCACACACACCGCCGGTCGCGCACGTTGACGAGGTTGCGTTCGTGTGTTTGTGCGATCCAGCGGGGCTGTCGAGCACTGGGGCGCCGACGCCATGCGGGACATCGAGCCACGCAAGATGCTCGAGGTGCCAGCGGTGCCTGGCGTCGCCGGCGGCGCGGCCTTGGCATCGTCTGCCAACGTGTGGATCGGCCACGCGGGCGTGGTAGGTGTCTCTCTCTCTCTCTCTCTATCTCTCTCCTGCGTGGCGTGGCCAAGCTTGATTGACCACGAGCGCGTCGTAGACTGCCAACACGCACTACGATCGCTCGCACAACTTCTTTGTGCAGCTCTCGGGTCCCAAGCGCTGGCTGCTGATACCGCCCACCGAATGGCGCGCCATGTACCTGTATCCGGCGCTGAGCCCGCACTACCACCAGTCGCAGATCGACATGGACGAGCCTGACAACATGGCGGCCTTTGCACGCTTCCATAACGTGTCGGTCTTTGAGGCCAATCTCGTTCCGGGCGACGTGCTCTACGTGCCGCGTACGTTGCAGCATCGACGACGCGACGCTGCGACGCTGCGCTCACTCTCTTGCTCTCTCTCTCTCTCTCTCACTCCGATCTCGATACCACTCTTGTACAGCATTCTGGTTTCATCGTGTCACGAGCGTCAACTTCTCGGTCTCGGTGTCGGTCGTGAGCGCGAGCGAGGAGGAGCTGCTGTGGCAGGCGGCGTACTGGACCGCGGTGCCGTTTCGCAACGAGTGGCCGCAGCGCATCAAGACCTGGGCCGTGCAACGCTACGTGTGCCTACTGAGCAGCATGCTGTACTCGCCGTCTGCGAGCCAGCGACGCTCGACCTCCTCGCAGTTCGCGATCTCGTGCGAGCAAGCGAACGTCTTTGTGGCCGACGCCTTCCACGAGCGATTCGTGCACTTTGCATCGAGCTACGGCTCCAATGACGCCACCGACGCCACGGCGATTCAGTGCACCACTGCGCCGACCGAACTCGAGCGGCTGGTATGCGTGGCCGCTTCTCCAGCGTGCCCAGCGTAAGTGCTCCACTGACCGAGAGTACTCGCATTTGTTCGTTCGCCCAAACAGGATGCGCAGAACCACCAAGCGCTGCTGGAACTGCGGCACGTTGCTCGCAACGTCACCGAGCACCTTGCGCAACTGCCAGTCGGCGTGCTCGAGATTGGCCTGGCGGACATTGTCGAGGAGCTCGCGGCATGGGCTGTGTCGCCACGGCGTGCGTTGCGCTTCTTTCGCGACTGCTTCCCGCTGTGGCCCAAGCCTGAGGCACCGCCGTCGTAAGTGTAGAATAGCAGCAGTACCAGCAGTGGTGGCGGAGGAGGTAGCGTTGCTACACAATTATGTAGATTGTTGTATTGTTATTAGCACCATTCGTGTATCGAGGAGGCCTCCTCTCTCTCTCTCTCTCGTTGACGAGGAAGCCTAGACTACAAAGTACTGCGAGGTCGTGGGCTGCAGACCGACTTGCTGCCGCGTAGTAGCGACCTTGAGTTCGCCTCGTGCCGCCATCACGACGGCTGCCGAGTTGTTGCCACAATAGTGCGACGACGAGAAGACCGTCAGGATGCGAGCGCCCTTGGCGTACTCGATGCCCATCTCGGGCGGCTGGTGGGCGCGAATCAAGTGCGTCAGACCCGTGTGGTGCACGAACTTGTCGACCGCCACCTTGCCGAACACGATGGCATCGCCACCGCGGAGCAGGTTGGGCGCAAAGCCGTCGACCGCGAGGCTGTTCGACTCACTCGCTGCTCGCTGCTTGCTGGCCGAGCGGCGCAACGACGCCGTGTGAGCGTGCTCCTCGTCGGCTGTCGCCGGATCGGCCCACATGAGGTCCATGGCGAGTTGCGTCGGGTCGGCCTCGAGCTCCTCCTCGCTCACTGGTCGCTCGATGGCTGCGATGCGCTCCAGCAGTGGCCGTGGATCCGAGTCGTCGTTGAGCGCGCGCGGAATGCCACCGTGACAACAAAAGACGCGTCGATCGATCGTGGCTGCGAACGGCATAAACTCGAACGTGCGGTTGAAGCGCTATCATCACCATCATCACGATAACGACGAATATGAGAGAGTGCTTGTGAGTGCTTGTGAGAGAGCGCTGGTGATATGTACCAGGTGCATCGCTGCACCACGCTTCGAGTCTGGAGCGTAAAAGTCGATGCATTGACGCTTGAACGAGCGGTTGCCGTAGAGTGTGCTGCCGTTCTGTGACTCGAGCTCGTGGTTGCCTCGTAGCAAGAAGACTCGCGTTGGGTGGAGGATCTATCGAGCCAGAAGTGAGTGAGTGAGTGAGTGGCACGAAGCTCGCGCAGGTGTTGCGGCGTACCTTGAGCGCCAACAGGTACGCGAGCGTCTCGACCGAGTGCGGGCCGCGATCGACAAAGTCGCCAAGGAACAAGAAGCTCGCTGGCGACATGTCGATGCCCATCTTCCACAGCGCGTTCGAGAAGAACTGCAGATCCTTGTAGTTCCCGTGCAGGTCGCCGAGAATGTACACCGGTGACTGCATGTGGATGAGGCTCGGGTCTGCGCCGAGCACCTCGTCGGCCGCTTGTGCCAGCGGCTCGAGGATGTCACGCAGCAGCTCGCGCGGCTGCTTGCGCACCGGCCGAGACGGAGACACCGCCCTGCCACGCTTGGGCGACGAGGCCGTTCGTTGCGGAGAGCGCGACGGGCTGGCTGAAGGCGAGCGAACGTGCCGCGAGTGGCGCGACGAGCGTGCGGCCGCGCCGCCATGGTTGTCGGCATCGTCGATAGCGCGCGCCTGCTCGACGTTCGTGAGATCGATCGTCTCCTCGTCATCGTCACCGTGGAGCTCGCGCTCGTCGTCGTCGGTGTCGTCGGTGTCGTCGCCGTGCATGCTGCCGAACGACGACGACGACGATGATGACGACGTGCTGCCATCACGCGCAGACTGTCGTCCCTGCGACGGCGTGTAGTACTGGTGGAAGACGCTGCGCTTGAGCCATTGGTGCGACGGGCGATTGGGCTCGTAGTTGAACTCGGGCAGGGCGCAGAAGAAGGCGTCCAGCAGGCGTATGACCTCCATGGCGACGCGGCGGTGCGGGTGCAGCTCGCGGCGCTCGCGGCGCAACAGCGCCTCGCTCATCATCGACACGGCGACCTTCTGCACCACGGGCTGCTTCTCGTGCGCGCGGCCCTCCTCGTCGAGCTCGACGATCGTCGACGAGACGCGGTACACGATGCCACCAGCGCCGGCGTGCCCCTGGTGTTGTTGGTGGTGGTGGCTGCCGCTGCCGCGCTGCGGCGAGCTCGAGAGCTCGTGGAGGCCGACGGTGGTGGTGCGCGACAGCAGCGACGAGCCGCCCGACGAGCCGCTGCTCGCCAGCAACTCGATCTCTTGCGTGGCCGCGAGCTCCTCGCTCACCAGCACAGGTGGCGGAGTCGGCGGAGGCGACTTGAGAGACTCGTGCGCCGATGTCGGTGTCGATGTCGGGTTGCCACCGACGCGGCGGCGCTTCGCCGATGGAGGTGAGGTCGCGGAGCCCGAGGTCGCGGCAGTCGTGGCGCTCTCGACCGAGAGCTGGCGCTTGGGCCGCTTGCGAAGAGTACGTGCCGGAGAGGAGGTATCGTCGGTGCCCTCCATAGCGAGTGACTGGCGGGCAGCTTGGAGAGAGAAGGAAGGAAGGACTGCGGCTCTCTCTCTCTCTCGATCTCTCTTGTTGTTGTTGTTCCTTCGCCGCCGCTGCTGCGTTACGCGACCTCGCTCAACCACCGACGAGCACGAGCACGACGACCTCGGTGCTGCTGCCCCCGCACTCGGCTATACCACCCTCGTGAACCATTCCCATCTCTCCGTCCCGATCTTGCGTGAGGGGAGGGGGAGCTCGTTGTATCGTCGCCTCCTCGCTCGGTCCTCGGTCTTTCGTTCTTGCGTTGCTTGGTAGTGCGCGCGCTTCGCAGCTTACGCGGCAGCACGTGGCGTGGCGCGAGGCCAAGCTGACTCGCCGTCGAGTTGACGCACTAGCGTTGTGGTGGCTGTTGTTCGCGCCGGCACCATGGACCCGTCAGCCTACGTTGCGGTACCGTACTCGACGCAGCAGCAGCAACAACAGCTTCAGCACCAAGCAGTACAACAGCAGCAGCAAGCGGCTCATCTTCAGCAACAACAGCAGCTCCAGCAGCTCCAACAGCTCCAACAACAACAGCAGCAACAGCAGCAACAGCAGCAAGCGCGCGTTGACTCCGATGCATGGAGCTTCGGCTTGCTGCCGTCGATCGGGCTGTGCGACTTGGGCCCGCTGCTGCCGCTGCCCGAGATACCGCTGCCACCGAACTCGCTCACGTCGCCCCCCGCCGTGCAGGAGGAGATCAATCGCATCTTCGCGACGCCCTCCAACGGCTTGCTTCATGTCGTGACGTCGCTGCTGGCCACGACGCACCTCCAGGGCGTGTACGTAGTAGCGACTCTCACAGCACCGCATTTATGGCCTCACTCACTCACTCGCACACTCACTCCCTCGTCCTCGCTAGCTTCCTGGATGATGACGCCAACATCGTGCCGCAACCCACCAGCATACCGTTCCTCGAGCATTTGTTGTCGATGAACCCCGACCTGATGAATGGAGCCCAAGTAGCGCGTATGTATGGTTGAGTCGGGTTCGGTGGTTGCATCGCGTTGACGAACGAGTGTGTTTGTGCCTGTGTGTGTGTGTCTATCTCGGTAGCCGCTCCACGTCCTGCGCCAATCTCTGCTCCGCCAAGTGGCTACGTTGCCTCCGATCACGTGCATCGCTCACATACCAAGGACCGCAAGTCGACCGACAACAAGCGTAGCACCA
>ERZ778027.5211-NODE-5211-length-10230-cov-5.159509_pt1 | contig 10230 bp, 8 predicted proteins | sample MGYA00375757_ERZ778027 | MGnify/ENA primary metagenome ERZ778027 (study PRJEB29350, sample SAMN05389817) | bioreactor metagenome | isolation source: Ammonium sulfate bioreactor | place: South Africa: University of Cape Town | collected 2014-02-18 ... | reverse complement strand
GATGTCCTCCGCCATCGTGATCTGGACGTGGTCGACGTAGTTGCGGTTCCAGATGGGTTCGTACAGCTCGTTCGCGAAACGCAGCGCGAGGATGTTCTGCACGGTCTCTTTGCCGAGGTAGTGGTCGATACGGAAGATCGAGTCGGCGGGGAACGCGCTCTCCACCACCTCGTTCAGCTCCCGCGCAGAGGCGAGGTCGTGGCCGAACGGCTTCTCGATGACGACACGACGCCACCCCGTGGTCTTCTGGTCTCCTTCGCCGACGAGGCCGGAGGCCTTGAGCTGCGTGGTGACCAGGGGGAACGCCTTCGGCGGGATCGAGAGGTAGTACGCGTGGTTACCCATCGTGCCCCGCTCGACGTCGAGCTTGTCGACGGTCTCGCGAAGACGTCGGAACGCCTCGGGATCATCGAACTCGCCCTGGACGAAGCGGATGCCTTCGAGCAGCTCCTGCCAGGTCTCCTCGCGGAACTCGGTCCGGGCGTACTGCTTGACCGACTCGTGCACGACCTTCGCGAAGTCCTGATCCTCCCAGTCGCGCCGGGCGAAACCCACGAGCGCGAATCCGGGCGGCAGCAGACCGCGGTTGGCGAGGTCGTACACCGCCGGCATCAGCTTCTTGCGCGACAGGTCTCCCGTCACGCCGAAGATCACCAGGGCGCTCGGACCCGCGATGCGATTGAGTCGGCGATCCTCGGGATCGCGGAGGGGATTGTGACCGGGTGAGATCTCTACGACCATGCTTCTACTGCGCCGCCTCGAAGAGTGAGAGCACCTCGACCTGCGGGTCGGTGAGCGTGAGCGTGACGACGGGACGGCCGTGGCCCTCCGCCAGCACGCTCGCGTCGCCCGCGGCCTGTGCGTTGATGAGCTGACCGAACGTGAACGGGCGACCGGGGATCTCGAGGTCGACGTCGGTGCGTTCGGTGATCTGAAGGAAGACGCCGGTGGCGGGTCCGCCCTTGTGGTACTGGCCCGTCGAGTGGAGGAACCGGGGTCCCCACCCGAAGGTCGTCGGGCGACCGGAGTCGGCCGCGACGAGCTCGCGCAGTCCCGCGAGCTGCGGGACATCGAGACGGTTCACGTACGCCTGGACGCTGACGTAGCCGTCGGCCGGGACGAGCGCCCACAGGGCATCGAGCACGCTGGCGAGCGTGCCCCCGGATGCCAGTGCGGGGTCCGACACGCGGACCTCGACGCCGTCGAGCACGAGCGCCGGTGGCGCCGGCTCCGGACGCTCCTCGAGCAGACCGCGCGCGGCGACCTTCGCCGCCTCCACGTCGGGCTGGTCGAACGGGTCGATGCCGAGCAGGCGCCCGGCGATCGCCGTCGCGTACTCCCAGACGACGAACTGGGCGCCCAGCGAGCCGCTCACGAGGATCTCGCCCTCGTGACGGTCGAAGAGGTGGAACGCGTCGGCGTGATCGACGAAGCGCACGACCTGCAGGTCGGCGGGCTTCGACTCGAGTTCGGGGGAGACGGGCAGCAGGACGACGGGGAGGATCCCCGTCCCGTCCTTCCCGGTCGACTCCGCCACGAGCTGCTCGATCCAGTCCGGGAGCCCCGGAAGGTGGCTGCCGTCGGTGACGAGCCCGAGCTTGTCGCGGCGCGATGCGCCGCCGCCCGCGATCGCCGCCGCGAGGACCAGCGCCGGGTTCTCCGGCGAGTCGATCGCGACCTCGAGGAGGGTGGCATCCGCTTCGTCGAGCAGGTCGTCGATGTCGACGCCGGCGAGACCCGCCGGCACGAGCCCGAAGGCGGTGAGCGCCGAGTAACGGCCGCCGACGGTGGGGTCGGCGGTGAAGACGCGGTACCCGTCGGCGCGCGCCGCCTGATCGAGCGGCGAGCCGGGGTCGGTCACCACGACGATGCGTTCCGCGGGGTCGATGCCGAGGTCGCGGTAGGCGGCCTCGAACGCGCGCCGGGCCGAATCCGTCTCGATGGTCGACCCGGACTTGCTCGAAACGACGAGCACGGTCTCGCGCAGCCCGCCGGCTTCGGCGTCGCCGTCGATGGCGGCGAGGACCTGGCCGGGCGCGGTCGAGTCGAGGATCACCAGCGGTACACCGGCGGAACGCGCGATCACCTCGGGCGCGAGGGACGAGCCGCCCATCCCGGCGAGCACGACGCGGGTCACGCCCTGCGCGACGAACTCGTCGCGCAGGGCGGTGATCTCGGGCACGAGCGGACGCGAGACGGAGACCGCCTGCACCCACCCGAGCCGACGGGATGCCTCATCCTCAACCGCGGGACCCCACAGGCTGGAGTCCCCGGCCGTGATGCCGGACGCGACGAGCGAATCGACCAGCGCCGGGAGTTCGGCGTGGACGACCGACTCGACGTGGCCGGTGACCTTGACGGCGAACGTCACTTCGCGGCCTGGGCGCTTCCGGCCTCGAGCGCGGTGGCGACGGTCTGCTGCAGCTCGTGCCAGGAGGCGATGAACTTCTCGACGCCCTCGTCCTCGAGCGCCTGCGTCGCGTCGGCGAAGTCGACGCCGACCGCGGCGAGCTGGTCGAAGACCTCGTGGGCCTCGGCGTACGCGCCGGTGATGGTGTCGCCGGTGATGACGCCGTGGTCGAACGTCGCCTCGAGCGTCTTCTCGGGCATGGTGTTGACCGTGCCCGCCGCGACGAGCTCGGTCACGTAGAGGGTGTCGGGCAGCGCCGGGTCCTTGACGCCGGTCGAGGCCCACAGCGGACGCTGGACCGTCGCACCGGCGGCGAGGAGCTCCTTCGCGCGGTCCTCGGCGAACTTCTGCTCGTAGAGCTCGTACGCCAGGCGCGCGTTGGCGAGACCCGCCTTGCCCTTCAGGGCGGCGGCCTCGTCGGTGCCGATCGCGGCGAGGCGCTTGTCGACCTCGGTGTCCACGCGCGAGACGAAGAACGACGCGACCGACTGGAGGGTCGAGATGTCGTGCCCTGCCTCTCGGGCCTTCTCGACTCCGGCGAGGTAGCGTCGATGACCTCGGCGTACCGCTCGAGGCTGAAGATCAGCGTGACGTTGACGGAGATGCCCGCGCCGATGACCTCGGTGATGGCGGGGAGGCCGGCCTTGGTCGCGGGGATCTTGATGAGGACGTTCGGGCGGTCGACCCGCGCGGACAGGTCCTTCGCCTGCGCGACGGTCGCCTCGGTGTCGTGGGCGAGGTCGGGGGAGACCTCGATCGACACGCGGCCGTCGACGCCGCCGGTGGACTCGAACACGGGGAGGAAGATGTCGCAGGCGTCGCGCACGTCGTCGGTCGTGATCGAGAAGATCGCCTCGTCGACGCCGGCGCCCTGGGCGGCGAGCTCGCGGACCTGACCCTCGTACGCCTCGCCCTTCGAGAGAGCGCCGGCGAAGATCGTCGGGTTGGTGGTCACGCCGACGACGTTGCGGGACTGGATGAGTTCGGCGAGGTTGCCGGACTGGATGCGCTGACGCGAGAGGTCGTCGAGCCAGATGCTGACGCCCGCGGCGGACAGGTCTTCGGTGGGAGTGCTCATGTGTCTGTTCTCCTCGGGTTACTTCTGGGCCGCGGCGAGCGACTCGCGCGCAGCCTCGACGACTGCCTCAGCCGTGATGCCGAACTTCTGGAAAAGGGTCTTGTAGTCGGCCGACGCACCGAAGTGTTCGATCGCGACCGAGCGTCCGGCGTCGCCGACGATGCCGTGCCAGCTGAGCGCGGAGCCGGCCTCGACCGACACGCGCGCCTTCACGGAGGAGGGCAGCACGGACTCGCGGTACGCCTCGTCCTGCTCGGCGAACCATTCCAGCGACGGCGCCGACACGACGCGGGCGTGGATGCCCTCGGCGGCGAGCGTCTCGCGGGCCTGGACGGCCAGCTGCACCTCGGAGCCGGTGGCGATGAGGAGGACGTCGGGCTCGCCGTTGGCCGCCTCGGCCAGCACGTACGCTCCCTTGACCGCGTTCTCGGCGGAGGCGAACTCGTCGCCCGAAGCCGCGCCCTCGCCGCGCTCGAACACGGGGATGTTCTGACGCGTGAGCGCGATGCCGGAGGGGCCCGCGGTGCGGCGCAGCATCTCGAGCCACACGACCGCGGTCTCGTTGGCATCCGCCGGACGCACCATCGTGAAGTTCGGGATCGCTCGGAGCGTCGCGAGCTGCTCGATCGGCTGGTGCGTCGGACCGTCCTCACCGAGGGCGACCGAGTCGTGCGTCCAGACGAAGATCGTGGGGATGTTCATCAGGGCGGCCAGACGCACCGGCGGGCGCATGTAGTCGCTGAAGATGAGGAACGTGCCGCCGAACGGACGCGTCGGGCCGTGGAGCACGATGCCGTTGAGGATCGCGCCCATCGCGTGCTCGCGGATACCGAAGTGCAGCACCCGGCCGTAGGGGTCGCCGGACCACTCGTGCGTCGACCACGAGGTCGGGATGAAGGACTTGGCATCCTTGATCGTGGTCAGGTTGGACTCGGCGAGGTCGGCCGAGCCGCCCCACAGCTCGGGAAGCTCGGCGGCCAGGGCGTTGATCACGGTGCCCGAAGCGGCACGAGTCGACACGTCCTTGCCGGCCGCGAAGGCGGGGAGGGCGTCGGCGATGCCGGCGGGCAGCTCGCGCGCCTGCAGGCGGTCCCACAGCTGCTTGCGCTCGGGGTGGGCGGCCGCCCACGCGTCGAACTTCTCCTGCCAGGCGGCCTTCTCGGCCGCGCCGCGCTCGACGAGCTGCCGGGTGTGGGCGATGACGTCGTCGGCGACGGCGAAGTGCTGCTCGGGGTCGAAGCCGAGCACCTCCTTGGTCGCACGCAGCTCGTCGGCGCCCAGCGCGGAGCCGTGGATCTTGCCGGAGTTCTGCTTGCCGGGGGAGGGCCACCCGATGATCGTCTTGAGGATGATGAGCGACGGCTTGTCGGTCTCGCCCTTGGCGGCCTCGATCGCGGCGTAGAGCTCGGCGACGTCTTCGACGTACTGACCGGTCTTCTTCCAGTCGACGGTCTGGACGTGCCAGCCGTAGGACTCGTAGCGCTTCGCGACGTCCTCCGTGAAGGCGACGTTGGTGTCGTCCTCGATGGAGATCTGGTTGGAGTCGTAGATCGCGATGAGGTTGCCGAGCTCCTGGTGGCCGGCGAGCGAGGATGCCTCGCTGGTCACGCCCTCCTGGAGGTCGCCGTCACCGGCGATCACATAGACGTAGTGGTCGAAGGGGCTCTCGCCGGCGGGGGTCTCGGCGTCGAAGAGACCCCGCTCGTAGCGGGCGGCGTATGCGAACCCGACGGAGGAGGCGAGACCCTGGCCGAGGGGGCCGGTGGTGATCTCGACGCCCGCCGTGTGACCGTACTCGGGGTGGCCGGGAGTGAGGGATCCCCACGTGCGCAGCGCCTCGAGGTCGCTCAGCTCGAGGCCGAACCCGCCGAGGTAGAGCTGGACGTACTGCGTCAGCGAGGAGTGCCCCGCCGAGAGGATGAAGCGGTCGCGGCCGGGCCAGTGCGTGTCGGCCGGGTCGTGGCGCAGGACGCGCTGGTAGAGCAGGTAAGCGGCCGGTGCGAGAGACATCGCGGTGCCGGGGTGTCCGTTCCCCACCTTCTCGACGGCATCCGCCGCCAGAACGCGTGCGGTGTCCACCGCGCGCCGATCGATCTCATCCCATTCGAAGTCCGACAACACGGTGCCTTTCTCGTCACTTTGCGCCCGGGTCACGATCCGACGCCGCACTCGACGCCGTCGGAGCGGGAGTGGGGTGGGGTGGTCGGCGCGGGGCGCGCGTTCATCGCCAGCATACCGAGAACGTGCGAACGCCCGAGACTGTTCCCGAGGGGGTCGACAGGCGGCCGGAGGTGTGGTGGGGATGCCATAGAATCGGAGGGATTCGCACGCTCTACCCCGGGGGACGATGGACATCTCGACGACGTCGCACGTCACTGCGACGACCGATCGCCGCTCTCTCGGACGCACGGTCCGCGCCTACGTCGCGTTGACGAAGCCTCGTGTGCTGGAGCTGCTGCTGGTCACGACCGTCCCGGTCATGATCCTCGCCGCGCGCGGTCTTCCCGACCTGTGGCTCATCTTCGCCACCGTCATCGGCGGATCGCTGAGCGCCGGTTCCGCCGCGGCGTTCAACATGTACCTCGACCGCGACATCGACGCGCACATGCAGCGCACCGAGAACCGCCCGCTGGTCACCGGCGAGGTGTCGCCCCGGGGCGCCCTCACCTTCGCGTGGACCCTGGCCGTCGTCTCGACGGTATGGCTGTGGGTCTTCACCAACCCCCTCGCGTCCGCCCTCTCGGCCGCCGCGATCTTCTTCTACGTCGTGATCTACACGATGATCCTCAAGCGCCGGACCGAGCAGAACATCGTGTGGGGCGGGATCGCGGGCTGCTTCCCGGTGCTCATCGGCTGGTCCGCCGTGACGGGCTCGCTCTCGTGGGCGCCCTTCATCCTCTTCGCGTTGGTGTTCCTCTGGACGCCCCCGCACTACTGGCCGCTGTCGATGAAGTACGCCGACCAGTACGACGACGTCGACGTGCCGATGCTCGGTGCCACCCGCAGCGGGTCGCAGGTCGGACTGCAGGTGATCCTGTACGCCTGGGCGACCGTGGCGTGTTCGCTGCTGCTGATCCCCGTGGCATCCATGGGTCTGATCTACAGCGTGTCGGCGCTGGTCTTCGGCGGCTGGTTCGTCTACGAGTCGCACCGCCTCTACTCGCGCGCCGTGCAGGGCGGGGAGCCCCGCCCGATGCGGGTGTTCCACGCGTCGATCACCTACCTGACGCTGCTCTTCGTGGCGATCGCGGTCGACCCGCTCCTCCCGTTCTGAGTCCACCCGATCCACGCGAAACGCCCGCCCCCGTGAGGGAGCGGGCGTTTCGCGTCGTGCGGGACGATCAGGCGCGCGGGGTCTCGTCGCCCGTGTCGAGCTTCGGGGCGTCGTGGCTCGCCGCGGCGGCCTCGGCGGGAGCCGGAGCGTTCGACGGGGTCTCGATGTCGGCATCCTCGAGGACGAGGGGGGCGGCCGGGGCGGTCGTCGCCGCGGCGGCCACGGTGGGAGCGGCGACGAACGGCGCGCTCTCGTCGTCGCTGGTCCAGTCGATCGTCTCGACCGCGACGTCGGCGCGCGGGCGCGTGGACACCACGGCGGCGACGGCGAGCGTCGCGACGAGTCCGATGGCGCCGGCGCCGATCACGGCGGCGCCGACGATCGCCCACGACTGGGCGACGTAGACCGTGACGACGGTCGCATTCGGGTCGTTCAGCACCGCTTGCATCGCGTCGATCTGCTGGAAGACGATGACCAGTCCGCCGATCACGGAGGCCAGGGATAGCACCAGGAGCACCCAGAACGGGATGCTGGTCACCAGGCGGGGGCGGGTCTGCATGGAAGAACTCCTTCGATCTCCGGGCGCGGTCGGCACCGGAGCGTCCACAGTCTCGCACTCATCGGTGCGTCGCCTCTGGGCCCTCGATGAATCCCCTATGAGGGGCTAGGGTCAGCGCCGCGCTGCGGCCACCGTGTCGCGCGCGTCGGTGCGGGTCGCCGCCGCGGGAGCCTTCAGGCGGAGCACGACGACCGTCATGGCCGCGGCGGCGAGGGCGGCGAGCACCATGTGGACGCCGACGGCGAGTTCGGGCAGGCCGTTGCGCGCCTGGTAGAGGCCCACCGCGATCTGCACCACTTCCACCGCCAGCAGGGCGGTCGCCCAGCGCCGCACGGGCAGCTGCAGACGCCACGCGAGCACCACGATCACGAGGGTCAGGGCGAACAGGGCGTAGCCGGGCCAGGAGTGCACGTGCTCGAGGACCTCGGCGTCGAAGCCGTTGCGCTGCACCGCCGCCGCGTCGCCCGAGTGGGGACCGGCGCCCGTGGTGAGGACGCCGAAGACGACGGTGAGGGCGAGCACGCCGGTGGTGGCGTGCACCAGTCCCGCGAACCAGGCGGGGACCACGCGCTCGCGCGGCCCGGCCGGGAGGTACATGAGCGTGAGGAACGCCGCGCACACCGTGACGAGCGCGACCGAGGCGATGTAGTGGAAGCCCACGATGAAGGGGTTCAGGCCCGTGAGGACCGTGATGCCGCCGACGACGGCCTGAGCGACGATCCCGCCGAGGACGACGGCGGCGAGGACGAACATCACGCGCCGCTCGTGGCGCATACGCCACATCAGGACCAGGACGGCGAGGGCCAGGATGCCGACGAGGCCGGTGAGCGTCCGGTTCCCGAACTCGATGATCCCGTGGATCCCCATCTCGGGGGTGTTCACGAGCGAGTCGGCGGTGCAGCGCGGCCACGTGGGGCAGCCGAGGCCCGATCCGGTCAGCCGGACGGCGCCGCCCGTGCCGATGATCAGCACCTCCGCCACGAAGGACAGCCACGCGAGGACGCGGACGCGACGGTCGATCGTGGCGGGCAGCCAGTCGACGACGCGTCGGAGGACGCGGGGGGACGAAGCGGTGGACATGCGCGCAGCCTCCTGGCGGCGGGGCGCTCGGGCGGGCCGCGAGGGTTGCGCGTGCCGTGCCGGGAGCGGGCGTTGCCTGTAGAATCGAAGGGTCTTCCGGTGCAGCGCTCGCGCGCCTCGCACCTCTGACAGTCTAGGCGCGCAGCCAGCGCCTTCGAGCGGGCCCACCAGCGACGTTCCTGTGACTCCGACCGGAGTCCGTCGCGGAATGCCGGGGCGGATGACACCGTTGCGGCCCGAGAAGGAGAGTGACCACCATGTCCGATGTACTCATCGACCGACCAGAGCTCGAGGGCCTGGGGCAATACGAGTTCGGCTGGCACGACACGGATGCCGCGGGCGCGATCGCGCAGCGCGGGATCAACGAAGACGTCGTCCGGGGCATCTCCGCCCTGAAGTCCGAGCCCGATTGGATGCTGAAGACGCGCCTCAAGGGCTATCAGCTCTTCGGCCGCAAGCCCATGCCCACGTGGGGTGCCGACCTGTCGGAGATCGACTTCGACAACATCAAGTACTTCGTGCGCTCGACCGAGAAGCAGGCGCAGTCGTGGGAGGACCTCCCCGAGGAGATCCGGAACACGTACGAGAAGCTCGGCATCCCCGAGGCGGAGCGTCAGCGTCTCGTCGCCGGTGTGGCCGCGCAGTACGAGTCCGAGGTCGTCTACCACCAGATCCGGGAGGACCTCGAGCAGCAGGGTGTCATCTTCATGGACACGGACACCGCGCTCAAGGAGCACCCCGAGTTCTTCGAGGAGTACTTCGGCACGGTCATCCCGGCCGGCGACAACAAGTTCGCCGCGCTCAACACGGCCGTGTGGTCGGGCGGCTCCTTCGTCTACGTCCCCAAGGGCGTGCACGTCGAGATCCCGCTCCAGGCGTACTTCCGCATCAACACCGAGAACATGGGTCAGTTCGAGCGGACCCTGATCATCGCGGACGAAGACAGCTACGTGCACTACATCGAGGGCTGCACCGCCCCGATCTACAAGAGCGATTCGCTCCACTCGGCCGTGGTCGAGATCATCGTGAAGAAGAACGCCCGCGTGCGCTACACGACGATCCAGAACTGGTCGAACAACGTCTACAACCTCGTCACCAAGCGCGCGGTCGCGCACGAGGGCGCGACGATGGAGTGGGTCGACGGCAACATCGGCTCCAAGGTGACGATGAAGTACCCGTCGATCTACCTGATGGGCGAGCACGCCAAGGGCGAAACGCTCTCGGTCGCCTTCGCGGGTCCCGGACAGCACCAGGACGCCGGCGCGAAGATGATCCACATGGCGCCGTACACGCAGTCCTCGATCGTGTCGAAGTCCATCGCCCGCGGTGGCGGTCGCGCCGGATATCGCGGCGAGGTCCGGGTGGACGCCAACGCCCACCACTCGGCGAACACCGTGCGGTGCGATGCGCTGCTGGTCGACACGATCTCTCGCTCCGACACGTACCCCGCGATCGACATCCGCGTGGACGACGTCCAGCTCGGCCACGAGGCCACCGTCTCGAAGGTCAGCGAGGAGCAGCTGTTCTACCTGCAGTCCCGTGGGCTCCCGGAAGACGAAGCCATGGCGATGATCGTGCGCGGCTTCATCGAGCCGATCGCCCGCGAGCTCCCCATGGAGTACGCCCTCGAACTCAACAAGCTCATCGAGATGGGCATGGAAGGATCCGTAGGCTAAATGTCGACTGCGACCCAGACCCCCGCCGCTGCGGCGGAGGGTCATACCGACCCTGCCGCCCTCGTGGCATCCGTCGTTCCCGTCCAGACGCGGTCGGAGCGCCCGACCTCGTTCGATCCCGCCGACTTCGGTACGCCCACCGGCCGTGAGGTC
>ERZ778027.5207-NODE-5207-length-10236-cov-12.038966_pt1 | contig 10236 bp, 19 predicted proteins | sample MGYA00375757_ERZ778027 | MGnify/ENA primary metagenome ERZ778027 (study PRJEB29350, sample SAMN05389817) | bioreactor metagenome | isolation source: Ammonium sulfate bioreactor | place: South Africa: University of Cape Town | collected 2014-02-18 ... | reverse complement strand
AGTCTCTTTACTTGATACCATATGAAAAATGGAAAACACAAATGAAGAATTTGAATCCATTAGCAGAAGATAATCGTTTAGTCGATCTATGTCGTGTTTAATCTTTTAAAAAGCATTGTTTATTTTCTTAAGTGAAGAGGTGATACTGATGTCTATCGCCATCTATCCATGCAAAAAAAGAAAAAAGTTTCATTGAAAATTAATTTTTCATTCAATAAATTGAATAAGATAAAATAAAAAACTGCGTCGAAATTTTCTTGCAAAAAATATTTTCATTTCGTTTCATCTAATTCGTTGTTAGATAATTTCTCGGAATAAAGACGATCATGCCATTGGACATACCTAAATAGAACTTGAAATCTATTTTCTTATCCAAAGAAAAGGAAGTATTTTGATGTTCTCATATTAAACCGCCAATCAATGGACACATCACGAACAAAAAAAAGTAATAATCGTTTAGATTCTTACAAAAATCATGGCAAAGGTGCCAACGAATTACGACGCCAACGAAATCAACTCACTGTCTCTTTACGGAATGTAATTAGCAAATACTTTTTTCCATTTATGTAATCTATGTGTTTTTTTTTATTCTCTAGGAAAAACGTGATGAACAAATTCAATCGAAACGTAATTTTCGCGTCGAAGAAAGTGTAACCGATGCGTCGGACGATGAGATCGAAACAAATACTGATCTAAATCTCAGTGAACTTTTTCTTAAAGCACAAAGTGACGATCCAACCGTTCGTTTCGAAGCCATACGTTCAACACGTAAACTTCTTTCAATCGATCGCAATCCTCCAATCGATCAAATCATCAAATCAAACTTTTTGCCATTATTCGTTCATTATCTAACACTCGATCAGCATCCCGATCTGCAATTCGAATCAGCCTGGGCGTTGACAAATATCGCATCGGGAAATTCATCACAAACGCAAGCTGTTGCCGATGCCAACGCTTTTCCTTATCTATTACATTTACTAAGTTCTCCACATTCGAATGTTTGTGAACAAGCCGTTTGGGCTCTCGGAAATCTCATTGGTAAAACCTTACAAATCATAATGTCATTAGGCTTTTTTCCATTTTTTTGTGTAGGCGATGGCGCCAAATTACGTGATTATGCAATTGAATTAGGTGTTATTCGCCCGTTAGTCGAATTTATTCAACAAGATATTCCAGTTACATTTCTTCGAAATGTCACCTGGGTTATTGTTAATCTTTGTCGACATAAAGAACCACCATTAGCAATAAATGCTGTACAAGAAATCTTGCCAGCATTGAAATATTTGATTAATTACACGGATATAACTGTGAGTGAAGAGAATTTTGGTTGGAAAAAAAACGAGATTTATCGTTGTTTTGAATAGATCTTAGTCGATTGTACATGGGCATTGGCTTATTTACTTGATTGTGGAAATCATATGATTCAGGTAGATGATGATTTTGAAATCTGTAAAAACTGAATTTAATTCCAGATCATTGCTGAGTCGGGTATTGTACCACAAATAGTGAAATTATTGAATCATAATGAAATGAAAATTGTTACTGCTGGTAAATACGCTTTTTTGTTTTTTTGTTTAAAATCTTGTTTGTCTTTCTTTTCGAAGCATTACGAGCTGTTGGAAATATTGTCACAGGTACCGATGAACAAACGCAATTAGTACTCAACGAAGGCGTTCTCAACTACTTTCCTAAATTACTCAAACATCAAAAAGAAAAACTGAATAAAGTAAAAAAACTAACTTCATTAATCGGATATTTTCATCTTTCTTTTTTTTTTTATTTCAAGGAAGCTGTTTGGTTTCTATCGAATATAACCGCTGGCAATCAACAGCAGATACAAGCAGTCATTAATTCTCAATTAATCCCCGATGTTATTCATCATTTACAATATGTTCGTATTGAATTTTCTAATATTGATTCGGTAATTCTCATTCATTTTGATTTCAGGGTGAAATTCAAACGCAAAAAGAAGCTGCTTGGTGTATATCGAATTTAACGATGAGTGGCGCACCACAACAGATCGAATATATCGTTCAGCAACACGTTATCCCACCGCTTTGGTATGCCGAGAGATTCGGTTCATTGTTTTTTTTATTTATTCGTTTGATTTTAGTAATTTATTACAACAACAAGATACGCAAATGTTACAAGTTTGCTTAGATGCTTTGCACAATATTCTCAAGCAAATATCGACGACACAATTGGATAATGTCACACGAGAAATCGAAGAATGTGGAGGTAAGACATTGCGCTTAGTAAAACAGCAACAATCAATCGATTCTAGGTTTGGATAAAATCGAATACCTACAAAATCATACAAATGCGGATATTTATCATCAATCATATGAAATCATTGAGAAATTCTTCGGCGATGAACCTGTAATTTTGATTCTTTTGTTTTTTTATTGAATTCATTTGAAAATCTTTTTCGATTTAGGGTGACGAAGAGTTCGTGTCGTCGAACGATGCAGCCATGACGTCAACATCGATCAATGATTATTCATTCGGAAATCAAGCTGTTCCGAATACGAATTCAACGCCTTTTCAATTTTAATCTTTCGAATATGTTTGTTTTTCTTTTTCTTCTATTTGTGTACAAAAAACAAAAGAAACTAGAATTACTCTTTTTTTCTCATTTTCCGTTTGCTTTCTCTGTGTTCTTTTTTTTGTCAATTTCAAATAAAAAAAGAAACAAAGACATATTCCCAACAATCCGTGTCCAGACCATTGGCAACTATTGACATCTATTTCGATAAATTATTCGGATGAAAACAAAATCTTTTGTTTGTAATTTTAGAATATCGAACAAAAATAACTTGACGTTAAAGTTTTAACATTTTTTTAAACATTTATTATTGGATCTTGGCGAGTCGAAGTTAATACTGGCGACGGTGTAGGCTGTTCAATTACATAATACGTATGTTTTGAACGTAGAAATTCAATCTTTTGACGATATTTATTTACGCAATCAGCTACTTTTTCATCGATAAAATCGTGTTTCACATACTGCTCGGAATAGTAGATTCTATAGACTTTACTCAACCAATTTTGATTGATTAATTGATCTTTTAAAACAAAAATAGAAAAACAATCATTTTATTGGCATATACAATTTATTTACTGACTGTAAATATCTTGTCGTTGATTAATATAGTGAAAATTCGTAAAAAACTCTGCACTGATTCGATTCGTTCGATGATCTTTTGATTCCATCATAAATTGACAAGTAAAATAAACGATTATACCAAGACCATAGAGTCCGATATAAGTTGTCATGAACATCAAAGCACCGAGATCTCCCGAGAAGAATGGTTGATTTTCAGTTTGAATTGGAATCGAACAATTCATTCTCCTATACGTATGTGCGCGTCTGTCGAAATTTTTCCTTGTCAACGCCAATCGAAAGTGTAATTGAGTGCAACGTTTACGTACTTTGTCTGAGAACTTTTATATTTTTCGAAAAAAGAAGCCAGAGAGAGAGAGAGAGAGAGAGAGAAACAGTGTTTTTTTTTCTTTAAATTTATTTTTAGATGAGAACCAGTTTGAAACGAACGATAATTACATCGAAACCAGCAGGTCGAAAAAGTAACTCAGAAAAATCAAACAAACGAAGGTATGATTCGATCGGATTCATCGAAGAATTCAATTATTTAACTTTTTTTCAATTCAGTCGTTCTCAAAGTGAAGACTTATCGGACGGAATCGATGATGATACTGTTGATCTATCGTCCGTTTCAACGTCAATTCGAGAAAAGAGCAAAGCTAATCGTCAAATCGATGTTGATGAACAAACGGGCAAACGATCATTCCGAGATGAATCAGGTCGTCGACGATATCTCTGTAGTGATTCGTCGTGTACGAATATGTTGAAACGACAGACGGACTCATTTTGTCAAAGGTTCGATATTGATGATTCAATTTGACATTCGAATATGTTCGTTTTATAGACATACGACTAAAACTGACGATGAAACTCTATCGAATCACGATGAATTTCGTTCGCCCTGTTCAACACCGACAAAAACATTGAAAATCGATCATGAAAATCCATCGGATGACTACAATGCACCAACTAAAGTGAACCGATTCCATTGAATGAAAAGGCCAAACTTATGAAGTGTGTTTCTTTTAAATTAGAGTTCAATATCGATTGATTCAATTCGTTCATTTCGTGATGCATCAGGCAAAATTCGATTTCTCTGTTCGATACCGACATGTACGAGTCGACTAGTTCGACGATCAGATATATTCTGTAAACGGTAGGAAATTTTCAATTGATTCCATTGATGATTGTCTATTTATATAACATTTTAGGCATAGATTAACTTCAACAAATGAACAAATGGATGTCAATGTAAATGAAAAATCATTTTCCAAAAAAAAACAAACGAAACTCATTTTGTTTATATTTTTAGCACAATAATAATAATAATAATAATAGTGAAATATATACAAAACAGTGTGAATCAATTTTAAATAATAATCTCTCATTTATACCTGAAAATCAAGTGAGATCAAATCGAATGAAAATCCAATTCTCGAATTTGCAAAATATTTTTTTTCAGATTGTTCTCGGAGCTACAACTTTGCTTGAGAATCAATGGGTATGAAAGTGAATTTCTTTTGATTTGACTTCGATTGATAAAATCTTTAAAATCTTAGAATGATGTCATTCAATTTGTTCGACAATATTCGCAAGTCAAACTCTCTCCTAATTTAAATGTTAATCACTTAACAACTCATTTACTTGTCGACGATCACGACAATCTATTACGTTGTACAATAACAAAAAAAATCGTTCAAGCAGCTGTTCGTCGTCATGTATTCATAATCTCTTCTCGTTGGATAACTGATTGTTTGCAATCGAAAAAATTTCTCTCGGAATATCCATATGAAATTCAAAGTGATTCTCATACACATTTACGTCCATCGAAACCGATCTGTTTCTTAGATGAAACTCAACAATTTCTTTTCCCGAAAACTTATGGATTTGCTATTGAATGTCGGCAATGTCAAGGTTCGATAACACGAATTGAATTAATTGAATTGATACAATTATCTGGCGCAAGATACTTCGATAAGCCAACCGATGATAAATTCGATATTTTAGTCGTTTTATGTGATACAAATGAGAGGAATATCGATGAAATTAAATCGAGATACTCAACGAATTCAATACGAATTATTAAATATGTGACAAGTGATTATTTTTTGAAATCAATAATTAAATTCGAAATTCAAGACATTGAAAAATATACTCTATAGAAAAATAGAAAAACTTGATATTGTTTTGGCTTTCTAACAATCATCAGTTGAGTGTTTTTGTATGAATTAATAATAAATAAATAAAAACAAGTCTTTTGTGATCGATTTTTTTGTGATCAAATAAAAGTTTCATAATCATAATAATATTCTTCAGATACAAACATGACAATTCGATCGATTTCATTGTATGTGATGGCCATCGTTTATATCATTGCAGGCGTTCTGCATTTTCTAAAGCCGGAATTTTACTTGAAAATCATGCCGAGATATTTGCCCTATCATTTAGAATTAGTTTATATTTCCGGTGTTTGTGAAATTATTTGTGGTTTGTTGTTACTTTTTAAACGAACGCAAATTCTCGGTGCTTGGTTAACAATTGCATTGTTGATCGCTGTTTTTCCAGCGAATATACAAATGGCACAAGATTTCTGGTATAAAAATCATCCACAGAAATTGTTGAGTATCCTTCGTTTACCGATACAATTTGTTCTAATCTATTGGGCTTATCAATATACACGACCGATTTCACATTTAAAGATAAACTAACTACTTGATTTTCTAGATTTTTGTGTGTTTACAAATGTTGATTTTGATAGTCATTTTTTATTTTTCATTATTTATCTGCAATAAAACTGATGATCCAAATCGAGTACCAACCAAATGTGAAGTTTGTAAATTACTTGCCAAAGAATTAACAGATAATCTTCAACAATACAATAGTCCAGCTGCAATTGATATAGGCTATTCATTAGATGATGGACCAAAGAAAAAAACCAAATATGCAGATTCGTATGTTAGACACACAAATCTAAAGTCATCATTTGATAATTGTCTATTCAAGGGAAACACGTTTGATTGAAACATTAGAAAGTGTTTGTGAACGATTTTTAAAATATAATGTTCATGCTGAACGACCGGGCTCGTTGAGATATGCACCTGGTCGATCGCAAACTATGGATACATTGTGGAATTTACGGTTCGATAAATATTCATTGATCATTTTCTTGTAAATTTGATCTTATTTTATTTAGAAATAAAGGTGTTAATGTTGTTCTGGATGTTCCTGATACGATGTGGGATGCTCCATCAGCTGAAATAACTCAATTAAAAAAATATGTTCGTCAATATTTGAGTCGAAGTCTGGACTAGCATAAATATAATTTCTTCTTCTTCTTCTAGTGTGAAGAAATGATCGAAGATCAGGAAGAAACAATCGAGAATTGGTATTTTAATAAACAACTACGCAATAATGTACCATTAGAGAAACATCTCTGTGAAGATCATGTTTTAAAAACTCATGATTCATCATGTTTAAAAGAAGTTTATCAACCTTCAAAAGGCGATACGGGAAATACTGATTTGTAAATACTTATTCAATAATTCAAAATGTTCACAAATAAAATTCAATGAGAAGTTTGATGGTTCTATTGATTCAAACAGATGCACTTTACTCTTCAGAATTATTTTCATTCAATAATTTAAATCTAAAAATTTATCAAAATAAAAAAGCCTAATAGACCTTCTGCATGCAAAGTGAAAATTACTTTTTTCAAAAGTATCATTTCCTAATCAAATATTACTGACGCACAGAACACTTTGAGTTGAAGAAAGAAAAGAGAGAGAGAAAACTAATTTACATATTTGAATAGTAAAGCAAAAAAATGAAGAGAAAACTCAATTGAACGTTTTATTTTCTTTGTGTCGATGAAAGAACAAGAAGAAAAACAAAAGCTCTCTGTTTTTTATTTTATTTCTACTTTTCTTTTATCAAAAACGACATGTCAAACATAGTTCAATCTTTCAAAAACAATCGTCTCTACGAATTGTTGATCAGTCCATCGGTTTACACAATCGATAACTTGAATGATATCAATTCAATTCTTCATGAACAGCCAGAGTTAGCCTCTCTAACCGATCCTATTCACGGTTCATATTTTCATATTTTATGTCAAAAAACAAATGAACAAGAAAAGTAATACACAAACAAACAAAACAAAGTGAATTTTTTTTTTGACGATTTTGTTTCCGATAGTATCGCGTATCGAATGATCTATGCGTTGAGTAATGCAGGAGCAAATCCGAATGTAGTCGATGAAAATGGTAATACATCTTTACATGCAGCACTAACTCGAGATTTTATCGATATTGGATTGGATTTTATCCAAGTAAAAACAAACTTACTTTCATTACATGCGAATTCTTTTTTAAAAATATTTCTCAGGCATTATTTCGTATTGGTGTCGATTCACGTACTGTTAATAAACAAGGCAAAACAGCCGATACATATATCAATGAAAACAATGCTCAATTAATTTCTCTGTACGAAGGTTACGGTGATGGTATATGGAAAGCAGTCGAAACGAATAATATTCATGAAACAGATCGATTAGTTCGAGGTTTTATTAAAATCGATTGTAAGAATTCATCGAATCAAACACTACTCGATCTAGCACGACAATTAAATTCATCGGAAATCATTCGTATACTTGCTGATTATCAAGTGACAATCGAATTTCTTCATTCGATTCTTGCGTTCGATTGGCAACGTGTTCAATTAATTCAACAGCATGAAAATTCATTTATTAAAATCAATCTCGATGATTCTCTGCATCGATTAACTTGGTTACGAGCGACCAATCGTTCGTACTCGAAAAGTCTTCTCGAATTTTGTTTGGAAACCAATTCACCAACATTATTCGAAATTTTATTTCAATCGGATCTATTCAAAAGTAAAATCGATGTCAATTGTTATTGTACCGATGGTTTACCATTCTTTTTTCATATGTTTCAAACATGTTTTACAGTTAATATGCGAAGATTTTTTTATTCTCAAGCAGATTTCTCTCGAAAATCATGTCAAGGTGAAACATTTCTTTTCCATTTAATTCATCTCTATATTCAAAATGAAAATGGCGAATATTTACAAATATTCGATGATATTCTTCGTACTCATTCATTACTTCTTACATATCGTAATGAAAAAGGTCGAACAATTATCGAAGAACTCGAACTGACACCAACATCGATCTATGATAAACTTCGACCGTTCTATCAATCGATTCAAGAAATTCTTTTGAATCATATTAAAAATAATTCCAATATTGAACGATATATATTTCATGGTTTTGCCTATCATTTATATTATCTTTATCGAGATGAAATTTATCAAACGAATAAAATGTTCAAAGAACTTTTTCAATCGATTCAAATTCGACAAGGTTTGACATTGTTAATGAACGATCTTGTCGAAGCCGTAGCGAATAATGATCTCGCTCGAATGCAAAAAATTCTGAAAATGAAATCGAATATCTATTTAGCTCAAGATTGGGCAGGAAGAACTATTGCACATTTAGCAGTACTCCATCGACGAAAGACTATACTAAAGTTTGAAATGTTTCTTTTCGTGTTTTCACAAAAAGAAAACGAACATTGAATTTTTCATTTTTAGTTTCATCTGTGAAGATTATCGATCAATTTTAAATTTGAAAGATAATCTCGATCGTACGCCATTGCATTATGCATACATAATGAACGATAATGATTTTGTTAATATTCTTCGAGATAATGATGCAAAGAAAACGTTCGATTGTTTTCGTTTTCTTCCCAATGATTACAAATTAAATCGAGATCTTTGTTCGGAAGAATTTCATGCATTTCAATATCCGAAAAATGAATTAGAAAAACATCTCGATGGTATTAGTGATTATTTAAAGATGAATTTTTATTCATCAATAAAAAAATCAATCGAAGACAATTCGGTTGAAGATCTTAAAGCAATCAATCAACAAATGAATGCCATGGGCTTTCGAATTGAAGATTTCAATCGAAATTCGTATGTCAACGATTGGATACAAGGTCAACGATATATTCCTCTATTATTTCTCGCACTTGAACATCGTTTCATAGCAATATTTCAGTATTTAATCAGTTTAGGTTTGCCAATTGAAGGAAGAATGTACATGCCGAAAACGAGTCAACATGCCAAATCACGTTGTGTTTCATTTCGAACACGTGCTGAAGAATTAGAATGCTTTGATATTATTGGTATGATCAATGATTTAGAAGATGACAATGAATTGAAACATATTTTCAAACGACATTTGTCACCATCGACAACACATTGTAGTCAATCGTCCACTGATATCGAACAACAGACAAAGAAACAAAAATTACCAACCGATCAGACATCACGAAATGACCCAATTAAATCACCGACTTGCATTATATTATAAAAAAAAACAAGGAAAATATGAATCGATACTCGTAACCCATTCTTTCTTTTTCCTCACTAATGCTTATGAAATTTCATTTGATAACATCAGCTTTTGGAACCAGCTTGTGCTAATAGCTTCTTTGGATATCATCATTATTTTCCAAAATCTATTGTGTATTTTCAGATTTTTCATTTCAGTCAGACACTATTTGCGTCAAACCTGATTATAGTGACATATATATATTCGATTAGAAACCATTAGTAAATTATATGTTCTTTAATGGATGTCTAGTTCGTAGTGGTAATTAACTTTCACTACGTGATAGAAAGTAGATATGTTTTTTCTTAGATAATTAGCTCAAATTTCAGTTATAAGAACTATTTGTTCTGCAAATAGAAATACTTAAAATGTCGATGAGACAGTGAAAACCAAGAGAGACGATTAAAATATCGTAAAAGCATATTGTGTACTTTCATTGTTTTTTAATCTCTTCATTCTTGTATATGAATGGATTCACAAAAACAAGATTAATTTGTAATACATCAATCTATCGTACTTTCATAAGTTATGAACAAAAATAGAATGAAAATATTCGTTCAGAAATTTCTATTTCCAAAATCATAAAAAAAAGTAAAGCAAGTAAAATATCGAAACGATTAAATACGACACATATCGACTAACTGATTATCTTCTGCTAGTGAATTCAAGTTCTTCATTTGTGTTTTCCATTTTTCATATGGTGTCAAGTAAAGAGACA
>ERZ778027.5204-NODE-5204-length-10240-cov-11.681198_pt1 | contig 10240 bp, 6 predicted proteins | sample MGYA00375757_ERZ778027 | MGnify/ENA primary metagenome ERZ778027 (study PRJEB29350, sample SAMN05389817) | bioreactor metagenome | isolation source: Ammonium sulfate bioreactor | place: South Africa: University of Cape Town | collected 2014-02-18 ... | reverse complement strand
CATCATCATCATCATCATCATCATCATCATCATCATCATCATCATCGTCATCATCTTCTGCGTCATCAGTATCAACATCAACAATTTGATTCATTGATCTTCTTCGTTGTTTCGTTGGTTTATCTTTGGAGAAACTCATTTTATTTCTTCGAATTCGAATATTAAGTCGTTGTGCTGAATGTTTATTGGTAATAGTTGGTGTATCATCATCAGTATCTTGTTCGTCATCATCTGATTGATCTTTATCATTAATTGAATGTTTGTCTTTATTATTTGGTTCGTTGTCATCGTCATTCGATGAAAGAGATGAATTGAAATTATTATCGAGTTGTTCGTTTTGTTCGTTTAATTTTTGTTCATTTCTTGCAATCGTTTGACGAACTCGATTGTTTGAAGTTAATAATCTTGGAATCCAAATATCACGTTCTCTCCACATAAAATAAATTAAAAGAAGAAAACCAACGATCATCAACGGTTTTGTTAAATCGACCGTTTTGATCCACGATTGTTTCTTCAATTGAATTGATTTTCGATCAAGATTTTCCTTGAAAAGAGAAAAAAAAAACAAAAAATGAAAAACGAAAAACAAAAGGAAATATTTGCATCGAACCAATTTGTCTAAAGTTCGTCGTTCTTTTTTCTTTTTAACTCTTTCTGAAAGTTGATAATCCGAAACGGATCCTTCAGGATCATTGACACTATCCATCGATGCCGAAGTTAACAGAGGATTTCGTTTACCATCATTAACTTGTAATGTATTCGAACTTTTTGTTGTTAATGAGTCATCGTCTTCAGAATTAAATGAAAGTTCTTTTAATAAACGATTCGATTTTATATCTTCAGTTTTAACATCATCAACTACATGTTCAGTCATTTTAAATATCTAAACAAACAAACAAACGCAAACAAAACCTATCGAATATCAACAATCGTTAACTGCTTTTCGAAATGCAAATCATATTGAAAACAATCCTTACGTGTTTTTTTTCTATTTGTTTACGCTTCATCGATTCAAGTAGAGACTGTCTCTTCTCTTATTTCGATAAGAAATATTACCTTTTCATCAAGGTCATTTCAAAAACACATTTGCAATTAGGTTCGTTTTTTCTCTCTACAAAATAAAGCAAATCACACCGAAAAAATCATCGTTCTCTTCTTCGTTTTGAAAATGATTGATTATCCTGAATGTTTCCGAGATATTTTAGATTTATCCTATTCAATCAAATGAACTCTTCTTCCTCTTTCCTTCGCGAGAAAAAAAAAGAAGATTGTCAATGTAAATCTTTCGTTTGAATGTGCACAAATGATCTATCGACGAGATATGTTAAGTAGTTATTTGAAACAATTGTTCTTACAAAAAGAATGGACAAGTGATTTTCTTGAATATTTATCTCGAATCGGAAGAATGCATACCAATCAAATGGGATCAACATCGATTAATGTCGATTTTATTCATATCAATGCGACTTTAGCTCATATTGAAAATGCTCTTATCGAAATTGTTCTTTCACACGACAACTTCGATCAAAATACAAAAAAACAAACACTTATCCCGATTAATAAAGTTTTTCGAATTCAAACTGATTTATTTCTTATGCATTATCTTCAACCTTTACAACAACTGAAATACAACAATTGTACTTGTTGTTAAACAAAATCAATCAACGGATTCTACACATTTGATTCATTGTCTAGTTTTTCTGTCAATAAACACTTTCCGGACAAACAAGATTCGATTTTATTTTATCTCATGACATTGAGCCGAAGAAAAAACAAATTTGATTTTGTTATTTAGTTTTGTTTGCCATTGATTGAGATTTAAAACAAAAAGAGAGTAAATCCTTTGATAAAAAAAATCTATGGATTTTATTTTGTTGTTTGACAAAGATTAAAAGAGAAAAAAGAAAAGCAAAACAGAGATGTTAAACTATGAAAGTGTTAGTTCGTTATCGAAATTATTCGAACGAAAAAATCATTTGATTTTATTTTTAATTATTATTTCAATTTGCATCAGTTTATTAATCACAACAATCACATTTGCTGTTCTTTGGAATCATTCAAAATCAAATAGAAAATCATTGGAATATGCCGATGAACATGGTTTAATTGGATTTCGCCCATTACTTCCCAATGATGGCAAATATATTCAATGGACGATTTTACAATTAAATGATGTTTATGAAATTCTTCCATTGGATCAAGGACGAAAAGGTGGATTAGCTCGTGTAGCTCATATTCGTCAACGTCTTTTAAAAGAAAATGCGAATACATTAACAATCTTAGCTGGTGATTTCCTTTCACCATCAGCATTGAGTCAATCGACAGTTAACGGAAGTCTTATTAATGGAAAACAAATGATTGATGTTTTCAATAGTTTAGGTTTGGATTTTGTTACATTTGGAAATCATGAATTTGATTTAAATGAAAATGATTTAATTCAACGAATGAATGAATCGAAATTTACTTGGATTTGTTCGAATTTATTTCATAAGAAAACTAATCAAACATTTTATTCAACAATTCAATATAAATTAATTTCAATTGAAAATCAAGTCAACGTTCTTTTCATTGGTTTAACCATTGATGTCGACAAATCCTATATCAATATTATCAATCAAACATCACTTGTTCAATATGTTCAACAGTTTCTTCAAACTCTCGAACATCTTCAATACGATGTTCTCATTGCAATTACACATTTAGATTTACAAACTGATATTTCACTTGCAGAAAATATTCAACGAATTGATTTCATTTTAGGTGGACATGAACATGAAAATTATTATTTAACACGAGGACAAAAACCAATTCCAATTGCTAAAGCTGATGGAAATGCTTTTTCAGTTTATATTCATCGATGTGCATTTCATTTAGATTCAAAACATTTACGTACATTTAGTACGTTAACTAAAATTACAGATCAATTTCAAGATGAATCAAATACTTTTCAAATAGCTAATTCGTGGTTTAATCAAGGAATTCAAGGTTTTCAACAAATGGGATTTCAACCCAAAGAAATTGTTTCTTGTTTACCTTCGAATATTCAATTAGATGGACGATCAACTTCAGTGAGAAATATTCAAACTAATTTAGCTCAATATGCTTGTCAAAGTCTTTTGAATTCAACTGCAACTGATCAAACAAATCTTGCGATTTATAATAGTGGTGCAATTAGAATTGATGATATTCTCAGAGGACAAATTAATCAATATGATATTTTACGTGTTTTCCCTTTTCCAGATACGATCTATTCTCTATCTGTTCCAGGACATTTAATTATTCAACGTCTAACTGAAAGTATGAGATTGAAAGGTAGTGGAGCATTTCTTCAATTCTGTACAAGTCAAACTTTCGATCAATCAAATACTTCGACTATTCAACCAAATTTGAATTATACTCTTGCAACAATTACATTTATTAAAAATACTTTATTCGATACTTCATCTGTTACTTTTATTCAACAATTTAATTTAACTCAAACACAAGCATTCATCAATTATTTAAAAATTATCTATCCGCCTTGTTAACATCTCCAGTTTTCTTTGTTTTTCTTTTTCACATTTGAGATATATGCTTATCATATGATCTTTCTACTCTCAACTCAAATTATAATAATACCTAAACACTTTTCCAATCTTTTATTAAGCAAAATCAAGATACCAAAGATTATTTTCTCTAATTATCCATGAAAATGAAAAGCTGAATTAGAATATAAAAAATGAAAATTGTTTTTTTTTAATCTATTAAAAGAATCGGTAGTAAATAGTAGCGATGATGCCAACGACAAGATAACCAACAAGAGATTGTTGTCGAAATGTTGTTGCACCATTACATAAGTCTGAATTACAACAACAGACAGTGCCGGTAACACCTTGCTCAGTTACCTCTCCGCAACCATTTTCACCTGATGGACATTTTTCGACTGGACCATACCCACGTACAATTGTAGTAACGCCATCTTGTGTACTTTTACCTTTCTTTAAAAATCAGAAGAATTCAAATAGAATCAATACTATGAAAATGATTTAACTGGTCTTACCATGCATACATATCCGGCAGCATCTTGTTTAGTTATTCCATTTGAATCGAATGGATCATTACATCCAGATTGTAGTACATTTGTACACGAGTAACATTGATATGTACTAACCGTGCTAATGCATCCTATCAAGAAAGTTTATAAAATAACGTGAATATATCGCGAATTGACTTACCGAGAACGAGTAAAACAATAAACCAGCTTTGCATTTTTCTTTATGTTGTGCTTTGAATAAATGTGAAGAGGTTCGTTTGAGTATTTATACAAAACCGTTTTGTAGACAAAGCAATAAAAGTTACTGATATAGTCGTACTCGGAAGAGCGAAATTACAGTTGATCTACATATCTAAATATTTACGAGAGAATATTTCGAATTGCTCAATTGTGATTTGATTTCGATATTTCTTGTTTAGATAGAAATCATCCATTTTCTGATTGTGTATGACATACGAGATAAACATGGAACAAAAGTTTGTCGTTATTCTTAACTAACGATCGGTTTGTTTCTCAAAAGAGAATTTTCAGACATCTAAATAAATTTGTATGTACAACAGTATTTGTGGAGAAACAAAAACGAATAGTCCATTTGTTCTACATCCCGTTGGTTTTTTCACCGTATAGTAAAAAAATTATAAGTAGACTCGTAAATCACAGAAAAGAATTTATAATGTTAATCGGTTTTATGGGGGCCTCTTTTCATCCGATCAATATCGTAAATTATTTTAGATATACATAAGAAATCCTTCGAAAGACTTTACGAATACAATAAATTTCGAGCAACAAATATTTTTCGAACTTGATACTCCCACATTCCTTAGATAAAAGTTAAAGAAAACGACGTTTATTATATTCAGAAACGACCATTCTTGACGATACCATTAGTTGAATTGTACTCGAGACAGGATTATATGTTCATTTCACAAAGATCACTATGAAACAAATGTTTATAGAAATTTTCGTGTCTGTCTGTCTGTAAATTATTCTTCAGCAAAATTTACTATGATCGAGGGTTCGTCTCAAACATATCAGTATCATAGAAACAACATCGGTTTCCATAGAATGTTTCACAATCTTATGAATCTCTGTAGAACAGTTTGAAAAGAGAACTGTTACATGGGAAAGCGAAAACTTTTTATAAGTAACGATGACCCTCACCAATTTTACACGAATCAACAATGGTTTTATCTACAATTTTGTCTATCAAATAAAACAATTGATTAATGTCAACATCTATGTGAAGAGTTCAATCATTTTTATTCAATCGAATAACCATTTGTTTAATTTCCTCAAGCTTGACATGTCTGATTATTTTGTCATATCCGTAGAGAATTAAAATCATAATAACACATACCACTAGTATTTTTATTTTAATTCAATGTAACGAAAAAAACTTGTAGAACCTTTTATAAAATCAAGTCAGCATTTTATTGAATAACATTTAAAATACTAACAAGGATTATTTTCTCTAATTATCCATGATAATGAAAAGCTGAATTAGAATATAAAAAATGAAAATCGTTTTTTTTAAATCTATTAAAAGAATCGGTAATAAATAGTAGCGACGATGCCAACGACAAGATAACCAACAAGAGATTGTTGTCGAAATGTTGTTGCACCATTACATAAGTCTGAATTACAACAACAGACAGTGCCTTTGATAGTGCCAACAGTTGCCTCTCCGCAACCATTTTCACCTGATGGACATGAATCAACTTTAGATGTTGAACGTAAAACTTCAGTTTTACCATCTTGTACACCTTTAACTTTCTTTAAAAATCAAAAGAATTCAAATAGAATCAATACTATGAAAAGGATTGAACTAGCCTTACCAAGCATACGTATGCGCCAGCATCTTGTTTAGTTATTCCGTTTGAATCGAATGGATCATTACATTTACCGTCTATCGTACTCATACACGAGTAGCATTGATATGTACTAGCCGTGCTAATACATCCTACGAACAAAAATTTATAAAATAACACAAATGTATCTCGAATTGACTTACCTAGAATGACTAAAACGATGAACCAACTTTGCATTTGTCTTTATTTTGTGTCTTAAATAAATGTGAAGAGATTCTTTTGAGTATTTATACAAAACATCTTTGGAGATAAAACAGTAAAAGATACTGATACATTCATATTCGAAAGAACGAAATTACAACATATCTCTATATCTAAATATTTACATTGATAAACGAATTGACCTTGTTTTTTATTTACAGAAATTTAAGTAAAAAAAAAAGATACTTAGGGAATGTGGTCACTATTGAGATTTATACTACCGAAAAAGAAACGAAGATCGAAAAACAGAATGATGAAATAAACAGACAAATATTCGCATATAATCCATCTTTATTTAATAATTTAATAATGGTGTGTAACGAATGAAACCAAAAGAACAACCTCGAATATTTCACGAAACAAAATGTTTTCCTAAGTTGTTTTTTGTGTTGTTTGAGAATGGCATTAATTTGAATATGTCCTATGTATGAAAATTAATGCATAATCAATTCAACAAAATAGTTATTCACATTGATTTCATTTCTTTGTGTTAGATATGTAGATAAATAAGTCCATCATCATTCGAACTTTCTATCACGATTTTAGATAAGCGAAACACAAACTAAGCTATGTCACTATTCGCAAATATCTATATATTTTTATTTTCATTCGATTTAACGGAAAAAAAAACTTGTAGAATCTTTTATAAAATCAAGTCAAGAGTTTATTGAATAGCATTTAGAATGATAACATAAATCATTTTGTTGTAAGTATCAATAGTGAAAAGCTGAATTAGAATATAAAAAATGAAAATTGTTTTCTTTAAATCTATTAAAAGAATCGGTAGTAAATAGTAGCGATGATGCCAACGACAAGATAACCAACAAGAGATTGTTGTCGAAATGTTGTTGCACCATTACATAAGTCTGAATTACAACAACAGACAGTGGCGGTAACACCTTGCTCAGTTACGTCTTTGCAACCATTTGTACCTGCTCGACATTGATCAGCAGTAGATATCGAACGTGCAACTACAGTTTGACCATTTTGTACACCTTTAACTTTCTTTAAAAATCAAAAGAATTCAAATAGAACTAACACTATGAAAATGATTAAACTAGTCTTACCATGCATACTTGTCCAGCAGCATCTACTTTAGGTATTCCGTTTGAATTGAATGGATCTTCACATCCGGGCACTCCTGGACTTATACACACGTAACATTGATATGTACTAACCGTGCTAATGCATCCTATCAAGAAAGTTTATAAAATAACGTGAATATATCGCGAATTGACTTACCGAGAACGAGTAAAACGATGAACCAACTTTGCATTTTCTTTGAATTTAGTGTGTTGAATAAATGTGAAGAGATTCTTTTGAGTATTTATACAAAAGATCTTCCGAGATAAAACAGTATGAAAGATAGTGACACAATCGCATTCGGAAGAATGAAATTACAATAGATCTACATGTCTAAATATTTACACTGATAAACAGATCAACTTTGTTTTTTATTTACTGAAATTAAAAGAAAGAAAGATAATATTCATTTTGACCACTTGAATCGAGAAAGATGTGTATTTTAGAAAGACCTTGACGACATATATGCTCATGAATATGAATTGTGGGCGTTGACTACACTGTTGAACATATTAACTTAGCACTCAATGAAGCATACACGAATAATATTGTGTCAATTGAAGTAACACATCGATTTATATATTGTTCTACAATAAAATGAAATATAGTTTTGTTCATTTGAATCTTGATCAGTTATTTTGAGTGACTATGTATTTGTCATACAACTATGAATCGTTTCAATGATATTTGCTATTATTCGATGTATTGAAACATTCATTCAAGATTCTATAGAGACAAATTGAGAGGATATATAAACATGACATAATATTCAAATATGAATAAGTTTTCGTTATTTGTTTTTTTATTGAATAATTTACCTTTGAAACACGTCTTTTTTCATCATTGAAGGTGTGCGCGTGTGTGTACGTGATCATATGATTATGAAGAGAGAAATTCGTTATTTATTTTGTTGATAATTTTATATATTTGAATAACTTTATTATTTAATTAAGAAAGAAAGAAAACGAATCTTTACAATTTCATCGAAACTGATTGAAAATCTAACTCGAATGAGAAAAATAGGACTCATTCAATATTTTGTAAGAATTCTATCGATTGAAAAGAAAATGAATAAAAATATCTTGAGAATATCACCTCAATCAGCTAAAAAACAAATGAAAAACTCAGATTGTTCACAAGATAATAAAACTCGTCGACGTTCAACATCAAATCGTGATGAGTAATCGATATTTTCTTTTTTGTTCTAAAATAGTTCCTGTGTTTAATTAAGATGTTTACCTTGTTGTTCATCATTCTGTGAATGTCTTTTAATAGGAATGTTACTATCTGGATTACTATTAGCAATCATAGTCACACTTTGGTTAACATCAACAACAACAGATTCCATGTTGACTACAATTAATTCCGTGAATCAATTATCTTCGACGACGATTTCTGCAACATTGAGTCCATATTGTAAGTGAAACAAATGTTATTGAATAAAATCAATCGATAAATTGTTGAAGGTTCCGATTGGTTATGGAATACAACTGGAGAATTAATTGCTGGAGTAACAAATACTCCAGGAAATGCAGCCAATCAATTATCCAAACCATGGAATATCTATCTTGATGAAACAAATAATTATCTTTATATTGCTGATTCAGAAAATCATCGTATACAACGTTGGTCAATTGGATCATCAACTGGTGTAACTGTTGCAGGTACGAGTACAGCAGGTTCATTGAACACACAACTTAATGTACCCAAAGATGTTTTTATTGATTCATCACAAAATATTTATGTTGCCGATTCAAATAATAATCGAATACAATATTTTCCTTTTGGTTCTTTAACAGGCGTCACAGTGTCAACATCTTGGTCATCACCAGGTTCTCTTTGGGGAGTTCAATTATTCAATCAATCAATTTATGCTTGTAGTAATGGAAACTCAATTATTTATAAAAATGGAACAACACTCATTTCAAGTCTCAATTCTCCTCAAGGTTTTAATATTGATAAATTATATTCATTGGGTACAATTTATATAGTGAATTCTGGTGCACATACAATTATTAAATGGCCAGTAGGTGCTTCATCTGGTTCAATAGTTGCAGGTGTAGCTGGCAGTTCTGATAGTACGCCAACAAAACTCAAATATCCAGTAGCCATAGCACTTGATTCATATGCAAACTTATTCGTTGCCGATAATAATAATCATCGAATTCAATTATTTTGCCAATATCCAATTGCTAATTCAACTGGAAGAACAATTGCTGGAACAACTGGTGTTTCAGGTATAACTCTGGATAAACTAACTTATCCAGCTGGTGTAACTTTGGATTCTTCATTGAATTTATATGTATCAGATACTTCGAATCATCGAATACTCAAATTTAAACGTATTAAATAAAATGACTTTTCTCTTGTTTTTGTTTCTTAAACTATTATCTGAACAATTAATCAGAAGAAATCAATTCAAATAAACAAATACCTTCAAACATTTATGTATTCAATTCAAAAGTGAACGAAATTTATTTTTCTTTTGTAAAAATTAGAATTACTTTTATCAATTATTATGTTTATTTTAATAAATTGACAAATGAAATGTACAAGAGAAATTCTAATACAACATCAAAAAAAAATTTAATCAAATAATCTGACGTGTTTAACATACACGATGTTCATGAATTAGAAGAATCACTTTTCTCGTACTTATTGAGCTTTTCAACCAATTCTTTGTTTTTTAATCGCAGATCCATAGCCTCCTTTTGAGCTTTGACCAATATATCGTTGAGCTCAGCTACACGCTTAACAAGTGCTTCAATTCGCGTCTCCTGCTCCTTAATTAATGCTCGTTGAGTTGATAGCTGTGCCAACAATTCTGCCGGACTTTCACCTGGAGGATAATCGAAGATATTCTAAAAATAAAATACAATACGGTTCGGTTTTGTACAAGAGTATTTTATTACTTCTTTTGATGATAAATTCGACATTTAAAATTTTTTCAGATATTACACACTCAGGTCGATCAATACGGTCACCGTGACGGTACAAAACGATAGCGTATACGGCCATTTTACATCGATATGCACATTAGTCGATTATTGAATGA
>ERZ778027.5201-NODE-5201-length-10243-cov-3.392717_pt1 | contig 10243 bp, 11 predicted proteins | sample MGYA00375757_ERZ778027 | MGnify/ENA primary metagenome ERZ778027 (study PRJEB29350, sample SAMN05389817) | bioreactor metagenome | isolation source: Ammonium sulfate bioreactor | place: South Africa: University of Cape Town | collected 2014-02-18 ... | reverse complement strand
TCTGTTACGCCCTGCTCGACCCGAGAGTGCGCTACGATGGCGCCTGACACCGCAATCGCCGTCGCCGACCACGTCGACGCCGAGGACATCCCGGAGAAGCGCCAGCACCCTGCGCGGGTCACCCTGCGCCGGCTGCTGCACCACCGGCTGTTCCTGCTGGGTGGCGGGTTGTGCCTGATCGTGGTGCTGCTCGCCGTCCTGGCGCCGGTGATCACGACGGTCAGCCCCTACAAGCTCTCGATGCGCAACAAGTTCACGCCGCCCGGCACGGACTTCGTGTTCGGCACCGACAATTTCGGCCGATCGCTGTGGTCGCGGGTGGTGTGGGGCGCGCAGCTCTCGATGTTCATCGGCGGTGCGGTCGTGCTGATCAACGCCGTGTTCGGCACGGCGATCGGCGCGGCCGCGGGGTATTTCCGCCGGCTCGACAACCTGCTGATGCGCTTCAACGACGCGCTGATGGCGTTCCCGGCCGTGCTGCTGGCCATCGCCGTCACCGCCGTGCTTGGCCCCTCCGTTAACGACGTGATCATCGCACTCGGCATCGTCTACACGCCGCGGACCGCACGGATCGTCCGCGCCTCCGTGCTGGTGCTGCGCGAGATGGAGTACGTGCAGGCCGCGGTCGCGGCCGGGGCGGGGCATTGACGCATTCTGCGGCGGCTCATCCTGCCCAATACGATGGCGCCGCTGATCGTGCAGTTGAGCTACCTCTTCGCCTACGCGGTGCTGACCGAGGCGACGCTGTCCTTCCTCGGCGTGGGCGCGGTGCCGCCGACGCCGACCTGGGGGAACATCATGGCCGAAGGCCGCCAGTACATGATCGATGCGCCCTGGATCATCACCATCCCCGGCGCCGCGCTGATGGTCACCGTGCTGGGCCTGAACCTGCTGGGCGACGGACTGCGCGACGTGCTCGACCCACGGTTGCGGGTGCAACAATGAGCGGGAGGGTGGGGTTTTCGGGGCTGGCGCCGACCCTTCGCGTCTCTGCCCTCCACGTCATGGCCGGCCCCCGTGCCGGCCATCCCCACCAGCACCCTGCCGCGAGGGATGGCCGGGTCGAGCCCGGCCGTGACGGAGGGGGAGGGGACGGCACGGGCGACACCGATTGCATGTCCGATCACCATGGCACCCCGCTTCGAGGTCACGCCGCCTGATGCCGTTGCTCGACGTCCAGAACCTCACCACCGCCTTCCAGACCCAGCGCGGCGAGATCACGGCGGTGGAGGACATCTCCTTCAGCCTCGAACCGGGTGAGATCCTCGGCATCGTGGGCGAGTCCGGCTCCGGCAAGAGCGTGACCGCGCTGACCATCATGGGCCTGCTGCCGCGCCCGCCCGCGCGCATCGCCGGCGGCTCCATCCGGTTCGAGGGCACCGAACTCACCACCCTCTCGCAATCCCGCATGCAGGGCATCCGCGGACCCGGCATCGCCATGGTCTTCCAGGAGCCGATGACCAGCCTGAACCCCGTGTTCAGCATCGGCGACCAGCTCATGGAGACGATCCGGGCGCATGAGCGTCTGCCCCCCAAGGCGCTGTTCGCGCGGGCCGTGGAAATGCTCGATCGCGTCGGCATCCCTTCCGCCTCGACGCGCATGAAGGATTATCCGCACCAGCTCTCGGGCGGACAGCGGCAGCGCGTGATGCTGGCGATGGCGCTGGTCTGCCGGCCGCGCCTGCTGATCGCGGACGAGCCCACCACCGCGCTCGACGTCACGATCCAGGCGCAGATCCTGGATCTGATCCTGGACCTGCGCGACGAGTTCGGCATGGCGGTGATGATCATCACCCACAACATGGGCGTGGTCGCGGAGACGGCGGACCGGGTGATGGTGATGTACGCCGGCCGCGTGGTGGAGGAGGCCCCTACACGCGCGGGCTGCTGGAATGCGTGCCTTCGCTCACCGAGGAGATGGATCGCCTGGTCGCCATTCCCGGCACTTTGCCGGAACCTGCGCGCCGCCCCCAGGGCTGCCGCTTCGCACCCCGCTGCCGCTATGCCGAACCCGCGTGCCGCGCCGGTCTGCCGCCGCTCGAGTCCTATGACCCAGGCCACAGCGCCGCCTGCATCCGGGTGCCGGAGCTCACGCGTCCATGAAGCCGTTGATCGAGGCGATCACCGTTTCCAAGCATTACGAGGTGCAGACGGGCGGCTTCCTGCGGCGCCAGTCGCTCGCCTTGCGGGCGGTCGACGGTGTCGACCTCGCGATCATGCCGGGCGAGACCCTCGGCCTCGTCGGCGAATCCGGATGCGGCAAGTCCACGCTCGGGCGTCTGCTGATCCGCCTGATCCCGACCACCAGCGGCAACATCCTGTTCGACAACGCCGACATCACGCAGCTCAACCAGAAGGAGATGCGTAGCGTCCGCCGCGGCATGCAGATCGTCTTCCAGGATCCATACGGTGCGCTCAACCCGCGCATGACGGTGGAGGACATCATCATGGAGCCGCTGCTGATCCATGGCGCGCGCGCCGATGCGGCGGCACGCAAGCAGGTGGCCGACCTGCTGGGTGTGGTCGGCCTGCCGGCCCGCGCACGGGAACGCTTCCCGCACGAATTCTCGGGCGGGCAGCGGCAGCGCATCGGCATCGCCCGCGCACTCGTCCTGAAGCCGCGCTTCGTGGTGTGCGACGAGCCGGTGTCGGCGCTGGACGTCTCGGTGCAGGCGCAGATCGTCAACCTGCTGGGCGACCTGCAGCAGGAGTTCGGGCTCACCTACCTGTTCATCGCGCACGACCTGGGCGTGGTTAAGCACATCTCGACGCGCGTCGCGGTCATGTATCTCGGCAAGATCGTGGAGATTGCCGAGAAGCGCGCGCTGTACGAGGCGCCGCTGCATCCGTACACGCAGGCGCTGATTGCTGCGGTGCCGGCGTCACATCCGTCGCAGCGCAGCCGCGGGCGGCGGGAGCGGCAGCGCATCGCGGGCGATATCCCGAGTGCGCTGCATCCACCGAGCGGGTGCAGGTTCCACACGCGATGCCCGTTCGTGATGCCGGTGTGCCGCGAACAGGCGCCGGCGACGACGGAGCCGCGTCCCGGGCATCACGTGGCCTGCCACCTCAACGGGTGACGGGCGTTCCCGCGTCAGGATCGGGCTCGTTGTAGCGGGGTGTGTCGTGGGCGCGCGTGCCACGGGCGCGCGTGTCACGGCCGCGCTTGTCGCGAAGTTGGTGTCATGGCCGCGCTTGTCGCGGCGTTGGTGTCATGGCCGCGCTCGTCGCGGCCATCCACGTCTTTCATTTGCGTGGGGAAGTCGTGGATGGCCGCCCTTCGGCGGCCATGACACGGGGAGGAGGGCGGTCATGACACGGGGGCAGCGGTCATGACGTGGGGCGGCCACGGCACGCCGCCCCGATTGCTCAGGTCCCGATGCCACCCAGGGCCAAGTATTTGATCTCGAGATAGTCCTCGATCCCGTACTTGGAACCTTCGCGGCCCAGACCGGAGGACTTCATGCCGCCGAACGGCGCCTCCGCCGTGGAGATGATCCCCTCGTTGATGCCGATGATGCCGTATTCCAGGCCCTCGGCGACGCGGAAGATGCGGCCGACGTCGCGCGAGTAGAAATACGACGCGAGCCCGAACTCCGTGTCGTTCGCGAGCTTGATCGCCTCCTCCTCGGTCTTGAAGCGGAATAGCGGCGCGACGGGTCCGAACGTCTCCTCACGGAAGATCAGCGCGTCATGCGGCACATCCGCCAGCACGGTGGGCAGGTAGAAATTGCCCCCGAGTGGAGAACGCTGACCGCCGGTGACGACGGACGCGCCGCGGGAGAGCGCGTCCTGCACGTGCTCCTCCACCTTCTCGACCGCGGCGGCGTTGATCAGCGGCCCCTGGGAGACGCCGGGTTCCATGCCGTTGCCGACCTTCATCGCCTCGACGGCCGCCTTCAGCTTTGCGGCGAAGGCGTCGTACACGCCGTCCTGCACCAGCAGCCGGTTCGCGCAGACGCAGGTCTGGCCGGTGTTGCGGTACTTGCTCGCCATCGCGCCCTGTACCGCGGCGTCCAGGTCCGCGTCGTCGAACACGATGAACGGCGCGTTGCCGCCCAGCTCCATGCTGGTCTTCTTGATGGTCGGCGCGCATTGCGCGAGCAGCTTGGCGCCGACTTCGGTCGAACCGGTGAAGGACAGCTTGCGCACCAGCGGATTGCCGGTGAGCTCCGCGCCCATCTCGGACGAGCCGCCGGTCAGCACGTTGCACACGCCGGACGGCATGCCCGCGCGTTCGGCCAGCACGGCGAGCGCGAGGGCCGAGAACGGGGTCTGAGAGGCCGGACGGATCACGCCCGTGCAGCCGGCCGCCCAGCCGGGCCCGGCCTTGCGGGTGATCATGGCGGCCGGGAAGTTCCAAGGCGTGATCGCCGCGAAGACGCCGATCGGCTCCTTGGTGACCAGGATCCGGCGGCCCTTGGCGTTCTGCGGGATGGTGTCGCCGTAGACGCGCTTTCCTTCCTCGGCGAACCACTCGATGAAGCTCGCGGCGTAGGCGATCTCGCCCTTGCTCTCGGCCAGCGGCTTGCCCTGCTCGGCGGTCATGATGATGGCCAGGTCGTCGGTGTTGGCGATCATCAGGTCGAACAGCCGGCGCAGGATGGTGGCGCGCTCCTTGGCCGTCATCGCCCGCCAGGCCGGCTGGGCGCGGTGCGCCGCCTCGATGGCGCGGCGGGTTTCGGCGGCGCCCAGCGCGGGCACCTCGCCCACCACCTCGCCGGTGGCCGGGTTCTTCACCGTGAGCGTCTTGCCGCTGTCGGCTGGTCCTCCTGGCCATGGACGTTGTGCGGAAGATAGGCGCTCCGCCCAAGGGTGTCAGGGTAGGGGGGCGCCGGGAGCACAGGGGAGGCGCCGCGGGCGAGCGCGAGGAAGCGGGCGCCAGCGGCTCGTGGTGGAGAGTTGCATCCGTCGCGGCCTCGCTTCACAACACCGGCGTTTCGGTGTTGCCCAGGAGCTCGCATGCCTCGGTTCCGCTGCCTCTCCGTCCTGATGCTCGCCGGCCTCGTGGCCGTGGGCGCGAGCGTGCCGATATCCGCGGCGCGGGCGCAGAACGTCATCCTCGATGCGCCGGCCCTCGTCCCGCAGAAGAAGAAGCAGGGCCTGCCCGAGATCCGCACGACCGCCGCACCCTGGCCGCGGCTCGATCCCGGCGCGGTGTTCTGCCGCACGGAAGACGATCTCGTGCGCCTTGCGGCCAACCGCAGCGGAACCGGCGGAGGCGGTACGGTGGATTGCCGCATCGTCAACACGCCCATCCCGATCGAGATCGTGGAACGAAGGGGACCCGGCCGCACCGAGGTGCAGGTGAAAGGCCAGCCGGATACGGTCGGCTGGACGGACGCCTGGCTGCCCGAGAAGTCGCCGTCCGGACGGTGACGGGCGGCGTGCGCCCGGTGCGGGGTGGATCGCAGCCGGCCTGATGGCATCATGGCCGGCTCTCCACCCTAGCGAGGCACCGGCATGAGCTTCTGTGAAGACATTTGGGCGGAAACCGCCGCTCTGCGGGCCGCGATCCACGCGCTGCCGTTCAACCGCGAACTGGCCGCCGGCACGCTCGACCCCGATCGGTTCCGCTTCTACGTCGTGCAGGATGCGCTCTACCTCGGCGACTACGCCCGTGCGCTCGCGCTGGCGGCGGCGCGGGCCGGGGAGGGGGCGGCATTCAAGACCTTCGCCGATGGCGCGCTGGAGGCCGTGGCCGTCGAGCAGGCGCTGCACGGCACCTACCTCCGGCAGTTCGGCATCGACCCGGCGAGCCTCGCGACCGCGGAGCCGACCCCCGACTGTCTCGGCTACACGAGTTTCCTGCTCGCCACCGCCTATCACGCACCGTGGGAGGTGCTGGTGGCGGCCCTGCTGCCGTGCTTCTGGCTCTATTGGGACGTCGGCCGCGCGATCACCACGCAAGCGGCGCCCGACAACCCGTATCGCGCCTGGATCGACACCTATGCGGACGAGGCATACGGCGCCGCGGTGCAGCGGGTGATCGCCATCACCGACGAGGCCGCCGCGGCGGCGAGCCCCGCCTTGCTGGCCCGCATGCGAACGGCGTTCGTCCGCTGCTGCCAGTGGGAGTGGATGTTCTGGGACGGCGCCTACCAGCGTCGCACATGGCCGGAGCTGGCCTGACCGGCCGCCGGCACCGGGGACGGCAGGCAACCTCCCGCCGGCCGTTGCGTTCGTGGCGCATGAGGATCTTACCACCCGCCGCGCTGCTCTGCGCCGTCCTGGCCCTCGGGGGCTGCGTCCAGGTCTCCGCGCCACCGCCCGCCTACGTGGTCGATCCGCATGATCCCGGCCAACGCGCGGTCGCGGGCGGCCTGATCGGGGCCGGGGCGGGCGCTGCCATCGGCGCCATGGCCGGCGGCGGCCGGGGCGCGGCGCTCGGGGCGCTCGCGGGCGGCGCCGTGGGGGCAGCGACGGGTGCGGCCACCGCGGAACCGGAGCAGCCGCCCACCTAGGCGCAGGGCTATTACGACCAGTATGGCTATTGGCACCCATACTGAGCGCCGACGGATCGGCGCCTCCGCCCTCCCGCTCCGCCGGTTTCTGCACTAGAACGCGCGACCCGGTCCCGTCCCGCCGGACCGACCGCATGCGAGAGTACAGACCGTGACAGACCTCTACGCCCGCCTCCGCACGACCGTGCTGACCGCGCTTCGCGGCATCGTTCCGGACCTGCCGGAGGAGGTGGCGGCCCGCGTCGAGGTTTCCCCGGCGCGCGATCCCGCCCATGGGGACATGGCGACGAACGCGGCGATGGTGTCCGCCAAGGCCGCCCGCCAGCCGCCCGCGAAGATTGCCGCCGCGCTGGTCGCGTTCCTGAACGAGGTGCCGGAAATCGCCGAGGCCGCGGCGGCCGGTCCCGGCTTCGTCAACATCCGGCTCGAGGCCGGCGCCTTCCGCGCACTGCTGCCGGCGATCCTGCAGGCCGGCACCCGCTATGGCGATTCGTCGATCGGCAGCGACCAGCGGGTGAACGTCGAGTACGTGTCCGCAAATCCGACCGGCCCCATGCATATCGGCCATTGCCGCGGGGCGGTGGTGGGCGATGCGATCGCCAATCTGCTCGCTAAGTCCGGCTACGACGTCACCAAGGAATACTACGTCAACGACGCTGGCGCGCAGGTGACGGCCCTCGCCTGGGCGGCCTACTGGCGCTACCTGCAGGCGATCGGCACGCCGCTGTCCGAAGCCGAGTTCGCCGCCGAGGTGCCTGGTGGGCTGCAGTATCGCGGCGAATACCTGATCCCGATCGGTGCCGCATTGGCGCAGCGCTTCGGCAACAGCCTCGCCCAGCCGGACGGCGGCATCGCCGCGCCGGAGGTCTGGATCGACACGGTGCGCAGCTTCACCGTCGACGCCATGCTGGCCGAGATCCGCACCGATCTCGCGGCGATCGGGGTCGAGCAGGCCGTGTTCAGCTCCGAACGCGCACTGGCGGAGTCGGGGGCGGTCGATGCCGCGATCGACGGGCTCGCCGCGCAAGGGCTGATCTACGAGGGCGTACTCGAGCCGCCCAAGGGCAAGACGCCCGACGATTGGGAGCCGCGGCCACAGACCCTGTTCCGCTCCACCTCCTTCGGCGATGACGTGGACCGTCCGCTGCGCAAGTCCGACGGCTCCAACACCTATTTCGCCAACGACATCGCCTATCATGCGGACAAGGTGAACCGCGGGTTCCACTCGCTGGTCGACGTGTGGGGCGCGGATCACGGCGGCTACGTCAAGCGCATGCAGGCGGCGGTGCAGGCGGTCTCCGACGGGCGCACGAAGCTCGAGGTGGTGCTCTGCCAGATCGTGCACGTCATGCGCGGCGGCCAGCCCGTGCGCATGTCGAAGCGCGCCGGCACCTACGTGACGCTGCGCGACCTGATCGACGAGGTCGGGCGGGACGCGGTGCGGTTCACCATGCTGACCCGCAAGGCCGACGCGCAGATGGAGTTCGACCTGGACCAGGCCGTCGCCCAGACGCGCGACAATCCGGTCTTCTACGTGCAGTACGCGCATGCGCGCTGCCGGTCGGTCCTGCGCGCCGCGGCCGAGATGTTCGATCCCGCCGCGATCACCGAACCCGCGCTCGCGGCGGTGCCGCTCGACAGTCTCGCCGCGGATGCGGAACTCGCGCTGATCCGTCGGCTGGCCGCCTGGCCACGCACCGTCGAAGCCGCGGCGCTGGCCCGAGAACCGCACCGAATCGCGTTTTTCCTCTATGAGTTGGCGGGCGATTTTCATATGCTGTGGAACCGAGGCAAGGACGATGCCGCGTTGCGGTTCCTGCAACAGGACCGGCCGGCCGAGACGCTGGCCCGCTTGGCCCTGGTGGCCGCAACCGCCGTGGTGATCCGCTCCGGCCTCGCCGTGATGGGCGTCGAGCCCGTCGAGGAAATGCGCTGACGCGCCGGATGGTCGTCTCGGGTTGCCCGAGGCCGGTCCCGGCGTGGACCGGCCAGCCCGCACCCGAGGAGAGACAGCACCGTGTCGGACGATCTGAGCATCCCCAACCCGACCTATCGCGTACCGCGGCGCGGGCGGCGTGGCGGGCTCGATCCCGCGATGCGGCGATTGATGATCTATGCCGGCGGCGTCGTCGGCGTGCTGGCGGTGATCGGTGGCGCCTCGCTGCTGTTCGACCGGCACACCGGCCCGGTGCCGGTGGTCCAGGCGGATTCGCGCCCGATGCGCGTGAAGCCCGAGAACCCGGGCGGCATGCAGATCACCGGCCTTGGCGACGACGTGGGCGACGACGGCAAGGGCAAGCTCGCCCCGGCGCCCGAGACGCCGAACCCGAAGGCGCTGCGCGCCACGGCGGCGCAGGAGGCTCCCGCGGTCCCGCCCGCCGCGCTGACCGCGCCCAACGCCGGCGTGGCACCGTCCCCGTCCCCGTCCCCGTCCGCCGCCGCCACGGCCCCGGCCCAGCGCGTTGCGACGGCCGCGGCACCGAAGCCCGCGCCGGCCGCCCCCACCACAACGGCCCCCGCGGTTTCGACCCCGGCGGCGCCCGTCGCCGCCACGGCTCCGTCGCCGGCACCCGCGCCGGTTGCCGCACCGGTCGCGCGCGCCGCCGCCAAGCCGGTCCCGGCGACGACCGGCCGCGCCGCCGTGCAGCTCGCCGCCCTCTCGTCCGAGGAGGCGGCGAAGGTCGAGTGGCAGCGCATGGAGAAGCGGATGCCCGATCTGCTGGGCGGGCACAGCCCGACCTACACGAAGGTCGAGCGTGACGGACATGTCTTCTGGCGCGTGCGCGTTGCCGGCTTCGGCGACCTGGCCCAGGCCAAGGCGTTCTGCGAGCGCGTTCGCGCGAAGGGCGCCGGCTGTTCGGTGGCCGATTTCTAATCGCGAGGTGGCGGGCCATCGGCATCTGATGGCGCCCCCCATCGCCACGGCCGGCCGTCGGCATGCGATGGCGCCCCTAACCGTCATGGCCGGCCGTCGAGCCGGCCATCCCCACTGGCACCGTGCCGGCGGGGTGGCCGGGTCAAGCCCGGCCATGACGAAGGGGGGTGAAGCACCGTCGGTGCGTCGCCCCGTTCCACTCTCATCGGCGTCCCGCGCGCCCCAGCGCCTGCGCCCATCGCCGCCGGCCTGGCGCACAGGGGCAACGGGTTCCACCCCCACATGAAGACCGCCATCGTCGGCATCGCCGGTCCGAGCCTCCTGGCGGAGGAAGCGACGCTGTTCCGCGCCCACCCGCCGGCGGGCGTCATCCTGTTCGGGCGCAACGTCCAGGATCCCGACCAGCTCGCGCGCCTCGTCGCCGATCTGCGGGCCGTCCGCCGCCACTTTCGGCCGCCTGCACGAGCATGATCCCGCGGCGGCCATCCGCGCCGCCTGGCTCACAGGGGCGCTGATCGGCTCGTTGTGCGCCGGCGCCGGCTTCGACCTCGTGGCCGCCCCGGTGCTCGATCTGCGCATCCCCGGCGCCCATGACGTGATCGGCGACCGCGCCCTGTCCGAGGAACCGGACGTCGTCGCCCGTCTCGGCCGCGCCGTCGCGGCGGGGCTGCTCGCGGCCGGGGTGCTGCCGATCGGCAAGCACGCGCCCGGCCATGGCCGGGCGCGCGTGGACAGCCATCACGGGCTGCCGGTGGTGGAAGCGAACCATCTCGAGGCCGATCTGCGGCCGTTCATCTTGAACGCGGACCTGCCTTGGCTCATGACGGCCCATATCGTCTATCCGGAATTCGACCCGGAGCGGCCGGCGACCCTCTCGCCCACCGTCATCCGGTCGATCATCCGG
>ERZ778027.5196-NODE-5196-length-10254-cov-3.980096_pt1 | contig 10254 bp, 14 predicted proteins | sample MGYA00375757_ERZ778027 | MGnify/ENA primary metagenome ERZ778027 (study PRJEB29350, sample SAMN05389817) | bioreactor metagenome | isolation source: Ammonium sulfate bioreactor | place: South Africa: University of Cape Town | collected 2014-02-18 ... | reverse complement strand
TCTCGGCGACGCGGCAGTGTCAACAGAGCAAGGATGTTCTGGGTGATTTGGCGCTCGATTTCTAATTCTGCGCCGGTGAGATGCACCAGCGAGAATGACGGCGCGGGCGGAAGGCTGGCTTCGATCATGTCCGCTTCCGAAACGCCGAGTTGGTTGTAAGCGGCTTGGAGCGCGCGGTTATTCAGCAGCGCTATTTCCACGGCGGCGTTAGCGCTTAACGGCGTAGCCAAAAGCGATCGCACACGCGCCTGCGCCGCTGCGGCGTCGGCTTCATTTTTTATTTTCACCGCCGAAGCGCCAACGACGCTACCAGTCTGATCCGAGACGAGAGCCATCCCGCCATCCTTCGAAAACTGCGCACATCCTCCAAGCAAGAGCCCGGCGGTAGCGACCACGACACCGCGCCTGGCACATCTATGCCCGCGCCGATGCCAACCATTCCCCCAATTCATTCCGTTTCCCCCATCACGCCTCGCGGCGGCGTTAGTGACCCTCGTGACCGGGCTTATCTTCGGGCTTTGGTGCAACACGTTTGTTCACGTCGCCCCACGACTTTGGCTCGACCGGCAGGTAAACCTTGGTCCCCGCGCCGACGTCGCTGTAATGAGCGCGGGGCACGGGCACAGGATCGTCGGGCATGGGCCCGCTGACCGGCCAAGGCGGCGGAGGATCGCCCCACGCGGCAACTCCTGTGAGAACGATTGCGGTGATGATCACGCGGACGAGCATCGGCACCTCGCGTTGTGGAGGTCTGACGATGAGCGGAATCGACGCGACGCGTCAGACCGAATGCTGTTTGCCTGGGAATATTTGCGCGGCTGCGTATAAATCTGCCGTGCAGGACCTTACTGGCCCACGCCCAACAAGGCGCAATTAGCCTCTGGGAGGCCTTTCAAGCCCAAATTGGAGATTGAGACGTGCAATGGACGCGCCATACGTCCGTACTTTGCTTGCACGGGTATCATCAAATGCAATGAGCGTGTCTCTGCCATTCAGCGCCAAGGGTGCACTGCAAGAGGAACCGCAATGGGACATGCCTTGAGAGCAACATGGGCCGACGCAGCGCTTTAGGGGAAGTTCGCTATTTGATGTTTCAACGATTGTCTCCGCATCACTAGAAGCTTCGGCCGACTGATCAAATTTGACGTCGCTCACCGTGATGGGAGCGGCTCGAACTCCATCGTCGTCAAAACCGCCATGAGCGTTTGCAGCCGCAGGTAACCCCAAAAACACTAGGGCAATAACCGGCAGAATTTTGAGCAAATACCGCATGCTTCCAGAATCTTGCGAAACCGATTCGAGAGATAAGGCATTCTGGCTGGCGCTACAAGGGAAGTGCAGCAGCATGAGCGTTCAGTTTACGAATTGTGATCGCTGGGCCACGACACAAACACCCGTTTTCTTAAGCAGCATAGCGTCGCTCAAGTTCCGCAATGTTACATCTCCGTCTAACTTCGCAAGCCTCGCACGATATGAGCAGGCGCCACTGGGTTCCCGCCGACAGTCCTTAGGATTGGCTCATCGCCGGCTCGATAGTCCCGAGCACACTTACGATCAGAAGGACAAGACCACCCAGAATCTGCTCGCCAAGCACATGGCGACGCAACTGAACCAGGGATAATGAGGAGTTGTGATTACCGTTGATCAATGCCGGAACCAGCAAAAAGCGATTTGTCGCCGCGAGGACCAGCATGCCGCCAAACAGGCAGATTTTGACAAGGAGCAATTGCCCATACATCGTCGTTGTGAGGCGGGACACGGATCCGACCAAAAACCAAGAGTTCACCGCCCCAGACGCCAAGAGTACGGCAACGGCAATATAACCCATGCCGGAAAATCGCTGCAGGACGACATCGCTTCCAGGCGCTGAATTGCTGAGCAGAAAACTTAGGACTATGAGTCCGCCGATCCAAGCTCCCGCCGCCAGCAAGTGAGATGCGTCAACGACAATATGGACAACGGCGCGAACCCCTTCGTCCGTTTGTGTATGTCCTGTGCCCGCCAGTGTGGCCAGTAATGCTCCGGCGATAAGGAGGAGAGCCGTGTCGTTGCGATGAACCTTTGCACGGATAATCCCAACGGCCGCCACCGCTACCACGGCCACACTCAATGCCAGGCGCAGAATCCAAAGATGCCCGAAACCGGTGTCCCGGGTGACCGTGAGCAGCGCGGCCGGATCAATGGCGGCTCGGAGTTCGCCACTCATATTGGCGGTCGTGAACGCAAGCCACAAAAAACCAGTAAGAAGGCACCCGATCGCGCTGCCGAGCAGAGCCCTGTCCCGCCAACTTGTGAGCCGCGCCGGTAATTCAATGGCGCGGCTCGGATAGCCATAGAGCGGAAAGAGGGCAATTCCAAAAAGCGCACTAACGGCGAGATAGTGCGCAAATCGGAATATAATGAACCCCGCTTCCAGCATCAGGGTTTTACCGTGAACGAGTAGCTACCTTTGACTCTATGGCTGTCTGCCGCAACCGCGTGCCATGTTACTTTGTACGTACCGGCCGTCAGCGGCGCCGAAAGCGGGATCACCAGCTGCTTGGGGTCCTTGGGGTCCGTAGTCGCTTTGCCGGTTTCGATTTTCTTTCCACCTTCGTTTTTAACGTCTGCGCCCGAGAAGCTCGCTTCCAAGCTTTCGTTGAAGGTCAAACGGATCTCGTTGGGTCCTGGCGCCACAGTGGCGTTTGCTTCCGGCATAGTTTGGGTCAGCTTAGGATGTGCGACGGCCGCCGACGACAGCCCAGCAAGACTCATCGCACCAAGAAACATCAGCGTGCTTACCTTCGACATGTTTTCTCCGGTTCTTTGATTTTTGCTCTTGGGTCGATGGACTTGTGGTGACCGGTCCCCTCTACTCTACCACTACCAGGGACGATACCGTCGATAATGGTCATGCTATGTGTTTGGATGATCCTCGTGAAAGTCTTCATGTTGGGACTATCTCGACCTGCATAGACCGCACCCTAAGCCGATTTCCAGACACCGAACACGATGATCGCCATTCCGGCGAGCGCGACGATAGCGCCTAGGATGTCCCACCCACTCGGGGGAATGCCATCAACTTGCCAGAGCCCCAAAATGGCGACGGTGACGTAAACACCACCATAAGCCGTGTAGACGCGACCATCCGTTGCGGACGACTCCGAAAACGCCGGTCCCATTGGCCGGAGACATGCTCACAACTCTTAACCTCCGGTGCGGCGAGCCATCGCAGAAACGTTTCAACTTAATTCTTGACCCTGGAGTATGCTCCAAGGGTCATCGTTCGGCCATGTCGAACCACACAGGAGGACGAAATGGCCGACAAACGAAAAATCGAGATATTCAGCGCGGGCTGCGCAACCTGCCATGAGACAATCGAGGCCGTGAAGCGGGAAGCCTGTTCGTCCTGCCAAGTCATCGTGCATGACATGCAGGATGCGCAGGTTGCCCGGCGAGCCAAGGACCTAGGCATTCAGTTCGTTCCAGCCGTTGTGATCGACGGCAAGCTGGCGTCGTGTTGCACGGCGCGAGGCGTGGATCTTGCCGTGCTAAAAAATGCCGGATTGGGAAAGGCACTGTAAGTGACGCTCACGATTGGCAAGATTGCCGGTCTCACCAAGGTCACTCGCGATACCCTGCGGTATTATGAGCGGGAGGGGCTGATACGCCCCTCCGCCAAGAGCAACGCGGGCTATCGCCTCTATGGCCGGGATGCGGTGCGCCGCGTGCGTTTCATCAAAGAAGCACAACACTGTGGCTTCACGCTTACAGAAATTCGACAACTGCTCGCGTTGCGCGCCAGCGACGCGGCGTGTTGCTGTGATGTACGTCGCGTTGCGGTCGAAAAGAAGTTGGAGCTAGAAGCCAAAATCAAGGCAATGAGCAACATGTCAAAGGCCCTCGATCACCTTATTGTGGCATGCACGAACGAGAAGCACTCGTTGGATGACTGCCCGATATTGGCAGCGCTCGAAAAACACTGAAGGGCGGGACTCCGGAAGTCATTGATTTCATTGGTGGGTGAGGAGGACTCGAACCTTCGACCCGCTGATTAAGAATCAGCTAACGGCGGAGCTCGTCGCCGAATCGAGCGAATTGGGGAAGTCAGCAGCGGAACGCATTTTCGCTTCCGAGCAATATTGTGTCCACGCGCCCGTCAGGGCTCGCCGCTTCTCCAAAACATCCCCTCGTCTGATCAGCCGCTAAGTCCAGATCGAGATGTTCCTAAACGTCGCAGATGAAGGAAGAATGCTTGCATCGATTTGGCCAGCAAGTTGCGCGGAACGCGGCGCCCAAAGGTTGGCGTGCAGACGCATTGGAAGATGGGGTATTGGGGTCGGATCCCACCTGACCCGCTGGTGGACAATCCTACCGTCTACCGACCAGGAGATGCACCCAGGCCGCCAGTCAATCGCGTATCGGTGGAAGTCCGAGGCTGCGTCGAACCCGAGCTCGATGCGGCACGGCGTACCCCGATAGCCGAACCCTAATGTCGCCCCGTCGTCGCCCGGGTTGAAATAAACATTGGCTAGCATAGAGTACGGATCATCGCCGGTGAACTCGACATCGATCTCCTGCCGGGGAGCGTCCCGGTGAAGGAAGAAGCCGGTAACGAGCCCGGAACCACGCGCTGCCCTGATCTCCGCCTCGAAACGCCCGTGTCCGAACGCGCGCGCAGAAGCAAAAGCTCCTGAGCGATACGGGCGATCCCTGTCCGCAACCCTGCTGAGGACCAAGTCGGCGCCATTCTTGCTGTAGACCAACCCATCGCGAGCGAATGCAGCGAGGTTTCCCGGAAAGGTCTCGACGAGTCCCGGAAGCCATGAGCTCGGAGCCGTCATGGTCGCATGGAAGATCCGATTGCCTGCCCATAGATCGCTTCGATCCGGACACGGCGGCAAGGGCCGGTTGATCCCCGGGAGAAGGGTCCAAGGAGTATCATCCATCGGATTAACCCATCGTGCGTCACCGGCAGGCGAGCGTCCCGCAATCGGCCGGTCGTCCCGAAACATTTTCCAAGCCCGCGGGGTGCCTCGAGGAAAGGCTTGAATCGGCGGCTCGACGCCGAGCAAGGCGCAGATAGGCTCCCATGAGGCTTGGCACGGCTCGTCCCATGACAGCGCCTCAGTCCTAGACTGAGGCAGCATGTTAAGCTGGACCACGCGGTTTGGACGGACATCTTTTTCGAGAAGAAATTTGGCACCCGCTTGTGCAACCGCGGCGGAAACGGCGCAGGGCGTCAGAGGCGCGTTTACGAGCGCGTCGAACGACTTCAGCAGAACCAGCAACTCGTTCGCAGGGATCGCGTGCTCGTCACCGTCAAAGGCCCGCACGCGCAGTCCCAGCATCGAAAGCGCCATTGCCAGACCTTCCCAGTCCCTATTTGCCGTCCAGGCCAACACCGGGCCTAGCGTGGCCGTGGGTGGCTCAGGGACCTTGTTCGCGTTGACGATCCCAGCTCGGGCGAGAAACGGCAGGACCGAATAGGAGTTGTCCGAGCTCTCGTCCGGACGTTGAAGGATCGCCGGCGAAGCAAGCGCGAGCGCGCCCATCTCGGCGAAGCGGTAGTTGATCCACATATCGACAGGCCCCACGACAGGCATCGACCTTAGAAGTGTCTCGGCGCCTTCCCGGGACAGGACGTAACCCGAGAGAAACCAGAGACCACGCTCCGGGCGGAACAACGCGTCGCAGACGTCGGCACGCGACGCCGTGCCGCCAGCGTCCTCATAGGAAAGGTAGAGCAGATGCGGACCTCCCCGTTCAATATGGCGGTCGGCGACGGCGCGCCATCCTCGGTCGATCGCTGCAGCAGCACCGGTCCGGAACCAAACGTCGTCCTCCAGAACGAGAACGTGGTTGCAAGAACCCGCAACGATGAACTTCCACGCTTCCACATGCGACTGCGCGACGGCCACTTCCTGTCGGGTCATCCTAACCGGCTCCTCGATGCCGAAACACGCCTCCAGTCGTGCATCCGGCTGGACGTAGAGCTGATCACCGAGCCTGTAGGTCTGATCCACGTCAGCAGTCGCGGCGACGGCACGGCTGTCGCGCGCGTCCACGGCGGGCAGCCTCCGCGCCAGGCTAGCCAGTGAGACGCCGTCGGAAGTCCTGAAGCGGCGCAACTCCCGCAGTGTGCGACGCAGGCGCTGCGGTTGTCGGTCCAGATTGACGATCAGGATCATCCCGATCTTCCCCTCGCCTGCACCGAACGCCGAAATCCGACCTCCATAAAAAAGGCCCAACGCGGCGCGCGAGGCACGGAACGCAAATCGTCGAAGTCGGCCGGAGGCTTCCTCGAGTCTCATCGCAAGGGTTCACCGCGCATGGAACTTCAGCAGCCGTACACGTTGCGCCAGTTGCGTGCGTCGCGGCGATAAGACAGGTCCCAACGCATTTCAGCAACGGAGCCCCAGTCGCGCAGCAATTCGAAGTCGGGAGGCGAACCCGCCAGCTGCAACTCTCGCGCGTGGGCGGCCAAGGCCGCGGTCAGGTTGCCGGGTCCGGTTGTAGACTGGATCTCAGGAAATCGATCGTCGTCGAGCAGCTTCGCCGTGGCATTTCGCAGCGCGCGCCGCAGTACCGGATGACCGGCAGGAGCGGCGATCGGGTCGTTGTTGACGTAGAAGATGCGATCGTCGGCCGGAAGATCAGATTGCCAGATGTAAGCGGACGGCATCATCGCCCCAGCGGCAATGTCGTAGCACAGCGGCTGGACCTTCAGCTTTCCGTCTCGAAAGATGCTTCTCCAGCCTTCTCCAAGCAGAACGTCGTCCGCATCCACGTAGAGCCCCCCCTCCGCCAGTACGAAACACATGCGCAGGTAGTCACAGCGCATCGCCGGGTGACTGCAGCGCGCGAACGCGCTTCGCTCTCGATCTCCGTAGTTGCTGGCGATGTAAGCAGTGCCGCTTATGTCGTCGAACATGTGAAATTCGAACCCGTCGTCGGCGAGGCGATTCCAACTTTCGAGGCAAGCGCGGACGTCATCGGGGAGATCGGACTGATCGTGCCAGTATCTGATCAGTCGCCTCGGGATCGAAGCCGATGCCACCCCAGGTTCATCCGTTTCTCTCGTCTCATCTTCGAGCTGCCGCAAGGTGATCTCGCGGATAAAGGAGGATCGAAGATCTTCGTCGTTCTCGAAGTCGGGGGGATATGGGTCCATTTCTGTCGATGCTGTAACAAGCTTAGGTGTCGAGCTGAATCGCCGTTTCTCCGGAAGCGCCAGAGCGCCGGTCGCGGCGATACGCTTGGTAACGTTCGGAACCTTTGCGGAGATAGGCGCGCCCCGCAACGACGAACCCGTCGAGGCCATGCTCGGTGGCGTAGACGTGGAGATCAGTCAGGTTATTGACGAACCCCTTGCCCTTGAAATTGAGAGAAGTGTTGCAAAGTACGCCATAGCCAGTGCGGGCCTTGAAGGCGACGAGCAGGTCATGAAGCTGGCTGTTGCTGTCCGACGTGACCGTTTGAATGCGGGCGGTTCCGTTCACGTGAGTGACCGCCCGGAGTGCCCCTGTATTGGCGCGATAGGTGTACAGCATGTGCGGGCTGTCGTGATCGCACCCAAACCACGTCTCGGCGTCTTGGCGGAGACAGACCGGTGCAATTGGACGAAACTGCTCTCTCTGCTTAATCTCGTTCAGTCGAACGCGTGTTTCGTCCTTGAAAGGCGCGGCGAAGATCGATCTGTTGCCGAGCGCGCGAGGACCGATCTCGTATCTGCCGTGAGCCCACCCGAGGATGAGATCCTGGGCTAACATATCGGCGACTAGATGATCGTCGCCTTCGAAGATTTCATAGTTGTCCTGGTCGATTGTATTCTCGGATCTAAACGCCAGTCCAGAGTAGACGCCCCAGTCGATCTTTGGATTGCCCGTATGACGGAACTGAGCATCGATCGCAGTACCGATCGCGCAACCCGAGTCATTCGCGACCGGCGGGACGAACACCTCAGAGAAGAAGCCAGTCTCCTTCCATCTCGTGTTCCAGTCGCAGTTCAAGCCGCAGCCGCCCGCAATCACTAGCGGTCGCCCTCGCTTAAGATTGCTGAGCGCGAACTGGTGAAAGATATCAAAAATCGCATCGCTATAGATCCCGGCAAAGTTGCGAAATTCGAGATCGTCGAGACCCGCATCAAGGTGCGGTGCCCGGGCGAGATGTTCGTAGTCGCTAAGCTTTCTGTACTGCCCACCCAGAAGGAAACGCAGCAGATCTGCCTCTGCTTTGGTTGGCGAACTTCGGGTCGAGAACGATGCGAGGGCCATCAGCTTTCCAGCGTCCGAGGAGCGAGGATACGGACCGTCCTTGGGGAAGGTGGGATCCGCCAGGCCGTAGAGCAGTCCGTACCGATTTCCTGGCTGGCCCAGGACATCTGCGACCAGGGTAATGTTGAGGTCTGGGTCGATCTCATAAAACGAGCCCATCTCACCTTCCCAAATGAGCGCATAGCAGGGTGTCCCCTTTGGCAAGGGCGACATTCCGAATGCGCACATGATGTGCGACCTCTCATGCGAAGAAGAGAAGTAGTCGGCCCGCCCTTTGAGAAGCCGGCCCTTTTCCCAGATAGCGCTTTCCGCCGACACGCCGCGGTAGCCACCGTTTTTGTGCGAACCGTGCAGAAATTCGTAATGATCACGAGCCCACCAACCGCTCATGCAGATGACGTCTGGGACGGCATCGAGCTCGCCGATTGCTTCCAGGACTTCGGCCACCGAAATAGCCGAATATCTGTAGTTGGAATCCTTCTCTGCCTCGACGGAGAAGATCAGGCGCGCGTCTTCGAGCAAGGCCACAGCGCCGTCGTGGCCGGGGTTGTACGACAGGAACTTCACTTGCAGGCATCCCCCGGGTGGCTCTCTCGTTGGATGCCCACCAATCTGAATGGACCCCCGAATTTTCTACCGGCGGTTTATAGCCAAGCTTTGCCAGGATCGTCGAGGTCGAGAACCGCGCGCCCCCTGCCCTCCCCGTGAACGCAACGTGGCCAGCCAGGAAGTCGATCTGGAAGCCAGACCAAGTTGCGTCTGGGCTTGACTCGAAGTAGCGGCTCGCACCGCGTGACCCTATTAGCTCGTCGCGCCTGCATCCGAACCATCGCTTCTGTGCGACTTGAGGGCACGCTGGGCGTGCCCGGAAGCGGACCTCACCAACGTCCGCAGTGAGTCAAAAGTGCCCCGAGTGGCTACTCGATGGATCGCGCAAGCATTCGCCAGAAGAAAACGGGTAGGCCGGTTCGGTTCGAGCTGACTGACTAGGCTCGTTTGGCGATCGACGAGTACCTACGTTTGACCGGACGCAAGCCGGGCCAGTTTCTCTTCGCCGGCCGTGGCGACAGAGTCGGTCTGACGACACGATAGTACATTCGGTTGGTGCAGGAGTGGGTGGCGAGCGTTGGTCTCGACCCGGCCAAGTTTGGTACACATCGACCGAGTCCAGCCACGCACCTTCGCTGCGGCGTCAACTGCCGCAGGTTACCCCTTATCGAGCGAGATATTCGCCTTGGTTGGAACGCCGGTCACGTGAAGGACTGGCAGTAGAATAAAGCTCTCACCCGCCGCTGCATTGAATTCGGCGCTGGGATCACGAGCGATTGACGCTGCGTCGCGCGAAGTTATGCCTCGCGCTTCCTCGGCCATTTCGGATAGTGCGCTGATCGCGTCATGAATGGCAACCTCGGGCGAGCATCCGCCGCCGTGACAACAGGGAAGATCCGGCACGCGAACGCCCGGCACATCATGTTGTCCATCGAATTCCGGCAAAATAGGTCATAGTCATCGAACCTTATACGGCCATCCAGCCGATTAAATTAGAGAGCGCGCTTCACAGCCATCCAGCTGCTTTAACGATGGATCGTGCCCACGCCGGGCAATTGCTTCCGGTGGCGAGGAACGATACTGCAACGCCCGGTCTAGCTGGAGTTCATGCGAGTGCTAGTTTCGAGCTGCCGCACGGTAGCACTCCGTTCATGCCCAATATATGCGCATTATTTTCCGCAAACGAAAACGACGGGCATTTACGCCCGCGGTACCATTTATTGTTTTTTCTGGTGCTGGCGATGACGCAGAATATCGAACTGGCTATCGAAACGATATCGCTGATATTGATGCGCGATCACCACAACTACCCATCACTGGAGTTGAACCCGCAAAACGCGGCAAATGACGATTTAGAAAACGAAGGCGAAAAAAGTTAGAAAAAACAGCAATAGACCCTTTACACTTTCCCCCGAATCTGGCCGAATCGTTTCTATCGTCGCCAGACGTA
>ERZ778027.5194-NODE-5194-length-10258-cov-3.405861_pt1 | contig 10258 bp, 17 predicted proteins | sample MGYA00375757_ERZ778027 | MGnify/ENA primary metagenome ERZ778027 (study PRJEB29350, sample SAMN05389817) | bioreactor metagenome | isolation source: Ammonium sulfate bioreactor | place: South Africa: University of Cape Town | collected 2014-02-18 ... | reverse complement strand
ATGCCAGCAGCACGGGCCATCACTCGACGGGAAGCCGCCGTACCACACCTCGCGGTGCATCGCCCTACGTCAAGAGCAGCGTCGGAGGCAGTGCAGCGTCGGGCAGCGAGTATGCGCAATCGGTTGCTGAAGGCGCTGCACAACAACACTCGCCCGAGCTGCGAACATTGGCGCAACGCAACCTTGCGCTCCAGAACCAAGTTGCACTGCTGCAACAAGTCGAGGCCGACATGAAGGCTACCATCGAGCATCAGAGGCTCACGATCGACGAGCTCTCGGTGCAGCTAGCCGCCGAGCGAACCAACAAGTCCAACATCTTGCTCGAGCAGAAGCAGCGCACAATCGACCAGCTCGTGGAGCAGAAGTTGACTCTCATCAAGCAACTCGAGCAAGCTCAACTTGAACTCCGCCAGCACCTCGGCCACCATCACCAGCAGCAACACCAGCAACAGCAGCAGCAGCAACAACTACAGCGTTCGGATGGTGGTAGTTTAGAGTCTCTCGACCGGGGAGACTTTGGTGACATAGCACAAGAGCTGGCACTCAAGGAGAAGGAGATACAAGGTCTGCGTGAGCAACTCAGCGAGAGCGTGGCTCAAAACAAGGCCTTGCATCTACAAGTGCAGCGTGTCACGAGCAAAGAGAGCATGCAACTCGGAGGAGATACGAGCGAAGACGATGAAGCCCTTGGTACGTATAGGCATATGGTGCGATCACTCTCTCGCTCGCTCACCAAACGATTACGTTGTACCATCGATACAGCATTTTTGCCAGTGCTCCGACGCGCCATTAGCAGCCTACAGTCGACTTGGCAACACGAGCAGATTGCCGCTCGAGAACTGAGGCCGCTGCTCGCCGAGCTCGCCAAGCAACCCAACAACCCGCCAGCGATCGAGCAGGAGCTGCGTATCCTTCTCGGCCTCAAATCCGAGCTCCAACAGGCGCTCGCGTCAACGACCGACGCTCTAGCGAACCTGCTCGACCATCACCTCAGCGATCCACTCCTCGAACGACCACCATCACCATCCACAAGTACAACCAACACCGCTGCCTCGATCACAGCCGGTACTACGACCACACAAACATAGTCCACCTATGTACATGATGTGTCGAGTATAATAAGAAAGAGGCCAAGCTTGTTATTATATCACATTCATTCATGGTCCACTTGATAGATCAGGCGAGATAGATAGATAGCCAGAGCTGAGCGATTGTTGTTGTTTGGTTGCTTGCTTCCCTTCACACGATGCTGCGCCACACGTTGCTTCGTTGCTCTCTACTGTGCCGTCGCAGTAGCGCTGCCGTTGCTGCCGCCACTGCCAGCAACCGCGGTAGCTATCGTTCTCAATCCACAAGTGCGCGTGAGCTTCTATCTGGCGTCTTTGCTCCGATACCGACACCGTTCTCGCTCGACAAACCAAACGAGCTCGATCTACCACGCCTCTCGACCAACCTCGCGCGCTGGCTCGGCTCGGGCGCTGCTGACAAACTTCGCATGGTCGACGGCGTGTGCGTCATGGGCTCGAATGGCGAGTTCCCTTTGCTTCGAGAGGCCGAGAAGCGAGCGCTCCTGGCGCATGTCAGTGCGCAGGTGCGCTCCATCGATGGCGATGGCAGCGTCCGGTTGATCGCTGGTACCGGAAGCGTGAGTACGCTCGAGACTATCGAGTTGACGCAGTTCGCTGCAGACCACGGCTACGACGCCGCCATGGTCGTGACGCCGTATTACTACACGTCGCGAATGACGCAGGCTCGACTGGCGCAGCACTTCATCGCGGTCGCCAATGCCGCAAGCATTCCAATCATCCTGTACAGGTACATTCTTCACTGCTGCGTGGGGCGCGACTCAATATCCGACTCAACGTCAACTGTCGTTGTGCCTCAAGCATGCCATCGTTCGCTGGTGGACTCTCGATCGACAAGGAGCTCGTGGTACAGCTTGCCAAGCATCCGAATATCATTGGCATGAAGGACAGCAGTGGCAATGTCGCCAATCTCAAGGAGCTCGTCGGTGCTACAACCGAATACGACTTTGCGATGCTCGCCGGCACGGGCAGCGTGTTCTACGAGTGCCTGACACACGGAGCGACTGGCGGCATCGTACGCACTGGCTCTACAATGCGATTGGGATTGTTTGGGACTCGACTGACTGATCGTGCTTGGGCTCGACATTGTGTGATTAGATGGCGCAAGCAAACGTGATGGGAGACAAGTTGCGCTACTTGCACCGACTGTTCAAGCATGTGGGCGCGTCGGCAAGTGGCGCCGAGAAGCACGAGCAAGGCCTGCGCCTCAACACATTGCTGGCTCCCGTGAACGCGCTCCTCACGGCCAAGTACTCGGTTCCAGGACTCAAGTATGCGCTCGATGCGTCCAAGATGTACGGTGGCCCAGTAAGAATGCCATTCTTGCAGCTCAAGGAGAATGAGGCGCTCGAGATCGAAGCGGCCATGCGCCAGCTCGAGACCGAGTGGAAGTCTGCCATCACCGCGGCTCCATCGGTCTAAACGAAGTGTACTCCATACCGACCACTTTCAATCATTCAATCCGATCAATGTATTAGCCCTGTGTGTCTCCCTCTCTTGCGCCAAAGCCTCCCTTTGAGAGATATCCGAATGAGAGAGATGTTGTTGTTTGCAGCGGAATCAGGTTGAGTTGTATCGACACGCTGAATTTCGCTGGCTTCTCCCACAGCGACCTCGCTATCTCTCTCGCCCATCAGCCATTCATTCATCTCAACCCTCGCTCGCTCGTACACGCTCTCGCTCGTAAACACTCGCCCGTACATACATACACACAATGCAGTTCTTGGTACCGTACGACGGCTCCGATCAAGCACGCCGTGCCTTGGAGCTGTGTCTCAAGCTCGTCAAGCCCGAGCAGGACTTTGTGTACTTGTTGTCGGTCGTACGTCGTCGCTCGCCGCGCCTGCTTGCTGCTGGTCGGTCTGCCAACAGCCCATGGTCGCTGACAACCACACCGCGACACCTAGATCTCGCCAGTACGCACTGATCCGCCGTTCGGTTACTCGCCCGAGGCCGCCGAGAAGATCATCGCCGAGCGCAAGGAGGAGGCCACCCAGCATCTGCAGGCCGCCGAAGATCGCGCACGAGCCGTGCTAGGCGAGAGCTTCGAGGCGCTGGTGGAGGTCGGCGACCCGCGCACAGCGATCGTGGACTTTGTCGAGCGCCACAACATTGCCATGGTGTTCATGGGCTCGCGAGGCCTGTCGGGTCTCACGGGCTTCTTCATCGGATCGGCGTCGCAATACGCGCTGCACAACTGCCCGTGCCCTGTGACGATCGTCAAGTAATCGACGCCACGCATACATACATTCACATTGTCTGGTTTGCTGTTGCTTGATATATCACAATTTCATCGTGCTCGAACAAGGATGGGTATCCGATGTTGTAGTGAATCGTAGGTGGGATAGTAGTAGAAGTAATTACATGATGAATGATGAATGATAAACGATGAGCTACACCGCAGCCATCAAGCAGCTGGATCGATCGATGCCTCCTAGATATTGCGCATAAAGTTGCCACCATCCTCAGGTACCTCGCCTGAGAACTCGGCTCCTGAGAAGTCGAATCCAGGGTTCTACGCATTCGACGATGTTCAGCGAGAGCAGCGCCCAAGCCACATACCTACTCACGCTCACGTATGCGCACGTATCTCACGACATACCTCCTTCTGAAAGCGCTCGAGCATCATCTTCTTCTGCATCTCCTTCTGCGTCAAGACATCGAGCTCGTCTTGGCCTTTGATGACGGATGACCATGTTTGATGCGAGATTTGCTTGGTCAACACGATCGAGATCTCGCGGCCGCCGTCGCCATCCTCTAGCGTCCACAGCGAATCCTTGTGCTTCACGGGACCGAACAACGGACCCTGCTCGCGCATATGCCGCCGCGCATATGAGTCAGCCACATCAAGGACGTGCAACGAACGGCAGCCTCCAACCCACCGTGAGTATCGGGGGCTGGCCTTGCAGGCCGACCGAGATCGAGTCGGACGTGAGCGTGAATGCCACTTGGCGTCCTCGTGTGCCAGCAGGTACCGGTATCGTGACCATCACATCGTCGATCGTTTGCGTCCAAGAGTACGTGCCGCAGTCGTGGTTCACGGTACCAATCTTCTCAGTGAGCGACATTGGTAGTGGGAGGGAATCAGCAGGCGAGTGATTGAGTTGGGTCTGTGTGCTTGTGAGTGCGAGTAGGAGCAACAACGAATGAATGACGTGGCATCTGAGCATTGGCCCCAGGATAGTGGGCGCGCACAACCATCGATCGACCCACTAGCTCTCGCTCTCGCTCTCGTGGATCCAAAAAGTTCGAGCTGACGCGTTTGCGCCAGAGCCTCGTAACGCACAAGGCGTTCTTATGTGACCGAAGTCAAAGCCCAGTCCCTGTTCGGGTGGGTGCCAACCCTCTCTCGACTCAACGCACACAAACCGTGGAGACGAGCGCCTCGCCGTACTGCACCTACTCTCTGCCGCCGAATGCGCGGTTATGGGATCGCCGCCATCACTGAGTGCGCATTGGTCTTTTTTGCTCTTCGAGAGAGAGAGGGAGGCTCCGTTGTCGATGCTTGTCCGGTCTGCTCCCCACGTTGAAGGGGGCTAGATGTACATCAGTTGTAGAGGAAGTAGTGGGAGGGAGTTGCAGAGTGACACAAATCAAGGTTGTTTACAACAAAGGTCAGTGTGCGAGTGAGGGAGTGAGGGAGTGTCGGCAGTGGAGTCCAGGTGAATGCCATGGTGTCGTTCGTGATGGTGCTTGGGAGTTGGTTACAGGCTCGCGATCGCGTGCTTGATGGCTCGCGCTACAAACTCAAACACCGTAAAGGTGATGGCGCACGAGGGCACGACTCGCAGCAGATTGACGCCCATGCCGCGGTAGAAGCCTTTGAGGCCCTCGTCGGTGTAGATGCGGTACATGGCGTTGCGCAGACCTGCAGTGCACGCGGCCGCCATTGGCTTAGGTTGTTGCCATCTCGTTTGTTCGGAGCGCAGCGAGTGAGGCGCCCGGACGTACTGTGATAGCGATGGACGTCGGTGTGACGTTGATCTTGTAGCCGAGCGCGCAGTAGCTCGTGAGGGTACGCGGCAGTGCTGGCGACCACCTTGCTCAGAGAGCTCGTCAGCAGCAGGTCCGTCATATCCAACTCATCGTGCGCACAACCCTCTGCACGGCCGAGAGCGAGGCCGAGAGAGCGAGAGCGTGGGCGTCAGTCAAGCCGCGCACACAAGAGCAGCAGCAGCAGCAGCGAGCCAGTGCATGTACGTACTGGCTCGCATTCGCCATTGCTTCAGGCGCTCGTAGAGAGGGAACTGGATAGCGACATGAATGATGCCAACGAGTTGTGGCGACAGGCCCTGCCACAGGGCTCGATAGCCCTCCTCACGCACGATCGTGTGGTACGCATGCAGCGGGCCATTGTATTTCCGATGGCCGCGTACGTGTTGTGTCTGCACATACACGATTCGAGTCAGTCGGTGCGAGGCGACACGAGACTCGCGAGCGCACGAGCTCGAGTCGTTCGTGCCTGTAATCGTGTCTTGATGACCCACAGCGGATTGGTGGCGACGTCGGTGATGGCAGCCGCGACGGCAGCCGAGTAGAGATGCACCAAGGTCTTGGGGATCGAATGGCGCTCTTCGAACGTCTCCTTGAGTTGGTTATAGACTCCAAAGTAGATGCTCCACGTCGGTATCAGGGCCTTCGAGCGAGAACGAGGTCCGAACATCCATCACGTAGCGCGCGTCAGTCTCTCCGGTTCGCGTTCTATCGCACGCGCGCACATGTGTGCGCGTGTGGTCGATTGGTCACTCAACATACGATGATTGTGGTTCCGAGACCATGGTAGAAGCCACGCACACCTTCGGCATGCCAAACATTCAACGCCGAGCCTGTGAGGTAGAAGGCACGCTCGTCATCAGCATCACGTGTGGAGAGAGAGAGAGAGACACTGCACCCTGCGCGCTGCACGCTGCACGCGCACGACATACGGTAGATCGATGGTGCCTCGGTGCGAAGCACCTGTCTCTGTGTTCGCAAGACATCTCTGCCAAGTTCTCGCATGGTGAGTACGAATACACAAGGTTCATCTCGTTCATTCGTCGTTGGCGTCGTCTCGTGAGACAGAGAGCCACGCCGAGAGCACACGTACAGAGGGCAGGTTACGAGCGAGGCGCAGAGGCCTGCCATCACGCCGCCGCCGACGCTCGAGATCGATCTCTGTAGCGTCAAATGGCGAGCGTGTCGTTCGACCTGCACGTTGGCCATTTCGACAATAGACCTCACGCCACAAAAGAGGGAGAGTTGAGGTCGTTGTGGCGGTGCAGGTGGTGTGGGCGGGCGAGCAAGCTAATGAGAGAGATAGCGAGAGAGCGAGAGCGAGACGCAGCCTTCGCAATCGACTGACAGCGCGATATGATGGTCCTCTGCCTCTGACTTACCTCACTGCTCGTACGGGAATGAGCGAGGCTCTCTCGTTGGCTATGATGGCGGAGGTGAAGGCAAAGGACGAGGAGGTGCCGTGTCTCGGTTGGGAGGAACTCAATCACACAAGGCGTGCTTGGTGTTTATTCCAGGTGACGACGGTGGTAGGTGGAGGAAACGAGAGCGTGCGTGTGAATGTGGCCATTGCGGATGCCAACGACAACAACGAGAGGCAGAGAGATAACAAGTGCGAGAGACGCAGATGCCCACGACATCGTGGTGCAGCAGGGAACGGACAAGACTCATAGCAACACAAAATGCTCGGTCGAGGTTCCATATGCCTGAGGCTTCAGACAAATGACCGTGTGCGAGGGAACTTGAAGATGGGGCACTTGCTCGCGGTCAAAGTCGGCAAAGTATGCGTACAGACACCGCAAGACGGCTTGGTGCGCCACGATCAACAATGGGTTGCGCTGGCGCTCGAGCTCGATGATGATCGGGTCCAGACGTCGGATCAGGTCCTCATAACTCTCACCACGTGGATAGCGGTATCGCAGCTTGTCCTTGGCTCGTGCAGCAAACTCCTCGGGGAGCTGGCGCTCAAACTCCTCGTACGTCATTCCGTCGCATACTCCCACCTGCAATCGGCCATCGCGCACACGACCGAGAAGCACATATTGCATTACAAACACGAGCGAGAGAGAGAGAGCCACAACGAGAGCGAAGCTTCTCCCAGTATTTGGCGTACGTCAATCTCCTCCATGGACTTCCATCGAACGTGCTGCGCACATGTGATGCCCTCAGCCGTCTGCACCGCTCGAAGCATCGTGCTACTCCATACGATCAACTGCGTCTCGGCATCGAAAGGCTGTTGCTCCATGAACTCGCGCAGCTTCACCGTGAACATGTGTCCCTTCTCGGTGAGAGGCGGGTCGCCACCGAGGCGCTCATCGACGTTGTACTCGCTCTGGCCGTGCCGCGTGAGGTAGATCGGCCGAGGAATGATGTGGAGGTTATTGAGGAAGAACACGATGCGGCTGGGCAGGAAGCCATCCAGGCGGTTGGTGACGATCTGTCGCCCAACGTCAAAGATCTTAATATACGGGTGGTCGTCCTCAGTCGTCAGGCCCAAGGTTTCGTAGGCGGCCTTGTAGTGCTCAATACGTTGTGTGAAATCTATGCGACATCATCCATGCACGCGGCTGTCTCAGTAGGCAGTCGTCTTGGTGTCACAGCGAGTTACTTGAAGCGTACCGATGACGGCTTTCTCGGGTTCGACGTTGGCGTAGTCAGGAGATGAGAACACTTTGGCTCGAATGTTGGTATCAATCACTGCCATGGATGGTTGTAGAATAGGAGGTGTGAGCGAGTTCCCACTCCGAGGGACCAAACCGAACGATCATTGTCGTCGTCGTCGTGTGTACCTTGCTTATCGTTACAAATGATCTCGATGAACATGGGGCGCAGTTGAAGCTCGGGTTGTTCTTGCTGCGCACGCTCAATGATCAATCGTCGTCGAGCGGCCGTTGTGTTTGTGCCGTCGAGAATTGCAACACTACCGCGGTCGTTCTTGTACCAACTCATGACCTCATCGAGCACGGTCAATGCGATCAGGTCGCGTTGATGTTGACCCTACGACAGAGCCACCATACTGATAAGCATCGCGATACACCAATGACGCCGCGCTCAGTGCTCGCGCGATCGACGCGTACCTCCTCGTTGTTGGGATCGAAAAAGTCTTGCGAATGGAAGTTGCCAAGATTCTGACGACGGAACTTGCCGAGGTTAAAGACCTTGGACGAGTAGCCGAGCCAGTTGAGGTAGCGACAGATCTTCTGCGCAATGAAGCTCTTGCCACGCGCCGGCAGACCCACCATGACGACGAACAAGCGGTACGGCGACAGACCCTCGTCCTCGCTCACCGAGCCGTCGACGTAGGTCGAGAGAGGAATGGTGTCTTTGTCGGTGCCGAAGCGGCGGCTGCCGAGAGGAGTGCGCGAGAGTCCGAGCGAGCCCGAGAACGAGCCGAAGGCCGTGTACGAGCTGGGCGACAACGAGCTGCCCATGGCGGCCGGCGTCGACATGGCACGACTGGTCGGTACCTCGATCGGAACCGAGGCGCGGTTGACCGACGCCGAGGTCGTGGTCGAGAGCGAGGTCGAGGTCGTGCGTGGCGGCACCAACATACCGGCAAAGTTCGCCTGCAGGTTCGAGGTGTACGGGTTCGAGAGCGTCGCCGACGTCGATAGTATCGGCGCCGAGCTGCGCATGCCATCGACCGACGAACGCAAGGCACTGCGCGGCTCCGACTGCAGGTCGTCGTCGGGATCCGTGCGCTGTCGCCGCACGGAGCGACCGGGCACAGGCTCGGCGATCGGAATGGCGGACGTCGTGCGAGACGGGGGCGCGATCGAAGGTGGCGGCATCATGCTTGTGAGCCCGCTGTTCGAGGAGATCGAGCCCAGAGACGAGCAGCTGCCACTGGCGGAGGTGTTCCCGCCCGAGGCTGCAAGCATCGCCGACAGACTCGAGACATTGGACGAGCTGCGCGTCGGGTTCGGCGCGGCCGTGAAGGCCGACTGCTGCAACGCGGCCGTCAGCTCGGACTTGTTGCTCTGCGATGCCGGCGGTGCGAGCTTGGTCTCGCTGTCGAGCGAGCCGACCGCCGACGAGGTACGCGAGCGCTTGTCGCCACTTGCCGTGAGTTGCTTCTTGGATCGCGAGCGTCGACGTCGCGGACCTTCGCTGACGCCTGGAAGGAGTAGCTGGTTGTACAGTAGCGGGTTCACAGGTACGGTTCGATTGCCAGCGCCGACGGCCTTCTCGCTCTCGACCGACCATCGCTCGGGTATTTGGCCTAGCAACCACCATCATCACCACCATCATTGATCGATACAACACGATCCTCCTCCTTGTAAGCGATCCATGATAGAACCAATGGATTCGTGATCGATCACGATCGACAAGGATAGCTCATCTGCTACTACTGCTCGAGGATCATGCTTGGTTGCTCGATTGCATTCGCTGGCACGTACGATTCTCGGTCGCCATTCGCACGGCGATCACGTTGTTGATATTGCCATCGGGATCGGACAAGGTCGGCTGATCGATGGCGTAGCGCCATTGTCCATCGACGATGAACTTGTAGCTATGAATGCCGATCGGGAGCTCGAGCGTACATCGGAACACGACGCGCGAGTTCTCGTCGACGCGCTCCATAGCGTGGCGCTCGATCCATGGCTTCTCGGAGAAGCTGCCGAGCAGATACACAACCGAGCCTCCTTCAGTCCATTCGAACACGGTGGCAATCTTGGGATGTGCATGGGGGATCGGACGACGACTTCGACGGAGTTTCTTGGAGCCAGAGGATGCCGATGATGGCGTCAATGGCTTCGATAGTGCGGTTGAGGTCGCCGAGCTCGCCATGGCCGCGATGTTCACTTGCGCGTGTGTATGAAGACGATATACGTGCACGCACACGCACGCAAATCACTCCTATCAGACTGAAGCGTGTGTGTATGTGTGTGTGCGTGTATGAGCTTGGGTAGAGGTGGGTTGGATAGATCGGCAGCTGGTATGGGCGTGTGCGTGGCAGCGAGCGACGAAGCGAATGGCGATCTCGATCGATCTCGATCGATCACGATCGATCGAGTCGATGTAGTCTGCTGCTGCCCTTCGCTCTACCACAAGCTCCCCGTTGGCTCCCTACACAAGCAAAGGCTACTTGCTATCATACCAGCGATCCATCGATCGGTTGAGAGAGAGTGAAGCATGTTGCGTCGATCGGTACCGTTGTTGATCCGAGGTGCATCGAG
>ERZ778027.5191-NODE-5191-length-10261-cov-3.530374_pt1 | contig 10261 bp, 20 predicted proteins | sample MGYA00375757_ERZ778027 | MGnify/ENA primary metagenome ERZ778027 (study PRJEB29350, sample SAMN05389817) | bioreactor metagenome | isolation source: Ammonium sulfate bioreactor | place: South Africa: University of Cape Town | collected 2014-02-18 ... | reverse complement strand
AATCGAGGACGATAACGAAGCCAGCGAACGCAAGAAGAGCAAGAAGAGCAAGTCGACATCAATCGAGGACGATAACGAAGCCAGCGAACGCAAGAAGAGCAAGAAGAGCAAGTCGGCGTCAATCGATGACGACGATGAGGTCACCGAATGCAAGAGGAGCAAGAAGCGCAAGCTTGACGATGAGAAGGAGCACGATAACAATCTACAACCAACTACCAAGCGGCACAAGAAACGCGAATGAAATACCGAACTACTCTGCTAAATTGTCTCCCGAGGAGGGTCTATTATTTAGTGAGTAGTCTTTGTTGTGTCTAGATACTAGCGTGGAGCCAGGTCATCACATGCGCTTCGATGGCACGAAGGCATCGCCACAAGTGTTGTCAACCTCGAGAGTCAATGCACTTATGTTCTCGACCAAGTCTTGGAGCACAGAAGAGCTACGGAGCAATGGAAGCACACACGTGTACCGTGTCAGTCGTGGATGGGTAAGCGGTCAAGCATACAATCTACACCAGACACATACTGTTGACTAAGTGCGCCAGTTAGCACGGCCTCCTCTTGCTTTGGAATGGTGCCGGAGGCTTTGCAATGCGCGCCGTAGAATGATTGGATCTTTTTGAAGCGATTTTGAAGCTGTCCATGTCGCTGATGAGTGAGTACAAGAGGCAGCGCAACCCAGCAAAGGCGGCACCACTGCCACTACCAACACGTACTGATTTGACCTCTTGCTGGAGTTGTACGAGGTCCTTGTCGCACATGACTGTGAGCTCTCGTTCGTAGCGTCGCTCAGCGCGCGATTGGTATGGCATCAGCAGATTGACCAGAGAGAGGAGGTCGTCCATGCGGCCCGTCAGGTGGTCGGCGAACTCAGAGATCTACTCCCAACCACTCGCGTCAGTCAAACTCCAACGGTGCATTCAGCAGCCTGCGCTGCTCAAAAAGAACAAGTACATACGACATCGGCTTTGTTCTGTAGCTCCAATTGGTTGCGCTGAATTGCATTGATACGGTCCCTGAGTTCTTGGATTCTTTCCTCTTGCTCGTGCTGAGTCTTTTCGAGTTGCTCAGCGCTATTCATACGAGTTTGTTAGTGAGTTGATTGCGCTCGCTGATACCGACGCACTGTACATACCGACCAAGCGCAAAGAGACCAAGTTGCTCAAAGTACGATACGTGCTGATCTGAGAGCTTCTTGGCTTCGTCAGCGAGGAAGCGCAAGCGCCGCAGATCATCCGGCGGTTGATTCGGCACTGCGTAGCGCGGCACGAGGCGATGCTTATCGATGAGACTCGTCAATGGCGATACGAGAGCAGGCATGCCTGCGAGCTCCAGGTCGGCGAGCAGCTCGTCTTGCGTCGCTTGATCCGACGAGGGTTGTTGAGGGAGAACGTCCAGCGAGTGGATGATGAGCGACGATCCGACCAGCGCGATTGCATGGTGTCCAACAAAGACATCGGCACATATCGCGAGTCCTTGCACCGGGCTCGCCTCTTGATCGTGGTCATCCGAGTAGCGGCTAATCAGGCGTGTGATGCACGTCGATGCGAGCGGATCTGGCAGGCCAGCAGCAGGCTCGGCGGTCGAGTTGCAAATGAAGCTCTCGAGTTGTGGCAGCCAATCGAGGCGTACCCAGTGAACGCCACCTGTGTGTAGCAAGTACGCTTCGGGAGCCTCGAAACTTTCGCTGGCACAAATGATCAAGTTGTGGGCCGTGAGCTCTCCTGAGCCCGGAACTTGGAAATACAGTCGTTCGTATTCAATCACACGAGACTGAGCAGGAATTGCTTTGTCCTATTGTGGAGTACAGTTTGTTAATAGATATTCACTCAATCATCACTCCATCAGCGAGCAAGAGAGAGAGAGAGAGAGAGAGAGAGAGAGAGAGAGAGAGAAGAGATACCAGATGCAAGCCCCAGAGAGGAATCGACTCTTGAATGCCAAGGAAGATGCGCAACTCACAGCGAGGAGTCTCCTCATCGCAAAGAGCAATGGTTTGCAATAGAACCGAAGGTCCGATCGATGGAACTGTTGCGATTGTCAGAGGCTGATCGATAGAATCATACTTGCCTGTTGATTGAATTATGGTTAGTGAATGGATCATTGGCGAATCAACAAGAGAGAGAGAGAGGCGTACAAAGATTGATTGGGCCTTGAAGAGCCAAGGTCTTGGATCTCAGTGTCGAAGGTGCACACGTGCGATACCAAACCTCGCTCGATTCAGTTGCAGATGAGTCGAGGTCGTTTGGACTGTTGGCAGTAGCAGCAGCAGTATGGCGTTGCTTCTTGGTCTTCTTTGTTGGCAGGGAGGAAGCACTCGAAGAGTCGGCACCGGCCTTTGGGCCTCGCAGCTTCTGGCCTGAGAGCTCGGTCAACCACTGCTTGATGGACTGTGCGTAGGACGAGAGCTTGATTGGAAGTTGATCGATGCCTTGGTGCAAGAACGACAGTAGCGAGTGAGGCACGACGCATCCCTCGGGCACCACGGGACACAGCCGATACACCAGGCCGCTGTCTGCCATGACGAAGACCGTGAATTGATCCCAACCTCGACGAGATCCCGAGAACGAGAACGACACGAAGCGCTCCTTGTCGAGCAGGTCGTCGTCATTATCTTGATCATCGAGGTCGTTGCTGTCATCAAAGTCGTCGTCGTCGTCGCCGCTGCTGTCGGAGCTCAAGGCATAGGTGCGAGTGTTGGATCGTCGCAATGGCGTGCCACCGAGCGAGCCAGGACGACGATGCTTGCCGGAGCCACCGTGGGCATTGTGCTTGACCCCATGAACCGGATGAATCGATGGCAGCGTCGATAGATGGAAGCTCTGCTCTGGGGTCTCGAGATCCTTGGAGATATTCATCAGGCTGCATGGAGAGAGTGAGAGAGAGAGCGGTGAGTAGTCGCGAGTAGTTGCATCGACGGCATCGAACGATCAGCGTACCGTAGCGTGTTATCCGATGTAAGGATCGCCAAGTGCGAGGGCGATAGAGGATGCCACTGGACTCGAAGTATCTCGACGTGCTCGCGGGTCTCGAGAAAGTGCTCGAGCACTCGAAGCTGTCTCGTGCTACGACTCGGCACAGCGCGAGGGATATCGACGACCCACACGCAGCGACCACCGACGGCACACAGCATCGAATCTCCTCGATTCGGTAGGATGTAATCGAGCTTGTCGGATGTCGATGTTCGTTTACTCGCTGCTCCTCGAGATGACGATGATGATAATGATGCGGATGTTGATGAGGCCGACGGCGTGTTGGTCGAGTACGAGAACGAGAGCTGTCGTGTCAGGATCTCGATGCGTTGAGCATCGCGATTGGTGAGCGACTCGGTGATGCGTAGCTCGCCGTTCGGTCGTGCGAATACAACTCGCGAGGTGCTTGGTAGATACGCAAAGTACTGAGATACTACACATCGATGTAGCATTCGATCGATTCGATACGATGAGCGAGAGATTGCTGCAGCACGATCTCGTCGATGATGGTGCTGTGGTGCTGTTGTTTGGTACCTGAATGCGAAGGAGGAGGCGCTAGCTTGCCATCGTCATCGTCATCGGCTACAAGCTGCTCGAGATACTGCTGCAGTAGTTGTTCTATCGTATAGGATATGCATGTGAGTGAAGGACATCGAGACCCACACGCACACGCGCACACACGGTATCATGTGGCTCGAGAGCATACCGCTGTTGATATCGTCCAACTCCGATGCCGTATCCTCATCGCCTTGTGCGACAGACATGACTCCAACACTCGAATAATGATAAAGACGATTTGTATGGTAGCTGGAGACGATCGAGGCCGATAGATGATGACGCCACAGAGACGCCGATGTTGATGATGTTGATGATGTTGAGAGACGTGAGCGACAGCGAGGCAGCAAGCAACAACCACCGACCTCGCTCTCACGCCAGCGAGTGTCCCAACCGTGTGCCCCATGAGACCTCATCGCGTACTCCAAAGAGTATTTGTATATTATTATTGCAGGTCATTATGGTGAGTCAGTTAGTTATAATTAGTTAGTTATCGGCTATCTTACATTTGGTGTGCCGTCAAGCAAGTGGAGTGGATTGATTCGCAGGCGGGCTACGAGGAGGTAGTCGATGGAGGTACTACTGACGACGATGTCGTGCAGGTCGACGGCTGATGTCTCGGTGGCACGAGAGCGAGCTGCAGCACGCTTGCCAGTTGCGCGAACGGCGACACTGCGGCCGCAGCCGCGGAGGTCGGAGCGGCGGCGGCAGCAGTATCGTCTTCGTCGTCGATCAAGGTCGAGGAGACGCACAGGCGCATCCAGCCATGGAGGCCCTCACCGACTCGCACCTTGCGTACGCGATGCGTATCTGGCAGCTCATCGACCAGTTGCGACTCGTTGTCCTCGAGTAGCACGTAGAACTCACGGCCGTTCTCGTACTCGAGAAGCGGGATCGATTGCATGAAGGGCGCGGTCTTGCTCGGTGCCCAGAGCTGCGACATGGTCTGCGGCAACGACGAACTCGATGCCGTGAATGACGGCTGCCACCACCAACGATCGTCAGATGCGATTGCGATTGCGTGTGGCATGATGATGAGATGACGATCGAGCGAGAAGGAGGGCCACGTACTGTGAAGACAACCGCGGCCTTGGCGCCTGGCACCAAGTTGCCTCGGGTCACGACGCCCATGGCATTGCGTGAGGCCTGCAACGAGGTGCCCTCGAGGTTCCTCCATGCCTTGGCCTCTTCGGTGTGCGTGGGTTTGATGGTGGCAGCCACGTGGATCGGCAGGTCGGTGGCGTCCACCACGCCGTGAAAGATGTCCCAGTTGTCGATGCGCAGCGCCGAGTCGAGAGGGTCCGAGCGATGCAGGTTCTGCACGACGAGGTGCGACTGTGCGAGACCCGAGCCAACGTTGGTCGAGAGGTGCATCTGCTGCGTCGGGCCTTTGATTACGTGTGCGAAGAACTGCGCCTCGCGCACCGAGAGCGTCAACAGGCGGCGTCGACGCGCGGCATCGACGGGCGTGATTCGCAGCGAGAGATCGACGTGCGTGTTGTTCAAGTGATGCAACACCGGCTGGCTGAGGATCGGTATGGTGGTGACCCATTGCAGGAGGTCTGTTGCGAGCCATCATCCATCGTGGCACGAGCCAGCTCTCGAGCATATCAATGACCATGGTCCAAGAGTCCCTCGACGTCGCGCGAATGCTCTCGACCTGAATGAAGCTCCCGACATCGACATGATGCTCTCGACGTACCATGGTCTGAAACAAAGGTCTCGACGACATCGGCCGCGGCAGTCGCGAGCGTCAGAGCCGTACGACTCAAATCGACGGCTGCCTGTACGGCGGGGCCGTAGGTCGGGATGGCAGCAGTGGCCGGCGAGGCGACAGCGAGCACGTCGCCCAGCATCGTGCTCGCGAACTTGGCACGAGCCGTGCGCGCCGCGGCGTCGTCCTCCTTGCACAGAACGACGCACACGCGCAGCTCTCGACGCTCGTTGGGTCCCGTGAACAACAGCTTGTTGGAGTAGTGGCTCGGGAACAGCAACGAGCGGCCGTCCGAGTTCCAGCGCAAGACCTGCGACGCGGTGTCGCAGCCGTCCGACAGCGCAAAGTGCAGGGAGCCCTTGTTGTGGTTGCCCCGCACGATGGCCGCCAAACCACCGGTTCGAACCTGAAACGAAACGAGCTCCACACGTACGAATCGATTTCGAAGTGCCGGATCGTCGGTGGATGAGGTGGCGGTACTGGCGGTGCGAGGTCTGCTGGCACTTCGAGACGCCATTGTTGCGTGAGTGGTCGCGAGTGAGCGGGGGTGATGAGAGTATGGAAAGTTGGTGGAGGAGCCTCGAGCTTTTTTCACCTCTGCCAGTTGCCTCTCAAGAGCCGCTCCCCTTCGTTCCTTCGCTCTCCCACTCGTTCGCTCGCCTCGCACCCCTCGCACCTCACTCACGCTCGCTCATCTCAGCTAGCCTCTTCGACCCCCCCCCTCCGAACTCTCACCATCACGATACTCTCTACCACTATCTCCATACCCATTGTGATTTTTCTCGAGTTTTTTCAGAACCCCCTCGGCTTTGCTACTACTCATACCATACACACACAAGAAAGATGGCGCATCGAGTGTCGCAGCTCGCGTGCGTGTTCGTGCTGGTGGCGCTGATGACGATCTCACTCGCGCCCTCGACCATGACCCAAGCACCATGTGGGCAGCCTTGCCAAAACAGTAACCAGTGCGGTGGCACCTGTACATGGTGTAACAACGGTGTTTGTTCACGTGGCAAGCCGTGTAACTCTCCTGTACGTATCACACGCGATCACACTCGAACACGTGCGTGTCTGACTCGATGACTGGCACAACTACCATCATTATCATCACCATCACCATCGCCACCATCGCAACAACAACAGTGCAGTATCTCAGCCGAGTGTGATTCGACAGGAGCGTGTGTCTATTGCCGTGGTGCCTTGTGTCGTAGCGATGGCGAGTGCGGCAACTACTGCCAACAAGACGTCGATTGCTGGGGCAAGTGCACCATCTGCGTCAACAACCAATGCGTGGTACCGTGCGGTAGCTTCTGCAACAGTACGAGCGACTGCAACTACCCGGTACGCTCATATCGCAGCTGTTCAATCGTGGTAGATGAGTCGACGGAGTAGTATTGATGCAGAGAGAGGGTGTGTTTGTGTCGTGTAGGGTTCGTCGTGCCCGCAGTGCATCAACTTGATGTGCCAGAAGGGCGGCTGTGGCGCATTCTGCGGCAGCAACAACGACTGCGCTGGACAAGGCAACTGCATCAAGTGCTACAACTACCAATGCTCGTCGGACTGCGGTCTGCCTTGCAACAACGACATTGAATGCAATGGCAACTACACTGGGTACGTCGATCCCCGCGCCTGGCGTTCTGAACGACATCGTTCCTACGCAGACATGTCGCTTCAATCATTGGGTTAATGTATCGTGGGCGACTTGATAGCTGCGGCTTTTGCAACGAAGGTATCTGCTCGCCAGGAACGTGTGGCAGTCTGTGCCCGGCCAACAATGGTTGCTCGGCTCCGTGCACCTACTGCAACAACCACATGTGCCAGTTCGGTCTGTCGTGTGGTTCTCCGTGCGTGGTCGACACCGACTGCGGTACCTCGTGCCCGTACTGCACTCAGAGTATCTGCTCGGCCACTACGGCGGTTCACTAGCACCTGTCTGATGCTGCCTGAAATCTGTTCTCCGTCTTCTTCTCGTTGCTCTCGTCTATTCATCTCTCCCTCTCTCACACTCTGCATCAGTCTGTGCTCCTCGTGAATTTCTGTCTTTGTTGGTTGCTTATTCGTTTGATGATTTTGAAGCGATACCAGTAAATAATATCTTGGTATACCTTCAATAGTTGGATCAGCCCTCTGAGTCATCGATTGTATAGTAGAGCACGAGAGAGACGATTGGTTGTAGTTTACTTTCTTCGTTTCGTATCCGCGTTGAAGATACCAACAAACTGGTCGATCGCTTCCTTACCATTTACAAAGACGTGCAGTGCAATCATGTATAGGATCATGAGCAATGCAAAGACGACATCGAACAGGTACGGCTTGACTAGGTGAGCGCCCATGCTCTCGGGTTCCGACGGATAGAACGACAGGCCCGTGTCACTCAGCTTGAATTCGTCGGTCGTCACGTCGGTGGTATACTCGCCCAGCAACTACATCGAGTGTCACCAGAGTCGAGTCAGCGCCAGTGGATCAGGAAGCACACGCGACGGTACGGCACGGTACCTTGGAGAGACCCGAGACAAAGTCAGGGTTTGGAGAGATTGCGAAGGCTCGCGATACGTTGCAGAGAGTTTGAATCGCGGCAGCGGTGAGATGCGGGTTGAGGGCAAGCGATCCTTCAAATACTCCAGCAGTCGGGCCAGAGGCAGCGGCGGCCGATGAGTTGAACATGAACGATGCAATGACCTCGGCGACTGTGCGGATGTTGGTCTCGAGCGCCTTGGTGTTGATCGAGCTGCAACTGTCGAGCACCGACGACTTGCCAAAGAGCGTCGTGGCATACGTGTCATGGTGTGAGAAGGTCGAAGCCAGGATGCGGCTACGGCTAAAGTGCTCGTGCTCCCAGTCGGCAACGTCACTCTTTGATACGACGCGCTTCTGTACGACACGGTGTTCGCGCATAGGAGTCGCGAGCGATCGGAACGTCTTGAACGTATCACAAGCATCACATCAATCATATGAGTTTGGTTTCGGTTGTCATCAGCGTCGTCGATATTGAGATAAGAACACATACATCATAGAGACGCTTGGCCACAGGATCTTTCTCGGGTCGCGATGTGTGAAGATAGAGAGGCTCGGTCTCGGATGCCGAAGCCAACGAGTCGAGGCAAATGACGACCTCAATCGCCGATGCCAACTGTGCATCGATCTGCTCGAGCCAATGCAGCGTGCCGGCATAGTTCAACGCTCCGCCATCAGCCAACAAGAACACGACGTTGTACCTTAGGGTACACATCTGTGCGTTAGTACGGTACGCGAGTGATCGAGCTGCTCTCATCTTCGTACTTGGATTGAAGACGCGTAGTCTGCGCAAGCTTATGAAGCAGACGTGCAATGTGCAACAAGGCCACGACGCCGCTCGCGTTGCTATCACCGCCATACGACAAGGATGGCACGGCAGACATTGAATCGTAATGCGCTACGATCACAATCACTGGCAAGCGAGTCTCTCCAGGACCAGCTCCAACCCAGCCCTACATAGCCGTTCATCATCATCATCATCATGTGAGTAACTCATACTACTGATTGATAGATAGATCGCTATTGATGGATAGATCGCTATTGAGAGAGAGAGAGAGAGAGAGAGAGAGAGATCGAACCTGAACATTGTGCAACGAGATCGTTGAGATGGGTGACGGCTCCTTGGCATTGACGACGAGTTGGTACGAGTTTGCCAAGGCCGAGTTGTAGAGCCACGACCAGAAGGTGTCGGCGTTGCGGTCGGCGGCATCGAGCGACTCCTTGGCGCGTGCGATCGTGCTCATGATGCTCGCCACCTGCGCCGTCTCGTGCGTGACATAGAACGGGATCGCGAGCTTGTACGAGAGGAGGTTGTGTTCGACCGCACGCCACTGCTCGCGCTCCTCGGACGACAGCTGGGCGGGCGTGGTGGACGATGGCGCCAGCTCGCCGGGCAGCAGCACCAAGACCGCTGACGCGTTCGCTGAGATCGTCGACACGAACGATGCCGAGTCCTTGACGTGCCGTTGTTCGAACAACGAGTTTCGATGGATCACATCCTATCGATTGAGTAACGATTTGTTTGATTCAATCGGCCGATCAGTTTGATTGGTTTGATTGGTTCGGTTGAAGGAGAGATCGATCAAGCTCATGATGGTGAGAACGAGATCAACATCGAAGCAAGTATCTCTCTCCTTGATCGAGCAAGAAGAGAAGGAAATGGTGTATTAGGAACGCTACCTTGTAGGACAGAACCGAGACCTTCCTAGCGACGTCCGAGTCGAGTTCACCAGCGCTGGCGGGCGACGAGGCCAGCAGGTTGAGCGACGCTCGATGGCACCCGAGCGCCGAACCGCCCGACGAGAACTGCAGCACTCGATAGACCGGGAACTCCTCGGAAGCGTTGACCACCACCACCATCATCGCCACCATGATAGCAATCACCAACTCACCGAGTTGGTGAGGGATACCGAGGCGCGAGACCATCGTGATACGCTGAGAGATCTGCTGCTGCTGTTGTTGATGTGATGTTGTGATGTGGCCGAGAGACGAAGTGATGACGCCAGACCGTGTTATCGTGTTATCGCGCTATCGCGTTATCGCGCTATCGTGAAACAACCAACAATCCCGTCCCAATCGCTTCCTCGAAGTGTCCTCCTTCCTCGTGCTTTTCCTCTGTGCTGCCTCGCTCAGTGCGTTGCTCGCCCTCTTCCTTGCTCCACACACTCTCTCCCTTCGTGTGCATCCTTTCCTTTCTGTGTGTTGGTGCTCGATTCGTTTGTTGCGAGAGTGGCTCCGTGGCTTCTTGAAACCATCGTGGATCTATCAAAAACGACGCCACCACCGCCACCGTATGACGATGCAAGCGCGACGAACACGGACGAGGAGGACACGGGGTGCTTGTCGTTGCTGATCGACCCGGACTTCACCTTCAGTTGTCCGAGTAGCCTCGACGAGGTGCTCGAGTCTCAGGCGCAACAACAAAGCCAATACCACGCCCGCTCACAACCAACGCTCTCGCAACCTATCGAGGCTACTCGGACAACTGAAGGTGAAGTCCGGGTCAATC
>ERZ778027.5188-NODE-5188-length-10265-cov-4.065818_pt1 | contig 10265 bp, 11 predicted proteins | sample MGYA00375757_ERZ778027 | MGnify/ENA primary metagenome ERZ778027 (study PRJEB29350, sample SAMN05389817) | bioreactor metagenome | isolation source: Ammonium sulfate bioreactor | place: South Africa: University of Cape Town | collected 2014-02-18 ... | reverse complement strand
CCTCCTTGGACGGCACGTAGATGTACGCCACGTTGGCCTCCTCGCACAGGATCGGCACGTGTGTAATGACGTCGATGGGCGAGATGTCTCCAGCAATGATGCAGATGCTGCGTCGATGCCAAAGCGCGAGCGAGTCAGTCGCGAGCAACCCACAACCAACCGAGCTCACGGCGAGCAACATACCCCCTCTCTCCCTTGCGCAGAGCTTTGACGACCTCCTTGACACCACGGCGGACGTTCTTCTCTTGTGTGGCTGTTGCATCAAAGGCGCGTGAGAAGGTGTGCTTGGAACCCGCGCGAGACCGTGCGAGATAGAGAGCAGCGATCAGCAAGACGCACCCTTCTTGGTCAGCGAGAGCAGCTTCTTGTTGAGCTTGCGATCAGCCAACGGCGTGGCGATAGGCGATACCGACGACTCAGGTGTCTCGACCATGTTGCTGTTGCTGTTGTGTGGATACTCTGTAACTCGTGGTAGGGAGGGTTCGGGCAGAGACTACGAGCGAGCTACGAGTCTGAGCGGTGTGGCGGTGCTGCGAGAGACGGACGAGCAGGAGGAAAAGAGATCGCCGCTGGAGCATCGTTGGCCTTTTGTTGCCTCTGATGGACCTCTGCAGGATATTGCGGACCTGCGCTTGGGGCTGCGGGCTGCGCTTGGCGCTAGGGGCGGGGGCTGCGGGCTGGATTGGGGGCTGCCACACAACCATTCCTATCTGGCCAGCTAGTTAGTCAGCCAGTCAGTCAGTATGTTGGTTGGTGCGAGTAAATAACCCGATTGATTGATTGGTGTGCAATTGATGGGTTGATGGTTGCATTTCTTACAACTCAGCCTCAACCTCGAGCTCGAGCAATGACACCGAGCGAGACGAGACGAGACGAGACGAGATGAGACGAGACAGCCCACTAGGCATACGAGGCAACAGTCTGCTTCAATGGCGGTGGCGGAGCGTTGTACACGAACACGCTGCCGAGGAAGAGGTCCTTGATGTTCTCGAGCGAGCGGCCCTTGGTCTCGGGCACGAAGAGGAACACGCACACGAGTGCCACGATACAAATACATCCGTACAAGACGAAGGTGCCGGTCTCGGTGATGAGGTTCGTGAGCGACAGGAACGTGAGCGACACGACAAAGTTCGCGCTCCAGTTGGCACACGTGGCGAGCGACGTGCCGGTCGAGCGCATGAACAGCGGGTAGATCTCGGCGTTGATGGCCCACGGCGCCGGTCCCATGCCGGGCGCAAAGAACACGAGATACAGCACCAAGGCCACGAGTGCCAGCCAGTGCGAGAAGCCCGAGTCGAACGCAAACGACACGGCGAGTAGAAACAGCGCCGCCCCCGAGCCTGCGAGCGATATCAGCAGCAACGGCCGTCGTCCGACGCGGTCGATCAGCACCACGGCCACGATCGACATGCTCATGTTCGTGAAGGCGATCGCCATGCTCCAGTAGATGGCGTCGTCGTTGTTGGCGAAGCCCGCCATCTTGAGGATTGTGGCCGAGTAGTACCTGCGCAATCACACAAGCCGACCGTCAGCCATCGAAAATGTCGCCGTGGCTTCGTGGCATCGTCGCATTGTCTCGCGTACATGACCGTGTTGATGCCGCAGATCTGCTGAAAGATCTGCAGGCCGACGCCGATCGCCACCGCGCGCATCAAGCCCGCGTCCGAACGAATGATCGACAGCACCGAGCGCGTGCCAAAGGCCTCCGCCTCCTCGCGGCATTCCTGCTCGATCTCGCTCAGCTCGCGGCGCGCCACATCGACCGAGCTGCGAGTGCGAATCAGCAGGTTGAGCGCCGCGTTCGAGTCGCCGTTCGACACGAGAATACGCGGACTCTCGGGCAGGAAGAACATGCCGATGCCCTGCACGAGCGCCGGCACCGCACCGAGCCCCAGCATCCAGCGCCATGTTCCAGGCACATGGATGAAGATCGCATCGATCACGTACGCGCCGAACTGTCCCGCAGTGATCAGCAGCACGTCGAAGCTCACCAGCGAGCCTCGAATCGACTCGGGCGCCACCTCGGCAATGTACACTGGCACCGTCATCGAGGCCACGCCGATCGCGACGCCGATCACCAGCCGCCCAAAGATCAACGTGTACACGTCGAGCGCGATGCCCATCAACACGGCTCCGATGCAGAACAACGACGACGACCACACGACCGTCCACTTGCGGCCCATGATACCGTTCAGCACGCCGGCGCTGGCGACGCACCGAGCGAGTGAGCGCAATGCGACGCAGGCGACGCGCAAGTCGCAGAGCGTACGTACAAGCAGGAGCCAAGTATCGCGCCTGCAACGGCACTGCTGATAACGATCTCTTGCATCGTATCGCTGAGGTCGAACTCCTCTTGTATCAGCAGAATCGCGCCGCTGACGACGCCTGTGTCGTAGCCGAACAAGAAGCCGCCGATACCGGCAAAGATCGTCAGCAGCATCACGAAGCCCAGATTGGAGGTCGCCGATGGTTCTGTGGCGCCATCTCCATCTGGCATTGTGTGAGACGTCATGGTGGTGGAGTAGTTGAGCACCAGACCAGTGCGACTGACTCGCTTGCGTGCGAGGTTGCAGGAGCGAGAGAGGGAGCGAGACAACGAAGGAACGATGACTCTCTCTCGTGTTCTTTCGTGTGTGAGTGGTTGCTTCTCATATCTCTGCTGCCATTCCATTCCATTCCATTCGATTCAAGTCATTCATTCAATGGGTTGAAGACAAGTTCAACATCAAAACCATGTCTCGAGTCCTCACAACACCATCAACAAGAGCCTCAAGAGATTCCACTCAAACAAACAAACAAACAACGAAGAGAGAGAGAGAGAGAGAGAGAGAGAGAATGGATGGTCTCGCTTGAGGTCAGGAAGAGTACTGTGTGTGCCAATCCAACATCATTTCCTTCCAATGTGAAAGAGATCGATTGGTTGAGCATGATGTGGATTGGAGAGAGATTGAGAGAGAGAGAGAGATTGAGAGAAAGAGAGAGAGAGAGGAGCTCTCTCAAGTTCAAGCAGCAAGATCGATCAGAGCGACATCGACCTCCGACTTGTACTGCTCGAGTCGGATCGATTGGAACGTGAACTGCTCGCGCTCAAAGTCTCCAAAGTTCTTCACCGTCCACAAAACTACCGACGTCGTTCCCGTCGTGCTGCTTGCTTGATGACACGAAAAGTATCGCGCTCGGATCTTGTAAATGCCTCGAGGTGCTTCCTTGATCACATAGCACTCTGGTCCATATCCCTGCTCGACCCCAAACAAACAAACACACAAACACAAATCGTCATCATCATCATCCACAAGCCCCGCATTTCCCTCTCTCGTTTGAGTTGATCGACAACCAGAGAGAGCGAGAGAGAGAGCGAGAGAGCCACACGTACGTCTCGGAAGTCTCGAGAGTTCAAGCCTCCGTTCGGAGATTCGCGATTGCCATAATACACATGGCTGCCATCGGCCTCGAACACGTGCAAGTCAATGTCCGTGTGGTCTGTGCGAGAGAGAGTGAGAGAGAGAGAGAGAGAGAGAGAGAGTTCGGGTCATTGTTCGTCAGTGCTGCGATCCCAATCTTCGACGACCAACCAACCAGGAAGAGACAAGAGAGAGTCGACAAACAAACGAACCAGTGTCCCATCCCATCGACACAACAAAGTCGAGAGTCAGGTTCGGAATCCAGAAGAACCTCTCGAGCTTGTTCGATGGCCACAAGTCCTTGAGACCCACGTGCTCGCCGAACGACACCACCCAGTTGAGCCAAATTTGTATGATCCACTCGATCTCGTCGAATCGAGACACCCAGTTTCCGACCATGCCCTCGGCCAGGTTGCTGATCGCCTCTCGAACGAATCCTTCGATCGCCGACGCATCGTGCTTCTCTCGCCACTCTCGTCGAGCCAAAAAGTACAGCGCCATGCCGAGATCCTGTCTCACGAGAGGCGATCTCTCAAGTCAGTGATCGATCACAAACAAACGAATCAAAGGCAAGAGAGCAAGAGAGAGAGAGATGATGATGAGATGCGCACAATGAACGATTGAGGCTCTGCCGGCAGCTTGTCTTGCACTCGACGGAAGAGAGCGATCGCCTCCTCGAACGCTCCGATCTCGAGCATAAAGTACGCCACACATCGGAACATCTGAGGATCTTGGACGTTGATCTCGAGACAGTTCGTCACGATCCTCATCGCCCACTTCGCATCCACTTCTCCCTGTGAGATCCATCACCAAAGTCAGTCACTTCTCGCCTCGTTCTCAGTCTCTCGTTCTCTCTCTCTCTCTCTCGTTCTCTCTCGTTCTCTCTCTCTCGCATCGATGATCGACGAAGATGACGACGACGACGACGTACAGCATAAAACAATCGACTGCAATACAAGTAAAACGACGGCGAGCTCGAGTTCGATCCGAGCTTGCGTTGTTCGAGATACGCCTCGTACGCTTGTCTCACTCGCTCCTCTTCGTTCAAGCGCGATTGCTGGAGCTTGTCGTGGATCGCTCGGAGGTATCCCTGAGCGCCTGCGTCCGACATCGCCTTCTCGAGCTTGCCTGCTCGCTCTTGACGCCGATTCATCTCGGCTCGCTCGTTCTCAAAGTACGCTCCGCTCTTCGTGCCTGGAGCCGACTCGACTGCTCGCTTGATGCGATCGTCGATTCCTTGCGTTGCACTGTTGCTCACTTGCACTGCCTGCTCGACAGCTTGCTTCCAGTTCGATGCCGCCGCCAACGCCGATTCGATGTTCGATCGCAACGACGCCGTCGAGGTGATCGATCCAGCGAGCGCCTCGTTGGCGACCTCGGCGAACGTCGGTGGTGCAATCACGATATTGGGGCGGCCAATGAGCGTCTCCTCACACTCGCGCATCGACCTGCTCTCGCGAACGTCGGCAAGTTCGCTCATCTTGCGCGGTACATCGCATGCTATCGAGGACCGCATCGAACTCGACATTCGAGGAGCCGAGCATGGCACTGATTGCGAGAACACTGGTGATGGCGCGCATACTGATGATGATGTCGAACATAATGATGGTGGTGGCGCGCACACTGATGGCGATGCCGAAGGAGGAGGACATGGCATCGCCATCGAATCGCAATCCAACGACGGTGCCATCGAGGATTGCCTTCGAGCGATTGGAGCTGACTCCTCCTCATCGCACTCAACCGACAAACAAGACTCGAGTTGGATGTTGGATTGGATGTCGGGCTGCATCGCTCGTTCTTGCTCGTTCGTGTCTCCTTTGTCGTTGTCGTTGGAGGAAGAGGCGCTCTTCTTCTTGCTCGACGAGCTCGTCGCTGCTGCTGCTGCTGCTGCTCGGCGAGCTGCTTCTGCTGCCGCCTCGGCCGCCGCTCGTCGAGCCTCTGCGAGCTCTGACCTCACTTCGTTGAGGTGAGTCTCGAGCGCTCTCTCGTCGGCCGAGATTCGAGCCTCCTCGTCTGCTCGAGCCTTCTCGATCGCTCGAAGAGTCTCCTCCAAGCACGGCATGTGCGGCTCGGCGCTCTTCGACACTGCCGCCATTTGATCGCTCGACAACTTGGCCTGCACCGACAAGAACTCTTGCCACTCTTGATCGAGTCGCTCCTTCGCTCGTGCCACTTCTTGCTCCACTGTCGTCACTTCCTCTTGTTGCTCTCGTGCTCGACTCTCGAGTCGTTGCTTGAGTTGCTCGTCGTCGCCGCTCTTGAACATGCCCAGCGCTCGAGTTCGTCGCTCTTCGAAGCTTCGATGATCGGCCTTGATCTCTCCCAGTCGTGATTCGAGTTGTCGGCTCGAGTCTTGCAACAGCGATCGAGCTTGTCGTTGTGCACTCTCCCACGCCGACGAGATCTGCGCGTTGATCGATGTCACGACATCGCGAGCCGCTTGAGCCGCTCGCTCCTCTCGAGACCGTCCAGTGCGGTTGAAGTTGAACAGCTTGCGACCGAGACTCATGATCCTTCGTTGCTTCTCGAGCTCTTGGAGCTTCTTGCTCAGCTCTTCGATTCGATCGTTCGACACGATCTTCGACTTGAGCTCTTGCCACGCCTTGTGCTCCGGATGCGACTCGGGACACGCGATGCCGTTGTCGATGAACTGCTGCGCGCTGTGCAGCAGCAGCAACGTCGTGTGGTCGCTCGCAATGTTGTACTTGAGAGCCACTTCCTCGATGAAGCTCTTGGCGAACTCGGCGTCCAGTCGGAACTGCCGAGCCTCCTCGATCACTTGCTTGCAGTGAGTCAGACCCACGAGTCGTCCGATCTCTCCCGAGTACTCTGACGACGACGACGACGACGACGATGATGAGTCGCTCGATGGAACCGAGAACGGAACGACGAACAAGCGAGTCTCGAGGCTCTTGGTCGACGTGATGCTCACTTCGAGAGCCACTGGTCGACTGGAGCTCGAGATCGGAAGCGTTCCTGTGATCAAGGCGCCGTTCTTCTGCACTGGCCACCAAGTGCTCGTCGTCCTCCAGTCGGGAACCGTCACGAACGACTCGTCGAGCAACAGCTCCGACAGGTCGGCCTCGTCGTCATCGCCGAGAGCCGGCTTCAGGTTCGTCACCACAAAGTCCTCTTCGACGCTCGCGATCATGCGTGCTGTCGCGACATTCGTCTTGCCAAAGTGACCCGCCGTCTGGTATGCGATGCATCGAAGAACGTTGTCGTTCACATGGTCTGTTCGTTTCCATTCCATCGGTCAGTCAACAAGCAACTCAAGCAACTCTGCAAGAGAGAGTGAGAGGAAGAGAGGGAGAGGGAGGCGAGAACACACACGCACCAGAATCAACAGGAGTGATGACATGGATGGGCTTCGAGAGCTTCTCGACTCCTCGAGGAAGCCGAACTTGTCCTCCAATGTTGTCGAGTCCGTCAGTGAACAACAAGAACATGTCGTATTGCTCTCGCGTCGTCGATGCGCCCGATTGGAGATCGACCTCCTCCAAGAACACCGAGCTCAATGCATCGAGGTTCGTGCCTCCATCGTACTCGCTCTTGCTGATGCGATCCATCAGCGACTCGACGTTGAGACCTGACTCCTCGGGAGTCACGAACGTGCTCCATCGCCTGAGCGAGTAAGTCGCTCGTTCGCCTGCTTGACCGAGGCCGAGCTCGAGCTCGTCGAAGAACTCTTTCACACTCTTGAGCCGATCGCTCTCGTTCTTGCTCGCACAGCTGGCCGAGCTGTCCCACAGAACGCACACCTTGCGCTCGGCCTTGTGGCCGCCTCGACTCAACGTGTATCGTTCGTCCGATCGAGCGACCGACGGAGCCGATGCAAAGTTCTCGCTCACGAACGATCGAGGCAAGAACGCCGAAAAGTGCGACTGTCCCAGCAGCTTGCCGATCGTGATGTCGGGTCGAGGCTTCGAGCTCTCGCTGCTCGCCGCCGAGATCGAGATCGAGATCGAGTCCGACTCGACTTCGTGCTTCGCTTGGTATTGGCTCGATGGATACACGGCGTTGTGGATCGCCACCGACTCGAGATCCTTCTCCAGTCGGAATGGAATCGTCAGCGACCACGACGGAAGGCCGTGTTCTTCTCCCGCGCTGCTCGTCGTCGAGCTGCTCTCGGCCTTGATCGCATCGAGGTCGCACGTGAAGCACACGACGAACCGACGAGGCACTTGGAAGTCGAGAGGGAAGATCGTGGTCTCGAACATGTTGCCTTCGATCTGCTCGGTGGTCGACACGTTGCGGCCGGCCTCTCGCTCTCGGTACGCCACTTCGGCTGCCTTGCGCTTCGGCAACGCCAACGCGTCCACCAACACTCCGTCGGCCATCTCGAACGCATATCGCACCACTTGCGCTCCTTGAGGAAGCGGCATTCGCAGCTTGGCCTCGATGCGGTGGCCGACCTTGTCGTTCAAGACCGTCAGCTCCGCCTGCACCAAGGCCGTGCTCTGGCTCGGAAGCGCATGGCACTCGACTCGCGCTCCCACGACCGACATGGCGATGTTGGTCGCCTCTCCGTACGCGACCCAGATCGCTGGGAATCGAGGCTCGCGGTCGACGAGGGGCTTGACCTTGCTCGGAGGAACGAGCTTCCAGTCGATGGCCGATGGCAACTCGGGTGGTGGCTGGCACTTGACCACGGCTGCTCCTGGCGCTGGAGCCTTCTCGGTGCTCGAGCTCGTTGGAGCAGTGGGCTTCGACGTCGTGGTCGGAGGAGTGGACGTTGACGTCGTGGTCGGAGCAGTGGGTGTCGAGGCTCCAGCGTCCTGACCTCCGACACCAGATTCGTGTTGATGTTCGGCTTCATCGTCTTGGTGAACGGCAAGCATCACACTCTCCGTCAACGACGCATGACCTGCTCCATTCCAAAACCCAAACCCCAAACAAGTATTGTCACTCAAACTGAGGCCCAACCAACACACACACACACAGACAGAGAGAGAGAGAGAGAGAGAGAGAGAGCTCAGGCGCACTCACCTTCGGCAGTGTCAGCGATGAGGTGCATGAACGCGTGCTTGTCGAGAGAGCCAGCGCTCGAGCCGTGTTGCGCAAGAGCCACTGCTTGCTCGACTTGCTCGGTGCTCAATGGAGCCTGTCGTTCCCCCAAACAACCGAGACCCAAACGTCAGAGAATGTGAGTCTCGTTCGTTGATGGTCGAGGGAATGAGGCGAGCGACAGCGACAGCACGAACCTTGAGAGCCTTGGCGAGATCGCGCACGAACTTCTTGGCTTGTTCGGCATCGAGAGAACCCGTGTGCTTGGGATCATACGAGGTCCACAGAGCTTCGATCTCGGCGCTGCCGATCGTGCATTGAGGATGGATGCCGAGCTTCTTGAAGGCGCTGTTCGAGTTGCCCTGTTGCGCGAGTGACCGTTAGCTTCTTCTCCTCCTCACGAGAATGGTGTTCAATCGCAGCCTCGATCACAAGAATGAGAGAGAGAGAGAGAGAATGAGAAGGATGATTGGGATTGTGGCGATGTGGTGGGGTGGATGTGCAGTGATGATGAGATGAAGATATGAAGAAGCAGCAGCAGCATTGCGGAGAGCGACGAGGAGGGTGCGGTGTACCATCTTGAGGAAGAGTGCTGCTGATCAAGCCTCTCTCTCTCGCTGGTTGGGATGTTGGTGATGGAAGGAAGACCAAACAATGAGTCCAAACGCCACAACCACGACCAACAAAAGGATGGCGAGTAAGATTGAGATGGGAATGAGGTGTGGATGGTCGCAGAATGAAGAGCACGCGAATGAACGAACGAATGAACGAACGAGACCAGAGCAAACAACAAGAGAGCAGGAGAGAGCTCGTTCGTTCGTTTGGTTGGTTCAGCGAGAGTGAGCGGGAAAGGAAGTGCTGCTGACGTGTCGCTGCTGTTCTTGGCCTTGTTGTTGCTGCCTTGCGTCGTTCGTGTAGCTCGCTGGCCAAATGGATTCGTATCGCTTCGAGGACGATCAGGAATGGATCACGTATCGCGAGAACCTCATGATACCGGTCGGTATGGACGAAAGTGCGGTGCTCAACAAGTACAAACGCAAGTGGTACCAAGCCAAGTTCGGAGTACGTGCCGATGGCTGGCGTCTGGCCCATGCTCGCTCATGGTCTGATGCGTAGCTCTGCACAGACCCCAATGCCCAGCTCGCACTCTTCCACGAGCTCCTCCCAGCCAAGCGCGGAGCGACCACAAGCGCCCCAAGCACCTCCCGCTCGCGCGCCAGCCGAAGAACCCCGCCGCACCGCGCCTGCTGCTGCTCCTGCGCCGTCTGCGTCCTCCGGTGCTCCTCCGACCTTCTGGCAGCGAGTGAGCCCGACCGTGTGGCTTGTAGCAAACCTCCTGATGCTGCTGAATGCCATCGGCTACGCGATTCCGGTGTTGTCGTTTGTGCTGCCGTTCGAGGGCTTGTCGTCGGCCGAGTGCTACTACCGCGCGCTGAAGCTGGCTGCCTTCATCTACGCGCTGTGTATCTCGACCTCTCGCGTACGTAAGCTGGCCTGCTGTTCTCTATCGTGAGTACTCCAACCCAACTGAACCGCGAGCGCACGTGTCGCTTGTGTCGTGCAGCTGCCACGAATGGAACTGGCGTCGATTGCGCTGTTTGTGCGTAGCGACAACGTGCAGTATCTCTTCATGTGCTTCCTGTTTATGACCGAGCGGCCCAGCCTGAGTACGGCTTGCTCGTGCCACAGCACTAGGCATGGCTTGCACAACCACAGACTCACTCACAGTGCGATCGATGTCGTGGTGATGCACTCAGCATGGATGGCTGCCCTGTGTCTGTACAGCGCGTACTTTACCGCACGCTCGCTGTCGGCCAAGCTGCCGCAACTTCGGTACGAGTGCGCCTGCTCCCATGT
>ERZ778027.5181-NODE-5181-length-10280-cov-5.676479_pt1 | contig 10280 bp, 7 predicted proteins | sample MGYA00375757_ERZ778027 | MGnify/ENA primary metagenome ERZ778027 (study PRJEB29350, sample SAMN05389817) | bioreactor metagenome | isolation source: Ammonium sulfate bioreactor | place: South Africa: University of Cape Town | collected 2014-02-18 ... | reverse complement strand
GCCGGCCAGTCGAAGAAGGTGATGTCGGAGCCGGGCGTCGCGTCGCCGTCGCCATAGAAGAGGTGATAGGCGGTGGTGTCATCCTGGTTCACGGTCTTCTTGACGAGGCGAAGGCCGAGCACGCGGGTATAGAAATCGAGATTGCCGGGCGCGTTGGCCGTGATGGCCGTCAGATGATGGAAGCCGCCGAGCGTCAGGTCGGTCATGGTCTTGTCTCCCCATGCGTCGAATGTCTGACGCAAAGATCGTCATAGCGCGTCCGGTTGACAATCGGCCGTCCGGAACAAGGTTGTCTACCCCTGGTGGACAATCCGACCGTGCGATTGGACAAGGCTCGGGTCGGCCATCGCGCTGTCGGCCCGATCATGGCATGGATCGGTGAGCGGGGCGACGCGCGAGGGAGACGGCAATGGCGGTGGGCAAGAAGGATTTCCTTTGGGGCGCGGCGAGCGCCGCGTTCCAGGTCGAGGGCGCCTGGCAGGCCGACGGCAAGGGGCTGAGCAACTGGGATGTCTGGACCAATGACGACAAGGTCACGCTGCCGCTGACCGGCAAGGTCGAGACGGGCAATGTCGCGATCAACGCCTATGACCGGACGCAGTATCTTGCCGATATCGCGCTGATGCAGCAGCTCGGCCTCGATTGCTACCGCTTCTCCATCGCCTGGTCGCGGGTGCTGCCGGAGGGGACGGGCGCGGTCAATGCGGCCGGCATCGCGCATTATCAGCGCTTCTGCGACGATCTGATCGCGGCCGGCATCGAGCCGGTGGTTACGCTGTTCCATTGGGACCTGCCGCAGGCGCTGGAGGACCGCGGCGGCTGGCACGAGCGCGCGTCGATCGACTGGTATCGCAATTACGCCCGCGTCGTGCGCGAGGCGCTCGGCGAGCGCGTCTCGAAATACATCACCTTCAACGAGCCCTTCATCGACCTGATGCTGTTCCGGCCGATGATCGCGGCGATCAAGTCCGGGGGGAGCGTGACCGAGGCGATGATGGCCCGCGAAGGTCTCGCGCTGCATCACTGGATGATGGCGAGCGCGCTGACCATCGGCGATTTCCGTGCCGCCGGCTTCGCCGGGACGGTCGGGCTCGCGCTGCCGCTGATGCCGACGCTGAATGCGCGCGGCACCGACGAGGACGCGGCCGCCGCCGAGCGGGCCGACGCGATCATCAATCGCTGGTGCCTCGATGCGATGTTCAAGGGCCGCTATCCGGAGCCCGTGCTGCGCATCATCGGCGGCATCGATCCCGCCTTCCGCATCGCGGAGGAGGATTTCGCGGTGCTCTCGGCCAACCGCCCCGATTTCCTCGGCGTCAATTTCTACGCGCCGACCTATGTCGAGCATGACGCGGCGGCGCCGTTCGGCTTCCGCTGGCACGACACCAATCCCGATCCGGCGCCGCAGGCCTTCAACGGCCCGGTGCGGCCGGAATATCTGACCGCGCTGCTCGAGCGCATCCGCGACGATTACGGGAATCCGCCGATCTATATCACCGAGAACGGCGCCGGCTTCGGCGAGGGCGACGAGGTGTTCCGCGACGGCATGGTCGCCGATCCGCTGCGTGCCGACTATATCGAGCGCCATGTCGATGCCGCGCTCGAAGCGCGGGCGCGGGGTGTCGATCTCCGCGGCTACATGGTCTGGAGCCTTTTCGACAATTTCGAGTGGCTCTGGGGCTATGGGCGGCGCTTCGGCATCGTCCATGTCGATTTCGAGACGCAGAAGCGCACGCCGAAGGAGAGCTTTGCCACCTATCGCCGGCTGATCGCGCGCGGGGCCGGCGGCGGCGACGCCGAATAAGGCTTCCGCGGTCGCGGGTGGTGTCGCGACCGCCGCTGCGCAAGGGTCAGTCGCTGCTCGAATTCGCCGCAAGGCGCTTCCATGGACACCCGGGCGCGCAATCGCTACAAGGACCCCATCGTCAACAAGCGGAGCAGTGTCCGATCGCGTTGCACATCGAGGCGACGGACTCATGTTTCTATGGCACAAACCGAAGTGAAGGCCGACGCCGACCAGCCGGCCGCCGCGGTCGCCCCACGCGGGCTCGCGAAGCGCTGGCACAATTTCCGGGCGTCGATGGCGGACCCGGACGGCACAGTCGCGATGGTCTCGCGCATCCTGCGCGGCAACTACAAGGCGCACTGGAAGGGCTATTCGCTGTCCTTCGCGCTGCTCTTCGTCGTCGCCGGCATGACGTCGCTGTCCGCCTGGATCATGAGCGACGTCGTCAACCAGATCTTCGTGAAGCAGGACCGCGAGATGCTGGTCGTGCTCTCGGCGACGGTGATGATGATCTTCGTCGTGAAGGGCCTCGCCACCTACGGGCAGATCGTCATCCAGAGCCGCATCGGCAACCGCATCGTCGCGGAGAACCAGAAGCGCTTCTATGACCGCGTCCTGAAGTTTGGCCTGAACTTCTTCAACGAGCGCGCCTCGGGCGAGCTCATCATGTCGATCACCGCGGGTGCGAACGGCATCCGCAATGTCATCGACACGATCGTGCTCAGCGTCGGCCGCGATTTCGTGACGCTGATCGGCCTGGTCTTCGTGATGGTCTACCAGGCGCCGATCATGTCGGTGTTCGCGCTCGTCATCGCGCCGGTCGCGATCATCGGCATCACCAAGCTGGTGAAGCGCATCCGCGGCATCGCCCGCGCCGAGTTCACCTCCAGCATCATGATCATCTCCATGATCCAGGAGACGGTGCACGGCGCCAAGATCGTGAAGGCCTTCGGCCTCGGCGATCATATGCGCGGCCGCATGTCCGACGCGGTGCACGCCGTCGAGACGCGGGCCAACAAGATCGCCAAGCTGCAGGCGCGGACGAGCCCGCTGATGGAATCGCTCGGCGGCATCTCGATCGGCATCGTCATCTTCTATGCCGGCTGGAGCACCATTTCGGCCGGCAAGACGCCGGGCGAGTTCATGTCCTTCATCACGGCGCTGCTGCTCGCCTACGAGCCGGCCAAGCGCCTCGCCCGCGTACAGGTCGGCCTCGCCGAAAGCCTCGTCGCCGTGAAGGCGCTGTTCGGCGTGCTCGACCATCCGATCAGCGTCACCGAGGCGGACGAGCATCCGCCGATCAAGCTGACGCGCGGCCGCATCGATGTCGACGACGTCTCCTTCGGCTATCGCGCCAATGAGGAGGTCCTGCACGGGATCACGCTCAGCGTCGACCAGGGCAAGCGCCTCGCCCTTGTCGGGCCGTCGGGCGGCGGCAAATCGACCATCCTGTCGCTGATCCAGCGCTTCTACGACGTCAAGAAGGGCGCGATCCGCGTCGACGACCAGGACATCCGCACCGTCTCGATCGGCTCGCTGCGCCAGCACATCGCCTTCGTCAGCCAGGACGTGTTCCTGTTCTCCGGCACGGTGCGCGACAATATCCGCATTGGCAGGCTGGACGCGAGCGACGCCGAGGTCGAGGCTGCGGCGCGCGATGCGTTCGCGCATGACTTCATCATGGGCCTGCCGAAGGGCTACGATTCGACGGTCGGCGAGAACGGCGTCCAGCTCTCGGGCGGCCAGCGCCAGCGCGTCGCGATCGCCCGCGCGATCCTGAAGAATGCGCCCATCCTGCTTCTGGACGAGGCGACCTCGGCGCTCGATTCGGAATCGGAGCGGATGATCCAGGCGGCGCTCGACCGTCTCGTCGAGGGCCGCACCACGATCGTCATCGCGCATCGCCTGGCGACGATCCTGAACTCCGACGAAATCGCGGTGATCGAGCATGGCCGCGTGCTCGAGCGCGGCACGCATGCCGAACTCGTGCGCAAGGCCGGCCTCTACGAGAAGCTCTACCGCTACCAGTTCGCCGAAGACCCGACGCTGGAACGCCAGAGCGCCTGAGCGATCGGCGACGGTACCCCCCTCTCCATCTCTCCCCCACAAGGGGGAGAGGGCAGGGCGCGCCTAGTCTGCGGGCGAGGCTCAATTCTCGACGCTATCGTTGGACAGGCACCCGGATATGCCAGGCGCCATGCCCTCTCCCGCGAAGCGGGGGAGGGCTAGGGAGGGGCTCTTGTGTCCAGAGCACCTGGCGTCGTCCCCTCAGAGCAGGCCGCGGCCGGCGAGGTTCCGCATCAGCGCGGTGGTGCCGAAGGTCCAGGGCTCGGCGTCCGAGGTCAGCACGACCCGGTTCGAGAGCTGGCCGAGCTTCGGCGCGGCAATGGTGACGATGTCGCCGATCTTGTGCGTGAAGCCCTGGCCGGGGCCGCCGCGGTCCTGCACCGGGGCGAACATCGTGCCGAGATAGAGCACGAAGCCGTCCGGATACTGGTGGTTCTTGCCGACCGTCTGGCGGACGAGATCCTCCGGATCGCGGCTGATCTTCGACATGGCGCTCGATCCCTCCATGCGGAAGCCGTCTTCGCCGGTGACCGTGAGGCTCACCTCCGTCGCCCGCACGTCGTCGAGCGAGAACGAGGCGTCGAAGAGGCGGATGAACGGACCGATCGAGGCGCTGGCATTGTTGTCCTTGGCCTTGGACAGCAGCAGCGCCGAGCGGCCCTCGACGTCGCGCAGATTGACGTCGTTGCCGAGGGTCGCGCCGACGATATGCCCGTTCGACGAGACGACGAGCACCACTTCCGGCTCCGGATTGTTCCAGGTGGAGATCGGATGGATGCCGACTTCGGCGAGATGGCCGACCGAGGACATCGGCTGCGCCTTGGAGAAGATCTCGGCGTCGGGACCGATGCCGACCTCGAGATATTGCGACCACATGCCCTTCTCGATGAGCAGCGCCTTCAGCGCCATGGCCTGCTCGGAGCCCGGCTTCAGCTTGGAGAGGTCGTCGCCGATCGTGGTCTGGATTTCCGAGCGGATCGCGGCGGCGCGTTCCGGCAGGCCGCGCGCCTGCTCCTCGATGACGCGCTCCAGCATCGAGACGACGAAGGTAACGCCGGCCGCCTTCACCGCCTGCAGGTCGATCGGCGAGATGAGCCAGGGCTGCGAGGGGTCGCGCGTCGCACGCGGGGTGTTCGCAAGGAGGTCGGCGAGCGTGCCGATCGTCTCGCCCTCGGCGCCGCGCGCCCGGTGGGACGGATCCTCGGCCTCGCAGAGATCGCGCATCGTGATGACTTCGGCGGTGATGTCGATGACGGCGTCGCCGCGCAGCACCACGACGGAGGGGCCGTCGAGATCGGGGCGGAAGACGCGGCCGACCAGCGTTGCCTCGCCCGCATCCTGGGGCAGCGCGAAAGCAGGGGTCGTGTCGAGCGGCATCGGGCGTTTCCTCGGTTCGTTTCTTTGGGGGAGCCGGTGCTGGCCGGCCACAGGGACGCGCAGCCTATAGCGCCGATCCGCCCGTGCCAATCCGCGCCTCGACTCATCTGACAAGTGCGCGGCGGCATGGCTGCCGCTTTTCTGGTCTTTCATTGCCGCATGACGCCATGTCTGGCTAAACTGTATGCAATCGAGCGGAATTGTATGCAATGGCGCGGCGACGGCGAGGGCCGGTTCGCAGAGGGTGTATCGCTCGCGTTTGAAGCGCCGGAGAAGGTGTTCGAAATTCGCAAGCAATGCCAGTCGCTTGCGGACATGTGTGCGAAATCGCCCGGTTATGGCGGCACGCTTGGCACAGCAGTTGCGAAGAAGTTCCCCGGGAGAACCCCGGCGCGCGAACGCGCGGCGCCGAGACCTTTGCGATTGGGGAATCGTCCATGTCCAGCTTCCTGCTGTCCCGCAGAACCCTTTTGAAGAGCGCCGCGATCGGCTCGCTCGGCCTCACGACCGGCCTGCTCACGCAGCGCCCGGCCTTCGCCGAGGACCTCACGATCGGCATCATCTATGTCGGCCCGCGCGACGACTATGGCTGGAACCAGGCCCATGCCGTCGCCGCCAAGGCGCTGGCGCAGGTGCCGGGCGTCAAGGTCGTCGAGGAGGAGAACGTCCCCGAGACGATCGCCGTCGCCAAGACGATGGAATCCATGGTCGAGCTCGACGGCGCCGGCCTGATCTTCGCGACCTCGTTCGGCTATTACTCGCCCTTCATGCTGGATGCGGCGAAGAAGTATCCCGACGTCCAGTTCCGCCATGCGGCGCCGCTCTGGAAGGAGGGCGACCCGAAGAACGCCGGCAGCTATTTCGGCTATCTCGACCAGGCGCATTACGTCGATGGCGTCGCCGCCGGCCTCTCGACCAAGTCGAACAAGCTCGGCTTCGTCGCCGCCAAGCCGATCTCGACCGTTCTCTCCAACATCAACGCCTTCACCCTCGGCGCGAAGAGCGTCAATCCGAACGCGACCGTGCAGGTGATCTTCACCGGCGACTGGTCGATGCCGGTGCGCGAGGCCGAGGCGACCAACGCGCTCGTCGATGCCGGCTGCGACGTCATCACCTGCCATGTCGACAGCCCGAAGACCGTCATCCAGACCGCCGAGCAGCGCGGCGTGAAGAGCTGCGGCCACAATGCCTCGCAGGCCGATCTCGCGCCGAAGGGCTTCATCACCGGCGCCGAATACAAGTGGGAGACGATCTACAAGCAGTTCGCCGACACGCTGTCGAAGGGCGGCACGCTGCCGAACTTCCTCGCCGGCGGCTACGACCTCGATTTCGTGCAGAACACGCCTTACGGCGCCGGCGCGACGCCCGAGGCGATCAAGGCGGCCGACGCCGCCAAGGCCGACATGAAGGCCAAGAAGCCGATCTATGTCGGTCCGCTCAAGGACAACAAGGGCAACGAGGTCATCCCGGCCGGCACCTCGCATCCGCCCTATGACCCGTGGATCGACCAGATCAACTTCCTCGTCGAAGGCGTGACCGGCTCCATCACCTGAGCGATCCCGCGCGGGGCACGACCCCGCCCTCGCTTCGCCGCTCCGGCTTCGGCCGGGGCGGCCGCCTCCCGCGGCACGGGCGTCGCGGCGACAACGCTTCTGGAGATCCCTCGATGGCGGATATCGCGCAGCAGGATGGCGTCCCGGCGATGGCCGGCGGCCTCGCCGAGACGATGGACCGGCTCCGACGATCCTCGGAATATGTCGTCATCCCGCTCTTCGCACTGGTCGTGGCGGGCCTCATCTTCTCGCTCTTCCTGTTCGCGCTCGGCCAGTCGCCGGCCATGTTCTTCTCGCTGCTCTGGAAGGGCGGCTTCGGAACGGGCTTTTCCTGGCAGAACACGCTGGTGCGCGCGGCGCCGCTCATCCTCACCGCGCTCTGCGTCGCCATTCCCGCGCGCCTCGGCCTCGTCATCATCGGCGGCGAGGGCGCGCTGGTGCTCGGCGCCTTCACCGGCGCGGTCGCGTCGATCCCGCTCGTCAACGCAGGCGCGCCGCCCTTCCTCGTGCTCGGCGCCATGCTCGTCACTTCGGTGGCGACCGGCGCGGTGTGGATCGGCATCGTCGGGGCGCTGCGGCACTATCGCGGCATCAACGAGACGATCGCCTCGCTGCTGATGTCCTACATCGCCATCGCGATCATGAACTTCTTCGTCGAGGGCGCGCTGCGCGATCCCGGCAATCCCAACAAGCCGTCCACGCAGCCGATCGGCGAGGCCAACATGATCGGCGAGGTGCCGGGGCTCGGCGTGCATTGGGGCCTGCCGGTCGGCATCGTCGTCGCCATCCTCCTCTGGGTGCTGATGAACCGCACAACCTTCGGCTTCGCCGCGCGCGTCACCGGCGGCAATGTCCGCGCGGCGCGGGCGCAGGGCCTGCCGGTCGGCAAGCTGATCGTCACCGCCTGCGCCATCGCCGGCGCCTGTGCCGGGCTCGCCGGCTTCTTCGAAGTCGCGGCCATCCAGGGCAAGGCCAATGCGTCGCTCGCGGCCGGCTACGGCTTCACCGGCATCCTCGTTGCTTTCCTCGCCCGCCAGAACCCGATCGCCATCGTGCCGGTCGCGATCTTCCTCGGCGGCATCGCTGCGGCCGGCGGCCTCATCCAGCGGCGCATGGGCATGCCCGACGCCACGGTGCAGGTGCTGCAGGGGCTGATGTTCGTCGTGCTGCTCGTCAGCGAGACGCTCTATGGCCGCCTTCCCTTCTTCCGGGCTAAAGGAGACCGCCGATGAACGAGACCGATATCGGCTTCTGGGGCGTGCCGCTCGCGATGTTCGCCGGCGCGATCCGCGTCTCGACGCCCTTCCTGTTCGTCTCGCTCGGCGAGTGCCTCACCGAGAAATCGGGCCGCATCAATCTCGGCCTCGAGGGCACGCTCGTCTTCGGCGCCATGGCCGGCTATGCCGTCGCCTATCTCTCCGGCTCGCCCTGGCTCGGCGTGCTGGCGGCCGGCATCTCGGGCTGCTTCTTCGGCGCGCTGCACGGCTATATCTGCAAGCTGCCCAAGGTGAACGACATCGCCATCGGCATCGCGATGATGCTGTTCGGCACCGGCCTCGCCTTCTTCTTCGGCAAGCCCTTCATCCAGCCGCAGGCGCCGCATCTGCCCTCGATCTCGCTCGGCGGCTGGTCAAGTCTGCCGCAGGTCCAGTCGGCGCTGGAGATCAACCCGCTGTTCTTCATCGGCGTGCTGCTCGCCGTCGTGATGTGGTGGGCGTTCAAGAACACGCGCTGGGGCCTCATCGTGCGCATGACCGGCGACAGCGCCGCCGCGGCGCGCGCCATGGGCTATTCCGTCGATCTCGTGCGCTTCCTCGCCACCACGGTCGGCGGCTTCTTCGCCGGCGTCGGCGGCGCCTTCCTGTCGCTCTATTATCCGGGCGCCTGGAGCGAGGGCCTTTCCTCCGGCCAGGGCCTGATGGCGGTGGCGCTCGTCATCTTCGCGCGCTGGAACCCGCTCGCCTGCTTCGGCGCGGCGCTGCTCTTCGGCGCGGCCGGCGCGCTCGGCCCGGCGCTGCAGTCGGTCGGCATCACGCAGGGCTACTACTTCTTCAATGCCGCGCCCTACCTGCTGACGCTCTTCATCATGATCGCCTCGGTCTCGCCGAAGCGTTCGCTGAAGGGCGCGCCGGGCGAGCTTTCCATCACCAAGTAGGAGTTAGCGATGAGCGGGGTTTGCCTGTGAGCGGGCTTGGCGGTCTCAACAAGTCGCCGAACGGCGTCGTCATCGGCCTCGTGCAGCTGCAGCTGCCGGTCACGGTCACCAAGGCGGATCTCGATCGCCAGACGGCGCGGGTGGTCGAGCTGGTCGGCAAGGCGCGGCGCAACAATGCCGGCATGGACCTCGTGGTCTTTCCGGAATATGCCCTGCACGGCCTCTCGATGGATACCAATCCCGAGATCATGTGCGATCTCGACGGGCCGGAGGTCGCGGCCTTCAAGGCCGCCTGCGCGGAGCACCGCATATGGGGCTGCTTCTCGATCATGGAGCGGAACCCCGGCGGCAATCCCTACAATTCCGGTATCGTCATCGACGATACCGGCGCGCTGAAGCTCTATTATCGCAAGCTGCATCCCTGGGTGCCGGTCGAGCCCTGGGAGCCCGGCGATCTCGGCATCCCGGTCATCGACGGCCCCAAGGGCTGCAAGCTGGCGCTCATCATCTGCCATGATGGCATGTTCCCGGAGATGGCACGGGAATGCGCCTATAAGGGCGCGGAGATCATGATCCGCACCGCCGGCTACACGGCGCCGATCCGCTCGTCCTGGCGCTTCACCAATCAGTCGAACTCGTTCTGCAATCTCATGGTGACGGCGAATGTCTGCATGTCGGGCTCCGACGGCACCTTCGATTCCATGGGCGAGGGGATGATCGTCAATTTCGACGGCGAGATCCTCGCCGCCGGCACCAGCGGGCGCCCGGACGAGATCATCACCGCCGAGGTGCGGCCCGATCTCGTGCGCGAGGCGCGCATCAACTGGGGCGTCGAGAACAATATCTACCAGTTCGGCCACCGCGCCTATGTTGCGGTGAAGGGCGGGGCGCAGGACTGCCCCTACACCTACATGACCGACCTCGCGGCCGGGACATACCGCCTGCCCTGGGAGGATCAGGTCGTCGTCACCGACGGCACGTCCTGCGGCTTCCCGGCGCCGACGCGCCTCTATGGCGAAAAGCGCGCCGAAGCGGCGGAATAGGAGAGCGTAGCCATGAGTTCGCAAACCCTCGACGAGCGCATCGACGGCGTTCAGGTTGCCGGCGGCCGTACCATCGCGTCGGAGCCCTATGCCTGGCCGTTCGACGGCGATCTGCGGCCGGAGAATACCGCGCTGGTCGTCATCGACATGCAGACCGATTTCTGCGGCGTCGGCGGCTATGTCGACAGCATGGGCTACGACATCTCGCTGACGCGGACGCCGATCGAGCCGATCCGCACCCTGCTCGCGGCGATGCGGGCCAAGGGCTATCACATCATCCATACCCGCGAGGGACACAG
>ERZ778027.5179-NODE-5179-length-10284-cov-3.246749_pt1 | contig 10284 bp, 8 predicted proteins | sample MGYA00375757_ERZ778027 | MGnify/ENA primary metagenome ERZ778027 (study PRJEB29350, sample SAMN05389817) | bioreactor metagenome | isolation source: Ammonium sulfate bioreactor | place: South Africa: University of Cape Town | collected 2014-02-18 ... | reverse complement strand
TGCCATCCACGCTGCTGCCATCGAATGAGATCAGTACGCAATCGCTGGTGAGCAATTTGCCAAGGGTGTTGCCGTCTTCATCGAGCATTGCTTTGAAAAAAGCATTACTGGCAGTGGCTGGGTCTTGCGTTGGGTCGGCGGCTTGCTGAGCAAAGGAATAGGTAAGCAGACAAAAGCTGGCGATTACAGTAAGGATAAATTTCATGGTCGGTTTAGTTTACACCGATAAATTTAGAACAGCTTTATTAAAAAACTACCAGAATGCGTAGGAACTACTCGTAGTAAGTCGTCTAAGCAGTTGGTGTTAACTTCCAATTCGCTATGTTTTTCGACAAAAAAATTAATTACGCTACATTCGGCTTTGCTTACCTGGTGTTAAGTATATCGTTGTTTCTGGTTACGATAAGCTGTAGTAAAGAAAATGACCCGACAGCAACCTCGTCTGATGAAGTTGTTATTGACGTTGACCCATCGCTTTTTATTCATGCAGGTCTGGCTGAGCCGATTACAAAAGTAGCAAGGACTCTCTCGGATGGCACCTCAGCAACCTGTTATAAAATTGTTACCAATAATACACCAACGGAACATGCTGTTGGCCCCTGGTGTCCAACCAACATCACGGATAATGCCAGCAAAGGAGGGATCTGGTTTGAAGGCGGAAAAGTATACGATGTCGATGGCGCATTTATTAAAAATCTGGCCAGCTTTTACAACGATGCGGTCTGGAAACTATACAATGCCGATGGCAGTATTAAAGTGACTAACACGAAAGCGGCTTGTGAAGCTGCCGCCCGGCCCAATGTAGACCCTGCCTACAATAACTATTGCGTAGAATGCCAGCCATCTTATGTATCGGGCCTGAAAAAAACGTTTTATATTCCCATAAAGCCGGTAAAGTTAAGTCAGTCGGCTTCTGTTATGGGCATGGGTACCGTTGTCGGTATAGCGTTTAATGGTGTCAATTTTGATCCACCTGCTCCCACCTCAGCTATTCTTGGTGCACATACGCTGGCTCCTTTGGACGATGCGGGTGGCCACGTCAATACGGCCACTGGCTATCATTACCATGCGGCTACCGGCCTAACCAAAAAAATTGCTCAAAGTGATGGTCATGCCGCCATGATTGGTTATGCTATGGATGGCTATGGCCTGTATGAGCGACTGGATGCAAGTGGAAAAGAACCTACTGACCTTGATGCCAATCGGGGCCATTATGACAGTGTGCGGGGATACCACTACCATGTAGCTTACGCTGGAAATAACAGTTTTATCAGTGGCTTCAGAGGAGCACAAGGCTCATTTTCGGTGAGTTTCTAAGTTAGTTTTTCTATTAGGCCGGGTCTTTTTTTGGGATATAATCCGGTTGCTCATTTCCGGAAATCGCTAACTACTAGTCAATTATGAGTATGAAGAGAGCTTTTTTGATTTCTCTGTTTCTATACATTCCTACTTTTTTATACGCACATAATCCGCAGATCTCGACGATTGTGCTGGCTCAAAATAGGGCCGGGCAGTGGAATGTACTTATCGGATCGAGCTTATCGGCTTTTCAATATGCCTTACAAACGAAAGGTTTATTGAAAGAGTCGGATACGTTACAGGCAGCAGCGTTTCAAAAGATGATCCTGGAACATCTGCGAGAAAACATCCAGATAAGGGCAAACGGCCATGGTCCAATAGAACTTAAACGTGGAATGGTCATACTGAATCATCAGACAGATGTTCGGTTTGATTTATCTGGAATGCCTCAGCAATTACAAACGATTACAATCCGACAGGGAAGCTTTGCCAGTCTCAGAAACCATTATTGTATACTCAAAATTTTTCCTGATGGTGGTAGTGTTAGAAGTTTCATTTTGCAGGAAAGCAACGATTTTATGATTTCGTTGAAACTCAATAATAATGAATTAGTTGAGGCTTTTCCTGAGAAGCATACAAACTGGGCCCCGTGGTTAGGCATGGTTGGGATCCTGATGCTTCTAGGAACCTACTTGTTTTTACATCGAAGAAATAAAGTACTAGTCGCTTAACGCAGACGTTGTTTGCATTCGTGAGGGCAGGTTGTTAGAAAAGTCCAGCCAAACGATCAAAGTGGTTTTATCAGTATGCGAATATCGCTGCTTTGGCCTTTGTCATCGGCGCAGGAAATTTTGAGAGCCCCTGGTTGGGGTTTGAAAAAGATGGCTTCGGTTGGTTTGGCCCGACGGTAGAGCTTATCGTTCAGATACCAGAAGACCGTTTGTACATCATTGGCGGCCTGACAGCTTAATTCCATTTCGGCTGGTTGTTTAGCGTTGATGAAGTACTCGCTGCCCGCATGCAGGCTGGTAATTTGGGGAGCGGCCTGGCTTGTATTGCCAAAAACACGCTCGCAGGCCGGATTATGTGGGGGTACTACTTCAAACGGAATATGCCGACTCTGGTAAAAGGCCACAACCTCCGGCGTTAGATTGGGATACGATTTCCGAACAAAGCCTGAATCGGGTAAGCAGTGTGCACAATAAGAGATGGTGCCCCCAGCATTGGTAAAAACAGATTTCCGGTGCTGACAACGCCGATACCGCGAAACACCCATAATGCAGTAGTCGGTTACGGGGTTCTGGCAAAACTCGCCCGGAACGTCGCCTGTTTCAGGACAGATGAGCCGCATCGATAATCGGGTTTCACCTTTGGGGGGCTGAAACCAACCCGTGGGTGAGTTGTAATCCAGTACGTTGAAAAGCTGAAACAACAAAGGCGTAGCCGTATTGGCGCCACTTAATTCAGCTACGCCTACCCCCGAAAAGTTGCCGACCCAAACGCCAATCGTATACCGTTGATTATAGCCAATGCTCCAGGCATCGCGCCGACCATACGACGTTCCGGTTTTCCAGGCAATGCGGGGTAGGTGATAGCTATTGTCGAAATTGTTGGGCAAATCGGGGCGGGTAATCTGCGTGAGCGTATGCGTAACCAGGTACGTGGCTTCGGGCGAGAGGAGAGGTATGTTCACCTCACCCCCCGGCCCCCTCTCCTTAAAAAAAGGAGAGGGCGGGAAAGTACGCAATCTATCTCCCCCCTCTCCTGATTTCAGGAGAGGAGCCGGGGGGGAGGTAAACCGCAACGGTTCCCATCTGCCCCCGTTTGCCAATCCTGTATACAATCGGGTCATTTCTTCGAGCGTAACCCCACAACCGCCCAGGATCATGGAAAGCCCTAGTTCGTTTTTCTGCTTTTTGATGGCCGAGAAACCCGCTTTCTGGAGCGTTGACACAAGAGTTGGGGTGCCCACTTCTTTCAGAAGGGCCACCGCCGGAATATTCAGCGAATTGGCTAGCGCGAATTCTGCCGTGACGGGGCCGTTGAACCGACGGTCGAAATTGTCGGGTTGATAACCGCTGAAATTGGTGGGTACGTCGGCCAGTTTGGTTTTAGGCGTAATCATACCGGCATCGAATGCAAGCCCGTAAAGCAATGGTTTCAGGGCACTTCCCGGTGACCGCACAGCGCGCACGCCATCGACCTGCCCACCATCGAACGTGTTCGTAAAATCGGACGAACCAACATAGGCGACAACATCTCGGGTATGGTTATCCACAACCAGCACCGCCGAATTGTGGATATTATAGCTTCGAATGCGGTTGGCATATTGCTGAACCAGTCGCTCAACGGTGGTTTGCGTACCTGGGCTAAGCGTGGATTGGATAATCGGCATAGTTGGATACTCAGCCCGGAGCCGTCGCGATAAGTGCGGAGCTTGTTGAGGTGCTTCATGGCGATAAACCTGCAAGGGCTCAGTCTGTGCATCCCGAATGGTAGCGTCATCAAAAAGACCAGCCTCCCGAAAGCGCCCGAGCCATCGATCACGCTCCTTCCTGACAAGCGAATTTCGAACGCCCAGACGAAGACTGGATGGCCGGTTTGGAATGATGGTTAAGGTCGTGATTTCGGCCAGGCTAAGCAAGGCAGGTGGTTTGCCGAAATAAAGCAGTGATGCCGATTTCAGTCCTTCGATATTGCTGCCGTAAGGAATCAGGTTCAGATAGAGTTGCAGGATTTCGTCTTTTGAATAGTGAAGTTCCAACTGTAATGCCCGGAACAACTCGATCAGTTTGGCCCCATAGGTTCGCTGGTGGGGTTCGAGTAGCCGAACGGTCTGCATTGTGATGGTCGATGCTCCCGATGTCCGTCGGCCTGTCAGGGTATTTCGGAATGCTGCCCGTAGCAATGCAATCGGGTTGAAGCCCGGATGGTAGCGAAAATATTTATCTTCTTTAAACAGGATAGCTTCGCGTAGGGTAGGAGTAATTTCATCCAGTTCGGCATACATACGCCACTTATCGTCGCGGCTCAGGAAGGCGTGTAAAATAGTGCCATCACGAGCCGTAACGAGGGTTGAATACGAAACATGTGTTCGGAGAGGAAAGAAAAAATCAAGGGCAAAAAAAATCAATAGCACTGCCAGAACGGTTTTAGCTACACCCGATTGCCAGAACCGCTGGGCGATCTGTATTCCTTTTTGCCTTAATGACATGACAATTGCCTGAAACTCTCTGTTTATTTGTACGTCTTAGAATGAGTTTACAGTATTCGGTTTTTAGGGTACGGTATACGATGAGTTGGCGCGAAAGCTGTCTCCTTTGTCTGCCACCGAAAGCTGTACACTGTAAACTGAAAACTACACACAAATTTACCTAAATCATGACCATTCAATTTTTCGGTGCGGCCCGGACCGTAACCGGCAGTAAACACTTACTCACTACAGCCAGTGGCAAGCAAATTTTACTCGACTGCGGTCTGTTTCAGGGGATCAATACCGACGAACTGAACCAGGAGTTTGGCTTTGATCCGAAACAGGTCGATTATATGGTACTCTCGCATGCCCATATCGATCATACCGGACTTATTCCCCGATTGGTACGCCAGGGATTCAGCGGACCTATTTACACGACCTCATCGACCATTGACCTCTGTAAGATTATGCTGATGGATAGCGCCCGGATTCAGGTGAGGGATTTGGAGCGGGTAAACGAGCGTCGGAAACGGCGCGGAGATCCTGAGCTGGAAGCCCTTTACGACGAGGATGATGTGCAACAGGCGCTTGAATTGATGAAGCCGGTTCACTACAATAGTCCGTTCGTGATTTGTGATGAAGTGACAGGGTTGCTAACTGATGCCGGGCACTTGCTGGGGAGCGCATCAGTTAGTTTGACTATTAATGAAAACGGTGCCGAAAAACACCTGTTCTTCAGTGGGGATATTGGTCGGCCGGATGATAAAATTCTGCGGTCACCCCAGCCTTTTCCACAGGCTGACTACATCATTTGTGAATCGACCTATGGCGACCGGCTTCATGAAGCAGAGCCCGATATGAAAGCACATTTACTGACTATTGTCCAACAGACGTGTGTTCAGAACCGGGGTAAGCTCATCATTCCGGCCTTCGCCGTCGACCGTACGCAGGAGTTAATTTACGCACTCGATCAGCTAGCCAGTGAGGGTCGGCTGCCGAAGCTGCCCGTCTATATTGATAGTCCAATGGCGGTACAGGCTACGCGGGTCATGCAGGACCATGAAGAAGATTTTAACCCTGATATTCTGGCGTATATCAAAAAGGATGGCGATGCGTTCGATTTTCCGAATCTGCATTATATCACCGATGTCATGGACTCGAAAGCGATTAATGATAGCAAAGAGCCGTGCATCATTATTTCACCATCGGGTATGGCCGAAGCCGGGCGAATCAAGCATCACATCAAAAATAATATTACCAAGCCCAATACGACTATTTTGCTGGTGGGTTATGCGTCGCCTACTAGTTTGGGAGGTGCGCTGAAACGGGGTGATAAAGAGGTGACGATTTTTGGCGAGCGTTATCCCGTTGTGGCGCGGGTGGCCATTATGGATTCATTTTCGGCGCATGGCGATTATAAAGAAATGCTCCATTTTTTAAGCTGTCAGAACCCTGCCAAAGTTAAAACCGTATTTTTGGTACATGGTGAGTACGATAAGCAGCTCATCTGGAAAGAGCATTTGGAGGAAGCCGGTTTCAGCCATATCGAAATTCCGGAAATGAAACAGAAAGTGGTTTTGTAGTTTACATAAATCCATAAAAAAACTCCCCCGATTGTTGAGGTCGGGGGAGTTTTTGGTATTTATCTGCTTTCGTCAGGTAAATCGTACGCGTGCTGCCCGCGCAAAACAACGATTTAATACCGCTCGATACACTTTGCCGAATTGAACATAACACCAGCGTCTGAGTTGCTTCACTTCCTTGGGAATGAGCAATTTTATGGCTTTGGCCAATTCTTTTTCAAAGAGAGATTTATCAAAACTCACCTTCTGAAGGATGGTTTTGATATATTCGAGCATAGAGAGCATAGGGTATCAGTTTTTTGGTTAGGAAGCTTGTCGAATATAAGAACGAAATAGGTAGTCCGGTTCGTTCTTATTCTCGTAACGGCTTTCTGTGAAAATTGTTGCTTCAAAATAACGATGTTACTTGCAATATTCCGTATTTTTCTTGTATTATTTTTTCTTAACATTGCGGCCGTCTACGGCCAAGTGCCTGATAATGTTGCTTCTGTTGAATTAAGTGCTTCTTCTTTTCCTATTGAACGGCCTTTTACGATATCCGTCATAATTCCGAACAGCGAAAACCGGGTTACGGTACCTTTCCCCGACATTCCGGGATTTGTTAAAACCGGTGTTACCACAAGTATGTCGCCTAGTGAAGTTAGTGGGAAAACGATTACAAATCAAATCATTACGCAAACGTATCAGGCGTTAGCACCTGGTCGATTTCGGATTCCTCCTTTCAGTATTGAGATCAATGGAGAAACGGTTCATTCGGTTGGTACTGTTTTAGTGGTACAGCCCTCTGCAAAATCGTCCGTTCCACTTAGCACAACCCTGGCTTCGGTCGCCACGACCTCAAGTGATGCGGCTTTTCTGGATATCCGAACGGCTAAGTCCAGTGTTTATACGGGCGAAGGGCTGGCGTTGACAGTATCGTTTTTTGTGGCCGACAACTACCCTTATGTACTCGATTTTAAAGGACTGGATAAACAAATACAGACTATTTTAAAGAAAATTCGCCCGGCCAATTCGTGGGAAGAAAGCCAGCCTATTACCGAACTGAAACCCATTCCAGTGCTTATTAAAGGAAAGAAATATAGAGAAATTCAACTTTATCAATCTATCTTTTTCCCCTTGTCAAATCAGTCGGTGCAAATACCTTCGGTGGCTATTCAACTGACGCGTACACGGCCCGTTATTGGCCCCCCGACGGCCCAGCTAGAGCGGGTTTTATTTACTAGTAAGCCGCTGACGATAAAGGTCAAAGCCTTGCCACCCCATCCATTACGCGGGCGGGTATCAGTAGGGTCTTTTCGGTTAGAGGAAGCGCTGGAACGGCAGGGCATTCAAATCGGGCAGAGTGTTCGGTATGCGTTTACGATTACTGGAGAAGGTAATATTGCTACCATTCCAGCCCCTACACTGCTTGGGGAAACTCAGGAATTAGACATATTCCCACCGGAAGAAAAACATGCTATCAGCCATTTCGGTAATCAGATAACAGGGCACAAAACGTTCTCTTATTTTATTGTTCCTCGCCAAAATGGACAGGTTTCGTTGGCAAATCACTTTCAATGGATTTATTTCGACCCGAAAACCGCTCGTTACGATACTCTTCGTTCGAAAGTACGACTACAGGTAGGTAGCCAAAATACCCAGGAGGGTAGCCAGCCTGCAATCCTGGCAGACGATGCAAACGTACGTAGTGAAACGGCTCAGGTAGCCTCGGAGGATCGCTCATTCTATGCCGGGATTACGGCTATGGATAGCACCCGGCAGCCAATCAGCATTTCGGTATTGATTCGGGCTATTGCCAATGTCCTGATCATCATTATGCTATTGGGCATGGTTTTCGTCTTTTTTAAAAAACAGCATACGGGCCGATAGCATCTGGTTCAGTATCGATTACCCAACACGCATGAGCAGCACATACGGAAGCTTATTTCGAATTTCTACATTTGGTGAATCACATGGGCCTGGCATTGGGGTTGTGATTGATGGTTGTCCGGCTGGTTTAGCCTTCGATACGGAGTTTATTCAGCATGAACTGGATCGGCGAAAACCGGGCCAGTCCCGTATTACCACGCAACGGCGCGAAGCGGACGAGTTTGAGGTGTTGTCGGGTGTTTTCGAAGGAAAAACGCAGGGCACGCCCATTGCCTTGCTTATTCGTAATACCGATCAGCGCAGTAAAGATTATGGGCATATTTCGGAGCAATTCCGGCCTTCTCATGCCGATTATACGTACCAAACCAAATATGGCTCCCGCGATTATCGGGGTGGAGGGCGCTCGTCGGCTCGTGAGACAGCTGCCCGGGTAGCGGCCGGAGCAGTTGCTAAACTACTGCTAGCTCAGAAGGGTGTTCAGATTAAAGCGTATGTATCGCAGGTTGGCAGGTTAAAACTCCAAAAATCCTATCAGGAGCTAAATCTGGATCTGGCTGAAGAAAATGCGGTTCGCTGCCCTGACCCGGAAACGGCCGAGCAAATGTTTCTGTATATTGATGAAACCCGCAAGCGGGGTGATTCGATTGGCGGCATTGTCGATTGTGTGGTGACAGGAGTTCCGGCTGGCTGGGGTGAGCCCGTTTTCGATAAGCTCCATGCCGAACTGGGTAAAGCCATGCTCAGTATCAATGCTGTAAAAGGCTTTGAATACGGTAGTGGATTTGCCGGTGCTGAACGATACGGGTCGGAGCACAATGATGAATTTTACATGGATGCCAACGGGAACGTTCGTACCCGGACCAATCATTCTGGAGGGATTCAGGGAGGAATCAGTAATGGAGAGGATATCTATTTCCGAACGGCGTTCAAGCCCGTGGCTACCATCATGCAGGATCAGGACAGCGTTGATGTACACGGGCAACCGGTAACGGTTTCGGGTAAAGGTCGTCATGACCCCTGCGTGGTGCCCCGTGCTGTTCCAATTGTTGAGGCAATGGCCGCGCTGGTGCTGGTAGATATGTATCTCCGCAACAAGGCTTCCCAGGTTTAAAGTTGTATGCTGGTAATGGCTGATTTTCAGCTTATTATTGATGGTTTATTTAATGCGTAAATTGCTTATAGTACACCAATTTTTAGGCCGTTTGTGGATTCGCAAACGGCTTTTTTGCGGGTTAATAGGTTTGTTTCTCATCAGCGACGTATCGGCGCAAACCCGCTTCAGCTTTCATCGGGGACTCATGGGTACGCAGTTCATCCTAATTTTTACGCCCCCGATAGTCTTGTGGCTCAACGGGTCAACGCTGCCGTTTCGGCCCGGATGGATTCGCTGAATCAAATCATGAGCGATTACCTCGATGGCTCCGAAATCAATCGATTATCGGCAACGGCTGGATCGGGGAAATGGGTGCCTGTATCGGCAGACCTGTTTCATGTGTTACAAAAAGCGCAGACCATAGCCCGGTTGTCGAACGGCCGATTCGATCCGACCATCGGGCCTTTATCGCTACTATGGCGGAGGGCCGTACGCCGGAAAGAATTTCCGTCGGCCAAAGAGAGCCGACGGGCCAGGCAGGCAGTTGGGTACCGATTCATGGAACTGGATAGCCTGCATCGTTCGGTTCGATTGCGCAAGCCAGGTATGCGGCTGGATGTGGGGGGTATTGGTCAGGGCTTTGCTATCGATGAAGCCTTAAAAACAGGACAAGCGCTGGGTATTCAGGCCATTTTGCTCGACATTGGAGGAGATATTCTTGTTGGAGAAGCGCCCCCAGAATCGAACGGGTGGCGGGTGGAAATTGGCTCAGGAAAAGCGAACGATCAGGACACGACAACCATACTGCTCCATAATGCCGCCATTACAACGTCGGGCGATACGTATCGATTCCTGGAACACAACGGCCGACGGTATTCCCACATCATGAATCCCCGGTCAGGACTTGGCTTACGGCATTTTGTCCGGGCAACGGTACTGGCGCCTACGGGCTATCAGGCTGATGCACTTACAAAGGTGTTTAGTGTAGCTGGCTTACGAAAATCTAAGAAATTGCTGAAGCGATTTCCTGGTATAGAGGTATTGATGGTTGAAAATAAAAACGGCCGACTGCACGTATGGCAATCGGCCGGATTCCAGCAACTGGAGCTTTCCAGGTTAAGAAAACGCTAATAAATTATACGGCAATGGTTTTGCCAGGTACCGCAATCTGGTAGTAGCCATCTTTATCGGGTAGGCTCTTGGGCATTGCATCCCAGGCCAGGGTGGTTGGGAACAGGTCGATCTGC
>ERZ778027.5174-NODE-5174-length-10296-cov-3.183478_pt1 | contig 10296 bp, 10 predicted proteins | sample MGYA00375757_ERZ778027 | MGnify/ENA primary metagenome ERZ778027 (study PRJEB29350, sample SAMN05389817) | bioreactor metagenome | isolation source: Ammonium sulfate bioreactor | place: South Africa: University of Cape Town | collected 2014-02-18 ... | reverse complement strand
TCGGGGCGTCCGCGCAGCACATGATCGATCGGTCGCAGGGCGGCGGATATTTAGTTTGGTCACCCTCTTTACATTGCGGTAATCATGTACACTGGAGACCAAGGTCTCTCTTCGGCCTCGGTTAACGAGGTGCTGACGTCGTGTCTAGGTTGGAAGCAAGTTGTGCGAGATGTAGCTTGCTTGAGGACGAGGCCGAAGGAGCAGCGGGAGGAGCGGCAGCCGCTTGTTGTTGTGCTTGTTGTTGTTGTGCTTGTTGTTGCTGTTGCTCCGAAGGCTGTTGTGGCGAAGGATCTCGGAGGGCAGACCCTTGGTCGTTCGTGAATAGCAGCGGCCACAACACGCTGGGCGATGTCGGCGATGCGAACTTGATCAGGAGACTGCGAAAGACCTCGAGTCGTACAGGCTTGGTGAGCACGTCGTCCATGCCCGCGTCGATGCACAGGCGGCGTTCCTCGGCCGCCATGTGGCCCGTCATTGCGATGATGGTGTTGTTGCGTCCCAGAGCGCCGGTGCTCTCGAGCTTGCGAATCTCGGCTGTGGCCACGAAGCCGTTCATCACGGGCATCTCGCAGTCCTACATAATTCGCCAACGTCCTTGTTCATCAGCCAGCATTCGAGCGACCGCGCGCAGGCCAAGCTCGTACCATAAAGACCAAGTCGTATTGCTTGGTGCGTACGGCCTCGACAGCCTGTGAGCCATCACACGCCACGTCGACCACGCATCCGAGCTTTTGCAGGAGGCGCAAGGCTACGGCGCGGTTGGTCTTGACATCATCGACCACGAGCACCACGGGCATGTGCACATCCTCGCTCGCCGTCACTGGCGGAGACATGGAGTGTGCGCGAGGCGGCGGCTCGAGTGCACTCGACGCGAGCGAGGTCGTCGAGGTCGAGGCCAGAGAGGGTACCGAGTAGGAGCCGCGCACGTCCGAATGGGCGCGAGCCGAGCGCGGCGATGTCGAGCCTGGCGTCGACGGCATCGAGTTCGTGTCGACCGACGAGCGCCGCGGATCTGGCGCTCCCGAGTGCTGAAAGATGCGATGCAGCACGCTCGCCAGCTGGCTAAAGTGGATCGGTTGCGAGAGTACAGCCGAGACGCCGAGGCGGTTGGCTTGCATCTCGAACTTGGGTCGTTGTTCGGTGAGCGGTACCATGAGCAGCGTCGGCAAGCGGCAGCTCTTGCTGACGACCGACGCCAAGCGCAGGCTCTGCTCAGCGTTCTTCTGGCTAATGATCACGAGATCGAATGGATGCTCACGCTGCTGCGCCTCGGCTAGTGCATCGGTCAACATCGAGCGCTGCGATTCGTCGGCCGTCATGATCACCGACCGATGTGGCACGTTCCAGAAGGTCAACAGCTGCGACAAGAAGTCACTCGTCGGCAGTGTGTCGTCGAGCGAGAGAATGTGACGATTGTTGAGATCGAGCGTCCAAGCATTCTCGTTCTCCATGTTGGTTGATGGCACGAGAGGCAGTACGATGCGGAAGGTCGTGCCTTGACCGACGACACTCGTCAACGAGATATCGCCACCAAGTAATTGAACTGCACATGCGCACACACCGTGTAGTGCGCGTGTTAGATGCTCAGCCGTGCCCAACAGCAACAGCAACAGCAACAGCAACTGTAACGTACTTAGATCACGACAAATCACCAAGCCAAGACCCGTGCCCGTGAACTGTTTCTGTTCAGCGTGCGCACGAGCGAATGGCGAGAAGAGATGCTTCATTCGTTCGCTATCGATACCGATACCAGTGTCAGCGACCTCGAACACGAGATCGGTATCGGATCGAGGTACATCGACATCGCAATCGTTCCTATTCCACACATTGAGCGTCCAATAGTCAATTGCTGCCCTTTTGGTTCGAGCCAACGCCGGCAACGAGTAGGTACGTACTCGGTAGCTCGTTCAGGAGTGAAATGCCCCGCTGTTCCAGGTTGCAGGGTGCTTGAACGCATCGAACGTGGTTGTGCCGTGACGGTGATCGTGATGTGGCCTTGAATCGTGAACTTGGCCGAGTTGCTCAGGAGGTTGCAGAGTACTTGCGACAGACGGTCGGGATCCGTGATGATCCAATCGGGAAGTTCGGGCGAGATGAACGACGCCAGCGTGAGGCCTTTGCGATGCGTTCGCTCAGCAAAGAGATCCAGCACGTCCTCGACCGTCGTTCGCAGGTTGACGTCCGTGAACTCGATATGCATCTTGCCCGCCTCTGCCATGAATACCACCAGGGAATGAGCTCCAGGAGCTTGGCAGTGGGAGGTACCGAAGTGAGATCTTCACGCACCAATTTGAGAGATATCGAGAATGTCGTTGACGAGTGTCAGGATCTGGGTGGCGCTCTTCTCGATCACCGTGATCTCTTGCATACGACGTGCTTGGGCCTCCTTGTCCAGCACCTCACACATGCCCAAGATACCTGTATCGACGAGAATATGAGAGAGAGCGAGCGAGCGAGTCACAAGCACTGCACTCGCGAGTGCCAACGTACCAGTCAATTGAACGCGAATGTCGTGCGCGGTCTTGCGCAAGAAGTCGCTCTTCAAGCGTGAGGTCTCGAGAGCCTGTTGAATGTCGAGCTTCATGTTCTCCTCGTGGATCTTGTCCTTGGTGATGTCCCACGCCACGACCGTAAAGTACTGGTCGCTCCTGTTGATGGTGCCGGTCCAACCAGGTGCGATACTCACCTGTTGCACGCACGTTGCACCGTTCTTGCGCTTCAACGTCAAGGTACCGCTCCATGAATTGCCGCCCTTACACAAGGACTCCCACGCCGTAGTGATGAACGACTCGGAATCGAGGTTCGATGCAAACAACGAGAAGAACGACGAGCCGATGACCTTGGCAGCGAGAACGAGAGGGTTTGAGTAAGAGAGCGAGTGAGCCGCACCACGCGAATGTGATCAACGTACTTCCCATCGAGTATAACCAATCAAGCTACAGTGAGCAATGTTGGTGTACTGGATGCAGCCATTGGGATCAAGGATCAAGATGGCGTGTGCGGCATGGTCAGCAGCACTAAAGAACCTTGCATTCACCTGTTGAGAGTCGAATCGCGCAAGTGGAGCAGTGAGTGAGTGGGCGAGTGTGCGCTCCAATGCAGAGTCATGCAGCCAACATACTCGAATCAACGAATCCGTGCGTTGCTGTGAGATGATTCGATGCGCGTGACCCAAGATGGCGGTGATGCGCAAGTCCATGTCGGCATACGATTCGAACAGGTGTTCGTCGCAGTGCGAATGAGCCGTCGAGGTGCCGCCACTGCCCGAGGTCGAGGTGGCAGTGGAGTTGGTGCGAGAGCGTGGATGGTGCGTCGAGCGCGTCAACAACGTGGCGGGTCGCTCGGAGCCCGAGCCATCCAAGCTGTTGCGACGACTCGACTTGCTGCCGCTGAGATCGGTTTCGGACGAGGTGGCGTGCGAGCTGCCCGAGCTGCGACTGCTCCAAATGTCGATGATCGGCTTGAGATAGTAGTCGGTAGCGCCAGCGGCAAGCAACGCCTGCAGATACGCGATGCGTCGCTCGGTGGTAGCGACCATGATGGCACAGTCTCCATAACGTTGTTCTTGGATCTCGGTGACGAGCTACACAACGCGAGTCGGAGAGAGAGATGGAATAGGGGCAAGATCATAGAGATATCACGAGAGTATAATGAAATGAGCATGATGCGCAGGTCGAGATCGAGATAGTGGAGAGATGGATCGATAGTTAGATATCTAGCGCCAGATATGCGCATTCGGCTCGATAAGACAACTTCCCCGAATACACTCGCACTCGCCAAATCAAACGAATCAAAAAGCCACAAGAAAAATCTCATCAAACCCAAAAAACACCCCCCACTACGACAACCATCGAGAGTGCTGGGAGGCCGATCATCATACCTCGATGGCGTCCTCGTTGACCACGGCGTCGTCGATGATGATCAAGCCAAAGAGTTGAATCTGTTGGAGCAGCGGCTCGACGTCCTCGTACACCAACACCGTGTTGCCGTGCTTCAAGAGCGACTCCTTGACGTTGATGCAGAACTCGAGGTCGTCCGAGATGACGGCCGCGGCCAGCGTGCGTGTGCGGTTGGGCGTACGCTTGCGACGCGTGTTGCTGGAGCTCGGCGTGTACTCGAGCATCATGTCGAAGAGCGCCTGGAAGTCGCGCGGGGTCGAGTAGCGAGTGGGTCCCGCCAGCACGCGACACGACGAGAAGCTCTGGCCGTAGTCCCAGGTGCTGCGTCGGCCACGAGCGATCGCTTGAGCTCGTGCCATGTCGGCCGATTCTGCGAGAAAGGCGGTGCGTCGTGAGTAGTAGTAGACGACTCGAGATAACGGCCGCACTCACTCACGCACTCACTCACGCAAACCGACAGTCATTGTGCATCTCGCGCGAACAGCGTCGTCGTCGTCGAGTCGCGCGCGCGGCTCGTACCGAATCGTGGCGGGTGTGGCGGCACGACGCCGGCGGCCATCAACGACGCGCCGATCATGGCGACGGCAGAGGGATCGCTGGCGCGTGGCGAGAGGAACTCGCGGGCCGATGGCGCGCTCTCGATGCGCGACAGCAACGACGACGACGAGGCGGGCGACGAAGGCAGGACGTGCGGCCTCGCGGCCACCTGCGAGCCGACCGATGATGCCGTAGAATCGTCGATCGACTTGACGTCGCCCAGCTGCTGCGCCGAGCGTTGCTTGAGCGCGTTGCGACGCCATACGGCTTGCGGCGCCGTGGCGTTGTGCGACGGAGGAAGCGACGACGCGCTGCACAATGGCGGCGAGCTGGTGCTGCTCGACGAGCTGGCGGCCACCGAGGCGGCGGCTGATGCACGGCGTTCGGCACGGCGCAGACGACCGCCTGTATTCTGGTGGAGGGGTTGGTGGCGCGAGCTGGCAGGGACGCCATCTCGGTCACGCATCGGTGTCGCCATGTGCTCGCGAACACTCCCTTCCCCAGATGACGATATGGTGGCTATTCGACGACGAGCAAGCTACAAACAACACGGCGAGTGCAACTCTCGGACGTGACTGACAGACTCTACAACTCGGCAAGAGGATGGCCGCCTTCTCTCGACGCACCGCGACAAACGGATGAACCCACGAGGGCAGCAGGTGAGCAGCAAGCAAGAGAACGAAATGAAGAGCAGACCGAGGGCCACCAACAAGAGAGCAGCAGAGAGTAGGCTCTTCTCTTCTCTTCGCTCTCGGCAGCGTCGTCGCAGTAACGTAAGCTCTCTGTAAGCCCGCCGCTACAAGCGAACTACCAGACGAAACACCGAAACCACCGAAACCACCGAAAAATCGACTCCGCTCTCGCTTTTTCCGCTGTTGATTGCGTCAGCAAGCCTCTGATCCTTCAGAATCGCGATGAATCAATCACGCGGCTGGGATCGATGGTTGGCTGGCGAGGAATCAGTGGGTGAGGTTGGATGAGCGAACGAAGGAGGTGGAGGACAAGGTGGATTACAGCCGTTCGAAGGGCTGGGGTGAGGCGCCTCTCGCTTGGGTCTCCTCTCAACGCGAACATCGACAAGCACCGTCGCCTTCTTCATTTGCCGTTCGTTTCGTTCGTTCCATCCGCCTCCACAGCCGCAGCCGCAGCACCGCCAACAATAACAGCTCAATCGATCATCACTCTCTCACACTCTTGCCTCTTCGCGACACATCCTCCCGCACACTCATAAACAAAACCACTCAACCCCTCCACACGCGAACAAACACACATCTACGCCATCTCATGGCTGCCGCGTCGAGTGGTTCGTCGCGAGGTGTCGCTGCTGGTACTGGTGGCGCAGCGGTGCAGATCGCACGCACCGGTACCCCCGAAGAGCTACGCCGCGTGTTGTTGACGGCGCCGTTCGCGAGACAACAACGTGATCCTCGTGGTCAGACTCCATTGCATATCGTGTGTCGACGTGAGGGTCCGATTGCTCTCGAACTCGCGACCGTCTTGGTGTCGCTCTCGATCGATGTCAACGCTCGCGTACGTCGAGATCAACAACACTGCTGTCTCTCTATTGATGTACTCACCATGCGTTGATCGCGCAGGATCAAGAGAACTGGACGCCATTGCATGTGGCAGCTAAATGTGGAGCTCTCGAGGTCTGCAAGCTCCTTCTCGAGAATGGTACACGGTCTCACGATCACATCGCGCGAACATCGTATCAACCAGGGAGACCCTGTGCGCTCACTGGTGGATTGCCCGACCACACAGACGCTTCGCCGTTGATGTTAAACATGCAAAACCTCTCGCCCATCTCGTATCTGACCCGCTACGTACCTCCGAGTGATCGACAAGCCCTGTACCTCGAAGTCTTCATGTTGATGGCGCGTAAAGGCCGCAACAACTTCCTCACGTACGCGCTCGTTCGTTCGTTCGTTCGCTTACACATCCTACGTTGCCTTTCGTTACGTTTACGTTTCGTTTCGTTCGTTACACATTCCTTTTATTAAGTGTCATTGTCGTGGCGTGTCGGCTCAACGGTCGATGTGGTTCATGGTGGAGGGGGATGGTGGATTTATCAATCCAGCTCGATATCGGAAATATCACGATATTTCATCGATGATATTTCATCGGCCATTGCCTTTACACGATTATCCTAACGTATCCTTATCGTTCTCGTCTTCCTCTACCACGATGCGATCATCAACAGAGCATGTACGAGTGAGGCTGTACTCCACTTTGCAACTCTCTACAACAACGACGTCGCCATTCGATTCTTGATCGAACGAGGTCTATCGCCAAACTCGATCAACTCGTACGTACATCGTCTGACTCGCCATATGCGCGCTCTCATCGAGACTGAACCATTCGTGAACGATTGCCTCGTACAGTCGCAAAGAGACGGCCTTGTACAATGCTGTGAAGCTCGGTCGAGTGGCTACCGTGCAGTTGTTACTCTCGTTGAATGCCGATCCATTCTACACTGCCAACTCGAACGAGATTCCATACGAACTCGCTACGCGACTAAAACATCACGAAATGGTCGAATCCATGAATGGTACATCGTCTCTCACACTCACTCACTCACTCACTTGGATATCACTGACGCATTGATGCGTACGTAGCATTTCGTGATCAAGCCATCATGTCTACACCACCAGCAGCAACATTACTTGCGCGTACAATCAGCGCGTCGACACTAAGTCGAGCACTTCTCGAGGATTCCACGACTGCGATATCGTCCACGGGCTCCTCTGCGGGCTCCAACGCAAGTGCCGCCTTCTCGGACTCCGCCTCGAGTACCAGCAACACCACCAACTCCTCAAGCCCCACGTCCAATGCCAGTGGTGGCGGTAGCGGAGGCACTGGCGCCATGAGCTCGAACGGTGGCAGTGGCGGTGCTGCTGAGGAGCCATTCACATTAGCGGGATTACTCGCGGTGCTCGATTCGATCTCGGTACCTTCTCGTGCTTCGAGCAAGGCACTGACGTTCGTGTCGCAACTCGAACATGTGCTGCACTCGCTCGTGCGTCTGGCGTACAGCTCCGATTACCCGGCACAAGATTGCTCTTGGGCACATGTGTTCCACGTGTATCTGTGGCAGAACAACGAGCCACTCCAGATCTCTCGCATCGAGCACTATCTCTCGTTGTGCGACGCGTTCTTGCTGCAAGCCGACAAGGCCAACCCGATCTCGGTACTGCTGGCTCGCAAGTTGCAGCGCTATCTGCGCACGCACCGTATCGACTCGTGCAATGCCCTCGTGGGACTTCGCCTGTCGTCGCACGCCGAGTGCACCTACTTTACCGGCTGCCCGTTGGTCGAAATGTACCATGCTCTCACGTCGCTCGGTGCGGCACTCGGCGTCTTTCAGTTGTATCCCAAGCCGTCGTTGCTGCCGCCGGGCTTCGCCACCATGTCGCCTGTCCAGTCGCCGTCTCGTCCGCAACGTGACGACGACGACGATGCGAACAACAACAACGACGAAGAAGACCGCGCAGAGCCCGTATCGCCGCCGGTCTCTCCACGACGCAACGTCGGTGCGACCTTCATCGGTACAGGCATGCGAGACCTCGAAACGGCGGTGATCGACCACCCTCCAACGATCGACGCCGCACATACACTCGACATTGCCAGCGCTTGGACCAACATTGATGACGAAGAACGCTCGCAACGTGCCGCGACCTTGTGTACCGTCATCGAGCTGCAGGAGGCGATCGTCAAGTTCTGGCCACCGAACCAGACCTTGACCGAGGGCGATCTCGTCGTGGCACTGCATCCTCAACTGAGCAAGAGCGGCCGACCACGACTCGTGTTCTTTCGTTACTCTGGCGTCGTACGTCGTGTACGACGTCGAGAGGCCGGCAGCGGCTTCGTGTGCGGCGATCAGATACGCGTCTACACGACGCCTGACGAGCTCTCGCACGTCGACATTGATCTGCGCCTCGCATTGCCAGTGGTGCACGGCAGTGAGCTCGAGGCCGCCATCAGTGGCAACGTGCTCACCATGCGCCTGCTGGTCGACGAAGGCCTCGGCAAGATCGAGAGCGCCGCTCGCCGACGTCTGCAGCGCGGTGTGCTGGCCAAACTCGAGTCGCACGGCGTCAACGTCGATCTCCTCAACCGCTGCACACAGCTCTCCAACATTACGTTCGAGGAGCTCGAGGCGATCGAAGAGACTCGCAACCATCTCCGAATGCTGCTTGCCGATCAGCGCATCGAGTTCGCCGACGTGGTACACGACATTCGACAATACGTGCGCGACCGCTACCTCGCCTTCATCACCGACTCGAGCTCTCCCGACGTGACCGCCGCCGTCAATGCCACGGCCGCCACCATTCAACTGGCCTTCGATCGGCGTTCGTTAGGCATCGACTCGTTCTCGCCCACGTCTCACCATCACCACCAACAACAGCCAGAGCTGCCGGTGCTCGAGATCTGCCACGAGCATCTGATTGGGCGTGTGTTCGCACCGACGCGCTCGTTGGCCGTCAAGTCGCTCCAGAACCTCCCGGTCGAGGCCTTGATCATGCATCGCCTCGAGCACTACATTTCGTACTGCACGGCGGCGCTCGCGACGCGCGACGAGCTCAAGATGCGCCTCCTCGATGGCACGCACAAGAAGCAGATCACCGAGTGGTGGTTGCGTCTCATCCACAAGCGCCAGGACCAGTTCCTCGCCGCGCTCGGCTACGACTTTACCGCCATCCCGCGCAACTACATTGAGAGCCCACCGACGTCGATCGAAGCCGTCCAGAACAACCTGCGCATCATTCGCGAGATCCTCAACGTCAAGGAGGACATTCACAATGCGCAGAAGCTTCTCGTGGCCGAGCTCAAGAACGAGATCTACCCAAAGATCGACGAATACGTGCGAAATGCCGAGTGCGCCATCGCTGATGCGCTCGGCGAGTCGGCTCCACTCGGGCCCACGTCGGAGGACCTTGTTGGCCCCAACTCATCATCGACCGCTGCCGACCAACGAGTACAACGACGTCAGTATCTCTTTAAGCTCTTTGCGCAGCGAGCGCGCAAGATGAACCCCGCCGAAGCCAGCCGCCTCGAGTCGCTCATCAAGGACATTGGCTATCTGTGCCAGATCCAAGAGATGGAGAACGCACCGCCTCCAGGCCCCGATCAACCACGTCGTCTCGATGTCGTACCAATCTCGGGTCTCGTCATGAGCGGCATCCACCGAACCGAGAACGTACTGCGCACGGTGCTCGAGGTCTGGGCCGGCCCGCGCTCGCGTCCCTCATCACCCACCGACGCTACCTCTCTCTCGAGCTCGCCACCGATGCCGCGGCACGGAACGGCCGCCATCGCCATCCCCGTCAGCCCGCGCTCGTCCAACAACAGCAACGCGACACCCAACTCGACCGGCTCGTCGACCAGTCCTCGCTCGGTCGGTGACGTATCGTCGCCGCCTCTGTCACCGCAGGCCTCCTTCTCGCCAGCCTCGCCGCCGCCGCCGGTGCAGAGCGATATGATGCAATTCGTACCGCACTCGCCACCGCAACAAGTAGGCCCTGGAGGAGAGTCGCCTTCAAGCTGGGTGCCGATGCTGTCGAGCGCCGTCGGCAACAAACGCCGCTCGTTGTTGCTGACCAACGTGCGCGGCAAGTCGTTGCCGGTCGTTACGCGAGATCGAGACGTCGCTCGTACGCCAACCGTGGTTGCCCCAGCCCCGCCGGTGGCTCCTGGTGCCTTGGCAGCAAGCACTGATCGCGAACCAATCCCATTGCTACCTCCACCAGCATGCGAGGCGGTGACTCATTCGAGCAGTGAATCAAGCAGCGAATCTCCATCTGCCACCCAGGAGCCACCTGCAAGCCTCGAATCAAGCAGCGAATCTCCATCTGCCATCCAG
>ERZ778027.5170-NODE-5170-length-10300-cov-3.333821_pt1 | contig 10300 bp, 9 predicted proteins | sample MGYA00375757_ERZ778027 | MGnify/ENA primary metagenome ERZ778027 (study PRJEB29350, sample SAMN05389817) | bioreactor metagenome | isolation source: Ammonium sulfate bioreactor | place: South Africa: University of Cape Town | collected 2014-02-18 ... | reverse complement strand
CGTGGCCCATTTGCCCTGGAAAAATTAGTCACCGAAAAATGGATTGTTGTGGGTGACGGTCAGGTTCGCTGGTAAGCTACAACCTGATTACAATTGCAGCAGTAAATTCTATACTTGTACCAAACACCTCCTATGAGTAAACCAAAATCAACGCTATTTCAAGTCCTTTTTAGCCTGCTAATGCTAACAAGTTTAGGTGCTCAGGCCCAATCATTAAAAGTCGGCTTTACGCGTATTGACTATGTTGTATCGCAATCGCCTGAGGCCAAAGAAGTTACCAATCAGCTGAATATACAGCAAGCCCAGGCTGAGAATGAGCTAAAGCGGATGCAAACCGAATTTCAGACTAAATATTCGGCCTATCAGTCGGGTGTTGCCCAGATGACCGATGTCATTCGAAAAGATCGGGAAACCGAACTGCAAACACTTCAAACACGCATTCAGCAGTTTAGTCAAACAGCCCAGGAGTCTTTACAAGCCAAATATGGCCAATTGATGAAGCCTATTCTGACCAAAATTCAGCAAGCGATTGACACGGTCGCTTTACAGAATGGCTACCATTATATCATCAATGTAACGTCTAATTCAGATGTACTCTATGCCGCCGAAGAACTGAACATCACCGATCTGGTCCTCAAAAAAATGGGCATTACACCAGGCCAGAATACTGACAAACCGGCTAATACACCCTCTTCGGTACCAACAGCCCCTAAGGCGGCAACGCCCCCTAAAAAGAAATAAGTGTTTTGGTCCTACATAATGAAAATGCCCACGAACGTCAACTGCGTGGGCATTTTCATTATGTAGTATGCCTAATATCCATACCAGTCTCCCCACCATTTTTGCAGGCTCCGGCGGATTTCAGCTTCGCGGGCATTCTGGCCAGGTTCGTATAGCTTGTGGCCTTTTAGTTCATCCGGCAGGAAGTTTAACGGAACAAAATTGCCTTCGTAGGCGTGCGCGTACTGGTACTCTTTCCCATAACCGATCTGCTTCATCAGTTTCGTCGGGGCATTACGCAGATGGATTGGCACAGGCAGATGAGCCGTTTGTTCCGCCAGGGCAATGGCATCATCAATAGCCACATAACTGGCATTACTCTTAGGTGACGTCGCCAGATACACCGCCACCTGCGACAGTATAATTCGTCCTTCGGGCATGCCGATAGCGCGAATAGCCTGAACCGCTTCGGAAGCCATAATCATAGCCGTTGGATTTGCATTGCCAATATCTTCCGATGCCATAATCAACATCCGACGAGCGATAAAAACAGGATCTTCACCGGCCACAATCATCCGGGCCATCCAGTACAAGGCCGCATTAGGATCGGAACCCCGCAACGATTTTATAAACGCCGAAATAATATCGTAATGCTGCTCGCCCGATTTGTCGTACCGGGCAATGTTCTGCTGGGCAACAGTCGTTACGCCTTCATCTGTAATCACTAATTGGTCAGAAGAGACATGTGCCGAAACAACCAGTTCAAGCAAATTCAGGAGTTTACGCCCATCACCACCCGACAGACGCAATAAGGCATCGTATGACTCAACCTGAATATTTTTCGATCGTAAAAAAATGTCCTGCGCAATGGCCCGATCCACTACCTGAATGAGTTCATCCCGGCTAAGTGCTTCCAGAATATAAACCTGGCAACGCGACAGTAAAGCGCCGTTCACTTCAAAGGATGGATTTTCGGTCGTGGCTCCAATAAGGGTAATTTGCCCTTTCTCGACAGCCCCCAGCAAAGCATCCTGCTGGCTTTTGTTGAATCGATGAATTTCGTCGATAAACACTACGGGCGGAAACATCCCGCTAGGCCGACTCAATACGTCACGGATTTCCTTAACGCCTGAATTAATGGCACTTAAGGCAATAAAGGGTCGTTTAACCGCTTCGGCCAGTAATAAAGCCAGTGTCGTTTTTCCAACGCCCGGTGGGCCCCACAAAATCATGGAAGGCAACCGACCGGCGTTAATAGCCCGACGTAATGCGCCGGATGGGCCAATTAGTTTTCGCTGACCAATTACGTCGTCGAGTGTACGTGGACGCACTCGCTCAGGCAAAGGAGTTGAGTCTGTATTCATTTAACGAAGGTACTTAAAGTCCACGCTACGCACTAACAAAACAAACCCCGACAACCAGGTTTCGGTTATCGGGGTTTAGGAAAGAGTTTCGGAATAGTCAGCGTCAGAGCGACACATTTTCAAGCGTGACATACCGCTTGAGGTTGCTCATGGCACCAAAAATTAAATTGTAAACAGACTGGATATTGATTTGCATGAGCGCCGAAATTTCTTCGTTGCTCATATTCTGAAAATAACGAAGATGAACGGCTTCGCGCTGACGACGAGGAAGTTTTTCAAGTGCCTGATGCAGGCAATCGTTGATGAACATATCTTCTTCGTGGTGAATCAGCATATTCTCGTAAGAAGGGTCGGAACCGGGCAGCGTATCGCCCACACGGCGTCCGTTAATCATATCATCCTGACTTACTAATTTTTGTTCGGCAGTGAGGTGGCGAACCAGTTTACGCTTGATGGAAGCCATCAGATAGAACCGTACCGATGTGGTTGGGCCGATGGTACTGCGGTGTTTCCAGAGTTCAACAAACAAATCGTGGATGCAATCTTTAATTAACGCCCGGTCGGTGGCAAAATGGACGCAGTAATGGTAAAGGGTTTGAACATAATTTTGGTATAATCGGGCAAACGCGTTTTCATCACCACCGCGAAACAGATTCCATAAGGTTTCGTCGTCGGGGCCATTTTGGGTACGAGAGCGGGCCATGATAGAGGGAATAAAGGTTAGGAATAGCCTTGAGGTGTGTAAACTTACCCATAAAAAATAGAATTAAAAAAATACTTGTAAAAAAATTTTATAATCTCTGATTTTCAGTTTCTAGTGACACAAAAGAGAATTTTTTTCCATCAAATAACCCTTTATTACTCAATTTCAAATTAGGGATAACTAAAAGTGCCATAAATGATAAAGTCATAAATGGTGCAGCTAGCGTACTACCCAGTTCGTGCTTGGCATACTGGTCTAACAACGTGTACTGATCGGCTATAGCATACCCATCGGAGTCACTCATCAACCCAGCTACAGGTAGTGGTAGCAATAATTCCTCGTCATTTTTACCATCAACTGCCTGCCAATTACTCACAGCGGATAAGCCGCCTTTGGCCTCAATAACCAGATTGACCGCTTTACAAATGCTCTCATCGTCGCAACCGACGGCGGTAATATTATGCGAATCATGCCCGACAGATGAAGCAATCGCTCCATGCTTCAAACCAAAGTTTTTAATGAACGCAACAGCTGGTGGCTCATCCTGATACCGATTAACAACTACTACTTTTAACACATCACGCTCCACATCCGGTACAATCTGGTCGCCATCCAGTTTAGGGGCCAAATGAAGCTCATTGGTGATTAGCTGCCCATCAAGTGCCTCAATCACACGTATTGCCCTCGCTCCCTCGGCCTGTTGTATGACTGGGGACGAGGGTATCACCACAAACTCGTCGGCCTTTTTAGGGGAGCAGTTAAATTGATTGACATGCTCACTTTGCAAATCCTGAATGTTCGACTGACCATTTTCAGCTACGGCTTCTCCGTTAATGACTGTTCTCTGCACATGGAAAGAATGCAGATTATCTACCACAATATAATCGGCCGGATCGCCCTCGCGTAGTAAGCCCACGGGCAACCGATAATGCAATACAGGATTCAGGCAGGCAGCCCGAAGCACGTTCCAAATCGAATGACCTTTTGCCAACGCCCGCATAACCAGCTGATTAATGTGCCCTACGGCCAGTGTATCGGGGTGTTTATCGTCGGAGCAGAACATAATCTGTTCTGGGAACTGAGCCAGAAGCGGTATTAGCGCGTCGAAGTTTCGAGCCGCACTCCCCTCCCGAATCAGGATATACATGCCCCGCTTTGCTTTATCCAGGCCCTCTTCATAGGTAAAGCATTCGTGGTCGGTCGTAATTCCTGCATCAATATACTGTTGAGCCTCATCGCCCATCAAACCGGGTGCATGTCCATCTACAGGCTTGTTGAATGCCTGGGCAAGCGCAATTTTTGCCATTACCTCCGGGTCCCGATGCAGCACACCCGGAAAGTTCATCATTTCGGCCAGATAACCGATTTCTTTCAATGCCAATAAGTTGCGAACATCCTTAACCCCAATGGTGGCCCCAGCGGTTTCGAACGTAGTGGCCGGTACACAGGACGGAGCACCAAACATAAACTTAAAAGGTACCCGCCGGGCTTCCTCAATCATATACTGTACCCCAGCCACGCCCAGCACATTGCCGATCTCGTGCGGGTCCGAAACTGTAGCTACCGTACCATGCACAACCGCCAGCCGGGCAAATTGTGGTGGGGTAAGCAACGAACTCTCGACATGCACATGAGCATCGACGAAACCAGGTAATATATAAGGAGCATCCGAACGCTCAGGACCAAGTTTATTAATTTCACGAATGCGATTATTCTCAAAGGTGATCGTACCGTAGAAAATCGTTTGGTCGAACAGATTCAGGATGTTGGCAGTAAGCATAAATAAGAAAAGTGAGGAGTGATCAAATACGGATAAATAATTTCCGATTGTACATCCATCGGAGAATCAGGTAAAAAATCCCCAGCGTGGCCAGTCCAACAAGCAATTGTTCATACGGTTCACCAAACACCTGGAATAGTCGATGCCCCAGATGAGTATATAACGACGTGACGATAAAATGACTGATTAATTCGACCAAACAGTAGATCGCAATGGAGTTCATACCAACAACGACTAGCGGGAAAGCCCACTTTCGCCAGCCTTTTACGTCAATGATTCCATAAAAAGCCGCCAGAAACCAAAAGCACAAACCGCCACTGAACAGCACCCAGGCGGGTGGCCTAATTCGTTTCACAATCGGGCAGATACCAGCACACTGGAGCAGTAATCCAGACACGAGGCTTACAGCGCCAGCAATAGCCAACCGCTTTACTATTTCCCGGTTTGTCAGACCGGACCGTAACCAGCGCCCTGCCTGTAAGCCAAGCAACATAGTACCAAGTGTAGGAATAAAGCTAAGTGTTGCATACCCGCCCCCGTTGAACAGAAATGGCTTTTCCCGGGGAAATAAATTCAGGAACCACGTATCAAACGCCCAGGCCAGATTACTATTCTTATTAAAATGGGCCATCAACCCTGTGTAATGATTCGGCCAGTCTGCCGGAACGCCAACGGCTGTATAGTCTAAACCTACGGGCAACGGATACAATACAAACGCCAGCCAGTAGCCGATCAGAATAGCGCTAAAAGCAATCCAGCCGGTTCGGGCTGTGGTATTGCCCAATAAGAACAGGATCGGATAACCAAGACCAATTTGGGTAAGGGTATCTTCAAAGGTGAAGTACGTCTGCTCAGCATGGGTGGAACGAAGAAAGATACCCAGCAAAATCAAAATCAGCGAACGCCGGACCGCGTGCCCGAACTGAACGCCAAACGATTCGCCCTGCTTCACCCGACTGGCAATCGAATACGGAAGCGCAACACCGACCAAAAACGAAAACGACGGCTGAATCATGTCGTGCAGTGAACAACCCGCCCAAGCCACATGGCTTTGATGAAAGGTCAGAAACGCCCAGAAGGTACTATCGGGAAAAGCGTCGTGAAGGTGATGGAACTTTAAAATTTCGGCCGCCATCAAGGTCATCACAAAACCTCGATAAGCGTCCATAGACATCAATCGGCCAGCCAGAAAGCCAGCCTGTTTGTCGGGCGTGAGTTGGGGCATAGGAAAGGGTAAGGAATTCTTCGGCCAAACTCCGCATTGGCACTCATATTCGCAACAGCATAGAGTAAAGTTTTTTCAGAGGTGGTATATTTCGGGCCAATACGTCTCTTTATTAAGCTGTCAGGAGTGGCCAAGTCTGACTACTCCCGACAATACGTTTAAACCAGATTGCTAAATGGCTGCCCGAGTATTAAAAGTTCACCCTGCCGATAATGTTATTGTCGCCCTACGCAACCTATCCGCTGGCGAACAAATTGAGTTTGACAACGAGATTTATGAGCTACCCTACACCGTTGGAGCGAAACACAAATTTGTGACCGAAGACCGACAACCCGGCGACCCGATTACGATGTATGGCGTGCTGGTTGGCAAAGCAACCCAACCCATCCGACGGGGCGAACCGATCACGACCTTCAATCTGAAGCACGATGCCGACCGGTACGGTCTCGACAAAAAGCAGCCCTATTCGTGGCAGGCACCTGATGTATCGCCCTGGCAGAACCGTACCTTTATGGGCTACCATCGGGCCGATGGCAGCGTGGGTACGCGTAACTACTGGCTCGTGGTGCCCCTCGTCTTTTGCGAAAACCGGAACGTGCTTATCCTGAAAGATGCGTTTGAGCGTGAGCTGGGGTATGCGCAACCCGAAATCTACCGGGAACAGGTTCATGAATTAATCAGTCTCTATAAAGCGGGCGAACTGGATGTTGTCAAAAAAATGCAGCCCTTCGTTGAGCCCGCTTATGTGCATCAGCAAGTCGCCAAACGGCCGTTTAAAAACGTTGATGGCATCAAATTTCTGACACACGAAATGGGCTGTGGCGGTACACGCCATGATTCAGCTTACCTGGGCTCACTACTGGCCGGGTTTATCAACAACCCAAACGTAGCCGGAGCAACGGTTCTGAGCTTAGGCTGTCAGCACTTACAGGTCGACATGATTTCGGCGGAAATTAAACGGCAAAATCCGAAGTTCGACAAACCCCTGCTCCTGTTCGAGCAACAGGCCGGCACCGAATACACGCTGATGTCACAGGCTATTAAAGAGACGTTCCTGGGCCTGATTGAAGTCAATAAGATTGAGCGTCAGCCCGCACCACTTAGCAAGCTGACTGTTGGTCTGAAATGCGGTGGTTCGGATGGTTTTTCGGGTATATCGGCCAATCCGGTATTAGGGCAACTGTCCGATATTTTGGTAACGCTGGGTGGAACAACCGTACTGGCCGAATTCCCCGAACTGAACGGTGTGGAACAGGAGCTTATAAATCGCACTGACGACACGACGAAAGCCCAGAAATTCATCGACCTGATGAGTACCTATTCGGCCCAGGCTGAAGCGGTAGGTTCTGGTTTCGATATGAACCCATCACCGGGAAATATCAAAGACGGACTCATTACCGATGCCATTAAATCGGCAGGAGCCGCCAAGAAAGGAGGTACTTCGCCTGTAGCCGATGTACTCGACTATGCCGAACCCGCCACAACCCCCGGACTGAATTTGCTTTGTACCCCCGGCAACGATGTGGAAGCCACAACAGGTATGGCCGGTTCGGGCACCAATGTTATTGTCTTTACGACCGGACTAGGCACTCCGACTGGTAACCCAATCTGTCCGGTGGTAAAGGTATCGACCAATACGACTCTTAAAAACCGGATGCCTGATGTGATTGACTTCGATAGCGGTCCGATCATTGATGGCGAACAAACCATTGAGCAGAATGCCGACGCTATGCTGGAGTACATCATCCGGCTCGCATCGGGCGAAGAAACAACCCAGGCCGAACGACTGGGACAAGATGATTTCATTCCCTGGAAGCGGGGGGTTTCACTTTAATTAAAGAGCGAAAGAGTGAATGAGTGAAAGTGTGAACCTACCGGATGGTGTTCGCGTCAGCCACTCTTTCGCTCTTTCACTCATTCACCCTTTAACCTATGTTTTCTCTCAAAAACAAAACCGCCCTCATCACAGGGGGAGCCAGTGGCATTGGGCTGGCCATTTCCAAAACATTTGCGCAGGCCGGTGCATCTGTCCATATTCTTGACTTAAACGCCGATCAGGCTGAACAGGCAGCTTCCGAAATTCGTCAGGATGGCGGGTTGGCCACCAGTCATGCGGTCGATGTCTCGAATCAAAGCCAGACGGTCGAGGTAATCAATAAGATTGCCGAACAGGGAACGATTCATATTCTAGTGAACAACGCTGGGGTATCGCATATCGGAACCGTCGAAACCACAACCGAAGCCGATTTCGACCGCATTTTTCGGATCAATACCAAAGGGGTTTACAACTGCCTTTTTGCGACCATTCCGCACATGAAAAAAGCGGGAGGGGGCGTGTTGCTCAATATGGCTTCGATAGCGGCTACGCTTGGGATTCCTGACCGCTTTGCGTATTCGATGAGCAAAGGAGCGGTGCTAACCATGACCCTATCAGTCGCTAAAGATTATTTGAAGGATAACATCCGCTGCAACTGTATTTCGCCTGCACGGGTTCATACACCCTTTGTGGATGGTTTCATCGCCCGAACCTATCCCGGTCGCGAAGCCGAAATGTTTGAAAAGCTATCGAAAACGCAGCCTATTGGCCGTATGGCCGAACCTGAAGAAGTGGGAGCGCTGGCTCTTTACCTCTGTTCCGACGAAGCAGGTTTCATTACTGGCTGCGATTACCCACTAGATGGTGGCTTTACCCGGCTGAACAACTAAAGAATGAGCAATGGATAATGAAAAATGTACAATAATCTAACTGGCAGGAATCATCCATTAACCATTATACATTATTCATTTCTGAAAGCGTCAGGCACATATCGAAGTTGAGTACGTCATTTTCGAACTGCCCTACCTCGATAAATCCATATTTCTGGTAATACCGATGGGCACGGATGTTTCGGGCCTGTACTCCACCCCACAGAACAATCCGTTCTTTATGCATGGCCCTGGCTATTGTCAGGGCCTTTTTCATGAGGTGGCTCCCCAAACCACGGCTCTGATACGCATCAGCGATGGAAGGCGCTATCGAAAAATCGGTCTCGACGTTGATAGGTATTTCCAACGCCTGATAGCGGGCAGCATCGGAAGGTGTGGCCCCCGCCAGTAACAAAACGTAGGCAATGATGGTCTGGTTATCGGCCGATGTCGCAATCAGACGCACGATTTCAGCTGGATTCAATGTCTTGCAGATATGCCGTACCGTTTCCTCAACAAACGAATGAGGGGCAAAGTAACTTCGGGTTTCAGCCGATAATCCCTTAAAATAGGCCGTCAGTTTAGGCGCATCCGTTGAATCCAATAGACGAATGATAATTGATTCGTCCGGTGAAAGTTGAATGGTTTCGGGTGAAAATGCTTCCATAAATACAACTAGCCGATAACGTAATCTCTATTGTTACGATGGATTCTCTCCCATCAAAAGGCCAGCAATGGCCAGTACCATAACGATTCCTCCTCCTATTACTATGAGAAATTCACCTGGCCCCAATGCAGGGTTATACTTATTCGGATATGCCTGTCGATAAATGTAGTTGAGCTGTTTTACACTCGGAACTAAAAACAGGAAAGGAGGTATAAATAGCGCCATCAACGCCATTCGTTGGGCCACTGCTAATACGACAAACCCAGTAGCGTATCCATTGCTACGAATCCCCGGATGCCCTTTTTCGACAGCCACATCATTGACGTGTTCTAATAAAGTATGTACGAAGAATATATTGAAAATGGCTCGCCAGAATGGATAGATATCCCAGTTATATACATCTCTGAAAAAAGCCCAGTTTTTGTAAAACCAATAGATTGTGTAGATGCCAAACGTAAAAAAGGATAGCAAACAAAAAGCCCAGACGGGCTGGCTTTTTATATAAGGTACCGTTTCTATATCGTTGTAGTTGTTTTCCATGCGAATGGGGTGAATGAGCTGGCAATATAGTTGATCAGCAACCAATTGACCAACCTGAAAATTTTCAGCAACTAATTACGTTGAAAAGCGTTGCGTTTACAGGCATTATTGCTCCATTATAGCCCGGGTTTGTTTCAAACTCGCCTTGGAAAAAGGGCAAAATCTTCGTAAATTAGCCAGATTCTAAACGACGCTGATGAGCTTTAAATTAACCTCAGAATTCCAGCCTACCGGCGATCAGCCAAAGGCGATCAGTCAACTTGTCAAAGGCATCAATGAGGGTGAACCTTCTCAGGTTTTGCTTGGGGTCACTGGATCCGGTAAAACCTTTTCTGTAGCCAATGTTATTGCCCAAACCAATCGGCCAACGCTCGTTCTGAGCCATAACAAAACCCTGGCGGCCCAGCTATATGGCGAATTCAAGCAGTTTTTCCCCGAAAATGCGGTCGAGTACTTCATCTCGTATTACGACTACTACCAGCCCGAAGCCTATATAGCCACCACAAACACGTACATCGAGAAAGATCTGGCTATTAATGAAGAAATCGACAAGCTTCGATTGGCAGCCACTTCGGCTCTGATGAGCGGTCGGCGCGATGTGATTGTGGTAGCCTCA